>Ga0193739_1000132_pt1 | contig 19869 bp, 15 predicted proteins | sample L2a2metaG_FD_144926 | JGI IMG/M metagenome (GOLD analysis project Ga0193739, IMG submission 144926) | Soil microbial communities from a riparian zone of the East river system, Colorado, United States - L2a2 | ecosystem: Environmental > Terrestrial > Soil > Riparian zone | place: USA: East River...
ACGAGTACGCCCGCACCAGCAACCCGACGCGCGAAGCGCTCGAGCGCAACGTCGCCGCGCTCGAAGGCGGCCGGCACGGCTTCGCGTTCAGCTCGGGACTCGCCGCACTCGATGCGTCGATCAAGCTGCTGTCGGCCGGCGATCACGTCGTGAGCGGCGAGAACGTGTACGGCGGCTCGCATCGCCAGATGACGCACATCTGGGCGCGGCTCGGCCTGACCTTCACGTTCGTGGACGGCGGCGATACGGCGGCGGTGGCGGCGGCGGTGACGCCCAAAACCAAGATGGTCTACGCCGAGACACCGACGAACCCGATGATGCGGCTGTGCGATCTCGCGGCGACGGGGGAGATCGCGCGCAAGGCCGGCGCGTTGTTCGTCGTCGACAACACGTTCGCCACGCCGTTCTTCCAGCAGCCGCTGCAGTACGGCGCCGACATCGTGCTGCATTCGACGACCAAGTACTTGAACGGGCACTCCGACATGATCGGCGGCCTGCTGGTGACGAGTCGCGACGACCTGGCCGAGCGCCTCGCGTTCATTCAGAACGGCTCGGGCGCGGTTCCCGGCCCGTTCGATTGCTGGCTGGCGCTGCGCGGCACCAAGACGCTCGCCCTGCGCATGCGGCAGCACGACGCGAGCGGACGGCGCATCGCTGAGTGGCTCGGCACGCACCGGCGCGTCAAGCGGGTCTACTATCCCGGACTCCCCTCGCACCCGCAGCACGAGCTGGCGCGCCGTCAGATGAAGGGTTTCGGCGGGATGATCAGCGTCGAGCTGGGGGACTTGGGCGTAGCCCGGCACTTTGTCGAGCGCACCAAGATCTTCGCCTTGGCCGAGTCGCTGGGGGGGGTGGAGAGCCTCATCGGCCACCCTGCCTCGATGACCCATGCCAGCGTGCCGCGGGAGATGCGTGAGCGGATGGGCCTCACGGACAGCCTGATCCGCCTGTCAGTGGGCATCGAAGACGTGGAGGACCTGATCGCCGATCTGGACCAGGCGCTGGCCGATGATTGACCCGAAACCCCGGTCGGCTCAGTGCGTAGGTGATGGCATCCCCTTGTAGGAGACACACATGACCGACGCGACCGGCCTTCCTGCCGCGCGCCCGCGCAAGATTCTGACCCAAATCGCCCCCGTGACGTGGGAGCACCCCGCGGACCGCGCGGCGCTGCAGACCCTTCGCTCTGTCCCGGGTTTCGACGAGGTCGTGAAAAAGATCGTCGGGTTCTTCGGCGAGCGCGGCTTCCGGCTCCTGTTCCAGGCCAACGCTGTGCGCGTCGGGCCGACGCAGTTCCCACGCCTCAACGCGCTCTACACCGACGTACTCACGTCGATGGACTGGCAGGTGCGGCCCGAGCTGTTCGTGTCGCAAACGCCGTTCGTCAACGCCGGGGCATACGGCATGGACCGGCCGTTCATCGTCATCAATTCGGGCGCCATGAACCTGCTCGACGACGATGAGATGCGGACCCTGCTGGGGCACGAGCTGGGCCATGTCATGAGCGGGCACGCCCTGTACCACACGATTCTGATCCTGATCGTCTTCGTGGGGTTGAACTTCCTCCCCTTCCTCACCAGCCTCGTGCTCGCGCCCATCCAGTTCGCGTTGCTCGAGTGGGCGCGCAAGAGCGAGTTGTCGGCGGATCGCGCCGGCTTGCTCGCGGCCCAGGACCCGCGCGCGTCCATGCGGATGTTCCTCAAGATGGCGGGCGGCGGCGACATGAAGGAGATGGACCTCGACGCCTTCCTTCAGCAAGCCAAGGAATACGAAGAGACGGGCGGCGCGATCGACCGCATCTTCAAGATCCTGAACACGCTCCCGCAGTCGCATCCGTTCAACACGCTGCGCGCTGCCGAGCTGGAGCGCTGGATCGCGGGGGGCGCGTACGAGAAGGTGTTGGCCGGTGAGTACACGCGCCGCGGCCCCGAGGCCGAGCAGCGGCCGATCGACAAGGACATCGACGACGCCCGCGATCATTATATGAACGAAGCGAAAGCCGTCGTGAACGACGTGGTGGACACCGCCAAGCGGGCCGCCCAAGCCTTCGCGGACGCCTTCAAGAAGAAGTGAGAATCCTGGTCGTCGGCGGGGGTGGCCGCGAGCACGCGCTGTGTTGGGCGCTGCACCGCGACACCCCCGAGGCGACCCTCTTCGCCGCCCCCGGTAATCCGGGCACCGCGGCACTCGGCACCAACCTCCCGATCGCAGCCACGGCCATCGACGACCTCGTCGCCGCCGCTCACCAGCACGACATCGACGTCACCATCATCGGCCCCGAGGCGCCGCTCGCCGCCGGCCTCGCCGACCGGCTGCGCGCCGAGCGCCGTGCCGTGTTCGGGCCGAGCCAGTCCGCGGCCCGTCTCGAATCGTCCAAGGCCTTCGCCAAGGAAGTGATGCGCCGCGCCGGCGTCCCCACCGCCGCGAGCGCCACGTTCACCGAGCTGCCCGGCGCCCTCGCTTACATCCAGTCACACAGCGAGCCGCTCGTCGTGAAGGCCTCGGGGCTGGCCGCCGGGAAAGGTGTGATCGTGTGCGTCACCCGCGCTGAGGCCGCGGACGCCGCTCGCGCCATGCTTGCCGGCAACGCGCTGGGCGACGCCGGACACGAAGTGGTCATCGAAGCGTTCGTGCAGGGCGAAGAGCTGTCGGTGCTGGCCCTGACCGACGGCGAGCGCATCGTCATCCTGCCACCGGCGCAGGACCACAAACGGTTGGGCGAGGGGGACATGGGCCCCAACACGGGCGGGATGGGCGCGTACTGCCCCGTGACGCTGACGACCCCGGGGTTGCTCGCCTCGGTGCGCCGCAAGGTGATCGAGCCGGTGCTGCGCGAGATGGCGGCGCAAGGCGCACCCTATGAAGGCGTGCTGTACGCCGGCCTGATGCTGGCGCCGGACGGGACGCCGTACGTCCTCGAGTTCAATTGCCGCTTTGGCGATCCGGAAGCGCAGGCCATCCTCCCCGGGCTCCCGAAGGGCGCCACCAAGCACCTCATCGACATCGCGCGCCGCCGCTGGCGGCCCAAGCGCCAGGTGATCGCCCCGACCCGGGCGACGGTCACCACGGTCCTCGCGGCGCGTGGGTACCCGGAGCAGCCTGAGCGCGGAGCCGCGATCCAGATTCCCAAGGACTTGGGATCCGACGTCGTCGTCTTTCATGCGGGGACGGCGCGCGAAGCCGACGGCACCCTCCGGACGGCGGGAGGCCGGGTGCTGAGCGTCACCGGGTTCGGCGCCGACGTGCCGGCCGCGGCGCGGGCGAGCGCCGCCGCGTCCGAGCGGATTGCGTTCGACGGCAAGACCTGGCGGCGCGACATCGCCTGGCGCGAACTGCAGCGTGCCGGAGCTGCCTGAAGTCGAGACGATCGTCCGGGAGCTCGCCCCGCGACTCGAGGGTTATCGCATCGTGCGCGCGCGGCTGATCAAGAGCGACGTATTGCGCCGCGTCTCGAAACCCCGCCTGTTACGCTCGCTCCGCGGCAACGTGTTCGAGGAAGTCAGCCGCCGCGCCAAACACGCCGTGTTCCGCATGGCGAGCGGCCACCGCCTCATTGTCCAGCCGCGGATGACGGGCTCCCTGGTCGTGCACGACCGCGCGCTCACCCCCGAGGAAAAGAAGTACGCGGTGCTGATCTGCACCCTGGACGACGGCCGCCTCTTCGTCTATCGCGACGTGCGGCGTCTGGGAACCGTCTGGCTGCTCGACGAGCGCGGCTGGATCGCCTACACCGGCCGGATCGGCCCCGAGCCGCTGGACGAGACGTTTACGCCGTTCGTCTTCGCCGAGCGGCTCAAGGGAACGCGCACGGCCGTGAAGAAGGCGATCATGGACCAGCGCCGACTCGCTGGCGTGGGCAACATCTACGCCAACGAGGCGCTGTTCGACGCCCAGGTCGACCCGTCGAAACCCACAAACCAGCTGTCGCTCGAGGAGTTCGCGCGCCTGCACGCCGCGATCGTGGACGTACTGCAGCGGGCGCTCGCATCATCCGGGACCACACTGCGCGACTATCGCACGGGCACTGGCGAGCGCGGACAGTTTCAATTCGAACTGCGCGCCTACGGGCGCGGGCGCCAGCCCTGCGTACGGTGCGGGAAGAAGATGGTCACCACGCACACGATCGATCTGCGCGCGACGACGTTCTGCCCGTATTGTCAACGCTGAGGTATGTTTCTTTTCCTCCCAACACTCGAGGTCTGCTTCATGCGCCGGTTGTGGTGTCTCCTTGCCGCCCTGGTGGCCGTCCCCGCCGCGGCTCAGCAACAGCAGTCTCCCGCGTCACCGGGCGAAGGACTGCCCGTGGTGAAGCACGTCTTGCCGAACGGCATGACGTTCCTGTTTCTGGCTCGGCGCGGTGCGCCCACGATTTCGTTCGTGACACACTTCCGCGCCGGCGGCGTGGACGAGTGGACCGGCATCTCCGGCACCGCGCACCTGTTCGAGCACATGCTCTTCAAGGGTTCGCGCACGATCGGCACAAACAACCTCGCCGCGGAGCAGGCCCTGTTCCCCGCCATCGACGCCGCAGCTGACTCGTTCACGGCGGAGTTCCGCAAGGGCGCCATGGCCGACAGCGCCCGGCTGGCACAGTTCCGGGCGCGACTCAAGGTGCTCGAGGACTCAGCGCGCACGTTCGTCGTGAGCAACGAGCTCGACCGCATCCTCACCGAGAACGGCGCCGTGGGCTTGAACGCCAGCACCTCGAGCGATGTCACCAACTACTTCTTCTCCCTGCCCGCGAACCGGGCGCAGCTCTGGTTCATCCTCGAAAGCGACCGCCTCCGGAACCCCGTGCTCCGCGAGTTCTACTCCGAGCGCGACGTCGTCATGGAGGAACGGCGGCTCAGGACCGAGACCCAGCCAGGCGGGATGCTGATCGAGGAGTACCTCGAGGCCGCGTTCCGCGCGCATCCCTACGGCCGGCCGGTCGTGGGGCATGCGAGCGAAATCCAGGCGGTGAGCCGGAACTCGGCGCTCGAGTACTTCCGTCGCTTCTACGGGCCCAACAACGCCGTCGTCGCGATCGTCGGCGACATCAACGTCGACACGATGAAGACCTGGGCGACACGCTACTTCGCCGACGTCGCGGCGGGGGAGGCGCACAAGCCGGTCGTCACGCAGGAGCCGCCCCAGCGCGGCGAGCGGCGCATCAACGTGGAGTTCGACGCCAATCCGCAGCTGCTGATCGGTTACCACGTGCCGAGCGCCCAGCATCCCGATGCGCTCGCGCTCCAGGTACTGGGCCAGGTCCTGACCGGCGGGCGCACGTCGCGGCTGTTCCAGCGGCTGGTGATCCGCGACCGCGTCGCGACCACCATCGGGGCATTCCAGTTCCCGGGCAGCCTCTATCCCCGGATGTTCACGTTCCAGGGAGTCCCGATCGCGCCGCACACGACAGAAGAGATCGAGAAGGCGGTGTACGAGGAAATCGACCGCATCCAGCGCGACCCGCCCACCGACGCGGAGCTGCAGCGGATACGTAACCAGGCCGACGCCGGCAGCATCCAACGCCTGCAGTCGAACTTCGGACTCGCGTTCCAGTTGTCGAACAGCGAGGCGCTCTGGTACGACTGGCGCCGCACCTTCCGCGATCAGGCGGCGCTCGCCCGCGTCACCGCGGCCGACGTGCAGCGCGTCGCCCGGACCTACTTCACCCCCACGAACCGGACCGTCGCCACCCTGGTGCGACCCGCCAAGCCCGTTACTGGAGGGAACGACTAATGCGCGCGCTGCCCCTTGGAGCCCTGCTCCTCGCGTTCGTTCCCGTCGCCGCCGGCGCTCAAGCCCCGCCAGACGCCCGGGCGCAGATCCAGGCGCTGCAGATCGCGCCCCTGCGGTTCAATCCGCCGCAGCCGAAGAAGGTCACGCTGTCGAACAAGGTGGTCGTGTACCTGCTCGAGGACCACGCCTTGCCGGTGATCAGCGTCCAGCTGGTCTCACGCGTCGGCGTGGCGAATCTCCCCGACTCGCTGTGGGGAGTCGGCTGGCAGGCCGACGCACTGCTCCGCACGGGCGGCACCACGCGGCTCACGCCCGACTCAGTGGACAAGCTGGTCGACTTCTACGCGCTCAACATTTTCTTCTCAACCGACCACGAGCAGAGCACCGCGGGGCTGTCGGGCCTGTCGCGCTACACCGAACAGCTGGTGAGCCTCGGCTTCGAAATGATGAAGTCGCCGCGCGACGACTCCTCCCGGGTGCGTATCACCGCCGCCCAGCAGCAGGAGAACTGGCGCCGCCGCAACGACACACCCGGCTCGATACTCGGCCGCGCCTGGAGCCAGGTGGTGATGGGCAACCATCCCCTTGGCCGCAGCCTCGTCAACCCCGCCGAGATCGCCGGGTTCACCCCCGAGCGGTTCCGGTGGGTGCAGGAGCGGCTCTACTGCCCGCAGAACTTCGTGATGGGCGTGTCGGGGGACTTTCAGGAGCGCGAGATGGTCGCGCTGCTCGAACGGCAGTTCCGCGGCTGGCCCGCCTGCAAGCCCGGACTACAGGAGGTGCCGTCCGTCGCCTACGCCGCCGGACCCAAGCTCGTGCTGATCGAGAAGGACGTAAACCAGACCAACATCCGGATGGGACACGCGGGTGGCGTCAAACTGGCCAACACGCCCGACTACTTCGCCTCGCAGGTCGCCGACTTCCTGCTCGGCGGCAGCGGCTTCACGTCGCGGCTGATGGCGCGGGTGCGGAGCGATTCGGGGTTCGCCTACGGCGTGTCCAGCGTGTGGGGGGCCGATCCGAAGCGGGAGGAGCAGTTCTTCGCGGGCGCCCAGATCCGCGCCGAGAAGACGGTGGCGGGGATCAACCTCATGCGCGCCGTGATCGGGTCGATGGCCACGGAGCCGGTCACGGCGCGGGACGTCAAGCTCGCGCAGGACAACGAGGTGAACAGCTTCGTGTTCCAGTTCGAGAGCCCGGCGCAGATCGTTGGGCGGCAGCTGTCGTACGCGGTGGACGGGCTCCCCGCGAATTGGTTCGATGTGTACCTGCGCGGCATCCAGGCGGTCACGCCGGAGCAGGTGCGCCAGGTGTCGCAGCGCTACCTGCACCCCGAACAGTTGGTAATCGTCGTGGTGGGGAAGCCGAGCGCGTTCGATCAGGCGCTCAGCGAGATCGGGCCGGTAACGGTGTTGCCGGTGGATTCGATCAAGAGATAGCGTCCCACCTATGTAGGGGCGCAGCATGCTGCGCCCCTACACGGGTGCGATCAGTCCACAAACGCCCACAACAGCGCCCGGCTGTGGCGGTCGAGCGCCGCCGGACGGCCGAGGTGGTACAGGTCCCCGGTCACGTCGCGGATCAACAGGCCGCCGTGCGGCAGCGTGCGCGGCCAGTCATCGAGGCGCGTCTGGAACGACCGCGCCCCCTGCCGCGTCTCGACACGCCAGCGCCGGATCTCGACTTCCTCCTCGATCTCCAGCACCCGGGTGATCTCGAACACGAACCCGGCCAGCGCGAGCGCCGTTTCGAGCGCTTCGCGCGAGGCGGCGTCGAGCTCCGCGGGGTCGCGGATCAGGGCGAACTCCTCCTCGTCGCCGTCCCGCAGCGAGAGGTAGCGCCCGGGCTCGGACCACGGGAAGCAGCGCCGCACCCACACGGCGCGCTCCTCGTCGCCCCCCCCCCCGGACGGCCCAGAGCCGGCCGTCGGCGCGCTGCTCGAGAGTCAGCGCCGCTTCACGCCGGCCCACCAGCGTTGTCTCCATGACCCCTCCTCTCATTGGAGCTGCAACTGCAGCTCGTAGAGACGGCGATACTTGCCGTCCGGTTTCTGTAACAGCTCGTGGTGCGTACCGTGCTCGACGAGACGGCCGTCCTCGATCACGAACAGCCGTGACGCCTTGCGCAGTGTCGAGAGCCGGTGCGCGATGGCGAAGACCGTGCGCCCCGAGATCAGACGCTCGAGCGCCTCCTGGATCTCCCGCTCCGTCTCGGTGTCCACGCTGCTCGTCGCCTCGTCGAGAATCAGAATGCGCGGGTCGTGCAGGATCGCCCGCGCGATCGACACGCGCTGACGCTCCCCGCCCGACAGCGTATGCCCCCGCTCCCCCACCACCGTGTCGTAGCCGTGCTGCAGCTTGGTGACGAAGTCGTGGGCATTCGCCGCCTCCGCGGCCGCGATCGCCTCGCCAAGCGATGCCTCGGGAAGGCCGTAGCGGATGTTCTCCAGGATCGTCCCGTGGAACAGGTACGGGTCCTGAAGCACCATCCCGATCTGGCGGCGGTAGTGCCCGGTATCGAGCCGCCGCAGGTCCACGCCGTCGATGCGGATCGAGCCGCCCGTCACGTCGTAGAAACGCGCGATCAGATTCACGATCGTCGTCTTGCCGCCGCCCGACGGGCCGACCAGCCCGATCAGCTCTCCGGGCGCGACTTCGAAGCTCACGCCGCGGAGCACCTGTCGAACGCCGTCGTAGCCGAACGTCACGCGCTCGAACGTGACGCGCCCGTGCACCGGCCGGAGCTGCACCGGCTCCGGGTCGTCCCGCACCTCGGGCTCCGTGTCGAGCACCTCGAAGACGCGGTGCGCCGAGGTGGTGGCCCGGTTCATCGTCCGTGCGATCTGGCCGATGATTTCGATCGGACCGATGAACATCGTCGTGTAGAGCAGGAACGAGACGAACGTCCCCACCGGCAACGCCACACCGCTCCCCAAGAGCCGCGGCAACGCGAGGCCCCACACGACCACCGTCGTGCCGTGCACTGCCAGCATCAGCAGCGGCCAGAACGTCGTCCACGTTTCGTGGATGCGGTTGAACTCCGCCGTCACGTCCTGGTTGCGCTCGCCGAAACGCCGGATTTCCCTCTCCTCCTGGTTGAACGCCTTCACGACGCGGATCCCGGGAATCGTGTCCGACAGTACGTCCGACACCCGCGACCACTTGCGCCACGCCCGGATGAAGAGCCGGTTGATCGACTCGCCGTGCCGGTAGATCAGCCAGCAGAAGACCGGCACCGGGAGCGTCATCGCGAGGCCGAGCCGCCAGTCGAGGCTCAATAGCACCGCGCCGAGCCCCGCGAGCATCACGAGCGACAGCGACACGTCCACCACGCCGAAGGCCAGGAAGTCCCATAGCCGATCGGTGTCTGCCGAGACGCGCGTGATCAGGCTCCCTGTCCGCTTGCGCGAGAAGAACGCGAGCGACAGGCGCTGGATGTGCTCGTACAGCTCAGCGCGCAGGTCGCGAGCCACCCACTCGCCCAGGATCGACATCAGGCGCAGGCGCACCACCGCCGCTCCCTGGCGGATGACGTACACGAGCGCCATCGCCGCCACCGCGAGCCACGCGATCGTTCCCGCGCGCCCGAGCGGCAGCGTGCCCTCCTGCGCCGGTCGCACCACGCGGTCGATCAGGTACCCCGCGAGGTACGGCGGCACTAGGCTCACGAGCGTAATGACGGTCGCCGCGGCGAGGCCGAGCGAGAGTTGCCGCCGATAGGGCTTCAAGTAGCCCAACAGACGCCGGATAACCGCCACCTCCCTGCCCGAAACCAGGGCCTGTGCCTCGCGCACCGGCCGCGCGACGCCGTCAGCGTAGGCCCGGTCCGGGTCCACCGGTGGGATCTCGCGGCCTTCGAGCTGCTCCTCGAGCACGAAGCGGATGTTCTCGAAGGCGCGCCGCTGGCGGTGCGTGTAGCGCACCAGGGCGAGCGCCGGCTCTCCCGGTGCGCCCAGCAGCGTCAGGGTGTTTGCCGAGAGACCTGGCGCCTCGCGCACCGCCTCGATGCGCGACCGCTCCACGCTCTGGACGTCCCACGCGTTATCGAGCGTGCGGCGCGCCACGGCAACGTGACTGGGGCCGAGCGCCACCCACGATAGGGCGAGCCGGAGGGTGTGATCCAGATCGCTCAGGGCGTAGAGCTGGACGGGCGCGCCGTCCCAGGCCGCCTCGATCTGCCGGCGCAGGTCGGCCGGAAGGCGGAGGGGCTGGTCCAGGTAGCGCCCGATGATTTGGTCGTCGAGATGCTCAGTCGTGCTCATGTCCGTGGCCCTTGTGTGGTGCGAAACAGAACGGCCCTCCAGGTCTGGCGAAGCACCCGAAAGGCCGGATCACGGCATGAGAACGATCCGATGGACTTCTAGGGTGTTCGCCCTCGCGCCACGGCGTCGCCGGACGCAATACGCCCACGGGCGCTCAGAATCGGACGGACGCGGCACACCGTGCCGGGCCCCGCCCAATGGCGGCGCAACAGTGGGGTGATGAAGGAGTGGCGAATCATCATGTTGATCAAAGTAAAAGCCGGTGCAGGACCGAGCAAGGGGTGGTAGTTTCTCGCGCTATGATCATCATCCCCATTCTCGCGCTGTTGGTCCAAGGCCCGACTCAGCGCGTCATCACCGTGGACGACCTGTTCCGCATCCAGCGGGTCTCCGCCCCGCAGGTGAGCCCCGACGGACAATGGGTCGCCTACGTCATCGCGTCGCCCGACCTTGCTGCCGACAAATCCACCAACCGCATCTGGATGGTGGCCACGGCGGGAGGCGAGCCCATCCCGCTCACCGCCAAGGGCAGCTCCGCCTCGAGCCCCCGGTGGAGCCCCGACGGCAAGTATCTGGGCTTTCTCGCGACACGCGGAGAAGATGCCGAGTCGCAGGTCTGGCTCCTGAATCGCCTGGGCGGCGAAGCCGAGCAGCTTACGAGCGTCAAACAGGGCGTGAACAGCTTCGTCTGGTCCCCGGGCGGCGAGCGCCTGGCGCTCGAGGTCCACGACCCGACCCCCGATCAGGCGGGCGACACCACCTGGATCGGCGCCAAGGCCAAGACGCAGCGGCCCTATGTGATCGACCGGCTGCAGTTCAAACGCGACGGCACCGGTTATCTCGACCGGCGCCGCACACACATCTTCGTGTTCGACGTGGCCACCAAAGCCGCCGCCCGCCAGGTCACGTCGGGCGATTGGGACGACGAGGGACCCACCTGGTCCCCCAATGGACGCCTGATCGCGTTCACGAGCAACCGCGACAGCATCGACGGCAACGACAACGCGGATGTGTGGGTGGTCGCGAGCGACGACACGACGAAGGGGACCACGACCCGTCGCATCACGTCGGAGCCGGGGCCCGACGGCGAGCCCGCCTGGAGCCCCGACGGCCGATCGCTCGTCTACACGCGCAAGCCCTCGGCGGTGCCGATCGCGATCATCTACGACCCGAGCCACCTCGCTGTCATCGGCGTGGAGGGTGGACGGCCGCGGCCGCTCACGGCAGCCCTCGACCGCGACATCAGCTCGATCCGCTGGGCGGCGGACGGGAAGAGCATCTACGGCATTCTCGAGGACGAGGGTGACTACGTCCTGGTGCGGGTCGACGCCACCTCCGGTGCCGTCACGCGCCTGGCGGGGGGCGGAGCCGAGGGACGATCGGTGAGCAATTACAGCGTCGGCGCGGAAGGCACGATCGCCGCGCTATTGAGCGGGCCACACCTGCCGAACGAGGTCTACGTGGTCGCGGCGGCGGGACTGCGCCAGCTGACCAATAGCAACAAGGTACTGTTCGATTCGCTGCGGCTCGCCGACGTGCGTGAGCTGCACTTCAAGAGCCGCGACGGCACTCCAGTGGAAGCGTTCCTGTGGCTGCCGCCCGACTACCAGCCCGGCCGCCGCTACCCCACGCTGCTGCGGATCCACGGCGGCCCCGTGTCGGCCTACGACCGCAGCTTCAATTCCGAAGCGCAGGTGTTCGCGGCGCACGGATACGCCGTCGTGATGACGAATCCCCGCGGTTCCTCGGGCTACGGCGCCACGTTCTCGCGGGCGATCTTCGCCGATTGGGGCAACAAGGACTACGACGACGTGATGGCCGCGGTCGATGAAGCGGTGCGTTTGGGTATCGCCGATCCGAACCGGCTCGGCGTGGGTGGGTGGTCGTACGGCGGGATTCTCACGAACTACGTCATCACCAAGACGGGCCGCTTCAAGGCCGCCATCAGCGGCGCCAGTGAAGCCCTTTACACCTCGAACTACGGGCACGACCACTACCAGAACCTTTGGGAGATCGAGCTCGGTCTGCCGTGGACCCACCAGCGCGCCTGGGATCGCATCTCGCCCTTCTGGTCCGTGGCGAAGATTACGACCCCGACGCTCTGGATGGGCGGCGACCGGGATTGGAACGTGCCGATCTTGAACTCGGAGCAGATGTACCAGGCGATGCGCCGCCTGGGCCGGACAACTCAGCTCGTGGTCTATCCGGGCCAGACGCATGGGATCAACAAGCCCACATACCAGAAGGACCGCTGGCAGCGCTACCTCGAGTGGTACGGCCGCTTCTTGAAGCCTTAGTTCCCGGCGCCGACCTGCCGCTGCTCCGGATTGAGGAACGCGATCAGGGCCGCGATCTCCGTCTGCTTGAGGTTCAGGTTCGGCATCTGCTTGGTGCTCCCCGTGATCGACGGATCGGCGAGGAAGCGCTGGAGGTACTCGGGCGCCAGGCGCGGTGTGGTCAGCTCGGGTCCCATTGCCACCGTGCCGCTGCCGCGCACGTCGCGATGCAGATGGCAGGTGACACATCCCTTCGCCACGAAAAGCCGCCGGCCGCGTTCGCCCGCGAGCAGGGCCGCAGGCGCCGGCGCCGTGGGCTCGATCACCTGCATCGGCACGAGCGTCACCCGGCTGTTCCCGAATCCACTGCGAATCGTGATCGTCCACTCCCCGGCCTGCGGCAGGACGAGCCGCGCCGTGTACTGGCCCGCGTCCTTGCCGGGCTGCGCCACGGCCGCGGCCGTGGCAGCGCCGCTCGCACGGGCTTCGACCCGGGGCTCGAGGTTCCTGAGCTTCTCGACGCCGTGCTGGCGCACGGTGAATGTGAGGTTCATTGCTTGGCGGGCGACGCCATAGTCGGGCAGGTCTTCGACGGTGATCGCCGCCCAACCACCATACGCGCCGATCAACGGGAGGACGAGCAGGGCCGGCAAGGTGAAACGTGACGCGCGGCTAGTCATGAGTATCCCCTTGTGAAGGCTCCCTCTTAGACGCCGCCCAACCGGGGCGGGTTTAGGCACCCCTTACCCCCGGATAGGCCGTCCCGCCGCGAAATCGAACAGGGTAGCCCGCCGCAGCCGGTAATGCGCCCCCCAGTACCCCCGCAGCCCCTGGACGTACTGCAGAAGTGCCTGGTCTTTCTCGGCTTGGGCGATGTACAGGTTGTCGATCGTGATACGGCCGATCACGTAGCGGTTGTAGGCCACCTCGAACCGCTTGGCGGCAACGCTGTCCGACTTGGCGACCAGAAGGAAGTTGCGGCGCGCCTGCGCCAGCTCGAGCGCGGCAAAACGGGCGTCGTGCGCGACCTGGCGCATGGTGGCCTCGGACAGGCTCGCCACACGATCGCGGTCGGCCTCCGCCGCATGCACACCCTCTGCGTGGCCGCCCCACTGCCACAGCGGAACCTGCACCGACAGGGTGAAGCGGCGCGCTTCGAGGAGGTTCTGGTAGGCGAGGTTCGCGTCCGGCCCTATGGCATTGAAGCCGTAGCTCGCCTGCAGGGTCGCGCCGGCCCCGGTGCGGAAACGCGCCTCGGCCACGCCGCGCCTCGCCTGTACCTGGTCCAGCGCCACCGCGCTCACCGCCGCGCGGTTCCGGAGCGCCTCGAGCGCGGCCCGTGCCGTATCGGCTTCGAACTCGGGGACCTCGCCCGTCACGGCGACGTCTACCGGCGTCCCCGGTGGCAAGTCGAGCGCCAGGCGCAGGGCATCGGTCGCCCGTTCGTGCTCGAGGCGCGCCGATTCGAGGGCGGAGCGGGAGCGGAGCAGCACCAGCTCGCTCTGGAGTAGGTCGTTTTCCCCGATCTTGCCCACCTCGAACCGGCCGGTGTTCAAGCGGTACAGCGTGTCGTTTACGGCGGCGTTCGTGACGGCGTTCGCGAGTCCGACGCGGGCGGCGTACAGATCGTAGAACGCGTTAGTGGTCTGTAGCGCCACGTCTTCCATCGCCTCGAGGTACGCGCGCTCGTCCAGCTCGGCGCGGACGGCGTCTTCACGCCCAATCCATGCGGCGGTATTGGGCCGGAACAGGTCCTGGCGTACACCCACCGACACGGGTGTAGAGTACCACCGTTCGGACTCCGTCGCGCCGATCACGCTGAGCCCGCGCGCGAGCGACGACGAGACGAACAGATCTCCGCCGGTGACGGGAATCTTCTGCGACAGGGTCAGGGTCAGCGAGGCGTCGGTCTGCTGCTGCCGCACGAACACCGTGTTACCGGAATCCTGCAGCACCGGGATGATCGACTTGTTGTAGGCGGGGACGACGCCGCCGAGCGACAACTGCGGCAACAGCCCCGAGCGGTAGGCGCGGTGGCGGTAGCGCGCCGCCTCGCGTGCCGCCCCCGCGGCGCGCGCCTGGTGGCCGCGCTGCTGGGCCAGCGCGATCGCTTCGGTCAGCGTGATCGCCTGGGTGGAGGGCGCTTGGGCCGCGACTGGAACAGACACGCCCAGGGCGAGGGATAGGAACAGCCAGCCACGCATAGTCATAGAGTCACTCGTAACGGAGGCAGACGACGGGGTCCTGGCGCGCGGCGCGGTAGGCGGGAACGATTCCGAACGCGATCCCCACGGTGAACGACACACCGAACGCGACGATTATCGACACCAACGACACGATCGTGGTGATGCCGGCGAACTTCTCGATGCCCATCGAGATGCCGGCGCCGACGAGGATGCCGGCCACACCGCCGGCGACGCTGATCAGCACCGCCTCGCTCAGGAACTGAAACAGGATGTCCTTTTGCGTCGCGCCCATGGCGCGGCGCACGCCGATCTCGCGGATTCGCTCGAGCACCGACGCGAGCATGATGTTCATGATCCCGATGCCGCCGACGACGAGCGAAATCGAGGCGATCGCGCCGAGCACGATGTTGAAGATCGTCTTGGTGCGCTGCTCCTGGCGCAGCAGCAGCTCCGGGACGGTAATCTCGAAGTCGATGACCGTGTTGTGCCGGCGGGCGAGCATGCGCTGGACCACCTCGGCGACGGGGGATACAAAGCGCGACTCGGTCACTCGCACGATGATGCGGTCGAGCTGGTGGCGGTTGGTGCGCTCCTGCCGCTGGTCCGCGGACTCCTGCTGCTGATCGCTCGTGGGGACCGTTACGGTGCGGGCCGCCTGCTCGATGTCCTGCTGCGTGAGCTGGGCGCGGTTGCGGAAGCGGAGCAGCACGGTGCGCACCGGCACGTACACGTCCATGTTGGCGTCGCGGATTCCCAGACGCTGCGTCGCCTGTTGGGTGAGACGACGATCCTGGAGGACGCCGACGACGGTCACCCAGGTTTCGCCGACCTTGAGGGGGCGCCCGATCGGGTCTTCCGTCGTGAAGAACCGCGTGCGCACGCCGTGGCCGATGATCGCGACCGGGAGCCCGCGCTCCACTTGGAGCCGCGTGAACCCCGACCCCATCGCGAGCCCCAGGTTCGTGAGCCGGAAGTAGGTCGTGTCCACACCCACGAGCTTGCCGGTGCGGCGGCGGCCTTCCCGCGTGAGGGACGTGTTGAGCACAACCTCCGCGCTCGTCACTTCGACGCCCGGCACCACCCGGGCGATGGCCTGCGCATCAGCATAGGTGAGCCCGGGCGAGAACTTCGTCACTTTCTTGTCCGGCTCCTCCTCGGCGGGGCCCTCGTGCTGCTCCACGAGGGGCGTGATCATCACGTTGTTCGAGCCGAGCAGGCGCATCTGATCGAGAATCTCGCGCTCGGCGCCCTTCCCGATCGCCAGCATGGCGATGACCGAGGCGACCCCGAACAGGATGCCGAGCGAGGTGAGGGAGGCGCGAAGCTTGTTGTGTTGCACGGCCTCGACCGCCGTGCGCATGCTGAACCCGACGTGCGCGACGAACTCGCGGCGCAGCTCGGCCAGGTTCACCGCCGCGGTGGAGTCGCGGGGGTCGGAGGGGGCGCCACGATATTGCCCCCCCGGCGCGCCGTGTCACCGCCCACCACCGGCAGGCTGTCGCGCACCGAGGCCGGCAGGCGGGTCAGGGTGATGCGCTCGTGGTCAGGCGGGGGCGTCAGTAGCACCCGGTCGTCTTCGTCGAGCCCGCGAATGATCACGACCTCGTCGTCGTTCATGGGCCCTGTGATGACCTCTTGCTTCGTGACGCTGCCGCCGTCCTGGCGGTATACGAATGGGATGCCCCCCTCGTTGCTCAGCGCTTCGAGCGGCACGAACAGTGCGGTCGCGATCTTGAGCGTTTCGATCGCGTTCCCCGTCGTCATCCCGGGCCGCAGCGTCGTGTCCGCCTCCTCGACGATCACCTTCACCTCGAAGACTTTCGCATCGGTGTTGGGCCGCTGCTCGCCGACATTCGCGACGCTCGTCACCGTTCCGGTGAGCCGCTTGCTGGGATCGGCATCCAGAGTGAGCGCCACGGGCTGGCCGACCGCGAGCTTCCGCACGTCGATCTCGTTGACGTAGGTGACGGACTCCATCTGGGTGAGGTCGGGCAGCGTGGCCACGCCCGGCTCCCAGGCGTTCACCTGCGAGCCGGTGGTGCGCTTGCGGCCGTTCCACTCCTTCACGTAGATCACCATGCCCGCCGCCGGCGCGCGGATCGTGAAGGCAGCCATCACGTCCTGCACGACCTTGAACAGGTTGCGCTGGCGCTGCACGTCCGCACCGACCTCGCGCATCTTGGCGCGGGCCTGCTCGGTCTTGGTCGTGTAGTCGGATCGGGCCTGCGCCAATGCCCGCTCGGCTTTCTCGTAGTCGATCTCGGCCTGGCGCCGCACCGTTGGAGCCTCGTAGACCGCCTGCTCCTTGGCGAGGCGCTTCTCCTCGAGCTGCAGCTCCATGGTGCGGATGTTCTCGCGGGCCGTGGACAGCGTCAGGGTGGAGTCGAGCATGGCCTGCTCGTATTGCGCCTCCGCCTTCGTGAGCGCGAGCCGGACTTCCTCGAGTTTGTTCGCCAGGGTCGAGCGGTCGAGCTCCGCGACGACGTCGCCCTGCTTCACGATCGTGCCCTCGGGCACGATCGATTGGATCTTCATTTGCCACGCGCCCGCCTGCTGCGCGCCCGAGGGCGCGGTGATTTGGACGAACTCCCGCGCCCGCAGCTCGCCGGATGTGCTGACCGTCACCGCAAAGGGACCGCGCTTTACTCGAGCGACGAGAGAGTTGTCCGGGGCTGCCGGCCCCCGCGCCAGGAGCCACGCGCTGGGGACCAGGATGGCGGCTCCGACTCCCAGCAGGAGGCGCCGGGAGGGCCGGAACGCACGCAAGGTGGCGAGCGACGGCAGGTGGAAGCGCATAATATGACGACCTCGTCTAAGGAAAGCCGTAGGTTAGACACGTTTCAGCCGATTTCCGTTCCGCGCCAGATACCCTCACCGCAGCCGCCGTGCCACGGCGGCACTCCAGGCTGCCTGTTGAGATGCCCGGAGCCCATGGTTCGTTTCGGCGTCGTAGCGGCGCTGTTCGGCCTTTTCCGCCCGGATGAGCCGCTGCACCGTACTCGATAGCTCGCCGTCGGACATCGAACAAGGCCGCTCCAGCGCCCGGAAGGCCCGCCGCATGACCCGGGCGTGCGCCTCGGCAATGTCGAAATGGGTCTGTTCGTGCCCCAGGACCGTGCGCCGCTGACTGGAGTCGTTCAAGACGACGGCCTTGACCCAGGACTGACGCGGGCGGAACCCAGCGATCACCCGAAACTCAAAGCTAGCCCCCCGGCACTTCCAGGCCGAATAGAGGGTGTACGACGTCATCGCGCCCTCAGCCCCGTCCTCGGGCGGAGTGCCCTGGAAGTCCCTCCAGGTGAGGCGCCGCGCGGCGGTCCACGAGATGGCGCGATCGTCGGCGAGGTCGCCGCGCATCAGCTCGTCGAGGCTCCTGGACGTCGCTGGAACCGTCGCCGCGGCGCTCTTGGGACTGCGCGCACAGCCGAGCGCGACCAGAAGGAGCACGAGAAGGTGCGCGAGGGGCCTCATGGAGCGGCGGCGGCGACGACCTTCTTGATCGTCGACCAGTTGCGACTCGTCGCCGAGACGCCCAGCTGCTTCTCGATGAACAGATTCGGAAAAGCGTAGAGCCCGTTCTTCTTCTTCCCGCTCACGATGAAGGCTTCCCGATTCTTCACGATGACCTCCAGTGCCTCCGGCGCCGAGCGCAACGGAACCCTCGGTCGCTGCCGGGGCTTCTGGGAGAGGAACGCAACAGACAACTTGAGCCGGGGCTTCGCCTCGAACTTTTTGAAGGGCGCACTGGCCACGAGCCGATCCATCTCGCGCATCGTCCGGAGGAACAGCCCCGGCTCCTCGCCCATCAGCGCGCGCAGTTTGCCCTGGATGCGGCGAACCAGGGCTTCCACCGAACCCGCCGGCGCCTCGAACAGCATATTGCCGCTCGCAATGAGCGATCGGACGTTCTTGCACCCTGCGGCGGTGAACGCGTCGCGCAGATCGGTCATCTTCACCACGGCGTGGCCTCCGACGTTGATCGCGCGGAGGAAAGCGACGTACGCCGTCACCGCAATCGCCGCAGCTCCAGCTCGGAGACGATGAAACCGAACGCCGGCCATCCCCCGGACCGGACCGAGCGTTCGAACCACGCCCGGGCGCGCGTCGTGTCACCTCGCACCAGGTACCAGTTGCCCACGCCGTAGCTCAGGGTCGCCACCGCGATGTCGCTGGTGTCGGCCGCCGTGATCACGGAGTCGGCCCCGATCTCCCCGCGATAGAGCCGCAGGCGTTGCGCATACGCGTTCGCCGCGGGGACAGAGTCCGGGCGGCTATCGAGCAGCGCCCGCGCGTCCGGCGTGCGGCCCGCGCGCGACAGCGACATCCACAGCCAGTCGGTAGCGCCCGCCCGCTCGGCGGCGTCGGGCGCGCCGTGGAGCGCGCGGGTGAAAGCCTCCGCCGCCCCGGCGAAGTCGCCACGCGCGTAGCGCACGATGCCGAGGTGATACGAGATGCCGTAGACGGTACTGTCGAGGCGACTGCCCTTCGTGAGGTCGTCCATCGCCCGGTCGAACTCGCGCACCGACAGGTAGCGGTGGCCGCGCCAGCGATACAGCACGGCGTTCTGGGGAGCGATGGCGAGGCCGCGCGTGAACGTCGCGATGGCTTCCCGGTACTGCCGCACGCCCGACTGCGCGATGCCGAGCTGGATGATCAGGTCCACGTTGCGGGGACTGGCCGCGAGCGCGCTCTCCGCACGGGCGATCGCGCCCGTGTCACGCTGGGAGCGATACTCGACGGCGGCGGGCGAGCGGTACTGCACCGCCTGACCGGCGGCCGACCCCGCTAGGGCGACGGAGATCGAGAGGAAAAGAGCAGTGACGCGCATAGCCAAGCCTCCTAATCCCAAATGGCGACGCCGACGCGCGAGTCGGCCGTGCCATAATAGAGGAACCACCGACCCTTGAAGGGCACGAGCCCCTCGACGAACGTCGTGCCCTCGGGATACTGGCCCGTTCGTTCGTAGTCGCGCGTCGGCCTGATGAACGGTGCGTCCGACCGGGCGATCAGTTTGAGTGGATTGCGCGCGTCAAACAGTGCCTGGCCGCCGGTGTAGACGCGTGCCGGCAGACTCGAATCGCCGTACTGGCCGCTGTTCCCCGCGTTGTACAGGACGACGATACCCTGCGGTCTGATGAGCGCTGGGGGTCCGCCCTCGACCAGCCACGAGTCGAAGTAGCCGGGGCGCGGCGAGAGCACCTTCACGAGCCGCCCGTCCGCATCCTCGAGCGGCGTCCAATCGGTCAGGTTGTCGGACGTCGCGATGAGCAGATCCGGGACACCGAAATACATCCAGTACTTGCCGTTCACCCGCGTCGCGATCACGCGATCACCGTCGACTCGGCTGACAATCGCTCCAGACTTGGACTCGAACCGCAGGTACTTCCCACCGGCGCGGGCGAAGGCGGGCCCGTGCTTGGTC
>Ga0193739_1000133_pt1 | contig 19866 bp, 20 predicted proteins | sample L2a2metaG_FD_144926 | JGI IMG/M metagenome (GOLD analysis project Ga0193739, IMG submission 144926) | Soil microbial communities from a riparian zone of the East river system, Colorado, United States - L2a2 | ecosystem: Environmental > Terrestrial > Soil > Riparian zone | place: USA: East River...
CTCCCACGCCGGCGGGCGTCGTGGCTCGTGATCGCTGGCGTGGGAGTGGCGTTACTGGGACTGATCGCGCTCGTCGTCAAGTTGATGCGGTAAAGAAGCGACGGACGGCGGTGTAGAGGCGGGAGAAGATACCGGGAGCAGGGAGCACGGAGCGGGGAGCAGACAACTCGACCTTGCCTAGGACGACCTGCACCGCCTCGCGCAGGGCCCCCTCGTATCCCTTCGGGAATGGACGCTCCGCCAGACGAACCCCAAACCCGGGCTTGTCGGCCGTGCTCGAGAGCTCGATGACCCCGGGATGTGCCCGTTCGATGATGTCGAGAATCGGACCCAGCTGCTCCCTGCTCCGTGCTCCATGTCCTTTAGGGCCTTGCTCCCCGTAGTACGCCGCTGCCACCGCCTCCACGACACGCTCCGCCTTCACGCGTCCCGCGACGTACGACTCGAGGACGGCCCTAACGGGGGAGGATGCGGAGGACATCGTTCACGAGGGCCAGCGCCATGATGCCGAGAATGACCAGGAATCCGACCTGCGTCAGCCGCAAGCGCAACTGGAGCGACAGCGGCCGGCGGAGAATCGCCTCCGCCACGAGGAATACCGCCTGGCCACCGTCGAGGACGGGAATCGGGAGCATGTTGAGGACGGCGAGGCTCACGGAGAAAAACCCAATGAACATGAGGAGTTTTTCGAGTCCCAACCGGATGATCTGGCCGGACATCTGCGCGATGAGGATGGGTCCCCCCAGCTCTCGTGGGGACGACTGGCCAAGGACCAGCCGCTTGACCGACACCGTTATCGCGGCCACCTGGAAAATGGTCTGCTGAGCTCCCCCTACTACGGCCCGTCCAACCCCGACGGGCACGCGCACGGTCGGCACGCGATCGTCCGCCTGCGCCCCGATCACCCCGCGCGAAACCTTCCGGCCGGCACTGTCTGTTTGCGTCTCGACGTCGGGAACCACGGTGATCCGGACCGTCGAGTCGCCCCGCACCACCTCCAGCACCAATGCCTGGCCGGGACTCCCCCGGATCCTCCGCACCATTTCGTCCCACGAGCGCACGGTGTCACCGTCTGCCCGGATCACGACGTCGCCGAGCCGCAGGCCCGCCCGAGCGGCCGGCAGTCCCGGGATGACGATCGCGATCTTGGCGGGCAGCACGGGTCGGAGCGCTCGCACCGCCTGTATCCGCAGCTCCGTGTTGCCCGGAGCAAACCGCACGACAATCGGCTCGGGCCGGCTAGCAACCTCGATCCGCAACGAATCGGGCCCTTCAAGGAAATGGCGCTGCAACTCGCCCCAGGTTGCCACCGAATCGCCATTGACACGTACTATTTGGTCCCCGTGTCGCAGCGTGGCCAGCGCCTCGACACCAGGAGGTAATTCGCCCGCCGTCACTGAGTCCACCGGTAACAAGGCGAGCCGTGGCTCGCCCAACGTCAGGGTCAGCCCGGCATAGATGAGGAAGGCGAACACCAGATTCATCGTGACCCCGGCCAGGATCACGGCCATCCGCGCCCACAACGGCTTGCGGTCGAAGGCGCGCGCCGGATCGACGGGGACGGCGCTCTTGCCGCCCTCCAGGTCTCCCGCCACGCCCTCGTCCTCGAGGCCGGCCATCTTGACGTACCCACCCAGGGGGATCCACGAGATCCAGTATTCCGTCTCGCCCCTTTTCCACGACAGCAGGGGACGGCCAAAGCCGAGGGAGAATCGCAAGACTTGAATCCCGACCGCCTTCGCGACGAGAAAATGGCCCAGCTCGTGCACGAAGATCAGGGGACCCAGGACGATGGCCAGCGCCGCGAGGGTCAGGAGCACGCGACCTCCCGGGCGATGCGGCGGGCCTGCGCGTCGGCGGCGAGCACCGCATCGAGCGACTCAGCGTCGCCGGCAGCGGAGTGGTGCCGCTCGAGTGTGGCGGCAATGATCTCGGCGATCCGGCCGAAGGCGACGCGCTCCGCGAGGAATAGCTCCACGGCGACCTCGTTCGCGGCATTGAAGGCGGCGGGCGCCGTGCCTCCCATGCGCGCGGCATTGCGTCCAAGCAGATACGCCGGAAACAGCCCGGGGCGCACCGGCTCGAACGTCAAATCCCCCGCCGCAACGGGGTCGAAGCGCCGCGCCCCGTCGTCGGGCACCCGGTCCGGGTGTGTCAGGGCGTAGAGGATGGGCAGCTCCATTGTCGGGAATCCTACCTGCGCGAGCACCGATCCGTCCACGAACTCGGTGAAGGCGTGGATCACGGACTGCGGGTGGATGACGACGTCGACGCTCCCATAATCCACCTCGAAGAGATAGTGCGCCTCGATCACCTCGAGAGCCTTGTTGACGAGCGTCGCCGAGTCCACGGTGATCTTCTTGCCCATCTTCCAGGTCGGGTGACGCAGGGCTTCGCTGACCGTGGCCTGCGCGGCGCGCGCCGGCTCCCAGGTGCGGAAGGGCCCGCCCGACGCCGTGAGGATCAGCCGTGCCAGCTCCGCGGGACGGCGGCCCGTGACGCATTGGAGCACAGCGCTGTGCTCGGAGTCCACGGGGACGATCTCGCCACCGCCCTCGCGCGCGGCGCGGGTGACGAGCTCGCCGGCCATCACCAGGGTCTCTTTGTTCGCGAGGGCGACGCGTTTCCCGGCGCGCAGCGCAGCCAGCGTCGCTTCGAGCCCGGCGGCGCCGACGATGCCGTTCACGACGATCTTCACGTCGGGATGCGTCGCGGCCTCGACGAGGCACTGCGCGCCCGCCCCATTCACGAGCCCTGAGAACGCGGGCTTCCACGCCGCCACCTGCTCCGCGAGCAACGCGCCGTTCGTGTGCGCCGTCAACGCCACGACCTTGAAGCGCTCCCGCTGGCGCGCGAGGACTTGCAGCGTCGAGCACCCGATCGAGCCGGTCGAGCCGAGGACCGCTACGCCGACAGTCATATCACACCGAAGAGCCGGAACAACCCGGCGGCAGCGGGAACCACGAAGTACAGGGAGTCGAGCCGGTCGAGCACGCCGCCGTGGCCGGGAATCAGGTTCGACGAGTCCTTCACCCCGGCCTCGCGCTTGAACAGCGACTCGGCGATGTCGCCGATCTGCGACACCACGCCGACGACCCCACCCACCACGACCAGCTGCCAAAGGGCGAAGTTCCAGCCCACCCCATTTAACACGAGCAGTCCCAACACCACGGCGGTAACGATCGCCCCCAAAAAGCCCCCGACGGCGCCCGACCGCGTCTTGTTGGGCGACAGCACGGGAGCGAGCTTCGCGCCGCCCACCTTGACGCCGACTGCCATGGCCGCCGTATCGCCGATCCACGTGATGGCGAGCGGAAACAGCGTAAGGCAGAGGTAGGCGAACGGCTGGTTGGCGGCGTTGGTCCCGTGCCGAATGGGAATCAGGAAGGCCAGCAGCGCCGACGCGTAGAGGCACCCGAACAGGGTCACGGACACCGCTGCGAGCGGGCGGCCCTTGGGTCCGCGTCGCACCATCGCGACCACGAGCATCACCATCAGCCACAGGGCGCCCAGGTACAACGCGGGTTCGGCCCAGTGGGTCTCGGAGCTCTTTGCCCAGTAGGCGAGAAGCGGGATCGCAGCCGCGGCGAGTCCGCCGGTGCGGTCCAGCGCGTCGAGACCCTGGCGCCGCGCGAGGTCGTACACTTCGCGCGCGCCTAATACGCCTAGGGCCGCGAGCACCAGGGCGAAGGGCCAGCCACCCAACCACACCACGGCTACCGCCAAAGGAATCGCTACGCCTGCGAAGGCGATGCGCAGTGTCAGGTTGCTCGCCATCAGACCGTGACTTTGCCGAACCGGCGTTCGCGCCGCTGGTAGTCGAGGATCGCCTCGAACAGGGTCTGGCGCGTGAAGTCGGGCCATAGGACGGGGGTCATGTACAGCTCGGTGTAGGCGAGCTGCCACAGCAGGAAATTCGAGAGCCGCAGCTCTCCGGACGTGCGGATCAGCAGATCGGGGTCGCCCCAGGGCGCCGTGTACAGCTTGGCGCCGATCGCGTCCTCGTCCAGGTCCTCGAGTTTCTTCGTGCCCTTGAGCACTTCCTCGGCGAGGAGCCGGGCCGCGCGCGCGATCTCCCCGCGCGAGGAGTAGGAGATGCAGAGGTTGAGCGAGAGCTTGGTGCCCGTGGCGGTTTCGTGCTCGACGCGCTCGACCGCCTCGCGCCCCGTCGGAATCAGTCGGCCGCGGTCGCCGAGGACGTGCACCGCGACGCCCTGCTGGCGCAGGTCCGCCGCCTCCCGCGCGATGTACTCCTCGAGCAGGTCCATCAATGCCGAGATCTCGGTGGGCGGGCGCTTCCAGTTCTCTTCGGAGAAGGCGAAGAGCGTGAGCACTTCGACGCCCGCCTCGATCGCCCCTTCGACGGTCTCGCGCACGGCTTTCATGCCCGCGCGGTGGCCGAAGGGCCGGGGCAAGCGCCGTTCGCTCGCCCAGCGTCCGTTGCCGTCCATGATGATCGCCACGTGGCGGGGAATCGGGCCGGCGAGCATCAGACTTCCATGATCTCCGCTTCCTTCGCCTTCACCGCCCCGTCCATCAACTTCAGGTGCTCGTCGTGCACCTTCTGGATGTCCTTCTCGGCCTTCTTCTTCTCGTCCTCGGAGACGTGCTCCGTCTTCTTGATCTTGCCGATGGTCTCGGTGCGCGCGTGACGAATCGCGACGCGGCCTTCCTCCGCGAGCTTGTGAATCACCTTCACCAGCTCTTTACGCCGCTCCTCGGTGAGGGGCGGCAGCGGAATGCGGATGACGTTGCCGTCGTTGGAGGGCGTGAGCCCCAGGTCGGAGGCGAGGATCGCCTTCTCGATCGCCTTGAGGAGCGTCTTGTCCCAGGGCTGGATCGTCAGGAGCTTCGGCTCGGGAGCGGCGACGCTGGCCACCTGCGTCAGCGGCATGTCGTTGCCGTAGGCCTCGACCCGCACGAGGTCGAGCAGCGCGGTGGTGGCCTTCCCCGTCCGGACGGTGGCGAACTCGCGCTTCACCGCTTCGACCGTCTTGTCCATCTGCTGCTTCGCGTGTTTCAGCTGGTCGGCGATGGTGGTCGTCATTGGACGATCGTGCCGACGCGCTCTCCGGCCAGCACTCTGGCCGTCGCGCCGGGCTGGTTGATGTTGAACACTACGATGGGGAGCTTGTTCTCCTTGCACAACCCGAAGGCATTGGCGTCCATCACGGCGTAGCCCTTCACGATCGCGTCCTGGAACGTCAGCGCCGGAATGAACTCGGCCTTGGGGTCTTTCTTCGGATCCGCCGTGTACACGCCGTCCACGTTCGTCGCCTTGAGGATGACCTGCGCCTCGATCTCGAGGGCGCGCAGCACGGCCGCGGTGTCCGTCGAAAAGTACGGGTTTCCCGTGCCGCCGGCGAAGATGACCATCCGGCCCTTCTCCAGGTGGCGCACGGCCCGGCGCCGTATGTACGGCTCGGCCAGCTCCTCCATCCGGATCGCCGTCATCACGCGGGTGTCGACGCCCTTCTTCTCCAGGATGTCCTGGAGCGCCAGGGCGTTGATGACGGTCGCCAGCATGCCCATGTAATCGGCCGAGACGCGGTCCACCCCCTGCTGGCTGGCAGTGGTGCCGCGCAGGATGTTGCCGCCGCCCACCACCAGGCCCAGTTGGACGCCGGTGGCGGCAACGCTCTTCAACTCGTCCGAGACCCGGTCGATGACGCCGAAATCGATGCCGGCGCCGGCGCGACCGGCGAACGCCTCCCCCGAGACTTTGAGGAGGGCGCGCCGATACGCCAGCTTCGCCGCCACCCTAGTTGCCTCCGAGCTCGAAGCGGGCGAAGCGGCGGACTTCGACTTTCTCGCCGGTCTTGCCGGAGAGCGCTTTCACCATCTCGCCGACCGTCACCTTGTCGTCCTTCACGAACTTCTGCTCCAATAGGACGCGCTCTTCGTAGAACTTCCGCATCATGCCATCCACGATCTTGGCGCGGATGTTCTCCGGCTTCTTCTGCTCGGCCACCTGGGACTCGTAGACCTTGCGCTCGCGCTCCACAACGTCCGCCGGCAGATCCTCGATCCGGACGGCGAGCGGGCTCGTCGCCGCGATGTGCACGGCGACATCTTTGGCGAGGGCCTGGAAATCGTCGGTGCGGGCCACGAAGTCGGTCTCGCAATTCAGCTCGACCAAAACGCCGACGGAGCCGTCGAAGTGGATGTACGACCCGATCCATCCTTCGGACGCCTCGCGCCCGGCGCGTTTGTCGGCCTTGGCCGCGCCCTTCGTGCGGAGGAGGTCGACGGCCTTCTCGAGGTCGCCGCCCGACTCTTCGAGGGCTCTCTTGCAATCCATCATGCCGGCGCCCGTGCGGGCGCGCAGCTCGGCCACGAGTTTTGCCGGTATCTCTTTCACAGGTGCCACTGTTCCTCACTCCTCACAAAAACGCCGCCCTCGCGCCGTTGGGCCGGAGGGCGGCGGTCGGTAGTACATCCAACGGGTCCGGTTATGCCTCGCCCCCGCTGACGGGCTCAGCTGGAGGCGGCTCTTCGGTCCGCAGCCGGGCGGCGATCGCCTCCGGCTTGGGCCGCCGCTTACGGCGCGCCGGCCCCTTCTTCTTCCCACCTTCTGCCTCCGCCTCGACGCCCGTCTCGGTCGAGTACGTCGTGCCCTCGCCCTCTTCGGCGACGTCACGCAGCGGCATCTGGTGCCGCGCTTCCCCGATCACGTCGGACACGGCCCCGGTGATGAGCGAGACGGCGCGAATGGCGTCGTCGTTGCCCGGAATCGGGATGTTGATCAGGTCCGGGTCGGCGTTCGTATCCACGATCGCCACCACGGGGATGCCCAGTTTGTTCGCCTCGGCAACGGCGATGCGCTCCTTCTTCGAGTCGACGATGAACAGCGCGCCCGGGAGCCGGCCCATGTTCTTGATGCCCGCGAGGTTCTTGTCGAGCTTGACGCGTTCGCGGTCGAACAACAGCTGCTCCTTCTTGGTGTAGTTCGCAAACTCACCGTCGGCCGCGCCCTGCTCCAGCTCTTTCAGACGCTTGATCTGCTTCTTGATCGTCTGGAAGTTCGTCAACGTGCCGCCCAGCCAGCGCTCGGTGACGTAGAACGCCCCGCACCGCTTCGCCTCGGCCTCGATAATCCCCTTGAGCTGTTTCTTGGTGCAGACGAAGAGGACGCCCTCACCCTTCAGCACGACCGCGCGCAGCAGCTCCTGGGCTTCGTGGAGCTGATGGAGGGTCTTCTGGAGATCGATGATGTAGATGCCGGAGCGTTCGGCGAAGATGAACCGGCGCATCTTCGGATTCCAGCGGCGTGTCTGGTGCCCGAAATGGACACCCGCTTCCAACAGATCTTGTAGAAGAGGCTGGGCCATGCACTCCCTTTCGTGGGTTTTTCCTCGTCCGCCGTCTTCATCTCCGCTGGTACCCTGCGCCGCAGGGACCCACCAACGGATCGGACGGCGTGTGTCTTGAGCTGTCAGCCATCAGCCTTCAGCCATCAGTACTGACGGCTGAGCGCTGACGGCTGAGCGCTCTGTCTTACCGCTTGCTGAACTGGAACCGTTTCCGGGCGCCCGCGCGGCCGGGTTTCTTCCGCTCGACGGCGCGCGGATCGCGCGTCAGGAGCCCCTGCTCGCGCAGCTTCTTGCGATGCCGGTCGTCGGCCAGCACCAGGGCCCGGGCGATCCCGAGACGCAGCGCGCCCGCCTGACCGGTCATCCCGCCGCCGTTCACACGCGCCTTCACATCGAACGCGCCGAGCGTGTCGGTGGCCGTGAACGGCTGCTGAATGTGGCTCACGAGGGACGGGCGCGGGAAATAGTCACCCAGCGTCCGGCCGTTGATGTGCCACTTCCCCGACCCCGGCGTCAAATACACGCGCGCGATACCGAGTTTGCGGCGACCGATCGCGTGCCAGCGCAGCTCCGGCTGAATGGCCGTCACTTGGCCTCCACCGCCACGAGGGGCGTCGGCTGCTGGGCCGCGTGCGGATGCGTCGGACCGGCGTACACCTTCAGCATCTGCTTCACGTGTTGGCGCGACAACGTCGTCTTCGGCAACATCCCCCACACCGCCTTCTCGATCACTCGCTCCGGGTGCTTGTTCAGCACGCTCTGGACCGGCGTGAAGCGCTCATGGCCCATGTAGCCGGTGTGGCGGAAGTAGCGCTTCTGCTCCACCTTGCGGCCCGTCAGCTTGACGCGCTCGGCGTTGATGACGATGACAGCATCACCGCCGTTCACGTACGGGGTGAACGTCGGCTTGTGCTTGCCGCGGAGAACCTGCGCGATGCGACTGGCGAGCCGGCCGAGGGGCTGGTCAGCCGCGTCGACGACCCACCAGTTGTGCACGATGTCTGCGGTCTTCAGCGTGTACGTCTTCATGCCTTTTGTGTGCCCGGATTTTGACAGACGCGATATCTAACCGGGCCGTAAGGGCCTGTCAACCCGAGGGTTCCGCGTTTGGAACGGGAGCGAGTGTGATGAGCGACGCCCCCTTGTCGACAGTCTGGCCGGCGGCGACATGGACCGTTTCCACCACCCCCGGCCGGGGGGCGCGGAGCTCGTTCTCCATCTTCATCGCCTCCACAACCACCAGACCCTCGCCGACCTTCACCACCTGCCCCGGGGTCACCTCGACCCGGACGACGAGCCCCGGCATCGGCGCCTTCACCACCCCGCCCCCGGTCGGCGCCTTCGCCCGCCCCGTGAGCGCCTGGATCTGGCGCGTGCGGTCGTCCACCGCGTCCACCTCGAAGCGCTCGCCCACCGCGCCCAGCGCCCAGCGGAGCGGCGCGGTCCCGTCGAGGCTCTGGGCGGCCACCGTCCAGGAATTCCCCGCCAGCAGGAGGTGGTACAGCGGGGTCCCCGGCACGGCGGCCAGGTGCGCCTCGAACGGCTCGCCGTCGACGGTCACCTGGCCACCGCCGACCTCGATCTCGTAGGTGCGGGCGCGGAGGGTGACGAAATACTTCACGCGGCCTCCATCGCGACGACGGTCTCCACGTGTGCCGTCTGCGGGAATAGATCGAACGCCCGCACTGCCGCGATCTGATAGTTGACGTTCAAGCGGTGCAGGTCGCGCGCCAGCGTGGCCGGATCGCACGACACGTACACCAGCCGGTTCACCGGCTCCGCCGTGAGCCGCAACGTCACGTCCCAGTGAAGCCCCGCGCGCGGCGGATTGACCACGACCGCGTAGGGCACCGGGAGGCTCGGCAGAACATCTTCGGCGCGACCGGCAATGAATCGCGCCGCTGCCGCGTCGGTATTGCGGGTGCGCGCCCAGCCGATGGCCGCCTCATCGGCATCCACGCTGACGACGTTGGCGCCGCGCTCGGCGAGCAGTGCCGCGGTATCGCCGATCCCGCCGTACAGATCCCACACGGTGCGGCCCCGCACCTCGCCCAACTGCTCCACCGCCCAACGGCGCGCCAGGATCCCCATCTCGGGGTTCACCTGCTCGAACGCCGTGGCGGGGAACCCCGTCGCGGGCCCGGCCATGACGCGAGCGGCGCCATCCACCGGCCGCCACCAGCAGATGACTTCCTCGCCCTCCGCTCCCGTTAGCGCGCGGCGCAGTCGTTCGGCGTCGAGCCACGGCTCCCCCGTGGCCTCGGCAATCACGTGGCGCCGCCCCTCGCGATCGAGCCGCAACGTCAGCCGCGTCAGCCCCGGCGGCAGCAGGTCGAGGCGCGCGCGCAGCTCGCGCCACAGCGCCATGAGCCGGAAGTCCGCGATGTGACAGTCGGCGAGGGGGAACACGAAGTTCGGACGGTCGTGCGGGTGCAGGCCCGCCGTCCCTCCCTTCACCTCGAGCGAGATCTTGGAGCGATAGCGCCACTCCTCGACGGCTTCGACGATCTCGGGGTCGGCGACGTCGAGTTTCCCGATGCGCCGCAGCGCGTCGCCCACGATGGCGCGTTTGGCGGTGAGTTGTGCGTCGTATTCCAGGTGCTGGAGCTGGCAGCCGCCGCAGCGATCCTGGGTGTAATGCGGACAGGGGGGCGCCACCCTCCCCGGCCCGGCTCCCGCCACTTCGCCCACCGCCGCACGACCGAAGTTGCGCAACAACTTGAGGCTGCCGTCCTTGAGCTTGATGCGGTCGCCCGGCGCGGTGCGCGGCACAAACACCGCGCGCCCATCGGCAAGGCGACCGACCCCGTCGCCGCCGGCCGCGATACCCGTGATCGTCACGAGATCACTCACGGAGGCCTTCCCTCCTCCCCTCTTCCGCCCAGAGGGTCCCTAAAGGACGCCCTGACGGTCGCGGGCGGCCGCTAGCGGGATCGCTGCGCGCCCGCTTCTCATCGGCCAAGAGCGCGGCGGTAACCGCGACGGCCCGCTCGAGGCCAGCGAGGGGGGGGGCGGCAAGGATGCGCGGCCCCACACGCTCGAGGTAGGTGATGTCCAGCTCACCTCGTCGGAACTCGGGATCGTCCATCACCCGCAGGTGGAAGGGCTGGGCGGTCGGCAGGCCGACGATCACCAGCTCCCGCAAGGCCCGGCGCATCCGCTGAATCGCCATCTCGCGGGTCTCGCCCCACGCGATGAGCTTGGCGAGCAGCGGATCGTAGAAGAGCGTCACTTCGTTCCCCGACTCGACGCCGCCATCCCAGCGGATCCCGGGCCCCGACGGCACGCGCAAGTACTGAAGCACGCCGGTTGCCGGCAGGAAATCGTTGAAGGGATCTTCCGCGGTGATGCGGCACTCGATCGCATGGCCGCGCGGGTGCAGCAGGCCGGCGTGGACGCGCATCGGGTGGCCCGCGGCGATGCGGAGCTGCTCGCGCACCAGGTCGACGCCGTAGACGAGCTCCGTGACGGGGTGCTCGACCTGAATGCGGGTGTTCATCTCGAGGAAGTAGAACTCGCCGCTCGCCGCGAGGAGAAACTCGATCGTGCCGGCCCCCGTGTAGCCGACCGCACCCGCCGCCGCGGTCGCGGCCTCCGACAGCCGCCGCCGCAGCGCCGGTGACACGGCGGACGACGGCGCTTCTTCGATCAGCTTCTGGTGGCGCCGCTGGATGCTGCACTCCCGCTCCCCCAACGCCACCACGCGGCCGTGCCGGTCGGCGAGCACCTGGATCTCGATGTGGCGCGGCCGCTCGAGGTACTTCTCCACGTACACGCTGCCGTCGCCGAATGCCTTTTGCGCCTCGCTGCCCGCCCCCTGGAACGCCGACTCGATCTCGGACTCGGCGCGCACCAGGCGCATCCCCTTCCCACCACCCCCCGCCGCGGCCTTGAGTAGCACGGGCAACCCGAGCCGTTGGGCCTCGCGCCGCGCCTCTGCGACGTCGCGCAGCGGCGCCGCCGTCCCCGGGACCACGGGCACCCCCGCCGCCTGCATGCGGCGCCGGGCCTCGGTCTTGTCGCCCATGGCGCGGATCGCGGCGGCCGGCGGGCCCACGAACACCAATTCCGCAGCGATGCAAGCGTCGGCGAAGGCTGCCCGCTCGGACAAGAAGCCGTACCCCGGGTGCACCGCCTGACAGCCGGTGTCTCGCGCGGCGGCGATGAGCCTCGGGATGTTGAGGTAGGACTCGGCCGCGGGCGCCGGGCCGAGCAGTACGGCGGCGTCGGCGGCGCGCACGTGGGGCGCGAGGCGGTCGGCCTCCGAATACACGGCGACCGCCTCGAGACCTTCCTCGTGGCAGGCGCGAATGATGCGCAGGGCGATCTCGCCCCGGTTGGCGACGAGGACCCGTTTGATCAGCGACACCCCACTTCGGCCTTCAGGCCGAAGGTGTCGAGTGGCCGGCACAGCGCCGGCGTGGCCGCGGCGGCCCGGCGGTACAGCGCCACGGCGGGCGGGCTCCACGTTTCGTGCTGTTCGACGGACAGCTGCAGAGCCGCGAATACGAAGTCCTCCGCCGGCACCCGGTCACCTTTGGGCTCCGTCCCCGCGACCCAGACGAGCGGGCGGCTATTCCAGCGAACCCGGGGACGCAGCTCCGGAGCGCGCTCGAACCCCATGCTGGCGCACACCGGACCGCCGCGCCGCTCGGCCAAGGCGCGCAGCGCGGGGTCGCGTTGGCGCGCCCCGCGCAGCACGCGGCCGCGAAACACGCTGTCGCTCGTCCACACGCTGAGCGGCAAGATCAGGAGATCGGGACGGAGACCACGGGCGAATCGCATGTACCACGCCGAGTAGGTATCGGCGTCCCCCGCGGTGAGCAGCACGCCGCGGCGCGGGCAGGCGCGGAGCAGGTTCTCTCCCAACTCTTCCAGCACCGGCGGCAGGCGCAGGACGTCGGGGAGGTTCTCCCAGACCGCGGCCGCCGCCTCGGCGCCCCCCACTTCCCACGCCAGCAGGGCCTTTTGACCCCACGCGTACACGCGAAAGACGTGCGCCGAGTCGGCCGCGCGGGTGCCGCGGCCAAACCGAACAGCGCGAGCAAACGCCTGGTCGGCGGTGTCGAGCGTGGCGAGCGCCCATGCGGTATCCACGGGCTGCGGTGCGCGTGGTAGTCCGCTATGCGCTGCACGTGTGCGCGTCCGAACTCGAGCCACGCCGGGCCGTCGGTCGAGTCCGCGGGAAGCGCCGGTGCCTGCAGCGCCAGCGATGCTACCGCCGCGCTACAGAGGAATGTTCCCATGCTTCTTCGGTGGGTTCCGATCACGCTTGGCGGCGAGCGTCGTAAGGGCCTCGATCAGCCGCGGGCGCGTGTCGCGCGGGTCGATGATGTCGTCCAGATAGCCGCGCGCCGCCGCCAGATAGGGGTGCGCGAACTTGTCGCGGTATTCGTTCGCCTTTTCCTCGGTCGCTTCGTCCTTATAGAGGATCTCGACGGCGCCCTTCGGCCCCATGACCGCGATCTCGGCGGTGGGCCAGGCGACGTTGTAATCGCCACGTACGTGTTTCGAGTTCATCACGTCGTACGCGCCGCCATATGCCTTTCGCGTGATCACCGTGAGCTTCGGCACCGTGGCCTCGCAGTAGGCGTAGAGCAGTTTGGCGCCGTGTTTGATGATCCCGCCATGCTCCTGCGCCACTCCCGGGAGAAAGCCCGGTACGTCCTCGAACGTCACAAGCGGGACGTTGAAGGCGTCGCAGAACCGGATGAAGCGCGCTCCCTTGAGCGACGCGGCGATGTCCAGCACTCCCGCCAGGTTCGACGGCTGATTGGCCACGATTCCCACCGGCCTCCCACCCAGGCGGGCGAAGCCGGTGAGCAGGTTGCCGGCGTAGTCGCGCTGCACCTCGAAGAACGTCCCGCCGTCGACGACGCGCCGAATGACGTCGTGCATGTCGTACGGTTTGCTCGCCTCGTCGGGAACGATGTCCAGCAGCTCTTCGTCACGCCGATCGGACGGATCGTCGGATGGGCGGATCGGCGGACTGTCGAGGTTATTCGAGGGCAAGAACGACAGCAGGGTGCGGACGGCCGTGAGCGACTCGAGCTCCGAGTCGTGGACGAAGTGCGCCACCCCTGAGGTGCCGCCGTGCACGTCGGCGCCGCCGAGCCGCTCGAAGTCGACGTCCTCGTGCGTGACCGTCTTCACGACGCTCGGTCCGGTGACGAACATGTACGAGATGCCGCGCACCATGAACACGAAGTCGGTGATGGCCGGACTGTATACCGCGCCGCCGGCGCAGGGGCCCAGGATGGCGCTGATCTGGGGCACGACACCCGAGGCGAGTGTGTTGCGCAGGAAGATGTCGGCGTACCCACCGAGCGACACGACGCCTTCCTGAATACGGGCCCCGCCCGAATCGTTGAGTCCCACCACCGGCGCGCCGTTCTGTACGGCGAGGTCCATCACTTTGCAGATCTTCTCCGCGTGGGCTTCGGACAAGGAGCCGCCAAACACGGTGAAGTCCTGCGAGTAGACGTAGATGAGACGGCCGTCGATCCGGCCCCACCCCGTCACGACGCCGTCGCCAAGCACCTTCTGGTCGGCGAGGCCGAAATCGGTGGCGCGGTGCGTGACGAAGCGGTCGAGCTCGACGAACGAGCCGGGGTCGAGCAGCACCTCGAGCCGTTCGCGGGCTGTCATCTTGCCTTTTTGGTGCTGCGTGGCGATGCGGTCGGCGCCGCCCCCCTGCTCGGACTCGGCGCGCTTCGTTTGCAGGAGCTCCAGTTTCTCGCGCATGCTCATGCGGAGAATCTAGACGTGAAAAGGGGGCAGGATAACCCTGCCCCCTCGCTCGTCACGTCCACTCGGCGTCTCGGCGGCTAGGCGCCTGGCTGAGGCGTGTCCTCATCGGCTGGGACCGGGGGCGGCGGCGGTGGCGGCACGATGTCGCCGGCGGGGAACCCTGTCGCGGCCAGCACGATCCGATGATGGATCGGGTCCACCTCCAACACCTTCATCTCCACCGCCTGCCCTTCCTTCACGGCGTCGGCTGGATTCGCGATGTCCGGGATGCCCAGCTGCGACATCGGAATGAAGCCCTCGATGTCGTTGCCGAGATCCACGACCACGCCCTTATCCATCAGGCGCATGACGCGGCCGCGCAGCTCCGTGCCCACGGGGTAGGTCTCGCCGATGCGGAGCCACGGATCTTCCTGCGCCTGCTTCAGGCCCAGCGAGATCCGCTTGTTCTCGGCGTCGACGTTCAGGATCAGGACGGCCACCTCGTCGCCCTTCTTCACGACCTCCGAGGGATGCTGCACCCGCTTGGTCCACGACATGTCGGAGATGTGGATCAGGCCGTCGATCCCCGGCTCGATTTCGACGAAGGCGCCGAACGAGGTGAGGTTCCGGACCTTGCCGGAGAGCCGCGTGCCGACGGGGTACTTCTGCGGCAACGCCATCCACGGATCCTGCTCCGTCTGCTTCATGCCGAGCGAGACCTTCTCTTCGCTCTCGTCGACCTTCAAGACGACCGCCTCGATCGATTCGCCGATCGAGACGAGCTTCGACGGATGCCGCACGTTGCGCGTCCAGCTCATCTCGGAGATATGGACCAGCCCCTCGATGCCGGGCTCCAGCTCGACGAAGGCGCCGTAGTTCGTGATCGAGACGACCTTCCCCTGCACGCGCGTGCCGACCGGATACTTGGCCGCCACGTTCTGCCACGGGTAGGTCTGCAGCTGCTTGAGACCGAGGGAGATGCGCTCGCGCTCCCAATCGATGTCGAGCACCTTCACCTCCAGCTCCTGGCCGATCTGCACCATCTCGGAGGGATGCGACACGCGGCCGTAGCTCATATCGGTGATGTGCAGCAGGCCGTCCACGCCGCCCAGGTCGATGAAGGCGCCGAAGTCGGTGATGTTCTTGACCACGCCTTTGCGCGTCTGTCCGACCGACAACTCCTTCATCAGGACGTCGCGCTTGGTCTTGCGCTCGGCCTCGAGCAGCACGCGGCGCGACACCACGATGTTGCGGCGCCGTTTGTTGAGCTTGATGATCTTGAACTCGAAGCTCTGACCCAGCAGCTCGTCGATGTTCGGCACGCGGCGCAGGGCGATCTGGCTGCCGGGCAGGAACGCGTCCACGCCCATCAGGTCGACCACCACGCCGCCCTTGATCTTCTTGACCAGCGTTCCCGAAACGCCCTCGTCCTTCTCGTGCGCCTCGCGGATCTTTTCCCAGACCCGCATGAAGTCGGCTTTCTTCTTCGAGAGGACGACCGCGCCCTCTTGATCCTCCAGGTGCTCAAGGAAGACCTCGATCTCGTCGCCTTCCTTGAGGCTCTTGGGATCCTTGAACTCGTCGATCGAAACCGCACCCTCCGACTTGAACCCGACGTCGAGAATGACGGCGGTGTCGGTGACGCGCAGCACCTTCGATTTGACGATTTCGCCTTCTTCGATGTTCGAGAGCGTGCCTTCGTACAGCTCGGTCATCTTCGCGATCTCGTCGGCGGAATACTCCTCGTCGAGACCGGCGCGGACACGCAGAACAGAGTGGGTAGTCTTTTTGGCGGGGCGCTCTTCTTCGGACTCTTCGACGTCGTTCGCTTCTACGAGCATTCGGGACACCGGTTCGGTTGCGAGTTTGAGGTTGAGAGGTCGAGAACCCCGGGGCCATGCCCCGGGGAGCCGCGAAACCTACCCGGGGAGCCTGCGGCGCGCCAGTTCCACGACTTGGCGGACCTGCTCGTCCAGGGTGAGGGCCGTGGAATCGAGCAAGACGGCGTCGCGGGCGGGCTTGAGGGGAGCGACGGGCCGCGTCGTATCGGCCTCGTCGCGGGCCGCCAACGCCTGGCTTTCGCGCTGCACCTCACCCGGGCCGATCTCCCGGCCCCGCTGCGACAAACGGCGCCGCGCCCGCTCGTCGGGCGTCGCCGTGAGGAAGACCTTGAGCGGTGCTTCGGGGAAGACGACCGTCCCGATATCGCGCCCATCCACCACCACCCCGGACGGGTGCTGCGCGGCCGCCTCGCGCTGCCGCGCGTTCACCCACGTGCGCACTTCGGGGATCGCGGCGACGGCGGAGACGTGGCGGGTCACCCGCTCGCTGCGGATCGCGTCCTCCACGTCGACCCCCGCCACCTCCGGGCGGAATTCGTCGCCGACCAGCACCAGCCGCACGGGGAGATCCTTGGCCAGGGCGACGATGCGCTGCCCGGACCAGGACGTCTGCTCCAGGTTGTCGAGCGTTGCGAGGGTCAGGGCTCGATAGAGCGCCCCCGAATCGAGGTGCGCCCATCCAAGCCCCTTCGCCACGAGCGCGGCGGTGGACGACTTGCCGGAGGCCGCGGGCCCGTCGATCGCGATCACCCGAAGCGTCATCGTGGGGCGATCCGTTTCAGGTCTTTGAAGAAGCTCGGGTAACTGATGCCGACCGAGCGCCGTTCCGACAAGCGGATGTCCGCCCCCGGCAGGGTGCCAAGCGCCGCGAAGGCCATCGCGAGACGATGGTCGGCGGCTGTCTCGACCCGGCCGCGCGGCGGCCGGTCCGTTCCCTCGACGTGCAAGTCGTTCCCGCGCGCCTCCGCGCGCACGCCCACGGCGCGGAGATTCGCCGCAACGAGCTCGAGGCGGTTGCTTTCTTTTACTCGCAGCTCGCCCACCTCGCGGAACACCGTCTCGCCACGAGCTCGGCTCGCCAGCACCGCGAGGACCGGCACCTCGTCCACCAGCGTCGGGATTTCCGCCGCCGACACTTGGGTGGCGGTGAGACTCGCCGGCCTGGCGATCAAGTCCGCGACGGGCTCGCCCCCTGCATCCCGCAGGTTCACCCGGTCGACATGCGCACCCATCCGCTCCAGCACCACGAGATAGCCGGTGCGGGTGGGATTCACGCCCACGTTCTCGATCAGCAGCTCCCCCTGCTCCGCCAGCACCGCGATGGCCACAAGAAATGCGGCGCTCGACGTATCGCCGGCGACCGCGATCTCGAAGGGGGGAACGCTGATGGCTGACGGCTGATAGCTGATAACGCCGTCATGCTGCCGGATCCCGAGGCCCAGATGCGCGAACAAACGCTCCGTGTGATCGCGCGAGCGGTAGGGCTCGCGGATCGTGACCGGCACGCCGCCGGTGAGTCCCGCGAGCAGCAGCGCGCTTTTCACCTGAGCGCTCGCGACGGGACTGGTGTAGACCAAGCCACGCAGCCGGCCGCCGTGAATCTCGAGCGGCAGCCCATCCCCCCGCTGCTCCTTGATCTCGGCGCCCATCGTCCGAAGGGGCTCGGTGACGCGCCGCATCGGCCGGCGGCGCAACGATGCATCGCCCGTAAGCGTTGCCCGGAACCGCTGGCCGGCGAGGATGCCGAGAATCAAACGAGCCGTCGTGCCGGAGTTACCACAATTGAGGCGTGCGCCGGGCGCCGTGAGCCGTGCGCCGGAAACCCGAACCGTCGCCCCGTCCCGCACGGTCGAGATCGCAACGCCGAGCTGGCGCAGGACGCGGGCCGTGCTCTTCACGTCGTCCCCGGTGAGCAAACCCGTCACCTGACTTTTCCCTCGGCCGAGCGCGGCGAGCATGAGCACGCGGTGCGAGATGCTCTTGTCTCCCGGCGGCCGCACGACGCCCCTGACCTTCATGGCTCCACCCGGCGCCGCCAGTTCGCGGCGCGCGTAAGCCACGCGGTGAGCGCGGGCCCGTCGCCCGCCTCGAGGGCCCGCTCCACGGCGCCGAGCGGCTCCTCGAGCGCGCGTAGCGCCGGCAACACCTCGTCGCGATTCATCAGGAGGATCTCGGTCCATAGGGCGGAGTCGCCGGCGGCGAGGCGCGTCGTGTCCAGTGCGCCGGGGCCGAGCGAGGCCCCGGGCGGCGTCTGGCGCGCGAGGAAATGCGCCAGCAGCGACGACACCACCTGGGGCACGTGACTCGTAGCGGCGAGTTGGGCGTCGTGACGCGCGGCGTCGAGCGTCACCGGATTCGCACCGAGCACCGTTTCCCAGAAGTGCGCGATCTCCCGCGCCGCTCCCTCACCCGCAGTGCACGGTGTCACGTACACGACCGCGCCGCGGAACAGATCGCTGCGTGAGGCTTCGAACCCCCGGCGGTGCGTGCCCGCGAGGGGATGACTGCCCGCGAACCGCGCGCCGAGGCCGAGCCGTTCGGCCAGTGCCACAATCGCGCGTTTCACTGAGCCCACGTCGGTTACGAGGGCACCGGCTGCCACGTACGGGGCGAGCGCTTCGAGCTGGGTCAGATTGGCGGCGGGTGGTGCCGCGAGGACGAGCAGATCGGCCGCGCGGGCGACGTCGGCAGCCTTGGCCGGCGCGTCGTCGAGCGCGCCGTGCTTCACGGCGGCGACCCGCTCGGAGGGCTCGGGGGACCAGCCGAGGACAGTGGCCACGCCTGCCAGCTTCGCCTGGCGGGCGACGGAGCCGCCGATCGCGCCGAGCCCAAGGAGGCCAAGGGTGTGGGGCCGCACGGGCTGGAAGCTACACGGCACCCCCATATTATGGAGCCCCATGCGCGCGGCCCCCAGCATCACCCGGCTCTTCGCGGCGACCTTCATCGCCGTCGCGCTCGTGGGGCTCGTCACCCAGATCGCGACGTGGCGGAGCGCCCGCGGCACACAGGCGGCGATGATTGACCTGGCCCAGGGCCTGGAGCGCGTGCAGCGGCTCCGCCCGTCGCCGCGCGTAACCGTCCAGGTAACGGAGCTCCAGGAAAAGGCCGCCGATGCCGGCGACGACGCCGTGCAGGCGGCGGTCGCGGCGTCGGTGCTCTTCGCCGCGATGCTCACCGTCCTCGGGCTCGGCTTCTGGTACAACCGCCGCCGGCTGGCGGTCCCCTTCGGCAGTGTGGTCACCGCGCTCGAGCGAGTCGCCGAGGGGCACTTCGGCGAGCGGGTGCCGGAGGATCAGCCTGACGAGTTCGGCGCGATCGCCCGGGGCGTGAACCGCATGGCGGCGACGCTGGCGTGGCGCGAGGGGATGCACGAATACCTCGCCCAGCTCCTTGCCGCGCTCAACGCCCCTCCCGACGAAGCCGCCAGCGGCCTGACGCAGGCACTCGGCGTCATCGCCGGCGCGACGCACGCCACCGCGATCGCCCTATACCAGCCGAGCTACGACACGAACGACTGGGGCGCTACGGCGGCCCGCGGCCTCGAGCCGCGTCCCGTGTCGCGCGCCACGATGCGCTCGATCATCGGCGACGCCGACCAGGCCATCCATTTTCTCGGCGAAGCCGCGAACCCGGTGCGGTATCAGCTGCACCTGACGATACCCGTCCCGCACGGCCTCGTCCTGGCGCCGCTCCGGTCGGGGCGCAAGCTGGTCGGGGTCCTGTGCGTCATCCCGGGTGAGCCGTTCGAGGCCGACGCGCGCGCGGCCCTCGAGCAGGCGTCCCCGAACCTCGCCATCGCCGGCGAGCGCGAGTCGGCGCACCACAACACCCGCCGCCTCACGACCGAGATCCGGCTGACCGCTCGGCGGCTGGAGGAGCTGAACACCGAGCTCGACGTCGCGATGCGCACCAAGGATCAGTTTCTCTCCAACATCTCACACGAGCTGCGCACGCCGCTCAACAGCATCATCGGCTTCACGGAC
>Ga0193739_1000134_pt1 | contig 19829 bp, 20 predicted proteins | sample L2a2metaG_FD_144926 | JGI IMG/M metagenome (GOLD analysis project Ga0193739, IMG submission 144926) | Soil microbial communities from a riparian zone of the East river system, Colorado, United States - L2a2 | ecosystem: Environmental > Terrestrial > Soil > Riparian zone | place: USA: East River...
GATATAATAATACCCATTCATGCTGCAGAACACCTCGTGAAAATTGCTCAGTTTGTAGATGAAGAACTGACAAGATTCTATGGACTTGAGGCATTTTATAAAATAGATTCAATAGATGATTTGATTGGACACTTGATTGTTGGCTTGGCACCACATACTTCTGTAGGAATAATTGGTAGAGTCATTGGATTCGTAAATTCCCAAGTATGTCTTGGTTCACCCATCTGGCATTCTGCAAAACGAAGAGATTGTGATGGTGACGCAGACTCTATCATGTTACTAATGGATATCTTTCTAAACTTTTCAAAGGAATATCTGCCTGATAGAATTGGTGGACTAATGGACGCACCATTACTTATTCAACCATTAGTATTTCCACATGAAGTTCAAAGGCAAGCTCACAACATAGATGTTGATGAGAGATATCCATTGGATTTTTATAGATCTTCTTGGAATATGGAAAAAACCAATGTAATTGACAACATCGATCTTATCAAAAAGAGACTAGGACATGCAAATCAATTCTTTGATTATAAATTCACTCATACCACTGACAATATTATGCTAGATGAATCACATAGTTTGTATTCAACTTTGAGCACAATGGAGGAAAAACTAAAAATGCAAATAAGTACAGCCAAACTAATCAATGCTGTCGATGCTGACGAAGTAATGTCCATGGTTTTAACGACTCACATTTTACCCGATATTATGGGAAATTTGAGGGCCTATTCATCACAGTCATTTAGGTGTACTAAATGTGGACAAAAATATAGAAGAATGCCGCTAATTGGTCGATGCTTGGAATGTCATAATGAATTATTACAAACTGTAACACGGGGTTCGGTAGAGAAATATGTACAGACCGCATTGAATATCTGTTCAGAATTTAAGATAAACGAATATCTAACTAGCAGAATAAACACATTACAAGCAGAATTAAACTTGTTATTTAAACAAGACGTAAAAGATCAGCACACAATTATTGATTTCATTTAATTTCAAAAAAGGTATTACCAATATTTGAAATTCCGTTAAGTGTAGTGATCAAGTACATGAAATTATAATTTTGACAAGAAAAATCATACAATTTGAATATTTTGTTATTTATAACATAAACTAAAATAATAATCAGATAACATACAATTAGAATATAAAAGACTTGATTGATAATTGGAAAATATGCTCATAATAAGTGGTGAGAGCTCTTTTTGAAGCAGAAAACAGCTCACATTGCTATCTTTGATACTTTTAAAACAAAGAAAAATAAGTTCACTGGTGAGGCTAAGAGACAAAGAGGAATTATAACTCATCTTGCTTTGGAGAAAAATCCAGAACTGAGAACACGAACATCCATTGCTCACGCAATAGCAAAAAACAATGGCATATTATGGCAGAATATCTACTCCGGTATATTCAAAGATCTCGATGAAGTCTTAATACCATCTGGTGTAGTTAAGGAAGCAGGTCGTCTGCCACTGAGACGTGGACCAAAAGCACTCCAATTAGAGGGAGTTCCTTTCTATGAATTAACAGAAACAGGAATTTTAGTTGCATCATCCATTGAAGAGTTGGGAGATATCAGAATGAAAATACTTGAGTCTTACTTCAATAATATGAATAGTAATGCATCTGGTAATGACGTTATGAAAAAAAGTATTTTACTCCTATTGAAAACAATACCATCTTTTATAATAAAAATTATTAGTGCATATATTTATGCTTACACCACCGGTGAAATAGATACCATCACTCCTATTACTATTGATAAATTTCGTTCCGTCTTAAAAGAACAGATATCTATAGAAAAGGAATTTATCGAATCATATGATGTTCTGTCTCAAAACCAAAAACTACTTCTAAAAGATTTTTTCAAAATAATAAGCTAATTCCAGTTCAATTCACTATCTTACTCAGTAGTTTGCGTTTACAAGACCAAGGTATAGATAATAATAAAGATTGCTCATGATGTTACTGTTCAAACAAACGTTTATAATTTACTGGATCACTTATTGATGTATAATTTATGGCCGACATGAAGATAGTATTTCTTGGAACATCTGCAGCCATTCCGACTGAAAAAAGAGGTTTATCCTCAATTGTAATTAAAAGAGGAGGTGAATTGTTGATATTTGACATCGGTGAAGGAATGCAAAAGAATTTTCTTCAAGCCAAACTCGGAATAAATAAGAAAATGAAAGTATTCATAACTCATTTGCATATAGATCATTGTTTAGGACTATTAGGATTTTTTCAAACCATGTCTCTTCTAGGGCGCACAAAAAAAATTGATATCTATGGCGAATCAAGATTGAGAGAGTATATCCATGAGAATTTTCGTATTATCGATATTGGATTGTCGTTTGAAGTAGCCATTCACGTAGTCGATAAGGAAGGAGTAATTGCATCCGAAGATGATTATCAGATCAGCTGTTGTAGAGCCGATCACTCAGTGCCTGCATTTTCTTATTGCATTAATGAGCTTCCCAGACCAGGAATATTCAATATTGAAAAAGCTTCCAAGCTTTCCATTCCCAAAGGAAACTTGTATCATAGGTTACAAAATGGTGAAGATGTAGTCATTGATGGTAAATTAATAAAATCAAATGAAGTAGTTGGGCCCAAGAGAAAGGGCCGTAAAATAGGTATATCTGGGGATACCAGACCGTCTTCCAAACTTAGAAATTTCTTTGATTCATGTGATATCTTGATTTTCGAATCAACTTACAACCATGATTACCAAACTAAGGCAATAGAGACATTTCATTCTACATCTACTGAAGCAGCTCTGCTTGCCAAGGAGTCAAATTGTAGCAAGCTAATTCTCACACATTTCAGTTCAAGATATGATGATCCAAATATTCTCTTGGACGAAGCAAGAACTATTCACAACAACGTAGATTTAGCTGAAGATATGAAAACCTTTTACATTCCATACCCAGAATAACTAATTCATGAAGCTAATCTAACACTTTTAAATAGTGGTTGAAAAATATTTCCATATTCTTACATTGCAAAAAAACAAAACTGTAATTATTTCGGATAAGCGAAATTCTTCTCTCGCAAAAAAAATTTCATTAGATTTGAATGCTGAATATAAAAATGCCGAATTACGTGTATTTGCAGATGGAGAAAGCAAAATTAGACTAGATAATGTGGCCAAAAGGACCTGCATCATCGTTCATTCTACATATCCTCCTACAGATCAGCATCTCATGCAATTATTCATGATTATCTACAAATGCAGAGAAGACGGTGTGAACGATATTTGTGTAGTTACTCCATATTTAGCATACACAAGACAGGATAAGGTATTTGTTGACGGAGAGATAGTAACTATCAATTTAGTTGGACAAATTTTGGCGTCATTAGGTACTACAAAGTTGATAACTATTGATAGCCATAGTCCCAACTCACTTACTTATTCTTTTAAAACAGTAGATTTAACGGCTATTCCATCTTTGGCTAGTTATGTTAAGAGAAATATTACGCTAAACAACCCCATAGTCATTTCCCCAGATGAAGGAGGAATAGAAAGAGCTAGAAAATTCGCAGAAATTATGGATGTAAATATGCTATCATTGGTCAAAACACGAGATAGATTTACAGGCGACATATCGATTTCACTTAGTGAACAACAACCACTGAAAAAAAGGGACGCTCTTATTGTGGATGATATGATAAGCACAGGTAATAGTATTATAAAAGCGACTGAAATACTGAAAAAAAATAATATTGGTGATGTATTTGTCATATGCACTCATGCACTCTTACTCGATGATGCCAAAGAAAAATTATTCAAGGCAGGTGTTAAGGAAGTAATATCTACAAATTCAATACCCAATGATTTTGCTAAAGTTGATTTAAGCAGTTTAATATCGAAATATTTCTTAGATCAATGATCCCTAGTTTTTAGCAGGCAAGGCTATGTTTCATTTTATATTTTTATAATTATTGTTACCTGATTATTAACAGTTTTATCCAGCTCGTCAGTTACTGCTTTTAGTACATGTGCAGAAGACGACAAACTAGAAAAATCCAAAATTCTTTTTCCATCAACAATATGAATCTGTGGAGCGAGTTCATCTTTTGAGAGACCATGTTCATTCATCAATGAATGAATTTTTTCTTTCATCTCTTGGGGACTACCACTGTATATATCTGCATTTTCAATAGATATTCTAACATGGCCATATTTGTCTAGTACTAAAACAGGTTGCTTTCTTGATTTCAAAAACAATTTCTTTTTATGTATTTCACACGCAAAAATGTAATAATCTTTCATATCAAATATTCTATGCACACCTTCATTGATACCAAATAACTCACAAGCCAATACCTCTGCTTCCTCATCATCAATTTCTTTTGCATCATTGGTACCAACATCTAACTTCATATTACCATAAACAGTAACTCGTAAAAGACATTTTTCACTTATATATTCAGATTGAGTAGAAATCGATTCAGGAAGTGCACCCTTAGTAATTGCAATTTTTTCAACTTCCTGAACAAAAAGTGATATGTCATCGGGTGTAGGATTTTCTATTATCTTTTCCCTCTCTTCCCGTATTGACGCAGTACAAACACCAATAGAGGAGATGACTTCCGAATTGTCAGCGATTCTATATTGACAATCTAATTTCTTTGCAATCAGTGGAACAAGGACCGATGCACCTCCACCACCACCTATTAATACAAATTTATCATCTTTTAATTTGTATTCTCTCATTAAAGTTCTAATTGTCTGGAGTATCTTTCTACTTGAAATATCAAGAATTTTATTAGCTACTTCTTCCATATTCATACCTAATCTCTGTCCCAAAATTGATAACGCTAGTTGCGCAGATTTTTGATCCCCTTTTGCATAATCATTATCAGGGACTATTCCTAAAGCGTTGGCAGCACAAGTATTGGTTATTGCAAACCTTTTACCAGCACCAACTTCAATTGCTATATAATCAATCGGGTCTCCTTCTCTAGGCATAAATGTTACAATTTGTCCTCCTTCCAATTCTTGCGGTTCAGCAAAACATGAATATTTCAAACCGGAAATATGAGCAGACCTAGGTCCTACATCGGTTATCCTTTTGCCCGACCATCTCACGAGAGAACCACCAGCTATTCCTACCACTCTCACATCTAATGATTTTATGCATGTTGGGTGCTCCATTATGGTAACGTATTTGATTTCAGGTTTACCATTTTTTATTACACAAATATTTGTTGATGTACCTCCAACTTCTATGAAAATTCCATTAAGTATTCTTAAATGCAGTAGAGCTCCCGCAACACTTGCAGCAGGTCCTGATAAAACAGTTAAAATTGGTTTAGTTTTAAAAGTATTCATATCAGTCAGACCACCATCACCCTTCATTATTGTAAGTGGAGCAGAGATTTCTTGTTGACGTACCGCTTTCTCAACGTATTTTGCAGTGCCAATAGCTTTTAACAATATACTAGCGTTTATTGCGGCTGTCAAGGTCCTTATTTCTAGACCATATATTCCCGTCAATTCATGTCCTGCAGTTGCTGGCAGGTCTGATTTTTGCATAACGAATAATTCATTACTAGGATCATCAACACCATACGCTTCACTAACTATGAGGACCTCCGCTCCCTCTTTCTTCAATTCTTCTATTATTTGTGAAATCTCTTGTTCATCTAAGAACTTTGAAGTATCCAAAAATCTATAACATGTTTTCAAATATTTATTCGGTCCGAGTTTAACGTTACCTAATTTTGTTCTTTTCATGATATCATTTTTTTCTAAACTTACTCCCATACCAATAATTCCTACCTTCGTCGTGTCGCCTTCTAATAATGCATTAACAGCCTGAGTTGTACTATGAGATATTAATTCAATATTTGATTTAATAATATCCTCTTTGCGAATAAGTTTGATTAGTGATTCTACAATCCCAGTTGATACTCCCTCTTGCGAGAAATGTGAAGTTGGAACCGTAACTTTCCCGATTATCCTACCAGTATCCATATCTATTGCTACTGATTTGGTAAATGTCCCCCCAACATCAACACCAATTCTTACCCTGTTCATCATGAAAACCGCATGATATTTTTTCTCATCATCATTTATTATTTAAATCCTGTTAGATTTGGGTTTGGATGAATCAAAGTTCTTGATATTACCAACAGCAAATTTGTTGTGTGGTATAGCTAATATGATACTAATTTCAAAAGTTCCTGCTGATCTTTTAATGTAGGCATCCAATCGATATTTCCCACTCTTCTTTTTGAATTATCATTCAACGCCTCAATTAAGCGTCTGATAATTTCTTTGCTTGACGTTTTTGTAATGTCAAATTCAATAATTTTATGCTTTCCAAATTTTCTTATGCTATCGTATAAGGTTATTCCGAGAATCTCACTAGTTATATTTTCCCTAATTTTCAAGATTGTATAATTTCTTTCTTTAAATGTCTGTAAAAGATGTTGCGGTGAACGTCGTAAAACCACGACTAGATCAGCCTGACTGGGGATTAGTAAGTATGGAGCAAGATGTCCTGAAATAATCACATCATCATATTGTTTTAATTCCTTTCTAAGCATTAAAGATGCTTTTTTTATATAGACATCAAAGACACCTAATGCCTTATCTGGGAATACGAGCTCGTTTTTTATTACAAATTCATTTAAATTCACTATCTTAAATCCTAGTCTTTTTGACAACAATCCACTAATAGTACGTTTTCCAACTCCCGGATTGCCTGTAATGACGATTCTTGACAACTTTTAAAATTACAGTAACTCTAATTTTATTCTGTCGTTTTTAGTTTGTTATTAATTCCTACTAAAAGGAGAAAAATGAAAGACTTAAAACCTGTCTGCTTAAACAAATCATTATTAAATGAAAATAACTATTTTAGGCTCCGGCAAAGAAGTAGGGCGTTCAGGATTTCTGGTAACATCGGACAATACCAATATTTTGTTAGATTATGGCGTGATGTTAAAGAAGGAACCATCTTTTCCAATTCATGTTAGACCAAAAGATATTAGCACAGTCGTTCTTACGCATGCTCATCTGGATCATTCGGGATATATTCCGTCACTTTTTTTATCCAATTCTAATATCTCAGTCTTAGGAACAAATCCAACTTTCGAACTTTCCGATTTACTTATTGAAGATATGCTCAAAATTTCTGGATTTTATTTACCTTTTGAATATGCAGATTTGAATAGTATGATGAGTCATTCAAAGACATTGCAGTATAAGGAAAGACACTTGATTAATAACATGCAAATTACTTTATACGAATCTGGGCACATCATAGGGGGCTCTTCAATAATTGTAGAAAGTGAAGGTAGGCGTATTTTTTATACCGGTGACATAAACACTAGAGGTTCAAAACTATTGAGACCTGCAGATTTAGATTTACCTGAAGTTGATGTCTTGATTATTGAAAGTACCTATTCTCAAACAGAACAGACTCCACGAGACGAGTCGGAAAAAAATCTTGTGCACTTTGCTAATGACGTAGTTGAAAGAGGAGGAATTCTCTTCATACCGGCGTTTTCAGTTGAAAGAGCACAAGAGATTGCATGCGTTTTGAAGGCAAACAATTTCAAACATAGGATATCCATGGACGGGATGGCATTAAAAGCAAATGAAATAATGCTAAGAAATCCATCATTTTTACGAGATGGCGAAGGATTTAAAAAAATTATATCGGAGATTGAATGGGTTAAAGGATGGCATAGAAGAAAACAGATGGTAAAAGAACCAGGAGTAATAATCTCTCCTGCAGGAATGCTTGTAGGTGGAACGGCAATTTTCTATCTGCAAGAAATAGCAAAAAACTCTAGTAATGGTATAGCATTAGTATCGTACCAGGGTAAAGGTACACCAGGCCGTCTTCTGCTTGAAAAAGGGCTCGTATCATATAATGGAATAACAAGGAAAAGTCTTGCAGATGTAAATCATTTTGAATTTTCCGGACATAGCAGCAGAACAGAACTATTTGAAATACTTGATAAAATCAAAGGCAATCCAAGAGTTCTTACTGTTCATGGTGATGATATGTCATGTACTAAGTTTGCCAGTGAAATCAAAGAAAAATATGGGTTTGATGCAATAGCTCCAGATAATGGGCAGATTATGGAAGTAAATTAAGAAAAATAAACAAAAAGCTCAATCTGAATGAATTTAATGCAAGAGAAATGGCTGGAAACTATTTTATAATGTTGATATTAATCCTAAATTAAATGCATAGTATTAGTTTAACAAGACCCTTTGTTAGTTCTACATTAATTTTGTTGATTGCAATATTCACCTTGTTGCTAACCAATTCATTTGTACTCTATTCGCATGGTCAGGAGACAGATCAAATATTTTATGGCGTAAATATGAAAGGATATCATACAAGCATGCCACAGAGCAGAACAATAGGAAGTATTATGCCACCGAATTATTTTGATGATAGCTTTAAACTAATTTCAGAGGCTGGTATGAATCATGTAAGGTTTGTATTTTATTGGGAATCTTACGAAAGAGACCCAACTAATTTTATGCTTGAACTACAATCTGTTGCACAAGCCGCAGATAAATATAATGTTAATGTAATTTATGATAACCATCAATTTCATACTTCCTCCTGGTTTAATCCACAAAGAGGAACGGGATTCCCTTCATTTCTTTTCCAAGACAATCCATCCTATCCTGCTGGAAATGGTGGTGGACCGAAATATGCACCTGCAAAAGCATGGTGGACGGATTGGTGGAATCGATCTGTGGCAGACACTAATGGTACTGATGGGTGGACACTACAAGCTGAATTTTTGAAAAAAATAGTTGATACACTAGACAGTCATAAAAGCACCTTAGGTTACGAGATTCTAAGTGAACCCCAGGTTCACAGTGTCGATCAATGGGAAAAAATTGGAAAGTTTAATACGTTTGTGGCTAATGAATTGAGGAAAATAACAAGTAAAGTACTTGTCTACAGTATGAATATTCCTATAGATCTAAAGAGTCCCATAAATTTAATACCAGAAAACTTGGCAAAGATGAAGCCACAAAACAGTACCAACATAGTTTTTAAAATAAGCATATATGGATTACCGACAGAGAGCTTATATCAGCAACAAAAATTTAACACTTTTCTTAAGGCTTCTAATATCACAGGTGTTCCAATATACGTGGGCGAGTGGAACAATGTCCTGAGAGAGCAAATAATTAATGAAGAAGGAACGCCAGTTTTTGAGATAAATCCTTTTGAAAGTGACATAAATCAAGAACAAGCCAATCTATTTGTTAAAACATTTAAGGATCTTGGTATTTGGGGGCTAGCATACTGGAAATGGGACTTTGTTTCTTTAGACACTCCAAACTTTAATTTAATTTCAGTAGGAGCTGATGGACAGATAACTACGAATAAATATTTTAGACAGTTGAAGATTGCATCGGAGAGTAATTTTGGAAATCAACAAAACCAATAAACCATTAAAAATTTAATATATTTAAAATGCTTAATCATCGTGAACCATTGATTGCTATATGATAATAAAAAATACCGATCCATATAAAATAAAAAAATGCATAAGTTGTAAAAAAGATATCCAGATGCAAGAAAAATATTTTACATATCCTCTCTCATTGCAGAATATATGTTTGGAGTGTTCTCTAAAAGAAATTCCCAAGATAATTGAAGCTCTTGAGACAGATTTGGAGAAAACTAGAGAATTATTAAACACTGATAAGAATAGTTGAATAAGCTATACAAATGCTGTTAGATTCTAGGTTTAATCCTGAAATTAGTATCAATAGTGGGCAGATGTTTTTATGGAAAAAATATGAAAATTCATGGTATGGAACTTATGGAAATTATGTTCTGAAATTTACAATTACAGATAATGAAGTAGAATTTTATTCGACCCCAAAGTTTGATAATTGGGAACATATCATTTTTCGATTAGATGATAACATTGAAGAGATATTTGCTAACTTTTCCAAAGATACAATTTTACTTGAACTACTAAGAAAATATAGTGGCTTGCGCTTAATACGTCAAGATCCATATCAATGTATGATTTCTTTTGCCTGTTCGAGTAACACAAATATCTCAATGATACGAGGAATGTTAAAAAATTTATCCATGAAATTTGGTATTAAAAGGGAGATTGATAATCAAATTTTCTTTACCTTTCCCACCATGAAAAATCTACACAAAGCGTCTATCAACGAACTATGTTCTTGTAGTGTTGGATATAGAGCAAAAGCTATTAAATCAATTGCAGAAAAAATCGTTACAGGAGCTTTAACAATTGATGAATTATATCGCTGTAAATATAATGAAGCCAGAAAAATACTAACTAGTATTTATGGAATAGGAAACAAGATAGCCGATTGTATATTGTTATTTTCTCTTGAGAAGACCGAAGCGTTTCCAATTGATGTATGGATGGGCCGTGCAATATTCATGTACTACAAAAGACTAATTGACAACAGAAATGCGACCTTTATGAATGGAAACAAAAAACTAAGCGACAACCAATATTCAATCTTGTCAGAAATAATGAGAGACCATTTTGGTAAATATGGTGGATATGCACAGCAATATCTCTTTTATCACATTCGAAATATCAAAATGAAAAAATGGTAACGATTATTCTTAATTTGTATATATGAGTAAATCATTTATCCAAATTCAATCTTCCATAGAGAAAATAAATTACCTTCATTAACTTTTTTTGAAAATAGTGAGTTTTCAAAAAATCGGAATCCGCATTCATCCATTACTTGTTCAAAATCGTATTTGGCTTGGTCCTTTTGTTGGCAATGAATTAATACGTCCCTAATCTTATCAGTATATTCTAAATTCTTCGTATAGACATACCATAAGTTATGTGCACCGCGTAAATCAAACAAGTAATCATATGTTTCGTTTGACATCTTCGTGTAATATTTATTCATAATCTGGTAGTTTACATCCAACCAAGACGGAGCCCTCCACCAAGCTATCCTATGAAATCCGAACTCCTCAAATTCTGCTCCCAGGCTAATTCCCTGATCAAGAGTTGTTATGATAACCTCTGTACTATTAGCCACAGCTTTTCTAAAGTCAACTCCGGGATCCATCCATCCCACAAATACTATATCGTATTTTTCATTCAGATCTAATGATACATCTTTAATGTGAATATAGTCAGGCTTTACCCTGTTAAATTCATAGAAAATACCACCGTCCTTTTCTATACCAATAGCATCTGGTATAAATTGTCGAATTTTTTCCAAGAAATCTCCATATCCACACCCTACATCCAAATACTTTGGTTTTGGAGAAATTGATTTAGCTATTGCAACAACACGCAATACATCAATTTTTCTATAGCCAAAATAAGTTCCACAAATATATGGAAATATGAAACGTTCATGAAATGAAAATTTGCAATTTTTTCTGAATTCGTGGTATTTTAAGTATGCTCCACGAAGATCATTAATTTGAAATGGCATACATTAATAGATTACAAATTTTACTCAAATTTAACCTATTATTTTGATTTTTGAACAAGAAGATATTTTGATGCTTTTGGATTTGAGCTGAATATTTGCGATAAAAATGTCCAAAAGGCTTATAAAGTTCTACTCTGACTTTTCATTATGGCTCGTTCATTTGAAGATTGGTGGAATACTGTTCCCGGTGATCTGAAGGCAAAATCTCGTAAAGGTGATGAAGGAAACAAACCATTGTTAAACCAGATTAACTATGTTTTACTTCATCTACATCTTGCTGGAAAGCACGATGCAAAACCTAGTCACGATGAATTGAAGGACTGGCTTCACAGCGGTCAGGTTGATGTACTAAGGATGGCACCTAAGAAGTAACTTTCCATTTCATTTCTTTTTTTATCATATATTGCTGTTTTTTATAACACTGTTTTGTATACGACATAGTGTTTAAATAGTTTAAAACATATGGTTCCTTTAGTGATTTAGTAGATTGCCTATTGCAATACTTCCAGATATTGATGAACAAAGATGTATTGGCTGTGCTCTATGTGTAGAAATATGTACTGCTCTTGGTCCAGATGTATTGAGGGTGAAACCAGTTGAAGGGTGGAAGAGAGGTAAAGCTTTTGTCTTCTATCCTGAAAGATGCATTTCAGATGGTGCATGTCTAGGCGTTTGTCCAACTCATGCGATATTCTGGATGAGACCAATGGAATATACACCAGGACAACCAGTTGCTTTACACAAGAACGGTGTATTCGACAAGGGTTGGGAAGAAGGCTAAGAAATTTTCACATACCTTCATTTTTATTTTATTTTTACAGTTATTGATAGTTTAATTTAATTATAAAAGTACAAAATTATCTGAACTATCGTAAAATGTTCAATCATTCACTAGCTTGTCATTAACATATGCCTAGTTGTAGAATCAGTTTCTAAATCAGTTACGTCAAGCTTTCTGAAAATTAGCATCTTTGGAAATTGAATTCTATACTTAAACTAAATATTTGTTGTAATCCGCAATTCTCGAAGCTTTTTCATAATCTAATATCTGATCGTTTAGACTCAGCGTAAAACCGATCTCATCTATCCCTTCCAGGAGCATTTTTTTCCTGGTCGGGTCTATATTAAAATTAATCAATTTTTCTGATATAGAAATTGTTTGTTTAGCCAAGCTTATTTCTGCAATTACATCATCAGTGTGTACTAAATTAAAAATGTATTCTATTTCATTTTGACTCAAGTATATGGGCAATAATCCTTTTTTAAAACAATTATTGTAGAATATATCTGCAAACGAGGAAGCAATTACAACCCTAATTCCATAGTCAAATAATGCCCAAACTGCATGTTCTCTAGAACTTCCGCATCCAAAATTATCTCTTGTCAATAATACTTGTCTTTCATTATATTTTGGATCATTGAGGATAAATCCATTCTTCGGATTTCCACCATGATCATAACGCCAATCATAAAAAAGAAAGTCTCCATATCCAGTTTTTTGGATAAGTTTGAGAAATTGTTTAGGTATTATCTGATCGGTATCCACATTCATCATGTCTACCGGAATTAGCTTACTTTTAACATCTTGAAAAGGCTCCATTCATATCACCAGATTATAACCAGTCTCTTACATCAACAAAGTGCCCTTCTATAGCACATGCGGCAGCCATTACTGGACTTACTAGATGAGTTCTTCCACCAGCTCCTTGCCTACCTTCAAAATTCCTATTAGAAGTGCTTGCACATCGTTCTCCTGGTGATAATATATCTGGATTCATTCCAAGACACATACTGCAACCTGATTCTCTCCATTCAAATCCCGAATCTTTAAAAATCTTATCCAAGCCAAGTTTCTCAGCTTCTAATTTTACCTTTTGGGATCCTGGAACTATCATCGCCCTCACGTTTGTCGATACCTTCCTCCCTTTAATAACAAGTGACGCTTCGACTAGATCTTCTAATCGTGAATTTGTACATGAGCCTATGAAGACTCTGTCAATATGAACATCAGTCATTGGCGTACCTGGTTCCAAATTCATGTAATCCAGAGCTCTGATAGCTAATTTCCTCCTATTTTCATCACCTTTTGCAAATTGTTCAGGTGAAGGTATGGAGTCAGTTATGTCAACCACCATAGATGGGTTTGTTCCCCAAGTTATCTGAGGGGCGAGTTCGTCAACATTAATTGTTTCAACTCTATCAAATTTTACATTCGTATCGCTCTTTAAGTTGGCTTTCCAAAAGTCTATCAATTTATCCAGTTCTGATTCTTTGGGAGCGTATCTTCTTCCTCGCAGATAGTTAAATGTAGTTTCATCAGGGGCAATTAAACCGGCTCTCGCTCCACCTTCGATAGACATATTGCATATAGTCATTCGCTGCTCCATTGATAATGCAGAAATTACATCTCCCCTGTATTCGATAACAGTTCCAGTACCTCCATCGGTTCCTATTTTACGAATAATGTTGAGTATTATGTCTTTGGAAGTTATAGAATGACGTCTTTTTAGACTCCCCTCAATATTGATTAGGAATGATTTTGGCTTGTACATCCATAAGCACTGAGTAGCAAGAACATGTTCGACTTCACTCGTTCCTATTCCAAAAGCAAGGGCCCCAAATGCACCATGCGTCGACGTATGACTGTCACCACAAACTATGGTAGTGCCAGGGAGTGTAAAACCAAGCTCTGGTCCAATTACATGAACTATGCCTTGATCCGGGCTGGTCATATCATAGATAGCTACTCCAAATTCTTTGCAATTTCTGCTTAGCGTTTCAAGTTGTATCTTTGATACCTCATCGATAATAGGGAGTGATCTGCTTTCAGTAGAAACATTATGATCTGTTGTTGCTATTGTTAAATTAGGATGCCTAACTTTCCTGCCACTCTGCTTTAGACCAGCAAAAGCTTGGGGAGATGTAACTTCATGTATCAAGTGTCTATCAACATAGATTAACGAAGGCCCACTAGAATCGCCAGCATTTTCATTCTGACTACTATCTATAACTACATGACTATCCCATATTTTGCCAAAGAGAGTTTGTTGCAATATTATGTATTGTTAGTTAAATCGGAATATAATCATATAACTAATTGCAACCATTTTCTGAAAGCGATTGTATACTAAGTGATAATGCTTAAATCTAGTATTCACAGAAATTTATTCAATGTTTCAGCATGACAATAAGAACTCTGAAGAATACGTTATGAATCATATAAAGAAAGGAACGACTACCTGTGCATTGACATGCAAAGATGGAGTAGTTCTAGCTGCAGACACGAGAGCTAGCGCAGGATACTTTATTGTAGATAGAAATGTTATGAAAATTCAAAAGGTAGACGAACATTTAGGCATGACAATTGCTGGAGGTGTCGCTGATGCTCAAAACTTGGTTGATCTTTTGCGCTACAATGCAAATTTGTATAGATTGTCAAATAGAGATCGACTAATTCCTGTAAAATCTGCCGCAAGACTCTGTTCGAATGTTCTGTTCAATCAAAGATACTATCCTTATTACGTACAGATCATTATGGCAGGATTTGATAAAAATGGTGAAGGTTCACAAATATACAATATTGATTTGTTCGGATCCATGACCAGTGAAAGATTTATCTCAACTGGTAGCGGTTCTCCGGTTGCATACGGTTACCTAGAATCAGAATATAAAAAAGATCTCAATGTAAATGAAGCATACAAGATAGCTATACATGCAATTGCAGCCGCTATCAGAAGGAATTCTGGAACTGGTGATAGCATAAATGCTGTCATTATAGATAAAGATGGATATAGAGATCTGTCCAAGGAAGTAAAAGACGCAGTGCAGGCAGTATACTGATACCCCAAATCTCCTTTTTTATGAATTTAACCGAACGGCTGTTATTGTTGAATGAATGCGTAAATTAGCTAATTATCTAGAACTGCCAATTCAAACAAGAGTTCAGCAATTTATGATAAATTGATTGATACACAAGATAGGAAATATCAAAAAATCAAAGGAGAGGTTAAGAGGTATATTAGAAAAAATAAAAAAATAGACCATTTGACCATTTTAAATAACTTGAAGATAGACTACGACACACTAATGCGCATATTGGATGAATTAAAGAATAAGGGTAATCTGAAATAACTACTTGAGATGTTCTAGCAATGTTTTCTGATTTTCTTCATCAACATCATTGTATGCATTATCCAATATTTTTCGTATTCTTTGGGCACGTGCAGTGCCAAATCCAGGAATTTTGGCCAATTCAGCAGCTGAAGCATTTAATGCTCTTTTTGGAGTGTTAAATTCCTTTAACATTTTCACAGCAAACATACCACCAACCCCAGGCAATGAAGAAAGAACAGATAGTTGCTGTATTTGTTCCGACGTCTGCTTTCTAATTTTTCGCAAAAGCGGTCCATATGAATATTTTCTAGATAACTTGTTGGCAATTGCGATGAGAAAGCTCGTGGTATGTTCTATATTTGGTGTATGAATTAAAGGTATCTTGAAATCCAAAACAACTGTGATTAATGAATCATAAACTAGCTGAATTTTTTGATCATAGCTACGGAAAGACTTTTCAGATTGAGTTTTCAGACCCTCAATTATATCCCCTTCAACAATTAATAGAGGAGACGAGAAATGTTTTACGAGTTGCGAACACTGAATGAATAATCTTCCATCATAAAAGGAACTTAAAAGATCGGGTATAGTTTTTCTTTCAATCGCTACATTATCAAAAACGATATAGTCCCCAACCTTCAAAGTAGCAAAATCTACAAGAACACCTGATTGCTTGAGCAATTCTGGAATGCCACTGTTTCTTTCTCTTTTATCGACTACTATTCTCAAATTGCATCTACCAAGAAAATATTGTACCGAAGTTTTAAAAATATTGATGTTAAATTAGAGCCTCTAGTGGGATTCGAACCCACGACCTAAGGTTTACGAAACCTTCGCTCTACCAACTGAAGCTATAGAGGCCTATATCATGGATACATTTGCAATCATACAACCAATTTAACTATTTTCTAATTCGATGAACATATTTACTACAGATGACTATCGAATTTATCTCGATTTGGTTAAAACAAGATTAAATAGTTGAAAATTCAAGTTTTTCTAAAGTGAAAATTTCAATCTCTGGTATTAGAGGCATCTTTAATCATGACCTTAATTTAAATAATATCATAAATTTTTCCAGAATGTTTGGTTCTTTTATTATTAATAATTCCATTAATTCTGAAAAGAAATGCTTGGTGGCAAGAGATACCAGACCTTCAAGTGATATAATTCTTCGGACAGTATCAGCAGCCATTATGGAAAAAGGGATCGATGTCTTTGATTTAGGTGTAGCTCCAACACCCTTTGTATTTCGTGAATCAATTAAATATGATAACGCTATAATAGTAACAGCTTCACATAATCCTTTAGAGTGGAACGGTTTAAAATTTGTAATTAATGGAAGAGGAATGTTCGAAGAGGAACTTGATTCAATTCAACAACAAGATGCTACATCTAGTACAGGATTTGGGAAATCATACCACATAAATTCAAAATATATACTTGATATTCTTGAATTTATGAGAAAGAATAGATATGACGGTAGAAAAAGAACAAATACAGTTGGCTTGGATCCCGGAGGAGGAGCTATATCTTCATTTATTCCAAAACTATACGATGCATTGAATCAAAATTTCTTGTCAATAAATGACATTGCTGGCATTTCATCAAGATCCCCTGATCCCACGACTGATGATCTTTTTGAATTGAGGAAGCTTGTTTTATCCAGCAAGCTAGATTTAGGTTTTGCATTTGACATGGACGCTGACAGGCTTGTGGTCGTAGATAGAAATGGGAACAAACTCTCAACAGATCTTACACTTTTGTTATGTATTGCAAGTACATTGTATCACGGAGCAAAAAAATTTGTAGTCAGCATAGATACAAGTAATGCTATTGGACACATGGTTACTGATCATGGTGGAACTTTGGATTATTCAAAAGTTGGAGAAGCTAATGTAGTGAAACAATTGCTCAACTTGAAAGCAGATGCGGGCGGTGAGGGAAGTAGTGCAGGATTTATCATGCCAAAATTTAATATGTGTAGAGACGGCATATTAGCCAGCGCAATCATTTCCTCATTAAATGAAGATCTCTATAACGATTGTATAGGAATTGCTTCAAATTACTCAACAATTAGATCAAAAGTTCCAATAGAATCAAATTTTCAGAAAACAGTCATTGAAAAATTCGAAGAAAAATATAAGGCAAAATCTTTTCAGATAATAAAAATGGATGGTACGAAAATATTAATCGATGATAAATCTTGGATCCTGATTAGATCTTCTAATACAGAACATGCAGTTAGAATTTCAGTGGAATCATCTCCAGATAATGTATTATCTATTTTTAACGACGCTAAGGAAAAGGTACAATCTATTTATGAAGAGATTAAATGAAAGAGAAATCATAGATCTCTTTACTTCTTATATTAACGATCCCTTACTAGATAAGGTAAAGGGAGATGACGTAGTAATTGTGCCACTCAAATATGACATGATAAAGAGATTGAACAAAACAGGCAGAGTGAACATTGTGTTAAAGAGTGATATGTTAATTGAAAGTACAGATGTACCTGGAATTATGAAACCTTGGCAAATAGCAAGAAAGAGTATAATAGCATGCGTAAGTGACTTTGCTGCCAAAGGTATAAGGCCATACGCATGTCTTATTTCCATAGGGATACCAAGAAGGTATTCAAAAAAAAATATTATTTCTCTTGCAACTGGATTTACACTAGCATCAAAGGAGTATAAAGTACACATCTTGGGAGGAGATACCAATGAATCTAAAGAGTTGACGATTGATTGTAATATGATGGGCATTACAACTTTACCGGATAGCAAAATTCCTAAGAGAAAGGGTGCAAAGGTTGAAGATTTGATAGTAACATCTGGAAAATTTGGATATACCTCTTCAGGATTGAAAATTATCCTATCACATTTGAGTGCTGAAAAAAAATTTAGAACAAAATCAATATCATCAGTAACATTCCCAAAACCGCAAGTGGAATTTGGATTTGAACTTGCAAAATATTTTTCATCCTCAATAGATTCTAGTGATGGTCTGTCTTCTTCATTGTACGAGCTTGCCCAAAAAAGCAAAGTAGATTTCCTCATTAACAAAATTCCAACACCAATTGACTTGACTCATTTTGCTAAATTGAATTCGATTAATACCGATGATCTACTTTTTTTTGGTGGAGAAGAATACGAAACAATTGCAACAGTTCCAAGATTAGATTTTAAGAAATTGATCAAAGAGGCCAGAAAACACAGAATCAAAGTGTATCGCATCGGCGAAGTAATAAGAGGCAGTGGAAATGTAATCTACGAATTAAAAGGAATTCAAAAGCTTATTGAGAATCAAGGATTCGTGCACTTTGCAAAATAATATTTTAGTAGAGACGATTATACTCTTCTTCCTCTGCGTCCGCCGGGTTTCCTAGTTGTATCATGAGGTATTGGAGTCACATCATCGATTCTGCCTATTCTAAAACCAGCTCTTGCAAGTGCCCTTATCGCAGCCTGAGCACCGGGTCCAGGAATACGTGGTCCTACACCGCCAACTGCTCTTACCCTAATATGCAATGCATTGATACCTTTGGTCTTTGCCATATCCGCTGCTGCAACAGCAGATTTCATAGCTGCATATGGAGACGATTCATATCTGTCAGCTGTTACATGCCTTCCACCAGAACTAAAAGCGATCGTTTCAGCGCCACTAATATCTGTTATATGAACTAAAGTATTGTTATAACTGCTAAATATATGGGCTACACCCCATTTGTACTGTATGACTTCTTCAACTTCTGACATTAAGTATGTAAATCTAAATTTTTTAAAGGGTGTTAAAAACCTATCCTACTTCTAAGGTTAAACCGCTTGCTCATGCGACATTCAATTCTAGAAAACAGATCTATCCAATCAGGATAATTCAATATATGAGCCTTTTAGCACAACTTTAATGAAGTGGATAATCCTGTAAGTTATTTATGAAATGGTTCAATCGTGACAAAACAGACGACGAACCCAAGTTCCTAACTTGCAAATATTGTGATATGAAGTTTGAAGACAAAGAACGTTTAAAGAGACATACTAGGAAAGCCCACAGCGAAAAAGGTGGCGACATGCCAAAATTTAATCCATTTGGCACATGAAATCCATATTGATAGGATAAAAAATGTTTCCACTTCATGATGACAATCAGAGATTACATGGCAGACCGTATGTAACTTATTTACTAATTGCCATCAATGCAATAATTTTTCTAGCAGAAGTGATTGTTACAGCAAATTTCTCTGATAGAG
>Ga0193739_1000138_pt1 | contig 19656 bp, 15 predicted proteins | sample L2a2metaG_FD_144926 | JGI IMG/M metagenome (GOLD analysis project Ga0193739, IMG submission 144926) | Soil microbial communities from a riparian zone of the East river system, Colorado, United States - L2a2 | ecosystem: Environmental > Terrestrial > Soil > Riparian zone | place: USA: East River...
CCGCTTGCAGCTCGAAGTTGAAGCTGCGGCAGAACCGCTTGCGCAGCGCCAGTCCCCAGGCGCGATTGATCCGGCTGCCGAAGGGCGCATGCAGCACCAGCTGCATCCCGCCCGCCTCGTCGAAGAAGCGCTCCAGCACGAGGCACGCCTGCGTCGGGATGACGCCGAGGATCTGCTTGGTGGCCGCCAGGTACTCGACGATCTGCCGGCCGGCCGCGTCCGCGAGCCCAAGCGTGTCGGTGAGCCAGGCGATCGCCGCCGGCGGATCGCTCAGCCGGTCGTCCACATCCTGGCGCAACCGCGAGACCTCTTCGGAGAGCTCGATCGTCCGGCCTGGCGCCTCGCCCAGCCAGAACGGGAGCGTCGGAGGCTGTCCTTTGGCGTCGGCGACGCGCACCTGGCCTGACTCGACCTTCATCACCTGGTACGAAGTATTGCCGAGCTGGAAGATGTCGCCTGGAGTGCACTCGATCGCGAAGTCTTCATTCAGGGTACCGACGAACGTCTCCGTCGGCTCGAGCACCACGCGATAGTCGCCGAGATCGGGGATCGCGCCGCCCGAGGTGATGGCCGCGAGCCGCGCGCCGCGGCGGCCCCGGACGCGGCGGTTCACGCCGTCGTAATGGAGGTGCGCGGCGCGCCGCCCGCGCCGCGTGGTGAACCCCTCCGCGAGCATCTGGACGACGTCATCGAATTCGCGACGCGTCAGATCGCGGTAGGGATAGGCCGATCGAACGAGGTCGAAGAGCGCATCCTCGTGCCACTCTTCGCACGCCGCCGCCGCCACGATCTGCTGCGCCAGGATGTCGAGCGGCTTGGCGGGGATGATCAGCCGGTCGAGCCGCCCCTCCCGGGTCGCGCGCACCAGGGCCGCGCACTCGATCAATTCGTCACGTGACAGCGGGAACAGCCGCCCTTTGGGCACGGACGCCAACCGGTGGCCCGAGCGCCCCACGCGCTGCAGCAGCGTCGCGATCGAGCGCGTCGACCCCACCTGGATCACGAGGTCCACCGTCCCGATGTCGATGCCGAGCTCCAGCGAGGCGGTGGCGACGAGCGCCTTGATCTCGCCCCGCTTGAGCCGCTCCTCCGCCTCGAGCCGTTTTTCCCGCGACATGCTGCCGTGGTGGCTCGTCACCTGCTCGGCACCGAGCCGCTCCGAGAGGTGCATCGCGAGCCGCTCGCACAGACGGCGCGTGTTCACGAACACGAGCGTCGTGCGGTGCTCCGCGATCAGCTCCGCGATGCGGGTGTGCACTTCCTCCCACACCTCCCCCGCCATCACCGCTTCGAGGGGCGAAGCCGGGATCTCGATCGACAGGTCGAGGGTGCGCGCGTGCCCCGAATCGATGATGGCGGGAGGCGGGGCACTCGTACCGACCAGGAAACGGGCGATCTCGTCGATCGGCTTCTGGGTCGCCGACAGGCCCACGCGTTGCGGACGTTTGCCGGTCAGGGCGTCGAGGCGCGCGAGCGAGAGCGCCAGGTGGCTGCCGCGCTTGTCGCGGGCGACCGCATGGATCTCATCGACAATGACTGTCCGCACGGTGCGCAGCATCTCGCGCGCCCGCTCCGACGTGAGAATCAGGTAGAGCGATTCGGGGGTGGTGACGAGGATGTGGGGCGGATGCTTCACCATCGCCTGACGGTCGGCCTGCGGCGTGTCGCCCGTGCGGACCAGCGTGCGCACCGCGACGTCCGGCAGCCCCGCGGCCGCGAGCCCGGCGCGGATCTCCGCAAGCGGCTCGGACAGATTCTTCTGGACGTCGTTTGAGAGGGCCTTCAGGGGCGAAACGTAGAGGACCTGTGTCTCGTCGCGCAGCGTGCCGTCGAGACCCTGACGGACGAGTGAGTCTATGGCGGAGAGAAAGGCAGCGAAGGTCTTACCGGAACCGGTCGGCGCGGCGATCAGGACGTCGCCGCCCCGTTGAATCACGGGCCACGCGTGGCGCTGTGGCTCCGTCGGCTCGGCGAAACGGGCGCCGAACCAGCGCTCGATGACGGGGTGGAAGCCGGCCAGTGGCGGGGGCATCACAGGAAACTATGGCGAAAATTTACCGAAGGGGAGGCCGATCAAATAGTACTAAACGATGCTAAACATCGTCAAAATTGACAAAACAGCGCTCCACCAATAGCCTTTGTGCCATGACCGAGCGACCGATCGTTACCTACCAGGAGTTCCTCTCGGCGCTGCTTAGCGACAGAGAGCGCTTCTTCGAAGAGGTGGTCGCGGGGGTCGCCCTCCGCGCCAAACTCCGCCATTCCGTTGTGACCATCGTCGCCCTGTCGGGCTTTTTCGGACTCGTCGCAGGGGCCTATTCCGGCCCCGCGCAGGCCCTATCCTCCGGCATCAAACTGCCGCTCCTGTTTTTCACGACGTTCATCATCTGCTTCCCGGCGTTCTTTGTCGTCCAGGTTCTCGTCGGATCGCGCCTGCGCCTGCTGCAGGTCGTCGTGCTGGTCTCGGCGGCCCTCGCGCTCACGTCCGTGCTGCTCGCCACGTTTGTGCCGATCATGCTCTTCTTTCTCATGACCGGGGCGAATTACTACTTCCAGCATTTGTTGAACATCGCGATCGCCGGAGTTGCAGGGCTGTTTGGGCTCTACGCCCTCCACGAGGGCCTGAGCCTGGTGTGCGAAAAGCGCGGGGTCTATCCGAGGAAGGCGCTGACCATCATGCGGGCGTGGGCGGTCTTGTTCGCGTTCGTCGGCATCCAGCTGGCATGGAATCTTCGTCCGTTCCTCGGCGATCGCAATGAGCCGTTCCGGGCAATCGGAACGTACCAAGGCAACTTTTATGCGGCGATCATCTACGCCGCGAAGCAGCTCCTGGAGGGAGAGGACAAGCCGTCCGCCCCCAGCGGGCAGCAGGATACGTTGCCCCGATTCCGCGGCCTGCCGTTCGTTCCGGCCGATACGCTTCCCCGTCCATGACGCGGGACGGTCACACCCTCAAGAACGAGATTCTCACCATCGAAGAGGTCGCATCGTACCTGCGACTCACGCCGCAGACCATCTACCGCTGGGCGCAGGAAAAGCGCATTCCAGCGGCCAAGCTCGGTAAGGAATGGCGGTTTCGGAGGAGCATCATCGACCAGTGGCTCGACGCGCAGATTCTAGCCGACGAGTCGGGCTTCGGCCACCTCAAGCAGACGCAGCGCGACCACCCCTAGGCTAGCACGCCGTCCAGCGACGCTCCCCGCAGCCCCGCAATTCGCTCGATCGTCTCCCCGATCTTGTTGTTCGGGGTGGAGGCGCCCGCCGTGATGCCGATCGTCGCCGGCCCCTCGGGCAGCCACCGATCCTGGCTGATTTCCTCGTGCTCGCCCACGGGCCGGTGCCGGATCGCACCCGACTCGGGATCGATGCAGGTCGCGTCGGCGATGTGGTAGGTGGGCACCTTCTGCTGGCAGATCGCAGCGAGGTGGGTCGTGTTGCTCGAGTTGTACCCGCCGATCACCACCATCAGGTCGAGCGGCTCCGCGATGAGTTTGAGCACCGCATCCTGCCGCTCCTGCGTCGCCGAGCAGATCGTGTCGAAGGTGCGGAAGTGTTCCCCCAGGGCCGCCTCACCCCAACGCCGCCCCATACTTTTGCCGATCTCGGCGGCGATCGCGAGCGATTCGCCCGACAGCATCGTCGTCTGGTTCGCGACGCCGACCCGCTCGAGATCGCGGTCGGGATCGAAGCCGGGTGACATCTTCTCCGTAAAACGCTCCACGAACCCGTCCCTCGTCCCCCGTCCCTCGATGTACTCGCACACCACGCGCGCCTCGATCATGTCCCGCACCACGACGTACTTGCCGCCGGCATGCTTGGTGACCTGGCTCGAGGTGGCCTTCGTCTCCTCGTGGTAGTTCTTGCCGTGGACCACCGCCGTGAAGCCGTCGCGCGCGTACGAGTCGACCCGCTTCCACACGTTCAGCACCGAGCCGCATGTCGTATCGACCATGACGCACCCGATCGCGCGCAGCCGCTCGAAGTCCTTCACGGTGACACCGAAGGCGGGGAGGATCACCACGTCCTCGGGCGTTACGCTACTGAAGTCGAACTCTCCGCCCCCCCCGTCGGGCCGGTGCAGGGACTGCACGCCCATCGCTTCGAGCTTGTGGTTGACGTGTGGGTTGTGGATGATCTCGCCGACGAGGAAGGTACGTTTGCCCGGGAACTTGGTACGGGTCTCGTACGCATACTCGACGGCCCGGTCGACCCCGTAACAGAACCCGAATTCCCCGGCCAGCTTGAAGGTCACGTCGCCCACGCGCAGCACGTAACCGGCGCCGCGGATGGCGTCCACGACGCGGCTGTGATAGTCGACGGTGAGGGCGCCTTCGATGGCGCCCTTCAACCCGAAGCCTTTGCGGAAGTAGGTCTGTTCCACGGTAGCCATCAATCTAACCGCACGCCCCGCCCGCCGCGGACGGCGTCGAGCACGCGCTGCACCTGCCAGCCGTCGCGGAACGTCGCCGGTTCCCCCTCGGCCACGGCGCCGCCGATCACGCCCACCATGTCGCGCAGCAACCGCACGAACGACCGCGCCCACATGTTGTTCGGCTTCGTCTTCTCCCACAGGTCATCCGGGGCGGAGACGTCCTCGAGGGGACCGCCCGCCTTGCCCAGCTCCAGCTTCGTCTCGCCGGTGAGCAACAGCGTGCCCTCGCTCCCCGTCACCTGCGCCAGGTGGCCCGGGCCGTGGTGCGCCACGGTGCTCAGGGTGAGGGTGGCGACGGCTCCGCTCACCATGCGCAGCACGCTGCTTGTGAAGTCGTCGGCGGTGACGGGCCGTCTGACGCCGTTCTCGTCGGTGCGTTCCGTCACCAACGTCTCGACGAGCCCTGCGACATAGGCGACTTCGCTCCCCGTCCAGAAGCGGCACAGATCGATCAGGTGCGACCCCACGGCGCCCAGGATGCCACCGCCGCGCCCGCCGTCGAACCACCAGGTCCAGGGCGCATCCGCGGCCTGCGGTCGGCGGTCGCCGCGCAGGTACGGCTTGAGCGCCAGCTCGAGGTGGCGCACCTCGCCGATCGCGCCGCTCCGGATCAGCTCGCGGGCGCGGCGGCGATTCGGCTCGTAGCGCAGCTCGTGATCGACCCAGGCAAACCGGTCGGGCCGCCGTTCCGCCGCCGCGAGCATCTGGGCCGCTTCGTAGGCGTCGAGCGCCATCGGCTTCTCGCACAGCACGTGCTTCCCCGCCTCGAGCGCCGCGATCGCGTAGCGCGCGTGCGAGTCCGGCGTGGACGACACGATGACGAGATCGACATCGGCGCTCTGGGCCAGCTCCACGCCGTCGTTGAAGACATGCGGCAACCCGAACTCCCGCACCACGCTTTCCGCGCTGGCCCGGCGACCGCTCGCAATCGCCGTGGCCCGCGTCCCGGGCACGAACACGAGACCCGGGAGCTGCACGCGCCGCGCAAAGCCGGAGCCGATGAACCCGATGCGAACCGTCACCGCGCGTATCCGCAGGGCACAGTGTCGCCCGGGGACGGTCGCCGCACCCCCGCGTACGTCGCGTCCAGGCCGACGCGCTGACCGGTCTCGAGCCCGGACCCCCGCACCCGCGCGGCGAGCACGGCGCCGGTCGCCGTCAGGTCGACGGCGCCGCTATCGAGCGACACGCCGTGCGCGATGTCGCCCTTCATGTAGCGGACGGCGACGTTCGCGCCCCGCGGCGTCACCGAGTCGCCCAGCGCGATGAGTGGCACGGGACCAACCGCGAGCGAATCGCGGTAGCGGAGGAGGACGAGCACCCCGTTCCCCTGTTCGTTCGCCGCTTCGAGGAGCAGGGCCCGCCCGCCGCGGCAGCCGTGCGCCGCCGCGGGCACTGCGAAATGGAGCGTGTCGAACATCGGTCGGGCGATCGTCGCTTGAAGGCGGCCTGGCTCGCCGACGGACGTTCCGTCGCCGCTGCAAGCCACGCCCAACGCCACAATCACGAGGCGTCTCAGGGCGCAGCGACCCCGAGCGCCGCTCGTGCCGCTTCCGGAGTGAGGGTGTGTGGGGCGAGGGCCGTCACGAGACCGCCGGGGAGTGGCTTTGGTTTGAGGCTCTTACGGTCGACGCAGACGAGGACCATCCATCCTGCCGCGACGAGGCTCGCGCGGCCGTCCTTCAGGACGTCGAAGTTCAGGGTCATGGACTTGGTGCCGACTCGGCCCACGTACGCCGCGACGCGCAACCGGTTGTCGAGCCGCGCCGGCCAATAGAACTCGCTGTGCACGGCCTTGCGGGGCAGGAACACGTTGTAGCGGTCGAACATCTCCGCGTAGGCCAGCCCGCAGTTCCGAAACAGCTCCGTCTCGGCGATCTCGAAGAACCGCACGTAGGAGCCATAGAAGATGATGCCCGCGAAGTCCACGTCGGACCAGCGGACATACTCTTCGATGATGAAGGGCCCGGGGGGGGGGGGAGACATGCCCCGGGAAACTAGGAGCCTAGCGCGAGGGGCGAAAGCCGTCCAAACCGTACGCCTTGAGGCGGCGCCACAGCGTCGTGCGGCTGATGCCGAGCCGGCGCGCCGTTTCGGCGAGCTTGCCGCTCGTATCCTGGAGTGTCTCGGCGATCGCCTGCCGTTCTCGGTCGGCCAAGGTTTGGGGACCGGAGGCGAGGATCGCGGCCTCGCCCAGCGGCTGCACGCCGTTCTTCAATGGGGCGAACCGGGCGCCAAGACTCTGCAGCCGGTTGCGCACGTCACCGTTCTGCCCGTCGATGACGCGGCGTGCCGCAGAGTTGGCGAACAGTACTCTGCCCTGGGAGTCGAACACCACGATCCCTTCGCCGACCGAATCGATCACGGCCCGGGCGAGGGGCGAGAAGGCGGGGGAGGCCGCGGCGGCGGCTGGTTTGTCGATCATATGTCAGTTACACCTCAGTACAAATTCGCGCGTCACAAGGTTTCATGCCGCACCACCGGTCGCGTTAGGGTCGTGTCAGGGTGAGACGCCCATCTCGACCAAAAGGTTGCGGTTGCCGCCGCGCTCCGCGAACTTCTATATTGACCGCAGGGACAAACACAGTGCCTAAAGACTCCGCGCCCAGCCGTTCCGCGATTCTCGCCGCCGCCGTTCACACCCTGAAGCGCGGCGGCATCGAAGGGTTCACCCTCGAGGGGGTGGCCCGGCGCGCGGGCGTGGTCAAAGGGCTCGTCCTCTACCACTACGGATCACGCGCTCGATTGCTGCGCTCGGCGGCCGCAGAACTGGCCGGTGAGCGTAGGACTGCGCTGACAACCGCGCTGGCGCGTGGCGGAACTGTGGCGGTGGACGCCTGCTGGGACGAGCTACGCCGCCAGGCGGAGGACGGCACCGCCCGCGCCTGGTTGGGTTTGTGCGCGGCCGGCCTCATCCCGGCGACGACCACGGGGTTCGAGGAGGCGGCCCGCCAGGCGGTGCTGGACGGTTGCGCCGCCGCGCTCGCGGCCGGAGCGCCGCTCGCCGATCTGCGCGACGCTTACCACGCCCTCTGGCTCGCCCTGCTGGACGTCAGCGACGACGCCGGCCCCGCCGACTAGGACCGCCCCTTCCCCGGGTGCGGTCGGCGCGAACGAGCCCACGCAACCCTTCCCCCAGCTCCTCGAGCGACGCCGCGCGCACCGCGTCATGTTTACCGCGGGTGACCGTGAAGCGAACTGGGCGATCGAATCGCGGCAGGTCGCGCTCCTGGAGGCGGCGGGCCTGACCCTCCTTGAGCCGCAACCGCACCACGCCGATCCCTTGATCGACGTCGTAGTCGAGGGGTATCCGGTCACCATACAGGTTCACCGACGCCGGGAGAGCGTCGAGCCGCGCCCGCTCGCGCTCCGGCACCGCTCGATCGGGATCGAGTACGATGCGCGTCGCGATGAAGTCGTCCCACGAGCGCACCTGGGCGATCTGTTCGGCGATCTGCTGCGCCAGCCGCTCACCCTGCGCTTGCGCGAGCTGGCCCCCGGAGCGGCGCCAGTAATGGCCGAAGCGCTCGAGGGCGCGGCGTAGTTTGCCTTGGTCGGGATGTGGAGTTTCTCCCGCGAGCAGCGCCTGCACGAGGGCGTGCCGGGCCGCGTCGGCCAGCTCCGCTGGGAACGGGCTCGGCAGCGGCTCGACCTCGCGCTCCAAGGTGAACCCGCCGTAGACGACGGTTCGCACCGCCATCAGCCCCTCGCGCCGCCGCTGCCGTTCGAACACGACGGTCGGCGGACCGCGCCGCGCGTACCGACGAATCGCCCGCTCGGGGATCTGCGTCCCCTCGATGCTCGCCCGCGGGACGCCGAATCGATCGGCGAAGTACCGCAGCGTCCCGGTGATCGCCCCCCAGCTGCCGCACACTGAGCTGCGGCTCACCCGCGCTTCGCGGCCGTCGGCTGTTTCCTCGTCGATGACGAGATCGAACGGCATGATTTTGGCCAAAAGGTCAGCAAAGAGCTCGAGCGCCTTCTGATCGGCGTACGGCAGGCGCTCGGGCAACGGGACCTCGAGCTGCCGGTATACCGACGCGGTGCCCAGGGCAATGTCCTCGATCGCCTTGACCAGGACGCCGCGTCCCTCGGCCCAGCGGTCGATCTCCTCGCGGAACAGGTGCCGGGGCAGTCCGTACACCTCGCCCAGGTAGCCGTGTTTGTTCACGGCCTCGGCGTACACGTTGTACGCCGTCAGGTGATCGGACCCCGCCAGGATCAGCCCCTTGAGCTCGCGCTCTTCGCGGGTCATGCGATGCAGTGACTCGATATTGGCGGCTACCGCCACCATCGGAATGAGCGGGGGATCGGCGTGATAGAGCAGCTCCCCCCACGGCCGCTCCACCGGCATCGCCTCGACCGAACGACCATAACTCGTTAGCCGGCCGTATTCTATGAGACCGCGCTCGGTCAGGAGCGTGACCGCGTCGCGGTAGGCGCGGCGGTCGAGCGGCACCGGCAAGTCGAGATCCGCCGCATCGACGCCGATCGCCGCGCAGGTGATCGCGACCCGCTCCGCGTCGCCTGCCAGCTGGAACTCGGGAGGCGTCGGTCGCAGCTCCTCGAAGACGACGTCCCGGTCGCTCAGGATGTACACCTCGCCCCCTTCGACGCGGCCGTGCACGCGGCCCGCCATCTGAAGGATTTCGTTCGCGCCGAGGTAAAGGCGGGTCAGGACGTTCTTGCCCCGCTCCACGACGTTGGTGTAACGCGCGTCGTAGATCACGACGGTGTCGAGCCCGCGGATGTTCAGGGCCGACTGACCGGCTGCCGTCATCGCGAGCAGGAATGGACGTTTGACCAAACCGTCAAGAAACGGTCGAATCACCCGGATCGGCTCGCCCCCATGATAAAAGGCCGTGGCCAGCGCCTGCCAGCGGTCGCCCAGCTCGCGCGCGATCTGCTCGACCTCCGCCCGCGTGGGGACGAAGACGGCCACGCCGCGGCGCTCTTTCAGCACCCGCTTCATGAACCGCTCACTCAGGAACTCGAGCGGCTTCTGGGCCAGCACTTGGACGTTGGCGGCTTTGGCGGGGTCGAACGCCCGGGTCTCGAGCACTTCGGCCGAGTCCAGGTAGTCCTCGTAGAACGCCGGGTCGACGGTCGCCGAGAGCCAGATGAACCGGCAGCGGGCCCGCTTGCCGAGCGCCAGGCAGAGCTCCATCTCGGCCGAGGTCTGGTGGATCTCATCGACGACGAGGGTGTCCTGCGCCGTGATGAGCCCGTCCTGGAACCAGCGGCGCGCGATGCCGGTCGTGATGATCACGACGTTCCACGTCGGCGTCTCGGGCGTCGCCTCCCGCTCGCGATTGACCACGCCCACCTTGAGCGGTGCCTTCAGGATCGTTTCGGCGATGCTCCGAATGGCGAGTGTCTTGCCGGTCCCCGTTCCTGCGACGATGCCGAAGCCGCCGCCGCCCTTCGCCCCGGCGAGGCGGCGGATGTCGTCGCCGTGCTCGCGCTCGAGGAGCGTCTCGATCTTGAGGCCCAACGCCAGCTCGATCGTCTCACAGGCGGCACGCGTCGGCGCGATCACGATCACGCGCCCGGTGGGGGGCTCCGCGGCGAGGTAGGCCTGGGGATCGGGGGGGAGGAAGTGATCGCGGGAGATACGCACCGCCGGAATATAGAAAAAAGCGGGAGGCGCGCGTGTGCGCCCCCCGCGAAGAGCCGCGCGGCGACCCTGGCCTAGGGCGCCAGGCGCCGCCTCCGGACGACTACCACTCTCACGCGTGCATCCGGAAGCACGACTCCGAGCCTCCTACCAACGGCGATGATGACGCCGCGGCCGATGCCGCAGCACGACGACTGGTTGGCGACGGATCAAGACCCTCGGCATGCGGTGCACGAGCCTGGGCCGGACCACGATGTACGTGGGCCGCGGGTCGTAAACCGTGTACGGGTGGTAGCGGTAGCCGTACGGACGAGGGTGATAAGCGACAAACGGCGCGCCGAAACTCAGCGACACGCTGACGCGAGTCTGTGCCGACAGGGAACCGGCGCCGAGGCCGATCAACACGGCAAGCATTGCGAGTGTGCGTTTCATGGGATCCTCCTCCCGCGCCTCCCTAGGGAAGACCCGTGCCAGGGACGGACAGATTGACGTAACTGCTTTGTGCACAGCTTGTTGCAGGATGGCGCCGCGGCGTGGCGCAGGGCGCCGGAGTGTCCGCGTCCGAGTACAGTCGGAGCGTCAGTCGCCCAGGCTGATGCCGATGTCTCGCGCGGTGGCGATGGTGTCCGAATCGAGGGGGACGCGTTTCGGCGTGGCAATCGCCGCCTCAATCGGCACGGCGGCGATGCTGGGAGGCTGGAGCGCGACCATGTAACCGAACTGGCGCGCGGCGATGAGCCGCACCGCCGCGGCGCCGAAGCGCAGGCCGAGCAGGCGATCGAACGTGGTCGGACTGCCGCCGCGCTGCAGGTGACCGAGGACGAGGGAGCGCGTCTCCTTGGCGGTCATCTGCTCGATCGAGTGCGCCACCTTGTCCGCGATCCCGCCGAGGCGTTGGTGCTCCGGGTCGATCAGCGAGACCGCGCCGCCCTTGGGGGCTGCGCCCTCGGCGACGACGACAATACTGAAGTGGCGTCCCTCGGCTTCGCGCCGACGAATCTTGTCGCACACCTTGGCGATGTCGAACGGGATCTCCGGAATCAGGATCACGTCCGCCGAGCCCGCGATCCCCGCGTGCAGCGCGATGAACCCCGCATGACGGCCCATCACCTCCACCACCATGACCCGCTCGTGGCTCTCGGCAGTGGAATGGACCTTGTCAATCGCCTCGGTGGCCGTGGCGACGGCGGTATCGAAGCCGAATGTGGCGACGGTGCCGCCGACGTCGTTGTCGATCGTCTTGGGGACGCCGACGACCGGAATGCCTTTGCGCATCAACTGCAGGGCGATCTTGAGCGAACCGTCGCCGCCGATCGTGATGAGCGCCTCGAGCTTGAGGGCACGGAACGCGGCGACCAGTTCGTCGGAGCGGTCGCGCTCCTCCCAGGTGCCGTCGGGGCGCTGCCGACGCCACTTGAAGGGGTCGCCGCGGTTGGTGGTGCCGAGGATGGTGCCGCCGAGGTGGGTGATGCCCCGTACCTGGGCCTGCCCGAGGGGAACAACTTCATCGTCACCCAGCAAGCCGTCGAACCCGCGCCGGATGCCGACGCACTCCCATCCGCGATTGACCGCGGCGAGGACGGCTCCCCGAATGACGGCGTTGAGGCCCGGCGCGTCGCCGCCGCCGGTGGAGATCGCGATCTTCACCGCGCGCCGGAGGCAGCCTGCTTTACGAGGCGCACGACTTCACCGGGCTCGGCGTGACGTCGAGTGCTCTTCTTGGAAAAAACGATGCGGCCGTCCATCTCCACTTCGAAGACGCCGCCGGAGGATTGGATGAGCTTCACTTCCGCGTGAGGAAACGCGTCGCGAATCTCGGCCGCCAGACCGGTGGCCCGAGGTTCGTAGTTTCAGACGACGCAGTACTCGATCGTGAGCTTCATGTTGTGAACGATAGCCGTGCTTGACACACGGCGCCACGTACCCGAGCTTGCGCCACACCCTCTATGAAGGCCGCCCTCTCGCTTCGAGTCATTGTGTCTCTGGCAGGGCTCGCGGCGTTCGGCGCGGGTGTCCTGGCTTACGCGACGGGCGCCGCGCCCACCGGCGCGAATCTGCCCCTCGCCGGCGGGTTGTTGGTCTTCGCTGCGGCGCTCTCGCGGCGCTACGGTATCGCCCTCCCCGGCAACGGATTCTCCTCGTACGTCGTCGGCGTCATGCTGTATGCCATTCTCGATCGCGGCTGGGCCTTTGCCGCAGTGATCGCGCCGTTCGCGATGCTCGTCGGCGACATCCTGCTGCGGCGCCTGCCGCGCCGGGCAGCACTCAACAACGCCGGCCACCTCACGATGGGGACGACGCTCGTGGGCCTGATGTACGAGCGTATGGGGGGCCAGACGGGCGCGGCGGCGCTGACCGCCGGCAACCTCGGGCTCGTCGCGCTGGTGATCGCCCTCCTGCCGATCGTGGTGAACGGCACCTTCTATCTCGACCTGGCCCTGAGCAAGTCGATGGCCTGGGTGGACGCGCGCCTCACCCTGCGGTGGGAGACGATCATCTACCTCGCGTCGGTCGGGCTCGCCCTAGGCTGGCTCGCGCTCACGCATGCGGGGATGCCCGCCGGACCCACCGCCTTCGTGGCGGCCGGGCTCATCCTCGCGACCGTCGGCAGCCTCTATGTGATTCGCCTCGGCGTCCATGCCGACGAGCTGCTGCTGGTGCAACGGCTGGCACAGGCGATCGCCGCCGAAATGAGCCTGAGCCGCAGCTTTACCCGGGTGCAGGAGCTGACGCGGCAGCTCGTCCCGTGGGAACAGATGGGATTCGCGCGCTACGACGCGCGCGCCCGCCAGATGGAGCTGCTCGCCGACACCGCGGCGCAGTCCGGGACAGTGTTCCGGTTCGATGCTGACGCCGGGCTCACCGGTGAAGCGGTGCGGCTGCGACGGGCCGTCGTGGCGCACGGCCTCGCCAAGGACCAGGTCGTCGTGCCCGGGGCCGAGACGCCGGGCGCGGAGATGCTCGTGCCGCTGTACCACGCGGGCCAGTTGGTGGGGCTGTGGAGCGTGCGCCATTCCGACCCCGCGATGTATCGCGATTCGGACGGCGAGCTGCTCGAGCTGCTCGCCCCGCAGCTCGCCCTGATGATCGCCATCGAAGGTTCGCTGCGACCCGTGACGGGTGCGTCCGACCAGACCACGCAGTACGTGCAGACCCTCACGGCGACCACCGAAGAGATCCACGCGTCGAGCGAGGAAGTCGCGGCATCCGCGCAACGCGCCAGCGAGGGCGCGGGGCAGGCGGCCACCCTCGTCACGGCGGCGGCGCGTGAGGCGGAACAGTTGAGGGAAAGCGCCGGCGAGCTCGCCACCGCGGGCGACCGCACGCGCGACGCCGGCTCCCAGATGGAAAAGACCGCCGAGAAGGTTCGCGTCGGCACGCAGAGCGCCGTGCGCCAGCTGACCGACCTGGGCGCGACGACCGAAGAGAGCGCGGCGGAGGTGCGCCGGCTGCGCGACGTCGCGGCACAGGTGGAGAAGTTCTCCGAGACGATCGGCTTCGTCGCGAACCAGACAAACCTCCTGGCGCTCAACGCCACCATCGAGGCCGCCCGCGCCGGCGTGCACGGCCGCGGTTTCGCCGTCGTCGCCGATGAGGTCCACAAGCTGGCCGAGGAGAGCGGACGCGAGGCGCGCAATGTCGGGAAGTCGGTGCAGGACACGCGCCGCGCGCTCGACCGCGCCGCGCAACTGCTCGAGCGGATCCGCGGCGACCTGGGCGAGGTGGTACAAAACTCGGCCGACTGGGTAAAAGACCTCGACCGCATCGCCGAAGCGGCGGCGGAAACGGCACGGGCCGGTAAGCGCGTCGCCGACGTGGGACGCCACAGCGCCGACCTCGCGGCGCGCATCACGCAAACGCTCGGTCAGGCCCGGAGCGCCGCCCAGACATCGTCCCAGGAAGCCGAAGCCGTCGCCGCCGCTGCCGCCGAGCAGCTGCGCGCGATCGAGGACCTCGCCCATGGCGCCACCGAGTTGTCGGCCCTCGCCGACAAGCTGTCTCAAGCTCTCCGCTTCATGCGTGGGGAGAACGGCCACCGCTAGGCTGCTCGCTGTTGCCGCCGCCGCCGTCCTGCTCGGCTGCGGAGGCGACGCGTCGGGGCCGGTGTTCGCCACCGCACGCCTCGACTACGTCGACGGTGCGATCGAACCCATTCTCACTCGCGGTCAACAAGTCGCCATCGAGGGGTTCGGCTTCGGCGCCGCCCGTGGCTCGGGCGCCGTCCGCTTCACTCGCTCGGGGGGCGGCGGGGGCGAGATCGACGCCGTGGTGGCGGACTCGGCGTGGCGCGCCCTCACGATCACCACGACCGTGCCCGACTCGGCGGCCTCGGGGACGCTTATCGTCATCACGGCCGCCGGCATCCGGCTGACGACCACGGTGCACGTCCTTCCCGCGCCGGCCTTCGACCCCGCCCTGCTGACGTGGCAGGCCCGCACCGCCTTCCCGCGCGCTCCCGTCGGCGTCGCGCTCGCGGCGGCGGAGTTCCCCGTGGGCTCGACCCTTCATGCGACGCTCTACGCCGCGGGGGGCGCCGAGCCGTTCGACACCGGCAGCCAGATGAGGACGGTCCCGGACTCGGGCGTCTACGTCGCGCGCGCCATTCCTGGAGGCGCCGGCGCGATCGATGCGTGGGTGCGGCAACGAGACACCACCGACGCGACGCGCAGCCACGTGCTACCGGTCCCGCGGGCGTTCGCTGCCGCGGCGGTCGCGACCCGCTACAACTCGCGTCTTGCTGGAAGCGCCCTGTACGTGATCGGGGGGATCGACACGGCGGGTCGCGCACAGGCCACGGTGCTCGGTGCCGACGTCACGGCCGACAGCGTCAGCCGGCGCTTCATCTTTCTAGAACCGCTCCCCACCCCTGTCGCCGGCGCCATCGCGGTCGTGCGCCGCGGACGCATCTACGTGATCGGCGGCACCGATGACCAGGGCCGGCCCCAGAAAGCCGTGTACGTCGGACGGATCGGGGTGGACGGCCACATCGACGGCTGGTACCAGCAGCCCCCGCTCCCCGGACCCCGGGCGTACGGCGGCGGACTGGTCCGGGACGGACGCGTCGTGGCCATCGGTGGCGTCGCCGACAGCGTACCGCCGGGCGGTGGTCTCGACCCTACGCCCCAGCGCCTGGTGACGAGCGACACGGCGCCCCTGAGCCTGGTATCGGGATTCTTCACCGGCGCCTGGGGGTCAGGCCCCACCCTCTTGCCCGAGGGACGCTCGCAGTTCGCCTTGCTCGACGTGGGAAACGCCGTGCTGGTCGTCGGGGGCATGTACGCCGGCGCGGCCGCGAATGCCGCCGAAACCATCGCTGCGCCCGTCACCGGCGACTCGGTGGGTACGTTCGCGGGCCCGGTGGGCACCCAGATCTGGGACCGGAGCTGCGGCGCGGCGGGAGCGGGCACGCTGATCGGACCCGCCGGAGTGACCTGGCGGGAGGCCGACGGCACCCCCCGCGGGCTCGTGCTCGGCGGCATTGACCTGGCCACCCAGCTGCGCCGCGGGTGCACCTGGGGTTTCTGATGGAGAGCCAGACTGTTAGTGTGAGGGGAGTCGTCCGCCCGTCACCTTGAGGAGCCTACGCCCATGCGCGCACGAATGACGCTGGTGCTGCTCGCGATCGCCGCCGCTCTGAGCTCCCCCCTGGCCGCCCAGCGGGCGCACCAGTTCGAGATCGGGGCCTTCGGGTCGTTCACCCGGTACGATCGGCCGTTCAACCTCGACAACCAAATCGGTTTCGGCGGACGGCTCGGCTACTTCTTCGGCCCGGTCGTCGGCCTCGAGGTCGCGGTCGGGTACCAGTCGCCCAGCGCGGCGACCGGCTCCGCGACCGCGACGCTGACAGATTTCAGTTCCAGCCTGGTGCTCAACTTCGGCAGCGAGCGCAATATCTTCTATATCCTCGGCGGGTACTCGCGGCTCGATTTCGGAAAGGCGGCGCCCTACCGCTTCACCGATAACGGCGTGCATGGCGCCATCGGCGACCGAATCTTCCTCGGCGACCGGGTGGCGCTGCGTCTCGAGGCACGCGGGATCTACGCGCCCAAGACGGGCTTCGTCGGCGGCGGCGAATGGGCGGGACACATCGTCGGGTCGCTCGGTCTGTCGATCTTCGCCGGGGGCGGCTACAAGGACCTGGACAGCGATGGCGTGCGCGATCAGCGCGACACCTGCCCCGGAACTCCCACGGGCGCGATCGTGGACGCCCAGGGCTGCCCCACCGACTCCGACCGCGACAAGGTCTACAACGGGCTCGACGCGTGCCCGAACACCGTGGATGGCGCACAGGTGGATGCGCGCGGGTGCCCCACCGATGGCGACGCGGATGGCGTCGTCGACGGGATCGATCAGTGCACCGGGACCCCCACGGGGGCGCGGGTGGACGTGCGTGGCTGTCCCACCGACGCCGATGGCGACGCGGTCGCCGACGGCATCGACCAGTGTCCCAACACGCCCGCCGGGGCGACCGTGGACGCCACAGGCTGCCCGACGGACAACGACCGGGACGGCGTGTTCGACGGGATCGACAAGTGCCCCGGTACGCCGGCCGGTATGGAGGTCGATAGCTCCGGCTGCCAGCGGTCTAAAGACACCGATAGCGACGGCGTCGACGATTCGAAGGACAAGTGCCCGGGCACTGCCGCGGGCACGCGCGTGGACGCCGCCGGCTGTCCAATCCTGTTCACGGAAGCGCGGACGCCCGTCATCCTGCGCGGCGTGACGTTCGAGGTCGGGAAGTCGGCGCTCAAGCCCGAGTCGTATACGGTGCTCGACATCGTCGCCGCATCGCTGGTGGCGAACCCCGACATTCGGATCGAGATCGCCGGTCACACCGACAATACCGGTTCGGCCGCGACCAACACCCGGTTGTCGCAGGCCCGCGCCGACGCCGTGCGCGCGTACCTGGCGAGCAAGGGCGTTACACCGGGCCGGATGGTGGCAAAGGGCTATGGTCCGACCGTGCCGGTCGCCCCGAATACGACGGCCGCGGGTCGGGCCCAGAACCGGCGCGTTGAGCTGCGCCAGCTCTTCTAGAGCAAAGGGGATCCCGGTGCGGACACTCGCGGCGGTGGGACTGGCGATCGCGCTGGGGGGGGGCACCTCGACGCTCGCGGCGCAGTACGAGCGGCGCTACGAGGTGGGCATGTTCGGGGCGTTCACCAAGTACGACAAGACATTCGGTCTGGAAGACAAGATCGGGGGCGGCGTCCGGTTCGCCTACGCGCTCGGACCGGCGCTGAGCCTCGAGGTCGAAGTCTTGTTCCAACCGCCGCACAGCATCTCGCCCTCGACGGACATCGAGCCGGTCATCGGGGGCGGAAGCTTGGTGTTCAACGCCTTGAACCGTGACCGGCTCGCGTTCTATGTCCTCGCCGGCTACTCGACCCTCGACTTCGGTGGGACGAACCCGTACCGCTTCACGGACGGCGGCGTCCATGGCGGCGCCGGTGCCCGCTTCTTTCTGGGCGATCGCGTGGCCCTGCGGTTCGAGGGCCGAGGCGTCTATACGCCTGACACGCACTTCGGGACCGGTAAGCAAGCAGCCACGCATATCGTGGGCTCGGTCGGTTTCGCGATGTTCCAGGCCGACGCCACACCCGCCGCGGACGCCGACCGCGATCGCGTCGGCGACAAGCGCGACGCATGCCCCGACACGCCCACCGGCGCCAGCGTCGATAAACGCGGCTGCCCGAGCGACGCCGATGCCGACGGCGTCTTCAACGGCATCGACGGCTGTCCGGACACGCCTCAGGGCGCCACGGTCGACGCGACCGGCTGCCCGCACGACCAGGATAGCGACAAGGTTCTCGACGGGCTCGATCAGTGCCCTGACACTCCCGTCGGCCTGACAGTGGACGCCAAGGGTTGTCCGCCCGATTCCGACGGCGATGGCGTGCACGACGGTCTCGACAAGTGCCCCGACACGCCGGCCGGCGCCACCGTCGATCCGACGGGCTGTCCGATCGACTCTGATCACGACCTGGTGTGGGATGGCCTGGACAGGTGCCCCAACACACCCACCGGCGCGGTGGTGGACGCGTCTGGTTGCCCCGTCGACTCGGACGCCGACGGCGTCCCCGACGGCATCGACCGCTGCCCGGGTACCGTCGCCGGCACGCCGGTGGATGCTACAGGCTGCCCCGCGGACAGCGACAAGGACAGCGTACCCGACAACCTCGATCGCTGTCCCAACACGCCGGCCGGGACGCAGGTGGACGCGAATGGCTGTCCCACCGCCAAGGACTCGGACGGCGATGGAGTCATCGATCCACAAGATCGTTGCCCGAACACGCCCGCCGGCTCGCGGGTGGACCAGTTCGGCTGCTTGATCCTGTTCGAAGAGCGCGCACCCGCGGTGCCGGGAGCCCCGGCGGCGCCCGCCAGGCCCACGCTGATCCTGCAGGGCGTCACATTCCAAACGGGCCGGTCGGTGCTGACAGCACAGTCGTACGCGGTGCTGGATCAGGTGGCGGGTTCGCTCATCGCCAACCCCGAGATCCGCATCGAGATCGCGGGCTATACCGACAACACCGGCTCGTTGGCGCTCAACCAGCGGCTGTCCGGCAATCGGGCGATTGCGGTGCGCTTCTACCTCGCTCGCAAGGGTGTGAGTCCGAGCCGGATGACGGCGCGTGGCTTCGGCCCGGCGAATCCAGTGGCCACGAACACGACACCCGAGGGGCGAGCGCAGAACAGACGGGTCGAGCTACACAAGATGCCGTAGGCGCGGACCTGCAAAGGCTAGTCTGTGCGTCTAGCCGTTGCATGTCCCGTTGATATCTTTCCTGCCCCACGATCCAAGAGCTCTCGTATGCGTCTCCGGTCGTTACTCGCGTCCTCCGCAGCCATCCTATTGGCTGCCCCGCTGTACGCCCAGTCGCCGCGGCCTTGGCAGGCGACCGATTACTACAAGCTGACCTTCCTCGCCAATCCACAGCTGTCTCCCGACGGCCGTCGCGTGGCGTTTACCGTCACGACTGTCGTCGAGGACAAGGACAAACGGCACAGTGAGATCTGGATGGTGGCGGCGGATGGGTCGGCGCCCGCGTACCGCTATACGAGTCCCTCGACCGAGGCGTCGAGTCCCACATGGTCGCCCGACGGCGCGCTGCTGGCGTTTTCCAGTAAGCGTGAGGGGTCGGACGACGACGTGTGGTTCCTGCGTACAGGAGCCCCAGGGGGCGAAGCCTTCCAGATCAAGGGCGTGCATGGGACGCCCATGTTCTCACGCGACGGGCAGTGGTTGTTGTACGGCTGGCGCGGCGCGGATCCGGACAGCGCCAAGAAGGAGCCGTGGCGCACGCGCGTCTCCCCCGTCGCCATCACGCATGGACCGGACGTCAAGCGCTTCGACGGGCGGGTGTACACATCGATTCCGATTGTCGCAGACGAGCGCGGGTTCCTACCCCCGCGTGAGACCCGCCGGCCGAGTCATTTGTACCTTGTACCGGTCGCAGGCGGCGATCCCCGGCAGCTGACGAGCGGTGACCTGAGCCAGGGCGGTGCGGCGTGGTCGCCCGACGGCAAGACGATCGCCTTTGTCCAGGACTCGACCGAGACGCTCGAGGTGCGCGATCAGGCGCGCCCCGAGATCTACCTCCTG
>Ga0193739_1000139_pt1 | contig 19625 bp, 38 predicted proteins | sample L2a2metaG_FD_144926 | JGI IMG/M metagenome (GOLD analysis project Ga0193739, IMG submission 144926) | Soil microbial communities from a riparian zone of the East river system, Colorado, United States - L2a2 | ecosystem: Environmental > Terrestrial > Soil > Riparian zone | place: USA: East River...
GATTACGCTCAAGAATAGCGCCAAGAAAGAGCCCGGCTATTAACCATTTAATACGCCGACGGTTACGAGACTGGTAATAGAGATGGTATTTGAGGACTAGTTCCTGCCAGTCATTCACGCCCGTAATACGAGAGCCGTCAGGCAGAGTAGCCATGATAAATCGCCTCCGCTTTCCCTTGCCAATTACGTTCGTTATAGCTCGGCCAGTTAACAAATTCTAAACCGCACTTACGGCGCTCACAAGAGCCCGCAATGGTGTCAAAGCTGTTATGCGAGCACTTAGGGCACTCTATCAGAGTACTATATAGGTCTGAAGAATGACATGAGCATTTACGCTGTTTCGTACCCGAAAAGCTCATTAATCAAGTCCTCTCTATCAGCCGGGTCCATATCATCTAGAGAGTCCCAAAGATCAGCATAGATATCGCCAAGAGATTGGAAATCGCCTTGATCGAACCGCTCTTGGATAAGATCAGACGCCATATCGCTACCTATATGCTCGATGATATACTCACGTTGTTCTGCCGTGTCATACCCGAGCCTAAAGGCTTCTAATTGCCAGGACTCTTCCGAGTCGAAATCTTCCCTATGATAATCGCTAGCCATTAGGCGTAGACCTCCAATAGCTCGCACTCTAAACCGGGTTGTTCGTCGATAAACGCTGCCCGGTCCCATCCATCGTTAGTCAGTCGTCTATGGATGAGTTTATACGGTTGGCTTTCATGGTCCCAAGGGTTCGCCGATAAGGATTGTACGGCTTTACCGCTGTAATGGTTAAGTAGCTCGCTCTTCGGTATTACCCGTTTGGCGCCTGGATAGTAGCTCATTGTCTGGTCAACGTCTATCCAGCGGCAACGTGTCTCGAACCTATTGCGAGCTAGGGCAGTCTTAATACCGATAAATCTATGACTCCGTGCCTTAAACGAGCCAAGAACCCCAAGTTTGTTCCACTGCTTTTCGGCCGCTCCTGCATGACGAGCAAACTCATATTTTCCAAGCCCGCGAGACTTGTAAGTCCCGACATTATCGCGGTCGTAACTGATAGTAATTCCGGGCTGGATAATGAGGATTCCGCCTTCACTAACAGTAGCATCCCACTCCCCTAGCTTCTTTAGCACCGAACCGGGTAAGCTCAAGGGAACGTCTGACAATACCGCATCTGTAGCAGTCATAAGAATATGCTCCGGCCCAGCGATCCTAATAGCGTCAAGGATCAAGGCCCGGCATCCCGCCGTGATCATACCGGCATAGATGTAGTTAGCATACTTCGGCGTGCCCACGCTTTGAGCCGTCTTACCGTAGAGACTGTTTAGACCAAGCTTGAGGACAATACCCTCTGCAGATTTCCCAAGCTTGAGCCGTTGGGTATAGACGTTGGGGACTTCCCTAAATGGGACATGATCACACTTCCGATCAAGAGCCCATCCCGATCGTATATGATGACTGCCGGGGTAAAGTCGTTCTGCCGAGAGAATTTCACTTCCCCAATACCATCCGATTCCAGAAGTAGGGTAAGTAATCTCACCTTTGCGGTTTCGGTGAGGTAGACTTCCCCAATAACAAGGCTCAGGGAGTTTCCATTCGACTTCGTAGATTCCATCGGAAATAACCTCCGTCGTCTCGCGCCATTCGGCGCAGGCTAAACAGGGAAGATCCTTGATGACGGTCGGGTATGCAGAGTTAATATCGTACTGATAAACGGCTTGGTGAGTCCAGCCGTGCGACGCGATTTCAAACCGACCACCAAAATAGGCGCACGATACCGCGTACTCCATACCGTCGGGTACGTCCGCTAGGTAGTCCTCGATGTTCCAGGCCCGTAGCATGGCCGCTGCAAGGCTTCCGGCGCCATCGTAGCGCCGTAGCGGGAACCCGAGCCTAGTGCATGTCTCGTCTAGCTTGGTCACGAGAGAGACGCCTGCACGGCATTCGCTTAGACAATACTCGATGATTTCATTGTCTACTTCGTCGGCCATGAAGGTAGAACGCTTCTTTTTCATCCTCTCCATAGTATCTAGCTCGGCTTGAGAAAGAATTTTCCAGTCGGTAAGAGCCTTGACGAACGAGCCTTGAAAGAACTTCCAGGTATCCCAAACCGCGAAACACTTACCCTTTTCGCCGGGCGCGACTCGCGTACCATACCCGTAGCACGTCTCTATTACGGCGAATTCGGAGCCGACCTGCCGGAGCCCATACGGCCCGACAATCGCATACTTCGGCATACCTTTCTCATCTATATGACGCATCCGATCCGGCCGATAGAAACGCTCAGCGGGATGCTCAGGAACATCCTTCAGCCACATAGCGATATCGTATCCGATGCCGAACCCCACGAATATATGGGGATGACCTTCTGCTTTCAGACGAGAATTCAGGTCTAGTAGCCAATCAAGAATCTGTCGTGTTCGGAGCGGAGAGCCGTCGCCGTTCCGGAGAATAAGCGGCCCGGTGTATTCAGACCACGCGCACAAGACTATATACTCGTGCGAGCCGTCCGGCTTGTTGCCACCCTCACCGTCAATAAAGCAGAATGGCTTGTTTGCCGGGCTCAATTCGTGGTATCCTGAATACGCACGTCGGGTATGTCTCGCTTCCGTTTGGCGGCGGAATGGTGGGCAATACTCTAGCGTGTACCTCCTGACGAGAGGACGAGCGCGCCGGGCTTAAAGGGTCCGGCGCTCTCGTGTCTATTCTCCTCCGTGACGCTTTCTCGCCGTTTCCGTGATATACCGGCGCAGATTCCTAGTCCGGTATGAACAGCGGGTAACCCGCGATGCACAAAGATCGTAGAGAATGCCGCGTCCGACTCGGCAAGGCTCGCAAAGCCTCACCACATCCACTTGTCCCCTACAGCAACGGCGGCGGGCTCTTCCATCCCGCCGAACGTGGTATGCAACCACGTATACACTCCGTCAAGCGGAGTGCCGATGCCGACCTCGTGAAAGACGAAACCGGCGAGCAGGAACAGACCGGCGAACAGGATCGCGGCCACGATCAGAAACGCCCGGAGCGAAACGGCACGCTGATACCACTTGACGCGCCGCGATGCCGCTGTTCGGCGCTCGTGCCATTCCTGTAGGGACTCACCATCCCTACGGGCGTTTTCGGCGAGACGCCTGTTAACCTCCGTTAGCGTCTCGTGACGTTGGGACATGATGCTCACCTTCCTCCCCTGGGATTGTGAGACGGGAATCCGGCCGACGCCAGGGGAGCGTCGGCCGGTCCCGCTTTCCGGTTCTCACGCTCTCAGTTCGGCCAAGAATATCGAGCGGAGTCACCGGAATCCTCGGTTAGCTACTCTCCCGGCATAGCCTCGTCGAAGTCACCGCCAGAAGTCGGGACGGTTTCTCTCGTACGACTCGACCGGGAAGAGCCCCGGCTGGTCGCACGACTGGAAGGGCGGCGCTCTTGCTGCTTGGGCTTGTCGTTCTTGGATGCCTGCTTGCCGCGTGTCTTGTGCGGCTCAGCGGTCGCCCAGCGAAGCGAAGGCCCGGCATCGTCAACCGTGACCTCGACAACGCTTCGGTTCGTCCCGTCGTCGGCTTCCCAAGACCGCTGCTTGAGAGTGCCCGTGATCAGAACACGGTCACCCTTCTGGAACGACTCGGCGATATTCTCACCAAGCTCGCGCCATGCGTTGCAGCGGAAGAACGACGTTTCTCCGTCGCGCCATTCGTCCCCATCCTTGATACGGGGAGTGACTGCAACAGAGAAGTTCGCCACGGGCACACCGTTCGCGGTGAACCGTAGCTCAGGGTCGCCGGTGATATTACCGGCGATAGTGGTGGTGGTATCTGCCATTTGTCCCCTCCTAGGGGCGCAGGATGCGGCCGAACAAGTCAATTCTTGCACACTCGGCGCGGTTATACAACCACCAATAGTTATCCACAATAATAGGCCATCTGTGGATAACCCTGTGGATAACTCTATGCGTCCGACAATGCCGCGACTCTATCACGCGCCGTCTTGCTCTTTTCCTCCGGCCTATTCTCGACCTTCGGAGTCTCAGCCGTAGGCGCTTCCGACGACGGAGTAAAGAGCCGCTGATACTCCACGATTGCCGCACGGATACCGAGACAGATGCCGACCGCTATATCCGTCGAGGTTCGTGCGCTTGATTCGATGGTTGTTGCCGCTAGCTGTAGCGCGTGCTCCGGCCCGAAGAGCATCGCACCAAACCCGAGGTTATCACTCATCCGAATACCTCCCTATCCGGTGATACCGAGATGTTCGAGAATCCTCCTGACATTCTCGTCGGTCTGTTCGACCTTGACTGCCCACGCTCGAATAGCGCCGTCTCGGTCGCCGGTCAACCCCTGAGACATGAGATGATCAACAGCGGACTCTAGGAGCCGCTGTCCTTCCGCGCTCTTGAGCGCGTTAATAACGTCGGCTTGTGACACTCCATCCCCCTTTGGGATAATGGGCATTCCCCGCGTGATCCATAACCGAAGATCAGTACCGGGACAACCCGTTGGATGGAACCACGAATGCGGCCGGACTTCATCCGCGTGCGGAGCCCAGCCGTTGCACATATCCACGGTTTCGCGGAGAGCCCGCCGCCCGGCATCGGTTACGTCGTCGCGGTTTTCGCTATCGTCGCCGAGGAATACGACGGCATGGTAGGCGTCGTTTCCGCTGTTGGTTCCCTGTGCGGCGGTACGGATACCGAGCCCGCGACCAGCGAACGTATTACTATGCTTACAGACGACGAATGAATAGGCGATATCCGCCCATCCTCTCACGTCCATATGGAAGTTCTGGATATTCTTGACGCGCCCGGCACAGTGAACGTCTAGCGTTTGCTCGTCGGAGTCTGACCCCGTGTAGTGAACGGCGGTCCCTTTCTGGAGAGACTTGACGAGTACCGTTCGGTTCTTCGGCGGCCGGGCGCCCCATGCGCTACGCGGAATGAGATTCACGGCTCTCTACCCCCATCCGGAGCGGACCTTGCCCCATCGTCCCTTGCTGGACTGTGTGCCGCTCTTAGCGCCGCTCTCGTCGCCCTGAGAGCCCGTCTTGCGCTTCGGCGTACGCGGGGTGTCGCCGGTATCCTTGTCGCCGTCCTCTCCATCATCCTTCCGCTTGCCAGTGTCCCGCCGTTCAACTTTGTGCGCGAGGTAACGATGCGAGCCTAGCTCGTCAACGTCAACGCGGGTACGGCATTCCGGGCACTTGACCGTAGGTGGCACTTCTTCTCGCGACGACGTTTCCCGCCGCTCTTCCTTGGGTTCGTTCTTTGGTTCCTCCTTGGGCTCCGTCTTGGGCTCTTCCTTGGGCTCTTCCTTCGGTTCTTTCTCTTCTGCCATATCGGACCTCCTATCCGATTATGCGCCGGGCCGGGCAAGTGAAACCCGCTAGGGTGGGCATTCTAGCGAGTGGAGGACTTCACTATACCCGGCCCGGAACCCTGATACGCTTTCTCCCATAGGATCGCGTTTTCTTCCGTTGTCCACGACATAGCCCATTGCCGTCCTCGTCGGCTCATGCTCTCGACAAGATCAGAGTTACGGTACAACTTAATCAGATACTTACGCCAGTCTGTAACCGACGAGACAAGATAGCCTGTTTCCCGATGCTTGACGTACGGGTTATACGGCGCCGACGCGGAGAATACTCCGGGGATGCCCAGCGCCGCAAACTCCACGGCCCGAATACCGGATTTACATTCCGTATATGGACTCTTGCGTAACGGCCCGATACCTACGGTCATTCCGTGTAGGTTCCGATAGTACGCGGGGATATCAGGAGTCCAGGGAATGTAGTCCACTCTATCAGCAAACGGCCCGGCACCCTCTAAGGGTTTCGGTTGCCCGTAGAATGCGAGTCGGGCATCGGGACACTTGCTCAGAAAGTGGAATAGCTCAACCTGTATCACGTCAAGGTCGGACTGGTGAAGTTTCTGCGGCGCACCCTGATATCCGACCGTAAATGTAAGCGGTTGCGTACGACGGAGTTTCAGAGTCCACGCGGGCACAGTGTTCGGCAGTACGGCAACGTTGTCATTCAAGCCAAGTTTGAAGCGGATAAGATCGGCGAGAACCGGGCTCGGAGTCGTGATCAAGTGTGCCCGCCGAATATTCGTCTCGACTTGCACGATGCGTTCTGGATTCCAGTAATCGTTATGGTCTGTGCTCTCCGGGTATGCCCATAGGTTATCGTCAATGTCGTAGATCAGGCGATGCTGTCCGGCATCGGCAAGATATCCCCACGCTTCCGACTCGCGTTCGCCGTGCAAGATATGGGTAAGGATTGTATCGTGACGATCTACGATATGTTCGGCGAACAGCTCTCCCCATTCGGTTGTATGCCCGAGCCCGGCGAGCCCACGCAACGGCTCGCGTATCCGATACCAATGGCAACCGCCCGAGACGGGCGCGAGTCCATAGATGTTCATAGCCGCTGTAGTTTCGTACTGTCGTCAACGGGCTTGTTCGGTACTCTCCATACGATAGCGCCGGAGCCGAGTGCAGAGGCTAGGCTTATCAGTATCTCGACTCCGCTTAGCTCTCCGTCCGTTGTGTATGCCGCTGCTGTAAGAACGAACGCGGTAACGAGTGCGGAAAGAGCCTTAGCTATCGGCGCGAGACGTTTGATCATGGCGTATCCCTTCTACGGCTGGAATTGCTCCGGGCGGCGGAGTATTGCCTTTCTCCTTATCCCGAGCCCGGATGAAAGATTCTAGTTGTTCGATACGGTCGATCATCTCGGATCGTTGGCTATTCACGATAGTATGAACATCATCGGTCTTTGTGATTAACTTACGACCTTGCCGTAGCTGTAAGATGATGCCGGTTATCGACGTGATCAGCAACGCCGTTGCGGTAACGAGAGCGGCGATCCCTTCCATTGTTCTCCTAGTGAAGTGCGACGACCTCTAAGCCGAACCAACATCGTCAACAGTAAATTGGATTGGTCGCCCGGCCGCTCCTTGAATGGTAGCCGTGCCGGTCCCAGCGGCTCGAACGATTGTTGCTTTATAGCTATGACTGCCCGCTGATGGCGCGTTGTAACTCGAATCTAGCGTTACCGTTAGTGTCATGCCATCAGAACCTACGGCCGCTGCAACAGCACGGAAGTTCTGTTCCATTAGTTGCGTAGCGCCTTCTTTGATGCGAACGCTATAGATATCGTTAGCTACGCTTGCGGTGATACTTCGGATGGAAAGGGTAAGCCTAATGGCACGACCAGCGGGCAACACGACGGCATCAGGCGCGGACGTAAAGATATCTTTCTCCGTCGTGCCACTTGTTGCCGTCATGTCTGTTGTTTGTGTACGTGTCGTGAGTCCGCCGCGCGGGAGACTCACCCCGTTATGTTGCACGTCGGTTGTGCCGTTCAGCGTACCGTCAACAGTTAAAGAGTCGTTGGTACGTAGGGTATCGGCAACGTCGCGGAAGAGGTTAGTATCTGCGCCGATGAGCAACCCGAGTGCCGCGAGGGTATCGTCTGTCCTAAGAACGTTCGCAGCACTCTCATACAGATTCGTAGTCGTCCCAAGCTGTAACACGGGTTCGCCAACGTCAGCGGCGAATATATGCGTTTTCGCAATGTAGGCGGCAAGCGGATCAATTGTGCCGTCAAACGACTCCGACGTAAGATCAATGATCGCTTTTGAGCGTCCATTGAAGGCGCCGGATTCGAGGGTAGTGCTCATGCGGCGGGTAGCGCTTAAAGGGGACCCGGTTGCCAATCCTTGTACGTTTCCCGCGAGAAATTCGTCGGCCTGGCCGCTCCATAATTCTAGCCCGTCGTTGGATGCGCCGAGCCTAACACGAAGTAAATCACTCGCATCGTAGATCGAGATGGTTCCGGCGATGCCATCGAGAACAATACGGCGTCCAGTCGTCGCGCCGAACGGAAGCACAAGCGTACGCAACGCGGCAATAAATGACTTCACAGATTCCGCCTCGGCTCATAGAAGATCAGCACTTTCCCGACCGTTCCCGCCGTACAACCCGCCCAATTAACGGTCAGCGCATCCGTCTCTAGCAGGGTAACGGGAGGATCGCCGGTAGCAGCATCACCAGGCGCGATCAGGAGTGTTACAAGCCGATCGTTTAGCCGTAGGTCACACGTCGCGCCGGATGGCGCGGACGGTAGCTCTATCGAGACTTGCGAGATGATCCATGCCTCGCGCGAGCCCGTCTTGACCGTAACCGTGCCGGTCCCGCCAGCGCCTATTGTGACGCTGTAGGTTCGGGTTGCCACGGGCTAGTCAGTCCAGTATTCAGCGATGACGCCGACCGACACGTCGGCGGCAATGGCCGCCGCCCATACATCGCCTGTATGTGTGATCTCTACGGAGAGCGCGCCATTCACTAACTCAAAGTAATACCCGTTGGAGAATTGTTCGGGGGTTGAGCCTAGACGTACGACTCCACCACGGGCGACAAGTTGCGCACGGTAGCGCCGAGGATCGGCCGAAAGAATCAGCTCCGGCGGCGCATTTATGGGCAGCGGAATAGCCCGGATATATCCGCTCTTGCCCGGCAGGCGTCGGGTTTCTACCGGCCCGTCGATAACAACAGGAACAGGCGCGATGCGCGCAACATTAGTCGATTCTACCTGTAGAACTTCCTCGGCATCTGCTTGTGTATCGGGTATGGGATTTGACATAAGAGCGTCCTCCTAGCTCTTAGATGCTTTCACGGCTGCTTTCACGACGGGCGATGCTACTGACGTAGCGGCGGGCAACGCTACCATGACGAGCGCCCCGACGACGAGCGCACCGCCTAGCATAACGAACACAATTCGCATCATGTTACGCGGATCGCTAATCCACGTTCCGGCTCTCGCTGCGAGACTTGCGGCTTGCTGGATTGACGCGCCGGTAGATACGGCTTGGTTGATTATCCCACCCGGGTTTGACTGGTCAACAATCCCGCTTGCAATTGCACTGCCAGCCTGGACTTGACTTGCCGCCAACGTTGCGCGCGGTTGTAAGAGCAACGCTTTCCCGTTAGTGAATACCGACCACGCTCGCCACCCTTGCTTAGCTAAGACCGCTCGTGCGGCTCGCGCGTTTGTTGCCGGATCGTACAGATTTGAAGATGCAAATTCAGGATGCGCCCGAACGTTGATTTGCCAAAGTCCGCGCGAGTCCTCACGAGACGAGAGGTTTCGCGCACTTGTATTACCGCCACTTTCGGCAATGGCAACCGCAACCGCCATATTCAGATCGGCGCCACGGAAACCGGCACGAGAAGCGTGCTCGGCTATCTGAACGTCCGAGATAATCGGCACCTAGAATCCAGACGCCATATCGGATTCGGATTCCATGTCGTCGGCGTCGGGAGCCGCTTGCAGGTCGATCCTCTGCACGCTTCCCTCTGCGCTCGCCATATTGGTTAGCGGGTTGACGGCGTTGCCGTAGCGAGTCCACCAGGCGATACCGACGACGGTAGCGCCGCCGATGATGAAAATAGTAGGGTCTTTGGTCAGGAGAGAGATGCCCGCGACAACGGCAACGCTCATCCATGACGCTGCGCGTTCGCTCCGGTCAATATGATCGTCGTTCGGAGCGGCAACGCGGATATCGGCCATGCTCGGAGTCGCCTGAGAATGGATCGCTAGTACGAGTCCAGCGGTTGCGAGTCCCATCCCGACCGACGCGCTTGGCTCTAGTGCCATTTATCTTCCCTTTCTATGCTGCTTGCCGGAGTGGAACGAGGACGATCCAACCGCGCTGTAGTACGGCGTTTGACTGCTTGCCGATACGCGCCATGATCGTTGGATTACGGAGCATGATCGAACGTTTCGTAGCTTCCACCGAATTCGGATTCGACGGGACGCCAGCGTACCGCTTTGCCAGCGTAAGCCAAGTTGTATTAGCGGTAAGCCGATGCCCGCGCCATACGATCCTAGTTACCGGCTTCGCTGGCGTTCCGGGCGTCGGTGTCGGCGCCGGAGTTACGGGGGTTGACGGCGCAGAGATGATCGGCAACGCTCCGGCGGGAGGGTTACCCATCATCGCTATTGCAACCTGGATAATCAGTTTCTCGGCCAGGTCGAGGGGTTGCCCGGCGAGATACTTCCCGATGGTGGTTGCCGCTTTGTCGCGGGTATAACCGACGCTTTCGAGCGCGTCAATGGCGCGTTGCGACCACTCCTGGTTAGTCGTCGGAACGTTCGTCTCGGTAGCGTTAGGGTCGTAGGTTTCCCCGCCCGGTTGTGTCGCGCCGATGTATGCATCCGGAGTGTAGTCGTCGCCGGTTGCGTATTGATCACCCTCGCCCGGTAGCTCTTCCTCCGGCGCTTGAGAGCGTCGCCAGTACGCATAGACGACGATGCCGGATACCGCCGCGAGCCCAGCGAATACCCATTTTCTATCGACTTTGCCAACAGCCGGGACGTTCACCTGCGGATCGGGCATTTAGTCCACCACCCAATCAGCGGGAACGTCGCTCGGCTGGTCGGTTCCGTCGCTCGTCTCGTCATTCCACGATTCGGGCGGTTGACGGCGCATCGTAGGAACCTGCAAGTTCTTAGTTCCGTAGAACGAGCGCCACGGGAACGGCGAGGTATAGCGGTTGCTTTGCGCCGCAGTCATGGCGGGAGAGACAACGGCGGCGGCGGCTCCGGCCGGATGCAACGCACGCTCGGTATGCTTCTGCCATTCGTGCAGTAGCTCGCGGTGATAGTACCGCTTGACAAGCCAGCCGTTACGGAACCCTTCGGGGTTGTTCACGTCAAGGGAGTTTGTTCCACGCTGGATTGCCGCCAGGGAGGGAACTTCAATCGGCGCCTGTTCCCACCGTTCGGTTACCGGCCGCTCATCGGATGCCCGCATCGCCGGTTCCTGGTAAATCTGTGACAGTTGCGCACCACGGTCTAGCGCGTGCGCGGCTACGTCGGGCGGTCGGGATTCCGCTCCAGCAATAGGCGCCGGATGATACACGTCGGGATCGCCAGCATCGTGCGTGATCGGCTCCGTGTCGAGAATCAAGCCCGGAGTATCTAGCTCGAATGCATAGGAATCGTCCGGCTGTTGCGTCAGGTACAGCGGCGCGTAGTCCACGCGAGGATACCCGGCGACGACGGTTCCCGGGTCTGGATCTTCCGGGCGCATATGGGAGGGATCGACTCCCGGGCCGGGCGGTAACGCTCTATCGCTGTATGCTGTCGCGTTACGCCATGCGCCGGTATACGCCTGACCGGATGGCGCAGTCGGCCGACGATCACGAGTGAGCATCTTGTGTCCCGTCCTAGACGATCCGCCGAAGGGTTCCCGTTGCGATGCCGATAACATAGATTGCGACGATGACGCCAGCGGCGACCATAAATCCCCGCTGGAAATCCGCGTTAATCCGCATCGTTCAAACCTTCTTTCCCGTTCCCATTGCGGTAGCGAGCGAGCCTCGGAACGCGGAGCCGGCCGCGTTGATCACCTGCGGAGTCTGCCGACGCGGGAGAATCAGCGTCGTTACCATCGCAACGCCGATGATCCCCATAAGCACTTTCTCAATCGTGGTCACGGTTACCGCCCTTTCTTCATCCAACTATTCAGGGACTCTACCGGCGCCGGAGTCTTAGGATCGACACGGACAAGGAGGATTGTGACGAGTGCTAACCATGCGAGCGCGACGGCGCCGTCTCTCCATCCGCGTTCTAGTAGCGCGAACATTCCGGCGCTGATTCCGGTTGCGATGGCGATTCGCCAGTCAAACGGCTCGCCGTGTAGGAGAGACTTGTTTGCTAGCGTGATTCCTCCGATGGCGAGGATCGGCCCGGTTGATTCGGCCATTAGGGCGCCACCTTTACGCGGTAGTTCTTCTCTAGCTCGATAGCGAGCGCGCCGAACCCTCGTGCTATCTGCTGACACGAGATGTATCCGGCACGCTGGATAGCAAGCCCGAGATTCGGGAACCGTTCACGATTCAGGAGATAGAACGCGAGCCCGAGCGCGACAAGTTCTGTCAAGAGGACGACGCGCGCCGCTTTCCTCGGATCGTTCATGCTCCCCGCCTCAGTCTCGGAGTGTTAGGGTTCGTGCGAGAGCCGAGATACCGAAGATACGTCGGCGCTTTCCCGTCTCGACTCGTGATCGACGCATACCGAACGGTAAGCCCGGTACGCGGCGAGTTAATCATCCTGCTTGCGTTGACGACGATACCGATATGTCCAGGCCACCACACTAGATCGCCTGCGCCCGTCTCGGATGCCGAGACTTGCTTTACCCGGCTCCATGATCGTTGCCCGAGTGAGGTTCGCGGGATACCCGTGATGCCGTTATCCGCGAACGCTCGCACGACGAGCCCGGAGCAATCCCCGCCGCCGCCGCCGACGAACGTTCCCGCCCATCGGTACGGGCGACCAAGGTATCGCGTTGCCGCCGAGAGTAGCTGAGGGAACGGGCCGACGCCGCTTCCTGACGGCTCGCTAACGCCCGTTCCCGGTACATCGAGGGTTACCGGCTTCCCTTCCGGTATCGGCGCGGGAGAGCCCGTCAGAACGCTTCGGAGCGATTCCAGCGGACTCTCCCCACGGAGCCCAGCGTAGACAAGTATCCCACCCGCTGTAGCGAGCCCGAGAGCCTTGCCGCTGATTCCCGCCGCTTGTGCCATGCTGCTACCGGCGAACGAGCTTCATCGCGTAGGGGACGACGAGAAAGCCGATAGCGAGCCACACAACGGCTTTCAGGTCAGGCTTCAGCAGTTCCATTACTTCCCGCCCTTCGTCTTGGGCTCGGCCGGAGTCGGCTCGGCCGGAGCATCTGTCTGCTCTTCCTCCTGGTCGTCGCCGAGGAACTTGGCAAAGACCGCCTCGCGGTCGGGATGCGCGCCGCGTTCGCGCGCTTCCTCGACCAGCGCCCGTAGAACGTCTTTCTCGCCTGCCATCTTTCCTCCCTATCGGCCGACGATTTGCAGGTCGTCGCCGTTCGCCGGAGCAACATCGTTGGTGAGGACGGAGAGGGTTGCCGCGCCCGTTCCGAGGGTTCCCTGCACTTCCAGCCGTGACGCGCTGGACGTTGGCAGATAGCCCATACGAGTCTCGGCGCCGGGCACGAGCCCGAAATCCTGGTTGAAGGATTCGACGAACACACCGTTGTCCCGAGCGTTGATTCCGCCAGCGGCTCCGGCGAGTGCTTCGGCCACGGTCACGCCGTAGCGTTCGGCCATCAGCTTGAGCCAAAGAATCTTGGCTCTCACGATGAGCTGGATTGCCTCGAACTGCAAGGTGAAGGGATCGGGAAACGCGGAGTCGCCTGACGCGCTCCGGGCGCCGTTTGTGTCGCGGAGTACGAACACGAGGTTTCGGATCAGGAATCCGACGCGCTGGAGTCCCTGCCGAGACTGCCCGGCGGTAACCGGGTAGCTCGCCTTCGACCAGTATTGTGTCGTCTGGACGGCGGGAGGATTCTGAGCGAGCGGCCGACCTTTCAAGTCGGTTTCTGGCGGGTCCCACCAGTTCACTTGCTGGACTCGCACGCGGACGATTGATGGAGTAGTGGCGTGACCGGGAGCGGTTGCGTACACGTTGGCGATGGTGTTCGCCCGTAGCCGCAACTTGAACATCGAAGTTCCGGACTTGTTCGGAAGCGAACCGAGCCCATCCCGCTGCACGAGTTCCACGGGGATTCGGAGGACGAACGAGTAGGCGCCGCCCTGAGCCGAGTTCGGGGTTGCCGCCGTAGTTCCGGCGCCGGAGAGCGCGTAGTATGCCGGGCCGACCGCGTTACGGGGATCGCCGAATCCCGCGTACCCGCCGTACTTGTTGATCAGGTAGAGATCGTGCCCGGAAAGCGGGCCGACGATTGGCTGGTTGTTCACGTCCTCTAGCGTGACGGTTTCAAAGAAGTTGAATGGAGCATCTTCCTTGAATGCCACGGCGATGGTTCCGGTGTTTCCCGCGACTCCCTCAGCGATGAGATAGAGCCCGCGAAGGAATCCAGCGGGAGGAATGTTGAGGACGGGAAGGTCCTGGGTTGACGTTGCCGCCGTGACGGTAACGTCGTAGTCGATCTCGTCTTTCGACTGGACTCCGACTCGGAACGGTCTTGGCTTTGCGGGAGCCTTGTTACCTCCCTGCGGACGTTGGACGGTGGCAGCCGGTCCCGCCATTATGGGACCTTCCTTTCTGCAATTGGCCGAGAGTATTCGGCCAAGACGGCTGCCCACCGCGACCAGTATAGCACATTCACGCCCCGACGATGCACAGGCTACGTTCTACCCGGTTAATGTAAAGGAATTCATACCACTCTATTTTCTCGGTGACCTCGGCCACGAGGTCGGAATCTACCCCGCCGATTTCCTTGTATCTGTCGCGGGCTCTCTTGTCCGGAGAATAGTGGATAAAGATATGCTCCGGTTCGCTATATGCGGCGAGAGGGATAAGCGCCGGGCGTTGCGATGCTGCCCATAGTCCGCAACCCATTGCGCGGGCTCGCGTCCAGACGGTTGTTAGCTCACGCTTTAGCCCAAGGTCTACCAATCCCCATACCTCGTCACAGAAGAGGATATTACCGGCCGCTTCCCGCTTTCCTACCTTGTTTGCGTATCCGGCGAGGATTGCCGCCCGCATTTGCTTGCGCAAATGGGGATCGTCTTTGTCGGGATCGAATGTGTGTTTCGGCCAGAGAACGAATCCGGCATGATCACGGTCCCACGGAAACGGCGGCCAGGAGCGTAGCAGCTTGTATTTACCGCGCCCTTTCAGGAACAGGTTAGTTATCGTCTTGTCTTTCGGCTTAATAACGAGTACGAGCGCCGGATGATTCTTAGACGCATTCGGCTTGATAAGTTCTGCGGCAAGCGTTGACTTTCCGCAACCCGTCGGCCCAAGAAACGTAACGTGTTCTCCCGAAGAATAGTCGAAGAAATCCGAGATGAAATCCTTTCTCGGAATCGTCTCCGGCCACTGCCAGTTATTCGGGAGTGGGCGCGCTCTCGTCGCCATGCTCCCTCGATCCGTTTCCCGTAGGGTCCGGCACATTCGCTCCGGCATTTGGCATGAAGTTAGCGATCAAAGTTCCCGGCGGAATAGTGCCCATGACTCCGACCGGAACGGCGCCGTGGTTCGTCAGGATTTGGAACGCGAGCGGCGCAACAGCAGCGATCAATACACCGTACGGGCCGATCTGCAATACCCGGTCAAGGACAGCCGCGATTTCCGGGCGTTCGTGGGCTAGCTGGTCGAGTGCTTCCGCGATGTTCTCAGAGTGGATGGCAATTGCCGCCGCGTCAGCAGCGAATACCGGCTTCTGCATTCCCGCGATTGCAAGAGCGCCCGCAGGAATCTGAAAGAGCCCGAGTAGTGGAGTCTTATAGTCCTGTATTGGGCTTGCAGTCGTGGGCTTTCGCGTACTCGTGCGGCGCGTTCCCGTGCCCGTCGTTTGTCCGGGCTTTCTTCCGGGCCGGGCTCGCGGGCTCCCGTCGGGCTTCCGACCATACGGCGCTTCCTCGTCTGTTCCGGTCATTCCCAGGGGAGGGGTTACAGTTTCCGGCGCCGATTCGCTCATAGGATACCCTTTCCCTCACCGAGAATCATGCGGAGGAATTCTTCTTCGGTTGTCGGATAGATTGGCTCTCCGGGCATATCAGGATCGGCAAGCCGGTAGCCTTGCGCATAGAGAGCCCGGTTGATCAAGATGAATCGTAGGGCATCGTCGGCCGGCATTCCGTCTAGTGGCACCTTGACGTAACAGCACAATTGTTCGTGCAATTGATGTTCGATTGCCTCGCGTCGGGTATCGTATGGGATTCCATCGCTCGATCCATCTTCCAGACGGAGAGCTACCCATTTCCCGACGTTGCCGCCAATGACGTGCAGGCTGATTACGTCGTGGGCTCGCTTACCAATGTCGAGGGTTTCCGCTTGAGTTTCGGGCATGAGAAAAGCGCCTCTCCGGGCGCCCACCCGATTGCAATTCCTCCGTGAGCAATTCTAGCACAATCGGAGCCCGGCATGGTGCGCTCGCGGGAGCGCACCGCCCAAGGTCACGATTCGGTAACGGACCTTGATACTCCCGCATGGATACTCTCGTCGTGCTAGACTGTGCTTGTCAGTTCGGCCAACAGAAAGGAACAGCATGGACAAGGCCCAGCGGGACAGCACCGCTCGCAAGATGCTTGACAGTCTGCGCGAGGACGGGATTATCGACTCCGCTGATATCGCGGATGCGTTCTTCGCCTTCCTCGACTCGGCCGTTGAGCATGCCGACATTCTCCCCTTCATCGTTGGCTACCTCGGCTACGGCGTCGAGTACCTTCGGGCAACCGGCGCCGAGATTCCTCACCCCAAGGCGCGGCCCGTTCACCAGTGGCTAGGACGTTGCCCGGCATGCGCCGACTGTCACACCGACCTTTCCGAAGTCGCCCGGCTCAACAGCTAGAAAGGATCGCTATTGTCCCTGTGACCTGCTAGAATCGACGTAAGCAGTCAGGAACCACCTAGCCCAAGGAGGGCTCGCATCATGGCAGAGATCGACCTTTCCGCTCTCGCCGGTCGCGTCGAGGACGCGCCCGAGCCGATCAAGACCAGCCGCAACCGGGACGGCACTCCCAACCCGTTCGAGCCGATGGTTGCCGCGTCATGGGACGCTCGCACCGCTCGCGGCCACAAGGGCGCCGAAGTCGGATCGACCAAGCAGGTTCGCGCCTACACCAACGATCAGGCAACCGCCATCGTCCGAGCGCTCCGTCGGGCATCCGACGCGCTGAATCTCGGTGTGAAGATCGACGCGCCGACCGAGGACTACACCGAGGACGTTCCCAAGACCGACGGCAACGGCGAGCCCGTGACCGACGACGACGGGAATGCCGTGGTCGAGCGCAAGACCAAGACCCGGTTCGTCAAGGGAACCGTGAAGTTCGAGGCGGTCAAGCGTCAGGAGCGGAAGCGCAAGCCCACGGAGGCGACCGCGACGGAGCCCGAGGACGGCAACGGCGACGACGGCAACGGCGAGTCCGGCGACGAGTCCGACGTTCCCGAGTCCGACCGCCAGCCCGAGCCCGCATGGCAGTAGGCCCGAGCTAGACCGGAACGGGCGAGGGGTCCCCATCCCCTCGCCCCTTCCATTTCTCTCGTCAGGAGCATGGATCATGCAAAACGACAAGCCCGAGCCGTTCAATGCCGGAGCCGAAACGGAGAGCGGACTAACTCCCGAGCAAGAAGCACGGGACGAAGAGCTACTAACTTCGCTCGGCAAGTTCCTAGAGAATGCCGGAGCATTGCGGGTAACGCTGTACGCGGCGCAGAGAGCCGACCAGCGGGTTACCACGGGCACACCCCTTGTCACGCTCATCATTCCCGCCGATGAAGTAGATACCGCGTTCGTCCTCGGCTCGGATACCCGCAACGATCTTCTAGTGGCTCTCGCAACCGACGGAAATCTCGCCGTCCGTATCGAGCGAGGGGTTGCGTTCTAATGGGCGCTCTTAGCCGTGCGATAGCTAAGAAGATGCTGAGCAAGCAGGAGCTAGAGCGAGCCGATGCCCAGCAAGCGGCGTACGATTCCGGCCGCGCCCCCGAGGGCTTCATAGCGGGATTCTTTGCCGCTCGTCGTGCAAACCGTTACGCGGATCAATACTGGCAGGACAACCAAGTCATTAACGATGCGAGCACTCCGCTTGGTCATATGGGGATGGATTTAGGCCACCCTCCCGGTTGTGATTGCCGCTGGTGTTCACCATGACTACTCAAGAGCTAATTGCTACGCTACTGACGATGCCGAAGAGCGTGCCCGTAGTATTCGACGTTAACGAAACCTACGTAAGAGACGAGCGGTATCTTGTCATAGAGGAAGCGGTTTTCGTTGACGGTATAGGAGTGGTGCTCGCATGAGACGATTCCTTGCCGCTGTAGCGGTCTTAGATACGCTCTCGTTTCTTGGTGGGCTTCTGTACGTCGTAATCAACGGGAGCCTTCCTCCGACCGTCTCAGATGCCTTCAACGCCATGCAAACCGCCGCGTTGATCCTACTCGTGATCCTTGCCGCTCCGGCTATCATCCTCACGTACCTAATTGTAGAGTCTCAGATACAACCGCCAATGTCTGAGAGGTAATAATGTCTACCGTAGCAAAGGCTCGTCGTGCGGCAATTATTCAGCTCCATACCATCGCGCGGCCACACTTCCATTATCCTCCGCTGTCCCGTTTCGCATGGACTCTACCGACCGTTATTGAATGGGAACCGTGGGAAGGAGAGCCGGCAAATAGATACGAGGATCGTCTTTGGGGTAAACTCATTGTCCCTTCTGTTGTTGTCTTTGTCGTTCCGAATCAGCCGAATATAGATACTCGCCGGTTCCGACTTGATTTGCAGCGGCTAACTCATGCGACGTGGTATCTGGACGAAGCTAACCTAGCATCTTTATATCTCATCGCTGTCCGACTCTCCTTGCATATAGTCTCATTCAATCCTGTTACCAATGTCGGTAGCTCATACGATCTTCCGTGGGATTGGGAGATACCGGAAGGATGGAAAGCATATGACCGGCCGCCCTGACGTTCCGAAAGAGAAAGAGCGCGAGGTCTGGACGTGTGGATACTGTGGGCAATTCTTTACCGACCGACGCCAGTTCGATAACCACCGATGCGGGAGAAACGACTAATGGACCCGACCAAAACCTATCATTGTGTTACCGGATTCTTGATCGTGAACGTCCGGGTGAAATGCGTTCACTGCGAGGAAGAAATGGATTCTTCCGAGTCGTGGCGTCATAAGCAGGTTCACGCGATAGAGCGGAGTAAAGCTAAGAACCGAACAAATAGGCGGCTTTTCTAATGGCTACAAATGTGATGTTTGAAGCCATCGGAGTATCGTGGAACTCTCGTATGGAACATATACCCGCCTACGGAGATGTTGTCGAATATAGTGGAAAGACTTACGGTGTAACGGATGCATACTGGTTTAGACATGATAACGGCGAAATGTGGTGGTTCGTTAAGCTAGGAAGGATCTAAATGATACTCCTTGCCGAAACACAGATGCCAATTGCCGTCTCTCTTGCCATCGAATTCCTGCCGACTGGTATTGCACTATACAAGGCTCATCCTACGGCGGGATATGACGTTGATACTATCGACATTGGTGGAACCTATATTGCGGGTGATAGGCTCGCAGACTTTCCATATGAAATAGCAATGGAGCTATTGCCGCGAGGATGGCGAGAAATGGCCTATTACCGTGATCGTCAACGGGGTTAGTTGGCGCCGAGAAATCGGCTATCTTCTTACCTCTCCATACCGTGGAATAGACCGGCGCGTATTGGGTTGGATGCGTCTTAGGGAGGTAGTGTTTGGAGACTATTCTTTTGCTGATACTTATGCCTCGATAAATGATCCACTTAATTTTGACTGGATTAGGGCGGAGAATAGTCGTAGGAATAAGTGGATCAGTTCTCAAGACTATATTCGGAGGGTTAAGAATAAATGACAACGCTAGGGCTCTTGCTCATCGGTATTTCTGTAGGTAGATTCTTGGAGACAATGAGGTCGGGTTATTGGCAGGCGAATGTCATCTCAATAGTTCTAGGATTAGTGCTCATAATAGCAGGATGGAATAGAGCAGAGAATAGGCGTGAGAATAGCACCAGGAATAGCCGTCAGAATAGGCTCGGCCAATAGCGGTCAGAATAGTCTCAGCCAATAGAGCACTCCCCTCCCCCACCGCTCTCGCGGGC
>Ga0193739_1000140_pt1 | contig 19554 bp, 17 predicted proteins | sample L2a2metaG_FD_144926 | JGI IMG/M metagenome (GOLD analysis project Ga0193739, IMG submission 144926) | Soil microbial communities from a riparian zone of the East river system, Colorado, United States - L2a2 | ecosystem: Environmental > Terrestrial > Soil > Riparian zone | place: USA: East River...
GGGCGGATTGGTCCGCACGACGATGGGCGGCCGAGTGGCAGCCACCGTGAGGCGGGTCTGGAGAACCGTTCCACCTGCGGCGTTCCTGACGATGACGTCGATGGAGTCGCCTGCGCCCGCGTCGACCGGGACCGGATCGAAGCCGCCGTCCCGTAGTGTTGTGAAGATCGACCCGGCGTCGCCCACGCGCCGGATGATTGCGATGTTGCCGGCGGGGACCGTGCCGGGAGGCAGGGACACGTAGGCTACTTCGTCGCCCGTGCTGCTTGTGAGCGTCGGGGAAGCCCCGGCCGCCGAGGCAACGCTCAGTGCCGACACCGTGTCTGAAACCATCAACCCCCCTTCGGGCGGACAGTCAGGACACGGACCGCTGGGACTGTCGGAGCAGCCACCGAGCCATCCCAGCACGCTCATGATTGCGACGGTAATTCCTGCGCGCACGAATCTCGTCACGTTACTCACGGCCCCGTGATACGGACGGGCCTCCCTACGGTGCTCAAGGCGCTTCATCGGCCGGTCACCAACGCGAAGCCTGCCCAGAAGAACGGATGCGCCGTTCCTCTGTCGCGCGCCGCTGCTCGCTGCGTCAGCGCGAGTGCTTCCGCCTCCGGATGCCCCGCGGCGAGCTCTGTGTAGAACCGCTCCATGAACTGCGCCGTCGCGCGATCCTGGACCGGCCACAACGTTGCCAGAACGTTGGATGCGCCCGCGAACAGGAACGCCTGCGCGAGCCCGACCCAGTCATCACCTGCGGGCACGTCGGCGAGCGCCCCGGCGGCGAGTCCCGTTTGACAGGCGCTCAACACGAGGAGACGCGCGTTGAGCGCGAGTCCGAACACCTCGTGCACCTCGAGCCGCCCATCCTCGCCGCCGCCCGCGCCCAGCTCGACGTAGGAGAAGAGCGGGTTGTGCTTGTTAAGGACGCCGTACGTGGCGAGATGGACGATCCCCTGCTGGGGCGCGAGCGTGCGAAACGCGCGCTCGGTCGCGCCCACTCCGACCAACACCCGCGCCCGATCGCCGTGAATCCGGCCGATGGCGGCGACCTCGGCCTGAGAGCCCGGCAGCGCCGCGGCGCGGGGGGCGAGCGCCAGCACGCCGCTCCGCGCGGGTGGCCCTGGCCGACCACGCAGCCGCAGCCACACCGAGGCCGAGGGCACGTACTCGACCACATAGCGCTCGATCAGGAGCCGCTCCGGCGTTCCCGGTCGCACGAGCGCCGCGAAGGGCAGGTAGTGGAGCTCAACGTGGGGCGCAATCAGCAGCCGCCGCTTGCCGGCCAGGAGGCCGCTCGCCTCTACCGGCGCGACGAGATATCGAAACAACCGTCGCATCGGCGCCCGCCAGGCTTGCCGCGCGGCCCCCTCGGTAGGACTCCCCAGCGTGCCGCGCGCGAAATCCACGAGCCCCGCGATCGTGCTGCGCGGCACGTTGAGATCCAGCGCCGCAACGCTGTCTGCCGTGACGATGAAGACAATCGTCGTCGAGTCGCCCACGAGGTACTCGAGCAGCGCCTCGTCGGACGCGAGCGCACGCCTGACCTCGCCCGCGGGCGCGACATCGCCGCGCACGAGCGCGCCGTACGCAGGATTCGCCTCGCGCATCCCGGCCAGGAGCTCAGCGTACGCGTCTTGCGCGCGGGCGAGTGCTTCGCGAGTCGCGGCTGCCGCCGTCCCCGCGAGCGCCGGGCCGCGCAAGCCTGGATCGGCATCGCCTGGTGCGTCGAGCTGTCGCGTCAACTCCGTGATTCGTCGACGGAGGTCCTGCTCGCGACCTGTCAGCGCGCGACTCGCCTCGTCCGCCGGCGCGACACGCCCGCGCGCGAGCAGGTCAAGCATCTGCCTCGCGCGCAGCCGCTCGCTCGCCTCGAACGCGGCTCCAGGCTGCCCGAGCGCTCGCTCGACCAGCGCCAGGTCGACGTACACCTCCCACTTGTCGGCGAGGAAACCCGCCCGGCGCTCTTCGACCGACAGGCCGCCAGACACGCGCTCGATCTCGGCGATGGCCGCGCGCAGCTCCGTGGCTGCCTCCGCGAGCGCTCCGCGACTCCGTAGGGCTCCCGCGAGGCCGGCGTGGAGCTGCCACGCGATGTCCGGTGCCGGACCCAGGCCGAGGCGCGTGAGCCCGCGCCGGTAAAGGGACTCCGCCGTGAGCGGCAGACCGGCCTGTCTCTCGAGATCTCCGAGCGCACTGAGAGCGGCGGCCTCGCCCCCTGCGTCACCGAGCGCACGGAGCGTATCGAGCGCCTGGACGAGAACGCGGCGAGCGGCCGCGGTGTCACCGCTGTGGCGCTCGGCGTACCCGATCAACAGGCGCGTCAGCGCCGGCCCACGCCGGTCGATGGACCCGCGTTGCGCTTGTAACGCCAGCTCGAGGGTAGCCTGGGCGCGCGGGTAGCTCTCGCGCATTAATAGCACGAGCCCCAACCCCTGTTGCGCGGCCGCACGGCTCTCGTCGTCCCTCGCGCCGCGCGCGATCCGCTCGGCCCGCGCGTAATGGCGCTCGGCCTCGGGAAGTCGGTTGAACTGCACGGCAAGCTCGGCGCGCCCCAGGGCGAGACCGGCGAGGCTGGTGCTGTCCCGACCTGCAAGACGCTCGGCCCGCTGCAATTCGAGCCGAGCCCCTTGCAGGTCGCCCACCGCGGCACGGGCGTTCGCTAGGTCCTGACGCGCGACTATTTCCTCAGCGACCGGGCCGGTGCGGCGGTAGATCCCGGCAGCCTCCGTCAACGCGGCGACCGCCGCGCCGTAATCGCCGCGCCGCATTGCGAGTAGGCCCATGTTATGAAGCACCGTCGCCGCGTCGAGGCGATTCTCGTGCTCCCGGTAGATCGCGAGTGCTTCGCGATAGCGCTCGGCAGCCTCGGCATATTCGCCCTCGAGGCTTGCGACATTGGCGAGGTTTACGAGGTTAGTCGCGGCCGGCTCGGCGCGATCGGCAGCTCGATTCGTGGCGAGTGCTGCTTCGAACGCGCGCCGCGCCCCGACGAGGTCTCCCAGATCCTGGGCGACGAGTCCAAGGTTGTTCTGATCCGCCGCTTTGCCGCGCGTGTCACCAGTCCGCTCACGCAGTTCTCCTGCGCGCACGTACAGTTCGCTCGCCGCTCGCAAGTCGCCGCGGTCTTTGCTCACGTTCGCGAGTGTTCCGACGGCATTGCCCGCGGTCCGATAGTCGCCGATGCGCTCCGCGAGTCCGCGAGACCGGGCGAGATAGGCCTCTGCGCTGTCGTATTCCTGCGCCATATAGAATCCGGCGCCGAGGTTGCCAACAGCGGCTGCAATTCCGGCGGTGTCGTCCAGCGCTTCAAAGCGTCGCAGGCTCTCGCGCCACCCCCGCATCGCGGCGCCGATCCCACGCTGCCCCAACGCCTCGTTCCCCGCGCGTCGGACACTGTCGGCGGCGAGCTTCGCGAGACGGTCGGCATGAGATAGCGAGCGAAACCGCGTTACCTGCCGGACGAAGAACGAGTCACTCCACGCGACCGCATATGCGCCGGCCAGGCGCTCGGCCGGCACGAGGGACGCGCCTCCCGCAGTTTCCATGAGTAGCCGTCGCAACGCTTCACGCGCGTCATCCGGGCGTTGCCGTGCGCGATCCACAAGGACGGAATCGGGACCGTCGCGGGCCAGCGTTTGTAGATCGCCAGGGCCAGGCGATTGCGTCAGAGCACCGGTGATAAAGATGAAGGGCAGCGACATTGTGCTGATCATCGCCGTGCATTGATTCGAAACGAGACGAGATCGGAGGCTGCCCATCGCATCCACTCCGCCTGCGCCTCCACCCGCCAGAAATACGAGACGCGCGGCTGGAGTCTGAGCGAATCCGGGAGCGCGGCTGACGTGTCATTGGTCTCAACCGTCCACAACACGGACCCTTCGCCGTCGTACAGCCGCACTCGGTACCGTTCCGCCCCCGGAACGCTGGACCAAACCAGGCTGTCCACCCGCGCGACCGAGGCGCCCGGAGCCGGCGTGATCGGCGCCGGGGCGATCGTACTGGTGACGGTCGGCTCTCGAAGGCCGGGCGTTGAGTTGTCGTTGAGGCCACGCGGAAGCAAGAGCAACACGAGCACCGCCGCGGCTGCAAGACCGACCGGGAGTGTCCAGCGAAGCCCGCGACGCCTTGCCTGCCCGCTATGCCCGACCGCATTCGCTGCGAGGTCGCTCGTGGCTTTCACGAGCGCCCGACAGCGCGCGCACGTCAGCAAGTGCGCGACCACTGGCGCGCGGCTCTGCAGTGGCAGGTGACTGTCAACGAAGTCTGCGATGACGAATTCGTCCGGACAGTCCGATGTTTCCGTTCGGCGCTCGAGAACGCGTGGGCCACGCAGCAACCCAGCGGCTTCCTGCAGTGCGTCGATCTCGGTGCGGCAGATCGCGCAATCCTCGACGTGTCGCGCGGTTGCCGGATCGTCCGCGCCGAGAGCATAGGGCACGAGAAGTTCCGGGCCCGGATGGGGGACCGTCACGCGGCGCCTTCGCAGGATCGCTTCAAGCATCGCGCTCGTGGTACGGACGCGAGCCGTAAGTCTGCTCGCCGGCGACTCACAGGTCGGCTCCTCGAATGCCCGCCTGCGCCAGGTGCACTCGGATTGCGGCCAGCGCCCGATACACCCGGTTATGAACCGCCTTCGTGTTGGGATATCCGAGAACCCGCGCGACCTGGTCCGCTGGCATCTCGTCCACGACGTACAGCTGGACCGCGAGTCGATCCTCGGGAGGAAGCGCGTCGAGCGCACGAGCGAGCAAGACGCGCTGCTCGGATGCCACGGCCGGGTCGGGGGGAGCGTCGGGAGTAGCGGGCGGGGGCTGTGCGAGCTGGGAGGCGATGTAGCCGCGCGGGCCGCGCCGGACCGCGCGGTATGTGCCACTCAGCTCGCCGAGAAACTCGCCGAATGCGAGATCGGGCGCGTCCCGGGAGCGGAGCAGCTCGTAGGCTTCGACATGGGATCGGCCGTCGACGAATACGTACTCGAAGATGCGTTGCTGAAGTGGAGGCAACGCGGCCGCGACGGTTGATAGGCGGGGACGGCCGTCGCGATGGCGGAACCAGTCGATCGTGATGTTGTGAACGACAGTAAAGAGGAAGGTCGAGAGTGGGCGGTCGGGCTCCCAGCGGGCGGCGCAGCGCCGTAGCCGGGCATAATCGTTTTCGCGCAGCACTTCGCACACGCGCGCGAAGACGTCCATGACGTCGTCGGATTCGGCTGTGTAACGACGGATCGCGCCAAAGATCAGGCGACGGTAGCGCTCGATGAAGAGATCCCAGGCGCGCTCGGGGTCGCCTGCTTCCAGCAGAGCGATCCATGGTTCCGCCATGGTCCCTCCGAACGCACGACGCAGGCCGATATAGCGGTCGAAACGAGACCGGTCAACGTGGTGCGGCCGAACGACCCTTGACGCCGTAGGAACCGGAGGGCTAGACTACCCTTACAACTGACGACTCGTGGTCATTTGCCGCGTATTGCCGCCACGTTAAACAAGGCGCTAAAAAGCGAACTCGCCCGCGGCTTTATTGGTCCGGGCGATGGTGTTTTCAGGGAGTCGCTTCCCGCGGCCGCTCAGCTGAGCGGCCGTTTTCGTTTCACCTGGAGCGTGCCACATGCCCGTCGCGCCTGCCAAACGAGTCACCGCCCTCTCCGGTGAAGGTGCGTTCGAGGTGTTAGTCGCGGCGCGCCGCCTCGAAGATGCCGGCCGCCACGTGGTCCACCTCGAAATCGGCGAGCCCGACGGAGCGACGCCGCCTCACGTGGTCGAGGCGGGGATCCGGGCCCTGCAGGACGGCCACACACGTTACGTAGATCCGGCGGGCCTGCCCGCCCTGCGCGGCGCGATCGCCGCGGCGCTCGCGTGGCGCGGTGTGCGGGGTGTTGCGGCGGAGAACGTGGTCGTCGTCCCCGGCGCGAAGCCGATGGTGTTTTACGCACTCCTTGCCGTGCTCGACCCGGGCGACGAGGTGCTCGTCCCCGATCCGGGCTTCCCGATCTACCCGTCGGTCGTGCGCTTCGCCGGGGCAGTACCCGTCAGCTACCCTGTCGATAGCGAGGGGACGGGGTTCGACGTCGCTCGCCTCGCTGCCCTCATCACGTCGCGCACCCGGGCACTGGTGGTGAACCTGCCGGCGAACCCGACCGGCGTCGTCGCAGCCCCCGACGCGCTGAGCGCCATTGCCACGCTCGCGCGGCGTCACGACCTCGTCGTGATCTCGGACGAGGTATACGGGCGCATCCGGTACGACGGGCGCGTCGACAGCATCGCGGCGTTGCCGGGAATGCTCGAGCGCACCGTCATCGTGGACAGCTTCTCGAAGACGTACTCGATGACGGGGTGGCGGCTCGGCTTCGGCGTGGTGCCGGCGGCGCTCGTCGACCGCGTGATCACCCTCGTCGTCAACGGCACCTCCTGTACACCGCCGTTCGTCCAGCTCGCCGGGCTCGCCGCCCTCACGGGGCCGCAGGACAGCGTGGCAGCGGCGGTGGGACGCTTCGAGCGCCGCCGTGACTGGCTGGTGGACGGGCTGAACGGCCTGCCCGGCGTGCGCTGTCGCGCACCCGGAGGCGCTTTCTACGCGTTTCCCGATGTCCGAAAGATCGAGGAGCGCGCGGGGCTCTCGACCGAGCGGCTGGCCGCTCGCCTGCTCGATCTGCACGGCGTGGCGGTCCTTCCCGGCACCGCCTTCGGCCCGGGCGGGGCGGGGCACCTGCGCCTGTCGTTCGCCACGTCCGCCGCCGATCTCGATCTCGCGCTCGAGCGGATTCGCGAGTGCGTCAGCGACCTCGCGGTCGCCGTCTAACTGATGGAGGCATCCATGTCCGTCCGCAAAGTGACCGTCGCCACGCTGGCGGCGCTGAAGGCGCGCAACGAAAAAGCTGTGTTCGTCACGGCGTACGATTACCCCACCGCGACATTCGCCGATCGCGCAGGTGTCGACATGATTCTCGTGGGCGATTCCGCGGCCATGACGATGCTGGGATTGCCGAGCACGCTGCAGATCGGCGTGGACGAGATGTTGGTGTTCGTCGGGGCAGTGACACGCGCGGCGCGGCGCGCGTTCGTGATCGGTGATCTCCCGTTCCTGTCCTATCAGCCTTCCGACGAGACCGCGGTGCGGAGCGCCGGGGCATTCGTGGCTGCGGGGTGCGACGCGGTGAAATGCGAAGGGGGCGCGCGCGTCGCACGACGGGTGCGCGCGATGGTGGACGCCGGCATTGCGGTGATGGGTCACCTGGGCCTCACGCCACAGAACCTCGGCCAGCTCGGTGGCTACCGCGTCCAGGGGAAATCGTTGGCGGCGGCGGAGCAGCTGCTGCGTGACGCGGAGTCGCTGGAGCGGGCGGGTGTGTTCGCGATTCTGCTCGAGGCCGTCCCCGCTGAGACAGCGGCATTTGTCCGGGAGCGCGTCGGCGTGCTCGTCTACGGAATCGGCGCAGGTCCGCACGTGGACGGGCAGCTCGTCATCTCGCACGACCTGCTCGGCAACTTCGTCGGCGAGATCGCCCCGCGTTTCGTGAAGCGGTATGCGGAGGTCGGCAGCGCCGTCGAGGGTGCCTTCCGCGAGTACGCGCGCGACGTGCGTAGCGGTGCCTTCCCGGGTCCCGAGCACTGCTATCCGCTCGATCCCGCCGACGAGGCGCTGATTCGCGCGGCGCGCCAAGTCGCACCGACACCGGCACCGGCACCGGCACCAGCGGTGGAGGCTACACCGTGACGACCAGCGTTGCCCCGCCGGTCGCGTTACGGCCACGGCCGCAGGTGTGCCGCGCCTGCGGAGCGTTACACGAACCGGCCCCCGTCGCGATCTGCGAGCAGTGTCTCGGCCCGCTCGATCCCGTCCTCGATCCCGCGCGTGTGTTCCCGACGCGCGAGGTGATCGCGGCACGCCCCTGGTCGTTGTGGCGCTACCGCGAGTGGCTGCCGTTCGACGGTGAGCCCGTACTGTCGCTCGATACCGGCGGTACGCCGCTGGTAGAGGCGCCACGACTCGCCGCGCGGCTCGGGGTGGCGCGGGTCTGGGTGAAGAACGACGCGGTATCTCACCCGTCGTTGTCGTTCAAGGATCGCGTCGTCGCGACGGCCATCAACGCCGCCGCCGCATTCGGGCTCGACACGATCGGCTGCGCCTCCACCGGCAATCTGGCAAACGCCGTTGCCGCGCAGGCGGCGCGCGCCGGTCTCAAGTCTTGGATCTTCATTCCGGAAGACCTCGAGCTCGCCAAAATCGTCGGGACCGCGGTGTATGGCGCGCGGCTGGTCCGCGTGCGTGGTCACTACGACGACGTCAATCGTCTGTGCGCGCAGGTGGCGGATGAGTTCGGCTGGGGGATCGTGAACGTCAACCTGCGCGGCTATTACGGCGAGGGATCCAAGACCTTCGCCTTCGAGATCGCCGAGCAGCTGGGGTGGCGCCTGCCGACCGCGGTGGTCGCGCCGATGGCGGGCGGCTCGCTCGTGACGAAGCTGCGGAAGGGGTTCCGGGAGTTCAGCGCGGCAGGACTGGTCAGTGGAGGCGCGCCCCGCATCTTCGGCGCCCAGGCGTCGGGATGCGCGCCGATCGTGCGGCTGGTGCGCGAAAATGCCGACGCCGTCACGCCGGTGATCCCGCAGACGATCGCCCGATCGATCGCGATCGGGAATCCCGCCGATGGCCTGTTCGCCAAGCGCGCGATACTCGAATCCGGCGGCTGGGCCGCCGCGGTGTCGGATGCCGAGCTGGTCGTTGGGATCCGGCTGCTGGCCGAGGAGGCAGGAATCTTCACCGAGACGGCGGGCGGCGTCACGGTCGCCGCGGCGCTGGCGCTGGCAGCCGAAGGCCGGTTTTCCCCGGATGACGAAGTCGTGCTGTGCATCACCGGAAACGGCCTGAAGACGGTCGACGCCGTGGCGCCAGTGTTGCCCCAGGCGCCCCTCATCGCGCCCCGAGTTGCCGAGGTACGCGCGTTGGTGAAGCAGGACGAATCATGACGGCGCGGGTTCGGGTGCCCGCCAGCTCGAGCAACTTGGGGGCGGGCTTCGACTGCATCGGCGTGGCGGTTGACCGCTGGCTCGTCGCGTCGGTCTCGCTCGCAGCCGGAAGGGAGATCTCGATCCGACGCGATGGACGGCTGACCGCCGTCTCCGTTGCAGTCGACGACGACTTGCTGGCCCGCGGGTTCCGCGCGGCGTGCGCAGCCGCCGGCGTACCGGCCACTGGAGCGGCAATCGATGCGACCTCGGACATCCCGGTCGGCTGCGGACTCGGCTCGTCGGCCGCGGCAATCGTTGGAGGTGTATTGCTCGCCGATGCCGCGCTCGAGCTGAACCTGACTCGCCAACAGATCGTGGAGATCGCGGCGGCGATCGAAGGCCATCCCGACAACGTTTCGCCGGCGGTCTATGGCGGCGCCGTCCTGAGCGTACGGACGTCCGCGGGACTAGTCTCGACGCCGCTCACTATCGCCGCCGGTCTCGAGCTACTGCTGGCGGTGCCGCCATTTCCCTCCGATACGAAAGCCGCGCGGGCCCTCTTGCCGAAAACGCTGCCGCACGCCGAGGCGGCGTTGGCAGCGAGCCGAGCGGCGGCCCTGGTGCAAGGGCTCTCGACGGGCGATGGCGCGCTGCTCGGCGCCGCGCTCGATGACGTGCTGCATGTGCCGTTCCGGCGCGCGCGCATTCCCGGCTATGACGCTGTGGTAGTCGCAGCGCAGAGAGCCGGTGCGTTCGGGGCAACGTTGTCGGGCGCCGGTTCCGCCATCCTCGCGATCGCGCCGCGCGAGCGGTCCGCTACGGTCGGTGCGGCAATGCTCGCGGCGTGGCGCACGGCGGGAGTAGAAGCGGAGCTGATCCGGAGCGCTCATCCCGTTCCGGGCGCCACTGTGAATCGCATTCCTTCAATGAGTCATCCCGTTTCCTCGGAGTTATCATGAGCGTCACCCTGCAACTGCCCGCAGTGCTGGCAAAACTTGCCGACGGCCGGCGTTCCCTCGAAGCACAAGGATCGACGTTGGGCGATGTCGTCGCCGACGTCGCGGCGCGGTTCCCCGGACTCGCGCCGCGTCTGCGGGACGCCGCCGGTAAGCCCTATCCGTTCGTGACGTTTTACGTGAACGACGACGACGCGAGATTCCAGGGCGGCTTTGCGGCGAGCGTGCGCGATGGCGATGAGATCATCGTCGTTCCAGCCATCGCAGGGGGTTGAGCGGTGACGACTCTCGTCCAGGCCGAGCTGGTGCGGTACAGCCGGCACCTCATCCTGCCAGACGTCGGCGTCCCTGGTCAGGAAAAGCTGAAGGCCGCCCGGGTCCTGCTCATCGGGGCAGGCGGGCTCGGATCGCCCGCGGCGCTCTACCTGGCCGCAGCCGGTGTCGGTACGATGGGTCTCGTGGACTTCGACAACGTCGACGTCACAAATCTGCAGCGGCAGATCCTGCACGGCACCAAGGACGTCGGCCGCCCCAAGCTCGTGTCGGCGCGGGAGCGGATCGCCGACGTGAACCCGCATGTGCGGCTGGAGACCTACGAGACGGCGCTGACGTCGAAGAACGCCCTCGACATCTTCAGTGGGTACGACATCGTCGTGGACGGGACCGACAACTTCGCGACGCGCTATCTCGTGAATGATGCCTGCGTGTTGCAGGGCAAGCCCAACGTGTACGGGAGCATCTTCCGCTTTGAGGGGCAGGCGTCGGTCTTCGCATTGCCCGACGGACCGTGCTATCGCTGCCTTTTCCCGGAACCGCCGCCGCCGGGACTCGTGCCGAGCTGCGCCGAAGGCGGCGTGCTGGGCGTGCTCCCCGGTCTGGTAGGAACGATCCAGGCGACGGAGGCGATCAAGCTGATCGTCGGGGTGGGGGAGCCCCTTTCAGGCCGGCTGCTCCTCATCGACACGCTGGGGATGGAGTTCCGCACGGTCAGGGTGCGGAAGGATCCGGCATGCCCAGCGTGCGGCACGCGTGAGATCCGCGCGCTCATCGATTACGAGCAGTTTTGCGGCGTGCGGGCCGCGGAGGCGGAGCCGCGGGCAGTCGGGGGGGGTGGGTTCGTGGAGGTCACGCCGCGCGAGCTCCAGGGCCGGCTGTCGCGCGGCGAGGAGTTGCAGTTGATCGACGTGCGGGAGCAGTTTGAATGGGACATCGCTCGCATCCCCGGTGCGCGGCTCGTACCGCTGGCGACGCTACCAGACGTCGTCGACACGCTCGATCGCGACCGAGAGGTTGTCGTCTACTGTAAAGGGGGAAGTCGCAGCCGGGCGGCCGCGACGCATCTCGCCGACGCAGGATTCCCGCGCGTGACGAATCTGACGGGTGGGATCCTGCGCTGGCAACAGGAGGTCGATCCGACGCTGCCGCGCTATTGAACTTGACCAATTTGGTCAAATTACTAGATTGGCTCATGACTCGTCGCAAGAAACCTCGTCCCGTGCGCGAGGCCGTGAGCCTGTACGAGGCGAAGACCCACCTCTCCGAGCTGGTTGAGCAGGCCGCGCAGGGGCGGGAGATCATCATCGCCAAATCCGGAAAGCCCAAGGCTCGGCTGGTCCCGCTCGCGCCGAAGGACACGCGGCATCTGCGGAAGCCCGGTAGAGGGAAGGGCAGGGGGTGGATCGCGCCCGATTTCGATGCGCCGCTGCCTCCCGAGGTGCTGCGGCTGTTCACTGGGGAATCCGGGTGAGGCTGCTGCTCGACACCAACGCGCTCGTCCGGTGGCACCTCGATAAACTTCGGCCCGCTGCGATCCGCACTGTGCAGCGGGCCGAACTTGTTGTAGTGAGTGCAGTGAGCGCTTGGGAGATCGCGGTCAAGCGGGCGCTGGGTAGGTTGGAGCTCAAAGACAACGTCGAACATATCGTCGCACGCTACGGGTTTCTCCCCCTGCCGGCGACGGTGCGACACGGCGACCTGTTGCGCGATCTACCGCTGCATCACCCCGATCCATTCGACCGGCTGCTCATCGTGCAAGCGTTGGACGAAGGACTCACGATCCTGACGACGGACCGCGCCTTCGAGCCGTATCGCGTGCCGGTGGCGTGGGTGTGACTCGGCTTCGATCACGCACCCCTACTGAGGATGGATGACTCCTTGTGCACCTCACGGAGCTCTAGTTCCCAGTCGGCCTGCGCGTGCTCATCCAGATGTCCGTGCCACCGATACTTCCCGGTCGATCCGACGCAAAGAGCAGCGTCCGGCTATCGCTCGACAGACTCGGCTGCTGGTCGATGGCCGCGGTGTTCAGGGGCGCCAGATTCTCCGGCGGAGACCAGGCGTCGTGCACGCTCTGGCGTGTGGACGTCCAGAGGTCGAGGCTGCCGGCCCCGTTGATGCGGCTGGACCCGAAAAAGATCTCCCGCCCGTCGGTGCGCACGCTCGCGGCCGCGTCGTTGGCAGTGACGTCGGACAGCTCGGAAACGATCACGGCGGACCCACGAGTCTCACCGTTCCGCGTTATCGCTCCGACGTAGATGTCCTGGGCCGCCTGGGACGGCCCGCGGTTGAAATAGAAGTTGAGTTGTCCCTCCTCCGCGCTCGGCACGAATTCGGCCCCTGCCTCGAATGCCGCCGTATTGACCCCGGGACCGAGGAGCACGGGCGCGCCCCACCCGAAATCGTCCTTGGTGTTCGCGCGGTGCGACACGTAGATGTCGTTGAGGCCGAGGCCAGGCCGGGCACTCGTAAAGAAAAGGAGGTGCCCATCCAGCGACAGCGATGGTCCGTTATCGCCCACGCTGCTATTCACGACAGGCCCCAGGGTCACGGGCGTATCCCAGGGACAGTCACCGCAGCTCCGATGGGAAACCCAGAGGTCGGTGTCGGTCGAGCCACCGACGCGGGGCCGGTTTGAGCCGAAGTAGAGACTGAGTCCATCGGGCGAGAGGGTCGGGGCGGTCTCGTTGAACGTCGAGTTGAGCGCCTCGAGATTCACCGGCTCGGACCACTCGGAGTTGGCGAAGGAATGGGCTTGTATCTCGAACACGACTTGGTCGGATTCGGGGCTACATGCGCTGATGCCCAGCATGGCGAGAGTCAGCAACGCGAAACTGCAGGTTTTCATGGAGACGACTCGTGTTGTTGGGACGATTCCATGAGACGGACAACGGGCGTGACGCTGCTCGGTTGTGGCCCCACAGCAGTGATGCTGACCGTATAGGCGCCACCGTTGAGTTGCCGGTATCCGGTCCAGGGGCGGGAGGTCGCCTGTCGAACCGAGGCGCTGTACTGGTGCCGCACGGCCTCCTGGGTATCCGGCACCGAGATCGTCGCGAGTACCATGCCCGGGATGAGGTCTCCCCGCACGATCAGGTGCGCCGGCGTGGTCGCCGACGAGGTCCAGGCAAGGGTTGGTCCGCTGGCGACGATCGCCGACAACCGCCCGCCGTCCACGCGAATGAGCAGCGCGCCGAGCGGCTGCGCCGAATCCGCCGGTGCGCTGGAGAGCCGCAGCATCAAGGGTCCCGGAAACTGGGTGTAGCTGAAGCAAGCGGCGCAGCGGCCGCTACCCCGGGTATCGGAAGTCACCACCACCTCCTGGACGCCTGTAACAGCGCCGGGCGCAGTGGTGCCCGTAATCGTGGTCGCGCTCACGACGGTCATACCGGTCAGGGCCACGCCGCCGAGGGTCACGCCGGTGATGTCGGTGAAGTTGGTGCCGGTAATCGCCACGTTCGTGCCGCCGGCCAGTGGACCTCGATCAGGGCTCACGCGCGTAACAGCCGGGGGGACGAGGGGTGCGGTGCCCGAATCGCAACTTGCGACGACAACGGCCACGATGAGCGCGCCGGGGACTCTCGTCATGGCAGTCTCTTGCTGTTGATCGATCTACCGACTGGGCGGCAGGTCGAAGAGGGCGCGCCCGTCGCGCACCGGGTCGCAGCCGCCGCCAATCCGGTCACGCCGGCACGGTCCAAATAGGCCATGAAGTCGCCCAGGTTGAAGACGCCGTCTGCGTTCCCCAGCGCATCGAGGTAGGCCTCGTGGGCAGGCGACAGCTGGTCCGCTCCAACGAGTTCTTGCCCGATGACGTCCATCAGCGGAAGGGGCGTCGAGGCCGTGATGGTCTCTGAGGTCGCATCGAGGAGTCCCGCTGCGGAGAAGATCAGCGCATGACCGCCTTGCTCCGTGAACGACAGGCCGTCAAAGACGGCTCGTCCCTGCGCATCGGTCACGGCTGTCAGAATCGGCGGCGTCGCATCGACGAGGATGCCCGCCCTGTTGGCGCTCACGGTCACAGTCAGGCCGGCCTGGTGGACCAGCTGGTCCTGCGCGTCACGCAGCTCCACCGCCGGTTGGGGATAGAGAAGCTGCCCCACCGGCGCTCCGCCAGGCTGCTGCGCGAGGCGGAGCAGCGACGCGACTTGAGCGGGCCTCCACTCGCCGCGCAATGTGACCCCATCGAAGTCGCTGTACGCATACAGCAGGACGTACCATTCGCCCGCCACGTCTCCCGAGAGGGAGCATGACTCGACGGTGGTAGGGCTCCAGGACGCACAGTCCCAATTGTCGAAGGCCGGTAGCGTACCCCGCCGGACATAGAGATCCGCGTCACCCCATCCATCGCTGGTGGTGAAGGCCACGCTGACGGCTTCAGCCGGCACCGTGAGGGTCCAGTACTGCACGGTTCCCCAGGCGCCACCAATCCCGGTCACGGCTACTCCGTTGGCCAGCGGCGTCGGCGGGGGAAGGGTCACGGTAAACTCCTGCGAATTCACGGGCGTGTGTCCCGGCGCGGAGAACGCCAACACGTGCGGACCGAGGCCGGTGATCGTGAGGTTCGTGAACTCCGCTATCCCGTTCTGATCGGTGACGACCATGGCCGCCTGCAGCTGCATTACCTGCGACGCTTTCGTCGTCGTCCTGCTGCCACTCGCGCCCCGCGCCCGCACGCCCATTCCGCTGATCCAGCCCGTCCCGCTCACGACGATTGCAGACACCGGGACGCCCGATTGCGCGACGGGGAGCCCGTTTGCATCCACCAGCTGCACTACAGGCTGTTGTGTCAGCGGCTGTCCCCACACGGCGCCGTCAGGCTGCCGAGTGACGCTCAGCGTGGGCGGGGTTGGGCCGAGCAGCGCCGTCACCGACGCCAACGCATCGACTCGGCCGAAGCCGAACTCGTCATCCACGCCGGTCGGTCCGAGATCCACTGCCCAGCCCTGGATGTAGTTCCGTACCTGAGACACCGTGAGATTCGGATCGAGGGACCGGAGCAAGGCGACCAAGCCCGTGACGTGGGGTGAGGCCATGGAGGTGCCGCTGTACGCTGCGTACTGGTTGTTCGGTAGCGTGCTGTTCACGCCTACACCAGGCGCTGCCACGTCCACCTCCGGTCCGGTGCTGGAGAAGTCAGCCCGCTCGTCGAGCTCATTCGTGGCCGCGACCGCGATTACCTCCGGGTTCGCGGCGGGATAGATGACTGCGCCGCCGTTCCCCGCCGCAGCCACGAAGACGACGCCTTCCGCCACGGCTGCCTGGATCGCTTGGTGCTCGGCCTCATCGTGGTTGGATTTGCCAAAGCTCATGTTGATCACCTGGATGCCGTTTTGCAGCGCCCAGTCAAGGCCCGCCAGTTCAGTGCTGGTGAACGCGAGGCAGACGAGCTCGCCATTGCCGTCCCAATCCACGGCTTCAAAAATCTTGAGCGCATAGAGACGCGCCGCGGGGGCGACGCCGACGACGCCGACCCCATTATCGCGAGTCGCGGCGACTGTCCCGGCCACGTGGCTTCCATGGCCGCGGCACACAGCCAGCGTATCCGCCCAGGCCGCAGCAGCTGTGCTATTGGTGAGGGCGTCGTAACCGCCCGCGTATTGCAAGTCCTCATGGAGGGGATCGCCGCCCGTGTCCATGATCCCGACCTTCACGCCTTCCCCGTACCGGGGTGGGGTCGTGGCGGCCCACGCTTCGGCCGCGCGAATCCTCGCGATGCCGTAGGGCGTGGTCTCCGCCATCCTGACGCCGGCGCGGTCGTCCAGTTGGTTGGGATAGTCTGGTTGGACATACTCGACATTCGGGTGCGCACGGAGGGCTTGAAGCTTGCCGGGGGTAATGGTCCCGCTCACGGCGGTGATGATTCGGAAGTGGTGTGCAGGAGTGAAACCGAGCGTGCGAAGGTCGGCAGCAATGCTCACAGCGTCCGCGACGCTGAGCGCACGCACGCCCGGTACTTTCATTCCTCGCCCGCCGGCGGGGCGTAGGCCGACGATCACTCGGCCGCCATGACGCTCCAGTCTTTCCACGAGTCCGGCGGTCGGATCCGGGCGTTGGCCGTGAATTTCACCGACCACGGTACAGCACAGCAGGACGCTGAACCAGCGTAAACGATGGTGCATGCGTTCGCTCCTGAAGGACGCATGAGTAAAACGGACGGGTGGCGACCCGTTGCTCGGGGTTGGATATAGCGCGCACGCAATCAACAGCAATGGGCGTTAATCGGCCACACGCGGCGACCGAATGGTGACGGCTATCACCGGGCGACGGCTAGCGTCAGGGCATGCCGTACGAGTCCGTCGTCGTGATCCTCGCAACCGGCGGTGCGCGTCTCGAACGTGACGCACTCGACGCGTTGCCCGAGACGACGGTCACATGGATTCGTGTCGAACGGGAAGGTCGAGTGGCGTGTTTGGCCGCTCGAGTGTGTCACGGCGACCCAGTTTCTGAATTCCGAGTCAGAGTCCGGCAATGGGGTGCGGCTCGGGGATGGGGCGTAACTGTTGCGCCGTGCGGGCTGGGTTGCTAAGATAAGTCACATGCATGACTTGGGGGCTCCCCTCACTGGCAGCGGCGCAGACACGCCACGGGTCCTGTCACCCCCCCAATCACAGCGCTCGGTATTAGCCCGCTGGTTCGACAGTTGGATGCGCTCGCTGGGCATGGCGCTCGTGCTCTTTCTCATCATTCGTACATTCCTCCTCGAAGCATTTCAAATCCCCTCCGGTAGCATGGAACGCACGCTCCTGGCAGGGGATTTTTTGTTTGTGAACAAGGCGGTGTATGGGGCGCAGATCCCCGGCACCAACGCGCGCTTGCCCGGCTTCAACACGCCGGCGCGCGGTGACGTGATCGTATTCGCCTACCCGAAAGATCCCACGCTCAGCTACGTGAAGCGCGTCATCGGGATCCCGGGGGATATCGTGGCGATGCGGCTGGGCCAGGTCTATGTGAACGGTCGGGCGCTCGAGGAGCCCTACGTGCAGCGCGTGGATCCGCTGCACGATACCTTCGACCCCGAGTTCAGCTGGCAGCGCGAGTATCTGGTGCGGCGGACGGACGAGCAGCGGCGGCGCTATCACCCGACGCGCGATACGTGGGGACCCCTGCGCGTTCCGATGGACAAGTATTTCGTGCTCGGCGACAATCGCGACAATTCAGCCGACTCCCGGTACTGGGGCTTTGTTGATGCGAGCGCGGTGAAGGGACGCCCGCTCGTCGTGTATTTCAGTTATGACCGGGGCACGCGCGATGCGCTTCCCTGGTTGACCGACATTCGGTGGAGCCGGCTCGGTTCGCTGATTCGCTAGAGTGGTAGCTTCCCCAAGAGGAGTGACCACCCCATGCAATTGAATACGGCGAAGCGCGCATCATTTGACGAGGGGTCTCTGGATCAGTATCTGCGGGAAATCAGCCAGTATCCGCTCATCACGCGAGAGGAAGAAGTCACCCTCGCGCAGCGGATCAAGCAACAGGATCCGGAGGCGCTCGACAAGCTGGTGCGCTCCAACCTGCGTTTCGTCGTCTCGGTCGCCAAGAAATATCAGAATCAGGGTGTCTCGCTCTCCGACCTGATCAACGAGGGCAACCTCGGCCTGATCCGCGCCGCGCACAAATTCGACGAGACGAAAGGCATCAAGTTCATCTCGTACGCCGTGTGGTGGATCCGCCAGGCGATCCTCCAGGCGCTCGCCGAACAGTCGCGCATCGTGCGCGTGCCGCTGAATCGCGCCGGTACGCTGCATCGCATCGGCAAGCGCTCGGCGTCGCTGCTCCAGGAATTGGGCCGCGAGCCGACGGTCGAAGAAATCGCCGAGGGGATGGACATCTCCGAGGAAGAAGTCGCCAAGACGCTGTCGATCTCGCAGGCGCATCTCTCGCTCGACGCGCCGCTCACGCCCGGCGAAGACAACAAGCTGCTGGACTACCTTCCCGACACCACGAATCCCGGTCCCGACGACGAGATTTTCGAGCACGCGCTCACCGAGTCGATCGAATCGGTGCTGGCCACGCTGAAAGAGCGCGAAGCCAGAATCTTGCGCCTCTATTTTGGGCTCGAAGGGCAGGAGCCGATGACGCTCGAGGAGATCGGGTCGCAGCTCGGCATTACGCGCGAGCGGGTGCGCCAGTTGAAGGAGAAAGCCCTCGCCCGGCTGCGGCATGTGTCGCGGGCTCGCGCGCTGGAGAGCTTCCTGTCATAGCCTGCGGGCGGGTAGATTACCCGCCCTATGGCCAGCCAAGCTTCGTTCGACGTCTCCACCGGCGCCGACCTCCAGGAGGTCGACAACGCCGTCAATCAAGCCACCAAAGAAATCATTCAGCGCTACGACTTCAAAGGCTCCAAGGCTTCTCTGAGCTTTGACCGTCCAAAAGCCCTATTGGTTTTGATTGCAGATGATGATTTCAAGATGAAAGCGCTGTTCGACGTGCTGCAGTCGAAGATGATCAAGCGCGGCGTGCCCGTGAAAAACATGGAGCTCGGCGCGATCACGCCGGCCGCGAACGACACGGTGCGCCGTGAGATCAAGCTCACGCAGGGCATCCCGCAGGAAAAGGCGAAGGCCATCGTCAAGGCGATCAAGGACAAGAAATTCAAGAAGGCTCAGGCATCGATTCAAGGCGAGGAGATTCGCGTTCAGGCACCGTCCAAGGACGAGCTCCAGGAAGTGATCGCGTTTCTGCGCGCGCAGGACTTCGGCATCGAGCTCCGGTTCGGGAACTACCGCGGATGAAGCTCGGCGTCATCTCCCTCGGCTGCGACAAGGCGACGGTGGACTCCGAGCGGCTCGTGGGCGAGCTGGTCGGCCACGGCGCGGTCGTCACGCCCGAGCTGTCATCCTCCGACGTCATCCTGATCAATACCTGCGGGTTTATCGACGCCGCCAAACAGGAATCCATCGATGCGATGCTCGAGGCCGCCAAGCTGAAGCAAGAGGGCGTGAAAGCGGTCGTGGCCGTCGGCTGTCTCGTGCAACGGTATAAGCAGGATTTGCAGAAGGAGATTCCTGAAGTCGATCTCTTCCTCGGTTTCTCGGAGCTGCATCATCTCGTCCCGGAGCTCGCGCAACGCGGGCTCATAGAAGATCCGGTCGCGTCGCACCCCGGGGTGCGCCAATTCCTCGGCGATCAGTCGCACGTCCGGTACCTGAAGATTTCCGAGGGCTGCGACCACACCTGCGCTTTCTGCGCCATTCCGTTGATGCGCGGCAAGCATCGCTCCGAGCCGCTCACGCGGCTGGTGGGTGAAGCCCAGCAGCTCGAAGCACAGGGCGCGAAGGAAATCAACCTGGTCGCGCAGGACTTGGGGCATTGGGGTCGGGACCTGGGACTCGGTGGTCCGAAGTTGCCCGACTTGCTCGAGGCGCTGCTCCGCGAAACGA
>Ga0193739_1000141_pt1 | contig 19298 bp, 19 predicted proteins | sample L2a2metaG_FD_144926 | JGI IMG/M metagenome (GOLD analysis project Ga0193739, IMG submission 144926) | Soil microbial communities from a riparian zone of the East river system, Colorado, United States - L2a2 | ecosystem: Environmental > Terrestrial > Soil > Riparian zone | place: USA: East River...
CGAAGCAGTCAAAGGGCCAGCCTCGGTGAGCTTTGAGCACGTCTCGTTCACTTACCCAAGCGCCGATGAGGTCTCCCTGGCCAGCCTGGAATCGATTGCCTCCCTCGACCAACGACCGAGCGGCGAAGTGTTGCACGAGGTGACCTTCAGCGTGGCGGCCAGCCAGACAGTGGCGCTCGTCGGCCGATCCGGTGGGGGCAAGACGACCATGACTCACCTCATTGCGCGGCTCTACGACGCCACTTCCGGAACCGTCTCGGTAGCCGGTATCGACGTCAAGAAGCTGGAGCAGTCTTCATTGCGCGCCACGGTCGGCTATGTCACTCAGGACGCGCACATGTTCCACGACACGATTCGTGCGAACCTCCGATACGCCCGGACCGATGCCACCGAGGCCGAAATGTGGGAAGCGCTGGAGGCAGCGCAGATCAGGCCGCTGGTCGAGAGCCTGCCCGACGGCTTGGAGACAGTGGTCGGCGAACGCGGCTACCGGCTATCCGGTGGCGAGCGGCAGCGTCTCGCAATCGCCCGGCTGCTGCTCAAGGCCCCCTCAATCGTGGTGCTCGACGAAGCCACCGCGCATCTGGACTCAGAATCCGAAGTCGCTGTTCAGCGGGCCCTGGATTTGGCGATGGAGGGGCGTACCAGCGTCGTCATCGCGCACCGGCTGTCCACGATCCGCAATGCCGACTTGATCATCGTCGTGGACCACGGACGGATCGTGCAGCGCGGCCGGCATGAGGAATTGATGCGCGAGGGTGGGCTGTATACCGAGCTCTACCGCACTCAGTTTGATCAGAGTCCGCGTTGGGCTCCGCCCTCAACCGCGATCACGGAGCCGGTCAGGTAGGACGCCGCGGGGGACAGCACAAAGGCCGCGACCCGCCCGAACTCTGGGGGTTGCCCATAACGGCGCAAAGGAATCGTCGCTTCGGCGCTGGCTCGCGCCGCCGCCGGATCCTCCTTGAGCGAGTCGAGGTGTTTGGCACGTTCGGTCTCGATGGCGCCCGGCATGAGCCCGATCACCCGTGTCCCCTGCGGGCCGAGTTCGTCGGCCAGCTGCTTGACGAGCATTGCCAACCCTGGGCGCAGGCCGTTTGAGGTTGCAAGCCCTGGGATGGGTGCCTTCACTGATGTCGAGAGCACCCAGGCAATGCACAGATCGCTGGCTGTGCCATGCCTGACCACAGCCCGACAGACCCGCAACGCCGCCAGGAAGACCGAATCGAACGCGCTGCGCCACTGCTCCTCAGTCGTACCCAGCACCGATCCAGCCGGTGGCCCGCCAACGCTTATCAGTGCGCCATCGAGCCGACCGAAAGCATCCAAGGCAAGAGCGCAGGCCGTCTCGGCAGTATTGGCATCACTCAGGTCGGCCGCAAGCGCGACGGCCCGGTCCGGTCCCATCTGGCTGACTGCTTCCGCCAGCAACTCGGCCCGTCGAGCGACCACCACAACACGGGCGCCCTCGGCGACAAGCTGCTGAGCCGCTGCTCGCCCGAGCCCAGTGCTGGCGGCCGTCACCAGGAATGCACGGTCGGCCAACCCAAGATCCATAATCAGATCCTCACACCCGTCGCGTGCGCCTCGGTAGCGTCCTCGCGTTCCTCCCGGCGCGCCCGCAGATCCCCCCTGATAAAGACAACGATGCCCGCCACGGCGATGGTGGTGAACATGAACCACTGCACGGCGTACCAGAAATGCGGGCCGTCAGAGAGCTCTGGCAGCTGGATCGGCTGGAAGCCGCCCTGCTGTTCGGGCCGGACGGTGATGAGGCCGATGTAGCCGGACTCGATGTCATAAGGCAATGTGGCTGCGATGGCGTCTGAGTTGATCAAGCGCATCTGATTGCTGACTGGCGTGGTCGCGGCACGCCGCCCCTTCTCGCTGCGGCGTACGTGTCCTACCACTCTCACCTCGCCGGCCGGTGGCGCCGGCGCCACTGATGGGATCCGGGTGCCGCGTTCTAGCGGGATGAACCCGCGATCCACCAGCACTGCGCCGCTCGCGGTGCGTAAGGGTGTCACGACCTCATAGCCGTCGACGCCGCCATTGCCGCGGTAGCGCACCACGAACTGATGGTCGGCGTCGAAGGTGCCACGCGCCTCGACGCGTTGCCACTGGTCCGCGTCGGTGATCGCGTGGGTGAAGACCTGTTCGTAAGGCTGCACCGGTTTCTGCTCGTTGGCGATCGTTGTGGCGTTACGGTCCTTGCGCTCAGCCAACCGATCCAGCTGCCAGTTGCCCAAGCTGACGAAGGCGACTCCGAGCACGGCGACAAAGGCGATCAGCAGTGCCCAGCGGAGCCACAAACGGCGCACGGGGCCAGGTTAGTGCCCTGCCTCGCGGTTCAGCAGGAGCGTCGTCGCCGTGGCCGCGGCTTCGGTCAGCGCGGCACCACGCCCGACGGCAATCCCGACAAGGAAAGTGGTCAGCGGCGCGGCTATCCGTTCCACCTCATGCGCGGAGTCCCGCGCGAGGTCCAGCAGGGTGCGGACCGCGTCGTCGTCCATCGCGACGTTGCTGGTCTCCAGCTCGGCGGACAAGGTCGATAGCCATTGCTTGAGTTCCATCGATTCGGTGCTCCTCGGCGGGGCATTGTGCGGCCCTGAACTATACCCATGCTGAACGGATCGTCTGGTCGAGGAGCGGGCAAATTAGACTCCACCTATGACCACGCTGCTTCCGTATCCACGGCTGCGTCACTCGGGTTCCGCGCCTGCGGAACCGGGGGAGCGCGATCAGCAGGTGCTTGCGGACGCTTATGGTCGAGTGGCAACGGACCTGCGGATTTCGCTTACCGATCGGTGCAATCTGCGTTGTACCTATTGCATGCCGGTGGAGGGACTGGATTGGCTGCCGCGTGCCGAGGTATTGACAGATGAAGAAATTCTGCGGCTGATCACGATTGGTGTGAAACGGCTGGGCATCAAAACCGTACGGCTCACCGGTGGCGAACCTCTGTTACGCAAGAACCTCGAGCTGCTCGTGGCTGATATCGCGGCGCTCTCGCCGGCGCCAGAGATCGCGCTGACCACAAACGGAATCGGTCTGGCTGCACGTGCCGAAAAGCTGGCCGCGGCGGGCCTGAAGAGGATCAACGTGTCGCTGGACACCCTCGACCCGGGCACTTTTGCCGAGCTGGCCCATCGGCCACGGCTGCCTGACGTGCTAGCGGGAATCGCTGCCGCGCGGGAAGCCGGGCTGAAGCCTGTCAAGATCAACTCTGTGCTGCTGCGCGGCGTCAATGATCACGAGGCGTACGACCTGCTGCGTTGGGCGATGGCCGAAAACGTCCAGCTACGGTTCATCGAGCAGATGCCACTGGATCCCCAACACGGTTGGCAACGCGACGGAATGATCACTGCGGCGGAGATCAAGCAGCACCTCAGCCAGCATGTCGAGCTGGTGGAGGACCCCGAGGATGCACTGACGCGGGGGAGCGCACCGGCGGAACTCTTTCGGGTAGTGGGCACCGGCTATTCCGTCGGCATCATCGCGGCCGTCTCGAAGCCGTTCTGTGGCAACTGCGACAGGGTTCGACTCACCGCCGACGGCCAGATTAGGAACTGCCTGTTCGCCCGCACCGAGTCCGATTTGCGTGCGCCGCTACGAAGCGGCGCAAGCGACTCCGAGATTGCCGCCCTCTGGGTAGCTGCCGTTGCCAGCAAGCAACCAGGCCACGGCATCAACGACCCGAGTTTCCTGCAACCCGATCGGCCGATGTCTGCAATTGGCGGTTAGAGGGGGAGCGCCTCCTTGAGGAATCCGCGGGCTGAGAGGAACTGCATCAGGGACTCGCGGTGATCATCGCAGGCAAGCCAGTGCTTTCGACGATCGGCCGCATGAATCTTCGGGTTGTTCCACTGCAGGTCGTACGAGGCGAGTTGCCGGCAGCCTCGAGCGGAGCAGATTAGGCCATCAGGATCTTCGGGGAGCGGGTCGACGCCGCTAGCGACCAAAGGATCGCTAGGCAACGCGCTCATTCGGCCGACGTTGACTGCCGTCCTCCTCGAAAACCTCGTTGTCGGTCGTTTCGTCATCGTGACCGGTAGTGATCTGCGGGCGATCGCTCGGCAGGGCGTGGGTCATCTTGCCGGAACGAAAATGCTGGTTGACCTGGTTTGCGGCGATAACTGCAATGAGCGGCAACACCACAGCGCACGCGAACAGGACCCAGCGAAAGGCGCCGTGCACGAAGATCATGCTGATGAAGCAGGCGGCGCGGAACGCCATGGTGATCGTGTAGCGCCGGATCCGAGAGGACATTTCCTCACTCGTCCCCATCCGGGCATCGGTGATGAGCGTGGCTCTGCGGCCCGACTCGGCGACTGTTCGGGAGTTTGTGTCCATCTCGCCATCGGTCACCACGTCAGCGTACGCCTCCGCGCTGACGCTGCAGAGTACTCGGTAGCGTGACCCCGTGAATCCATCTCGGGTCGTTCTGGTAACCGGTGGTAGCAGGGGAATTGGTCAGGGCATTGCCGAGCGGCTTGTCAAGGCCGGACATCGCGTTGCGGCAACCTATCGCAGCGGAGAGGTGCCGCCGGGTGTCCTGGGCGTGCAGTGTGACGTCACCGATCCAGACCAGGTAGACATGGCGTTTTCCCAAGTGGAATCGGCTCTTGGGAACGTCGAGGTGCTGGTTGCGAATGCCGGGATCACCCGCGACACCTTGCTGATGCGGATGTCGGACGAGGATTGGGATCAGGTAATTGCCACTAACTTGACTGGAGCGTTCCGGGTGGCGCGGCGTGCCGCCAGGCCAATGATCCGCGCCAGGTTCGGCAGGATCATCTTCATGTCCTCGGTGGTCGGACAGACGGGTTCGGCAGGCCAGGTCAACTACGCAGCGGCAAAGTCTGGGCTCCTTGGGATGGCGCGCTCCCTGGCGCGCGAACTTGGATCGCGTGGGGTAACCACCAATGTGGTGGCTCCGGGCTTCATCGAGACGGACATGACCGCCGAGCTGAGTGACGACCTGGTCAAGAAATATGCCGAGCAAATCCCACTGGGCCGGTTCGGCTCGGTGGATGACATTGCGGGGACGGTCGAGTTCCTCGCCGGCGACGCGGCCAGCTACATCAACGGGGCGCTCATCCCGGTCGACGGCGGCCTCGGCATGGGCCACTGAGCGGCGAACCGCACAACGTTTGCGACGGCAGAAGGGACATCTGTGGGCATTCTCGAGGGCAAGAACATCCTTGTCGCTGGCGTCACGCTCGACACCTCCATCGGCTTCCACGTGGCCAAGATCGCCCAGGGCGAGGGAGCGACGGTCGTCGTCTCCAACTTCGGCCGGGCAATGAGCCTGACGTCCCGGGTGATCAAGAAGCTTGATCCGGTCCCATTGCTGCTGGAAGTCGACGTCACGAACGAAGATCATCTGGCGGGTCTACCAGCACAGCTGGGAGAGCATCTGGACCAGCTCGACGGTCTGGTGCACTCGCTTGCCTTTGCCAACCCGGAGACGGCGCTCGGCGGCAAGTTCCTCAGCACGCCGTGGTCCGACGTCAGTACCGCGCTGCAGGTCTCGGCCTACTCGCTGGCGTCTTTGACCATGGCCTGCAAACCTTTGCTGGCTGAGCCCGCCTCGGTTGTCGGGCTGACGTTTGACGCGACTGTCTCCTGGCCGGTCTATGACTGGATGGGCGTCTCCAAATCGGCGCTGGAGAGCACCAGCCGCTACCTGGCCCGCTACCTCGGAGCGGCGGGGATCCGCGTCAATCTGGTGGCGGCGGGTCCGCTGGAAACACTGGCCAAGAGGGCGATCAGTGGCGCAGATGCCTTCAACGAAGTTTGGGGGCAGCGAGCTCCGCTGGGTTGGGATCCGAGAGATATGACACCGACTGCCAAGGCCGTCGTGGCGCTGCTCAGTGACTTCTTCCCCAAGACCACAGGGGAAATGATCCACGTGGATGGCGGCCTGCACTCCACCGGCGCCTGACCGCGCTCATGCCGACCACACCCACCGCTGGCTCGCTGGTCGAACTGCGCCTCCTGGATGGGCCGAACCTGTATTTCCCGCGTCCAGCGGCGAAAGTGACGCTCGATCTGACCGAACTGCTCGGGCTGCCGGATGCGGACGCCCGTGATCTCGGCGCCGAATTCGGCCTGGGCAAGGCCCGTCCGGGAATTGCAGGCTCAGCATTCCGGCAGCGGTTCGCGATACGGCTGGTCACCCAGGTCGTCCGCCGGCTGGCCCACGCCGGAGGCGTGACCAGGCTGGCGGTGCGTACCCGGACTGGGCAGGCGGTCAGCGAACTGGTCGTGGCCTACCCCTGGCGCAACTCGGGCCGGGCCGAGGCGTTGGCGTACGGGCTGGCGCAAGTGCTGGACAGTGTTGCTGCCGGACCCGAAGTGGTGGCGGAGATGATCAATACCGCGGGCTCGGCGCTCGCTGTGGCTCCCCTCGGCTCCGCTCCGCGGCTGATCCAGCCCCAAATTCCCGTCGTCGCGATCACGGGTACCAACGGCAAGACCACCACAGCGCGGATGATCGGACACGTTGCGCGCCGGGCTGGCTGGTCTGTGGGCTGGTCGAGCACAGACGGTGTGTACATCAACGGTGAGCTGATAGAGGCCGGCGATTTCTCAGGGCCGGGAGGCGCCGGTCGGGTCCTGCGACATCCAGGTGTGGAATTGGCGGTCACGGAGACCGCGCGTGGTGGGATCTTGCGTCGTGGCGTTGGACTCGCGTACAACGACGTCTCGGTAGTGACCAACATCAGTGCCGATCACCTGGGCCTCGACGGGATCGACACTCTTGACCAGCTCGCTGAGGTCAAGGCAGTTATAACCAAGATCACCAAGCCGGATGGCTGGTGTGTGCTCAACGCCGACGACCCGCGGACGTTCGGGATGCGGCTCGGAGTCAAGGCTCAGATATGGGTGTTCACCCGCGATCCCGACTCGCCCTCGGGTCGCAGCGTTGTTTCCGAAGGTGGCCGAGTGACGACGCTGCTCGGCGGCTGGGTGAGCGTGCTGAGGGCAGGTTCAGACCCACTTCCGGTCGTCGATGTGATTGACGTGCCGATGGCCTTGGCCGGGCTGAGCAGGGTCAATGTCGAGAACGTTCTGGCGGTCACATCGGCGACCCTGGCGTTGGGATTCTCAGTCGCGCAAGTATCCGACGGCCTTCGATCTTTCGATCCGAGCCAGGACAACCCCGGCCGGATGAACATTTGGACCTTCTCAATACCCAGCGGTGTGATCAGCGTTGTGATCGATCTAGCCCACAACGAGGCGGGATTGGAGGCGCTATTGGAGATCATGAACGGCCTTCGACCACGCTACGGCCGCCTCTTGCTTGGTGTGGGTACGGCCGGTGATCGCAGCGATGATGTTTTCGTCCGGCTCGGCGAGATCGCCGGCCTAGGCGCGGATCTTGTCGAGATCACCCACAAGGCGAGGTACTTGCGGGGACGCAGCATGGATGAGCTTGGCAAGCTGATCAAGGAGGGAGCTGCCCACGCCGGGATGGAGATCGCCGGTGAGCATGACAGCGAACTGGGTTGTCTCGTGTCGCTGGTCGGCCAGGCGCGCGACGGCGACGTCGTCGCGATCATGACTCACCAAGACCGCGAGCTGTTGGATCGGTGGCTCATTGATCACGGCGCATCGCGAGACAATCCCCTTGCGCTGCGTGCAAAAGTTGGTCTTTAGAGAGCTGGTCGCGGATCGCGCTCCCGATCCGGTTCGTCGTACGTTGCATCCGGCACGAAGTCCGGGTCCGGCACGGCATTGTCGAATTCGCTGTCGTCTGAAGGTCTGGCCCCCGGCTGCGCGTGGTGACCGTAGGACTCTAGATACGCCATGATCGCGGCGTGCTGCTCAACGCAAATCACCACCAGGTCGCCGGGGTTGGACCGCGACATTGCATGCTGCACGCTTGTCAGCTCCTCGAGCACGATCTCGACCTGCTTGCAGCGCGCACCTTCGGCCATCGCCTGACGCGCTCCGGCCGCCACGATGTCGGCGACCTCCCCGGGTGCCCGGGCGCGGAGATTGCGGTCCTCGCGCACGATCAGCACATCGAAATGCCGAGCCGCCTCAGCACCAAGCTCGTGCATGTCCTCGTTCCGGCGATCGCCGGCAGTGGCGATGACACCTATCCGGGAGATCCGTCCAAGATCGTTAGTGGTTTCCAGAGCGACCCCTGTCTTGTCCACGAAATCGCCGAGCATGATCATTCCCGGGACGTTGTGGCAATAGTCGACGATGACGGTTCGGCCCTCCACGTCGACTTCGTTGAGCCGGCCTGGTGCAAGGTAGTAGTTGGTCGAGAAGGAGCGCAGGCCCTGACGAATGTCATGCAGCGAGGCTCCTGCTGCAAACGCAGCTGCAGCCGCCGCCATGGCGTTTTGGACATTCATGGTGGCGCGGCCACTGAAGGTCGCCGGCAACAGATGGGTCCAGGCCAGCTGCATGGAGCGGCGACCCTCCTTGATCATGATCATGTCGCCAAGATCGCTGTGCTCCAGCACCACCGCTCGGCCACCGCGGCGACAATGATCATCAACCGAATCGCGGATTTCGCCGCCCGGCTCGGCCATGGTGAACCACACGATCCGGCCGGCGCAGCGTCGGCGCATGGCGCGTACCAACGCGTCGTCGGCGTTCAGCACGGCGAAGCCGTTTCGCGGCACCGCCTCCACGATGACTGCCTTGACATCGGCTAGCTGCTCGAGCGTGTCGACTCCTCGCAGCCCCAGATGGTCGGGCTGCACATTGAGCACGACCCCAACGTCATTGCGCTCATAACCCAGGCCTTCACGCAGGATGCCGCCACGTGCTACCTCAAAAACTGCAAAGTCGACGCGCGGATTCTGCAGGACCATCCTCGCCGACCTCGGTCCCGACGCGTCCGACCGGATGAGCAACCGCTCATCAACGACCACACCATCGGTCGAGGTCATGCCGACCTTCTTGCCTATGCCCTTGAAGATGTGCGCGATCATCCGCGACGTCGTGGTCTTGCCATTGGTGCCGGTGACAGCGATGATCGGAATCCGGCTCGGGGTAGCGGGTGGAAACAGCATGTCGACCACCGGCTTCGCCACGTACTGCGGGTCACCGATCGTCGGGTGAGTGTGCATCCGAAAACCCGGGGCGGCATTCACCTCACAGATCCCGCCGCCTGTCTCGCGTACCGGCTGGGTGATATCTGGCGCAATGAAGTCGATGCCAGCGATGTCCAGCCCAACCACACGCGCCGCCTCTTCGGCTATCTCGATGTTCTCCGGGTGCGCTTCGAAGGTGCGGTCGATCGAGATGCCTCCGGTGGACATGTTCCCGGTCAGTGTCAGCTTGATCATCTTGCCTTCAGGCGGCACCTCGTCCATGCCAAACCCCTGGGTTGCCACCAGATCGATGGCGGCCTTGTCGATCTTGATCCTGGTCAACACCTTTTCGTGGCCCACCCCACGGCGGGGATCGGCATTGGTCTTTGCTACAAGCTGATCAATCGTCAATGCGCCGTCACCGATGACGTGGGCTGGCACTCGCTCGGCGATGGCGGCGATCTTGCCGTCGATCACCAAGCATCGGTAGTCGCGCCCCGTCACGAAGGTCTCGACGATCACTGAGCCGCCCCGTGACTCCGACTTGGCGATGTCGAACGCGCGGCGTACGTCTGTGTCACTGCGCAGATCGAGCATGACGCCTCGGCCATGGTTACCGTCGAGCGGCTTGAGGACCACGGGGTAGCCGATGCGGTTGGCCAGCCGGACCGCGTCATCGAGGGTGCGGACCGATTGGGATCGAGGAACTGGCAGCCCGGCAGCCGACAGCAGCGCCAGGGTGAGCTCCTTGTTGCTGGCGACGTCGACTGCTACCGACGACGTTTGAGAAGTCATGGTGGCCCGGATCCGTTTCTGATGGACCCCTTGGCCGAGCTGGACCAGTGATGCGGTGTTGAGCCGCAAATAGGGAATGTCGCGGCTGACCGCCTCCTCCACGATCGCCTGGGTAGAAGGCCCGAATGCGGTCCGCTCGCCGCGCACGATGAAATCCTCGAGGGCTTCGTCGAAGTCGAAATCCGTGTCGGGGACGATCAGGTGGTTGACCAGCCGGACCGCGAGCTCACCAGCGGCAAGTCCGACCGACTCGTCGTAGTAGGCGTAGATCACGTTGTAGCGTCCGCGCTCGCCCTTGACCTGCCGGGTCTTGCCGCGGCGCATGTCGTGGCCGACGGCCTGCTGCAGCTGCAGCGCCACGTGCTCGGCTACGTGGCCAACCCAGGTGCCCTCGTGGAGCCGCTCCGCGAAGCCGCCTCGCCGGCCGCGACTACAGGTGTGGTTCATCAGGCCCGGCAGCCGCTCCAGCAAAGCGTCGGCGAAGCCAGGCAGCTTGTTGCTCGGAAAGTCTTCGAGCACCCCGAGATCGACAACCAGCTGGATGGCGGGTTCGTAGTGCCAGATGTTCGGACCGCGGAAGACCCTGCTAGAGATGATCTTGAGATCAGGGGCTGGGATCGGCGCAACGCTCTCGGTCACGAATGCTCCTCACAAATCCCTCTGAGTGTCGGCTGGGCCACGGGCCGCACGAGCAGAGGCAGTACAACAGGATCGGTTTGCTGCGATCCTGCCACTTCTCGGCACGCAGAGCCCGAGCGGTCATCCGAGGCTCGTCGGTGAGCGCGAGGACGAAAGCATGACCGAAGCTGTCCGCTGCTAATCCGCAGATGGAAGGCGGCCTGAGCCTGTCGAGGGCCTTCGAGCAGCTCAGGGCGCGACTGGCTTAGCCGCCCTGGTGACGGCGAAGTCGCCGCTTGTTGGCGGGTGAGAGTCCCTCGGCGGCGACGTCACGGCCGACATGACTCAACTCGGCCTCAGCCGCACGCGCCTGCAGCACCTCGGGGTCCGGGTCTGCGGTTTGATGGGCAAGCAAGGTGCGGCTGCTGAGGTCGAATTGGCTTCCCGCAGGCAACACGTGAAGGACCACCCCAGAGACCAGCAGCGGAGTTGTGCGTTTGGCTACAAAGGCGTTGGAGACGAGGCTTTGGCCATCGACCACCGTGACCGCGCCCCGGCCGATGACTTCGAGCCGGCTTTCGTCGTGAATGACGGCAGCCGTGTCCTCGTCGACACCCAGGCCCAGTAGCGAGGGTGACTGAGCGACCAAGGAGAGGAGCCGTCCGTAGCGGTTGCGCTGTTCGAAGTGCTGGTCGATCACCACGCCGCGGAGCAAGCCGAGCCCGGCGGACAGCTGACTCATTCGCTGCTTGGGTGTGGCGCCGCCGGCACCGAACGCGATCATGTGCTCAGCTAGCACGCTGGCACCCGCCGACGTTCCCCCCACCACCGTGCCGCGCTGATACGCCTCTCGGATCGCATCGCCGAAAGGGGTCCCGGTGATGAAGGAGCTGAGCTTGAGCTGGTTGCCGCCAGTCAGGAAGATGGCGCTGACGTTGCCGAGCGGCTCAACCAGATCCGGATCGTGCGCCTCCGCACGACTCTCCGGACGCAGCGAAATGACTTGGCGGACGCCAAGCGACAAGAAGACACCCCTGTAGACCTCGACCACCTCAACACCGAGCGATGAGGCCGAGGAAACGACCGCAATCTGCGCCCGTGAACCGCCAGCCGCGGCGACGAAAGCCTCCAATACTCGCGGCCGTCGCACCCTGGCTTCGGCGCCGCCGATCGCGAACAAAGTTCCCGACATCGCGTTATGGGTGGACCCAGCCGACAATCGCCTGATCAAGCGCCCTACCCATCACGTCCCGATCCGGATTGATCCCGGTCCAGAGCTCGACATTGATCGCCGCTTGGTTGAGCAGCATTCCCCGACCGTCGAGGGTTTTCGCGCCTGCCATACGCGCCCGCTGCAGGAACGTGGTGTCGGGCGGATTCGGGATGACATCGCACACCACCAGGTTCGCTGGAATGGAGTCGAATGCGAGCGGCACATCTGCTGAACCTGGAAGCCCCAGCGACGTCGCATTCACAACAACGGTGGCGGACTCCGGTACCGTCAGCTCCTCCCGCCACTCGACCGCCGTACAGGCGCCGGACATCTGCGTGTCCACCAGGGCCGCAATCTCGGCTGCCTTGGCGAAATTGCGGTTCGCGACCCAAATCTCAGATGCGTCGGCGAGCGCGAGCTCGACTGCTATCGCGCGCGCCGCTCCTCCTGCGCCGAGAACGAGGACCCGCTGGCCGGCCGGCTCGACAACGGTGCGCAACGAAGCCAGAAAGCCTTGGCCGTCGGTGTTCTCCCCAATCCATCCGCCGTGGTGACGTACCGCGCAGTTCACCGCGCCGATGAGCTGGGCCGACTCGGCGAGCTCATCAAGCAGTTCGACGACTGCCACCTTGTGCGGTAGCGAGCAATTGAAGCCGATCCAGCCCATGGCCCTCGCACCCCGCACCGCATCCGCGAGGCTCTCGGCGGCCACGTCGCAGTTCACGTATCGGGCGTCAATGCCGTGGTGCGCGTACGCCGCCTCCATCATCGCGCCGGTCGGGTTGTCGGCCGCCGGTGTCGAGAACGATCCACTGAGATCGGGGAGCAGAGACATGTGGGCAGCGTAGTGGTGTCAGATTGCTCGATCTGCTCAGGGCAGCCAGCTCACGGCCGAACCGAGCGCCTCGCCCGCCTTCGCTCGAACCCGGCGCAGCTCTGCGGCGCGACGCTCGGCCTCGAAGGAGGAGATGCTTGCTCCGTCGTCGAGCAAAGCGGCGTCGCAAGCCGCGAGCAGCCGGGCTGCTCGCTCGACTGTCGCCTGCTGGCGCGTGCTATAGCCAGGCGCGAGCATTACGCCAGTCGCGAGCGCGGGGCGAGCGCCCGCGGCGACCTCGAGCCGCGACAGCGTGGCGGCCGCCTCAATGACCACCTCGTTCAAGGCCCGTTCGGCCTCATGTGGGCTGCTCGGCGCGAGCGGTCGCTCTGCGGCGAAGATTCGCCATTGGATGGCCTGGCCGACCCTTATCGGCACCAGCCCGACGCCAGCCGTGCTCGCCACCACGGCTTCGCCATGGTCCAGCGCCGCGAGGTTGAAGGGGGCTGGACCACGGAGCGGGGCAAGGGATCCCGGCACTGGGAGTGCGAGGAACCATCCCTGTGCCTCCACGGCGAGCAACGCTTCCAGGCCGGCATCGAGTGCTGACGCCTGGAGCGGATCGAGGCCCAGTGCACCGTCCGGATCAACCACATGGTGGGTGACGTCGCGACCCACAATCGCTCGCTCGGCCTGCTCAATGGGCTGTTGGCGTCTGATCATCGAGTTCAGGTTCGCAGTCATGCGCACCGAGGGCAGCGAATCCATCGCCCCACGGTACGTGTGTCAAGGCTGGCTCCGCTGGCCCCCGTCGAACTGTAGGTTGAACCCATGGCAGCTGTCGTGGATCTGGCTGGCGTGAGCATCGTTCGGAACGGTTCCACCTTGATCAACGACATCAATTGGGAGGTAGACGAGTCCGACCGATGGGTCGTGATCGGTCCGAACGGCGCTGGCAAAACGACGTTGCTGCAGGTGATCTCGGCGCAGATCCATCCCTCGAGTGGAGTGGCCGGGCTGCTGGGTGAGGTGCTCGGCACCGTCGATGTGTTCGAGCTCCGGCCCCGCATCGGCCTGACGTCTGCTGCGTTGGCAGAGCGCATCCCGCGCGGGGAGCGAGTTCATGACGTCGTCGTCTCCGCCTCGTACGCCGTGCTCGGTCGCTGGCGGGAGGAGTACGACGAGCTGGATCACGAACGAGCCGACGAGCTACTCGCCCAGCTACGTATAGACCGCCTAGCCGATCGTACGTTCGGCACCCTCAGCGAGGGCGAACGCAAGCGGGTACAGATCGCTCGTGCACTGATGACCGATCCCGAGTTGTTGCTCCTCGACGAGCCCGCCGCAGGCCTGGACCTGGCTGGCCGCGAGACGCTGGTCAACACGCTTGGCGAGCTAGCACAAGATCAATACGCACCCGCCACGGTGCTGGTCACCCATCACGTCGAGGAGATTCCAGCCGGCATCACCCACGTCCTGCTGCTCAAGGGCGGGAGCATCGTGGCCGATGGTCCGCTCCACGAGACCTTGACAGCCGACAACCTCACCAAGACCTTCGATGTCGAGCTGAGTCTGGCTGAGGCCGACGGCCGATGGACCGCGCGGGCTGTTTAGCCCGACTGGCACCATTGAGGCACAGAAATGACTGCGTCTGGAGACGACGATGGAGGTGAACTTGACCGACTGGCTGGGTGAGAACTCCTGGGCGATCTGGCTGAGTCTCGCGTTCCTCCTTGGCATCGCCGAGATCATGTCGCTCGATCTGGTTCTGATCATGCTTGCCGTGGGTGCGCTCGCCGGTGCCGTAGTTGCGATCCTGGCGCCTTCGCTTTGGTGGCTGCAGATCCTGACCGCGACCGCCGTCAGCATCAGCATGCTGTTGCTGTTGAGGCCAACCTTGCTCGCCAAGGTGCGCAACATGCCCGGCTATCGATCATCGGCGGCAAAGATGGTCGGCAGCAGCGGGGTGGCGATGTCGCAGATCGACAGGTCGGGCGGCGAGATCAAGGTGGATGGCCAGAGCTGGACGGCACGACCCTATTCCTCGGACGTGGTGATCGAGCAAGGCACCGAGATCGAGGTCTATGAGATCGACGGAGTCATTGCTGTCGTCTACCCGAAGCACGGGCAACTCCCCTAGAGAGAAGGAAGATCGTGGAGCTCGCATCCTTGATCGTCGTCTTGGCCGTCGCGCTGGCGGTGATCTTCTTCATAGCCAACGCGGTCCGGGTGATTCGCCAACAGCGAGTCGGCGTGGTCGAGCGGCTCGGTAAGTTCAAGCGCACGTTGGACCCGGGGCCCCATCTAGTAGTGCCGCTGTTTGACAAAGTCCGTTACAACATGGACATGCGGGAGAACGTGGTTCCGTTCCCGCCCCAGGGTGTGATCACCGAGGACAACTTGATGGTCAACATCGACTCGGTCATCTACTTCCAGATCATCGATCCGGTCCGTGCGGCGTACGAGGCCCAGGATTACATCAAGGCGATCGAGCAGCTGACCATGACCACCTTGCGCAACATCATCGGTGGGCTTGATCTCGAGGAGGCTCTGACCAGCCGCGAGGAGATCAACCAGCAGCTGCGCCTGGTCCTCGACGAGGCGACGGGTAAGTGGGGGATCAAGGTCAACCGCGTCGAGCTGCGTGCGATCGACCCGCCTGCCACGATCCGGGACGCAATGGAAAAGGGTGCTCGGGCAGAGCGGGACAAGCGGGCAGCAATCCTGACCGCCGAAGGTCAAAGGCAGTCGCAGATTCTGTCCGCGGGCGGTGAGAAGGAGTCCGCGATCCTGCGGGCACAGGGCGACCGCGAGGCGGCCGTGCTCCGAGCCCAGGCCGACCGGCAAGCGAAGATGCTCCGCGCCGAGGGCGAGGCCCAGGCGATCACCACCGTCTTCGGCGCCATTCATGCAGGTCAGCCTGACCAGGCGCTGCTCGCTTACCAGTACATGCAGATGCTGCCGGCGATCGCTCGCGGCGACGCCAACAAGGTGTGGGTCGTGCCCAGCGAACTGAACGACGCATTGAAAGGTCTCGGCAGCGTGGTCGGCAAGGCCGTCTCATCCGAAATTCCAACCGCCGCTCAGGGCGAGTTCAGCCCACCGCCTAAGATCGACGTGCAGAAAGAGGTTGAAAAGCAGCACGCCGAAGAGGAAGAAGCGTTGCGGCGTACGGTCGAGGAGGCTATCCAAGAGGCCCACGAGCTAGAGCGTCCGGTACGTCCTGAGTTGCCCGCGGCACTCGGAGCGCGCGAGGATGATGAGCCCCCCGCCTCGGCTACCCCGAACGGCCAATTTGAGCAGGAAAGCCAGCCGAACCTCAGGCAGTGAACTGGTTGGACCTTGTGGCGCTGCTCGGCGCCGGAGCGGCCGCGGGGCTGATCAACACTGTTGTCGGGTCGGGGACCTTGATCACATTTCCAACGCTGCTGGCCCTCGGCGTGCCACCAGTGACCGCCAACATCTCCAACACCGTTGGACTGGCGCCCGGCTCGCTCTCGGGCGCTTGGGCTACCGGCCGTGAGCTCACTGGTGAGCGCCGGCGCGTGCTCTGGCTGGGAACGGCATCCCTGCTGGGCGGCATCGCCGGTGCGCTGCTGCTGCTGTGGCTGCCCTCTGCGGCCTTTGACACCATCGTGCCCGTCCTGATCGGCATTGGCTGCGTGCTCGTCATACTGCAACCCCTCATCTCGAAAAGACTTGCAATCCGGCGCGCACGGCTTGGCCCCGAAAGTGGGTCGGTGCATGGCCCTATTGTGTTGTGGCTAGCCGTCGGGCTCGTCGGCGTCTATGGCGGATACTTCGGGGCTGCCCAGGGAGTGTTGTTGATCGCGATCTTGGGCATCGGGCTGGCCGAGCCCTTGCTCAAGATCAATGCGATCAAGAACGTGTTGGCTACGATTGCCAATGCGATCGCAAGCGTGGTGTTCATCCTCGTCAGCCATGTGAATTGGCCGGCAGCGATCGCGATCGCCGTCGGATCGGTGCTCGGCGCCCAGGTTGGTGGCAGGGTCGGCCGCAGGCTGCCAGCGACGATCTACCGGGTGATCATCGTGGCTGTCGGTATCGCGGCGATCATCAGCCTGGTGAGTTGAGCGCCAATGCCAAGACCTCGGCGTGCGGCAGGTTTGCTGCGGTCCGCCCGGCCATGGCGATCTTGCTCCCGCGGATCCCGCTGCCGACGACGATCATGTCGAGCCGGGCGACCGCTTCATCAATCAGGATCGGCCAACTGGCTGGCAGGCCGATGGGAGTGATGCCGCCGTACTCCATGCCCGTTCCTCGCACCGCGTCGTCCATCCCGGCAAAGGAGATCTTGCGAACGTCGAGCCGCTTTCGGATCACCCGATTGACATCGGCTCTATCGGTGGCCCGCACCAGACACGCTGCCATCACCGACGCGTCGGCACGCCGGCCGGCCACCACCACACAGTTGGCCGAGACCTCCGGCGGCACGTCGTACGCCGCACAGAACGCGGCCGTGTCCGCTTGGCTGGGGTCGATGGACGCCACGAGACACTCCAGTCCGAGGCTTGAAATTGCGTCCCTGACGGGCGGCGCCAAGAGTTCTGAATGGTCAAGCGCTGGCTGCCAATCCAGAGTTCCGACGATGTGCATGAGAGGAAGATCATATGAGGCTCACCATCAGTGACGCTTCAGACCCTCGGCTAGCCGACTATGTCAGCCTCCGGGACGCCGCGCTCCGCAGCCATCTGGAGTCCGACCAAGGCCTCTTCATTGCCGAGGGGGCAAAGGTGATCCGTCGCGCCGTAGACGCCGGCTACCGGCCCCGGTCCTTCCTACTGGCCGAGCGCTGGCTGGAGGGATTGCACGACGTGCTCACCCACTGGCCTGCCGCGCCCGTCTACATCGTCACTGAGGATCTGGCAGAGCAGGTCACGGGTTTCCACGTGCATCGCGGCGCATTGGCTTCCCTGCACCGCGAGCAGCGGCACAGCGTCGAGGAACTCCTGGCACAGCAGCGGCTCGTCGTACTGGAAGACATTGTTGATCACACCAATGTGGGAGCGATCCTGAGGAACGCTGCTGGCCTGGGGTGGGACGGTGCTTTGCTGTCGCCGCGAGCGGCCGATCCGCTGTACCGTCGATCGATCAAAGTGAGCATGGGTGCGGTCTTTTCGCTACCTTGGGCCCGTTTGGTCGACTGGCGTAACGCGCCTCACCTGTTGAGCGCGGCAGGCTTCCTCACCGTGGCGCTGAGCTTGGCTCCAGATGCCGTTGAACTCAGCGAACTCGCCGCAACGATCACATCACAGAGTCGAATTGCTGTGCTGCTCGGCACTGAGGGCGCCGGACTCTCAACGCGTTGGTCGGACGGCGCGGCAGTCAGGGCCCGTATTCCCATGTCTGCGGCCATCGATTCACTCAATGTGGCAGCCGCGGGTGCAATCGCTTGTTACGCGCTGTCGGCGCGGGGTCTGACTGGCCAGTCCTCGGGATAGAGGTCGGCTGCATCCTCATGTAATGCGTAGAGCTTCTTGCGAGCCCGCCCTGAGAGCCGGTCGCCGAACACGATGCCGTTCAGATGGTCTGTTTCGTGCTGCAGGCAGCGAGCAAGCAGGCCGGTGCCCACCACCTCGACACTCTCGCCGTTCTGATCGACGCCTCGGCAGATGGCACGGTCGGGTCGGGCCAACTCCATGTAAGCGCCCGGCAAGGACAGACAGCCCTCGTCGCTGGCGTGCAGCTTGCGCTCTTTGCCTTCCGGCAGGCTGACCTCGGCATTGCACATCACACCGACATGCCTGACGTGGTCCTCGTCAGGGCAGTCGTAGATGAACACGGCCAGATCGGCGCCCACCTGGGTCGCCGCTAGTCCGACTCCCTCCGCCGCATACATCGTGGCGAACATGTTTTGCACCAGTTCAAGCAGTTCATCATCGAAGGCCGTTACCCGACGGGTCGTCCGGTGCATGATTGGGTTTCCCCAGCGGAGGATTGGGAGGATTGTTCCGCCAGTTCTCAACTCATCCACGGTCCTGATCTGAGAGGGCACGCCGGTGAGGGTACCGCGTGGCGCGCTTGGAATACGCACCCCGGTGTTTCAGAGTGGTCAGGTGGCCGAGAAGGACTTGCCGCCGCGGTTCGAGGCACTGCTGAACGGCTACTTGCGGCATCTGGGAGCCCAGCGAAACCTCGCTGAGCACACCGTACGCGCCTATCGGACCGACCTGCTGAACCTGTTCACCCATCTGGGTCGGCTCGGCATCGATTCGTTGGACAGCGTCGACCTGAGGGCGCTGCGCAGTTGGCTGGCCAAGCAGCACAGCCTCGGACACGCTCGCGCGACTCTGCAACGCCGAGCGGCCGCAGCACGAGTGTTCTTCGCTTGGGCGCAGGAGACCGGCCAGACGGCCAGAAATCCGGCCGCCAATCTTCGCTCGCCCAAGATCAGTCGCATACTGCCGCCAACCCTGGAAGCCGCAACTGCAGCTCAGATGCTCGATGGGGCGGTCGCCGCAGTTGGAGACGCCGGGGGACCGGTCGCCGCCCGTGATGCCGCGGTCTTGGAGGTCCTGTACGCCACCGGAATCCGAGTATCCGAGTTATGCGGTCTCGACCTGGGTGATCTTGATCGGGAGCGCCGTGTGATCCGAGTTTTCGGCAAAGGGCGCAAGGAACGAACCGTCCCACTCGGTGCGCCTGCCTTGCGCGCCCTGGAGGCCTGGCTGGGGAAGACACGACTCCAGCTGGAAACGGCTGACTCGGGACAAGCCATGTTCCTCGGCGAGCGCGGCAAGCGGATCGACCCGCGGGTCGTGCGCCGGATTGTTCA
>Ga0193739_1000142_pt1 | contig 19268 bp, 19 predicted proteins | sample L2a2metaG_FD_144926 | JGI IMG/M metagenome (GOLD analysis project Ga0193739, IMG submission 144926) | Soil microbial communities from a riparian zone of the East river system, Colorado, United States - L2a2 | ecosystem: Environmental > Terrestrial > Soil > Riparian zone | place: USA: East River...
CCGATCTCGCACGTGCTCGCCGGGCTGCGGGTTCCGGGCGGCCTTTCATTCAAAAAGAAAGTCGCCGACAAACTCGTCTTCTCGAAGCTCCAGGCTCGGACCGGCGGCCGGATCCGATTCTTCGTCTCGGGTGCCGCCCCGCTCTCGGCCGACATCGCGAAGTTCTTCTACTCGGCGGGCCTGCCGGTGATCGAGGGGTATGGGCTCACCGAGTCGTCTCCCGTTTTGACCCTCAACCCGCTGGAGCGGATCAAGCTCGGGACGGTGGGGAAAACGATCCCCGGCGTGGAGTTGAAGATCGTTTCGGACGGGGAGATTCTTGCGCGCGGGCCAAACATCATGAAGGGTTACTACAAGCTCCCGGAAGCGACGCGCGAGACCGTCGACGCCGAGGGCTGGCTGCACACCGGCGACATCGGCGAGATCGATTCGGACGGCTACCTGAAGATCACCGACCGCAAGAAGGAGCTGATCAAGACAGCGGGCGGCAAGTACATCGCGCCGCAGCCGATCGAAGGGATGGTGAAGCGAAACAAGTACGTCGTCAACGCCGTCCTGTACGGCGATCGCCGCAAGTACCCGATCATCCTCGTCGTCCCGAACTACGACAACCTCGAACGCTTTGCCAAGGAGCGGAATCTGACCTACGGATCACGCGCGCAGCTGATCGCGCTCCCCGATATCCAGGCCAAGATGGAGCGCGAGGTGATGGGATCGCTGCGCGACCTGGCGAAGTTCGAGATGCCGAAGAAAGTGCTCTTGATCGAGAACGACTTCACCATCGAGGCGGGGGAGCTGACGCCCACCATGAAGGTGAAGCGCCGCGTGGTCGAGAAGAAGTACAAGGATCTCATCGACCGCGTTTACGCCGCCGACGACGCCATCGCCGCGGCAATCGAAGGATGATCGGCCTCTCCTACGACGAGGCGGTCCACACCTACATCGGCGCCACGATCATCACCGTGTCCGCTCTGGGCGCGCTGTTCGTGGACCGCCCCGGCAGCCCCGCCTGGCGCCAGCACGCCTGGCTCGGGTTCGCGCTGTTCCTCGGCTGGATCGTGATGGGCTCGAACGAGTCGTGGACGCCGCCGACGACGGGCAACGTGTGGTGGACGCCGATCAAGCATCTGCTCGAACCCAACGCCGCCCCCAAATCGTGGTGGGAAGCGCTCAGCTCGCCCCGCACGATCCAGCACAAACTCTCGGCGCTGTGCATCGTGGTCCCGGCGCTGACCGAGTGGTTCATCCGCCGCCGCCCCGACCATGCCGCCACGCGCTATCTGCGCTGGGTCGCGCCCATCGCGCTCGCCACGGTCGCGGTGATCTTCGTGATTCACCGGCCCTCGCACGGGCACGGCCACGGTCACATGGACCCGGGGGCGATGCAGCGGGAGCTGTACCAGCACTGGGTCTTCGCGGCGGCGTTCCTGGGCGCATCGGTGACCGCCTTCTTGTCGCGCTTCCCCGCCACCGCCGCGCGCGTCCCGCCCCGGGTGTGGTACGCGTTCATGGCGCTCGGCGGGATGGTCTTCGTGACCTTCCGGGTGTAACGCTACTTTTTTTCGCCGACCCACAGGCCCTTCGCCACCGCGAGCTTCTCCAAACCGATCGGAAGCTCGGGCGTCTCGTGCAGAGCCACGAAGCGGCGCCCGCGCAGCAGGATGCGGTGCGCCTCGACGAGCCAGGCCGAGGTGGCGAGGTCGCGTCCCACCACCACACCGCGCGCGATCGACTGGCGCAGCGGGATGACCGACTGCGTGCGGAGCAGCGACAGCACGGGGAGCTCCTCGACGTCGGCCGGAGCGTTGATTCCGATGAAGTGAATGCCCGCCATCAGGCCGGCGAGCCCCATCGCGTGGCGCGCGGCATCGCCGACCAGCACAACGAAGCCTCCGGGGCCCGACAACTCGAGGAGGGCTTGAAGGTCGACGGCAGACGGGCCAGCGGCGGCAGGTGGACTCTTGGGCGACGGCTCGGTCGCACCGAAATCCACGATGCCGTTTGTAATGAGGTATTCCCTGCGGCACACCGGGCACCCGACGATCCCGAAGCGCACCATCCGGCCTACCATTTCACCCGTCGAGAGCACCAGGACGTCTTCGCGGTGCGACTCGGGGCAGCGCAGCATCTCCGTCAGCTCGATGTGCATGAAAGACAGTGCGTGGTGAGTGGTGCGCCCTAAAGGACTTCCTGACGGTCGTGGTGCGTCGTCAGCGCTCCGGTGTGAACTCGACCCAGGTCAGCTTGCCGGCCTCGACCCTGACTCGCCGGAACACGCGCTTCCCGCCGATCGCGACGCCCAAAACATACTCTCCCGGCGGCACATCGGAGATCCCGAAGTGCTCCTGATAGACCGGGTCGGAGTGGTTGCGCGAGCCGTAGGTCTCGATGAACGAGAAGGGCGTCTCCTGCGGCTCAGGCTTCACGAGGCCGTAGATGCGGGCCTGTTGCACAGGCTTCCCCGCCGAGTCCCACACTTGCCCCGCCACCATCCCTGTGCCCGGGAGCGGGTCGATCCACAGCTCGGGATTCGTGTTGTGGGGCGGATAGCGGACCGCAGGGTCAACGATGAGCCGACTGGAGTCGAAGGGTGAGGCGTGCACCTCGAGGTGCAGGTGGTCGTTGGTGGCTCGGCCCGTGTTGCCGACGAGGGAGATGACGTCGCCGGCTTTGACACGGTCGCCGGCCTTCACGAGGAGCGTCGAGTTGTGGTAGTAAACCGAAAAAAGGTACAGCGGGTGGCGATCCCCGGGGCCATGCCCCGGGGTGAGCCGCCGGTCATGCCGGATCGCCACCGTAAGCGCCCCCTGCTCCGCCGGCCCCGCGGTGCACTACCACGCCGTCGCCGATCGCGTGGACCGCCGTCCCGTCGGGGTTGTTGAACTCGACGCCCTGGTGCGGCTGGAAGTTGCCGCCCATCGTCGAGCCGAAGCGGTACGTCTGGTCGATGTAGGGCTGGTCGGTGAGCGCGATGGGGCGGCGGAACCAGGTGTGGCGCGGCTGCGATGGCCTGCCTCCCAGAGGGGCATTGTTCGCGCGTTTGTCTGCGCTCAGGACCCGATGCAGCTCCGGGCGATCCTCCTCGAGTGAGGATCCGATTCGAATTACCCCCGAGTCGGTGTTGAGCGACTGCCGGCGCCACTCATAGCAACGGGTCTGGCACGGCTCGTAATCCACGAGAGTGGTCCAGGATCGGCCGCCATGGGTAGAACGCTCGTTTGCGTGCACGGTGTTAATTGACAGCTCGTTTCTCGACCATCCGATCCCCAGTACGTACTGACTCTCGATCCTCCCCCATACCGAGTCTCTCGCTGTCGTCGCCCCAACCAGGTCCGTGATCACCCGCCACGTCTGCCCGTCGTCCCACGTCACCTTGATCCCGTCCGCGGTAGCGATGTACGTCGTGTCTCCGCGCGTCACGATCCCATTGGGCGCGACGTACTGCCACTCGGGGCCGAGCTGGCGGAACTCCCAGTTCTTCCAGGTCTTCCCGCCATCGGTCGAGAGGCCCCAGCCGTTCCCGACGGTCCCGTACCAGACTTGGCCCCTGGGTCCGAATCCGAACGCCTGCACGAAGTCCCAAGAGATCGCGTGGGCCGCGGTGTCGCGCGACGAGCGCACCCGCTCCCAGCTCCCCGCTCCCTTCCGTAAAACGAAGATCCCTTGTCCATACGTCCCTACCCAGATCGCGCTGTCGGGTGCGCGGGCGATGGCCAAGACGTGCACACCCCAGCCGCTCGAGTCCGGGAGCTGGGGAACTTGCAGGGCCAAGAGCAGCAAGAGGCTGTTCATCCGCGGGGCGAGTAGACCGTGGGGAGCAAGCGAATCTCCGTGATGGCAACGCGCGCGGGCCGCGTGACCGCGAACAACACGGCCTCAGCGACATCCTCGGCGCGCATCATGTCCTTGCGCTTCGTGAAGCCGGGCTTCTCGTCGGGCTTCACATCGTCCCAGATGTCCGTGTCCACGGGCCCGGGCGAGACGAGCGTGGTGCGTACACCCGACTTGACGGTCTCGGCGCGGATCACCTCGTGCATCCCTCGCAGCCCGAACTTGCTCGCGGCATACGCGGTGGACCCCGGGAACCCGATGTAATCGGAGATCGAGCCGATGGTGACGAGATGGCCGCTGCCCCGCTCCACCATGCGCGGCACGATGGAGCGCGCGAGCAAAAACGGCCCCATCAGATTCGTCGCGAGCGTGGTGGTGAAATCGGCGGGCGTCGTCTCTGCGAGCGACTTGATCAAAAAGATCCCGGCGTTGTTCACGACGATGTCGGGAACGCCCAGCTCGCTCACCACGCGCCCCACGGCGCGATCCACGTCGGCGGGAACGGTCACGTCGCACTGCAGGTCGGTGAGGCGGTCGCCCGAGGCGTCATGCAGGCTGCGCGCCAGCCGCACCACATGCGCGCCGGCGGCGCGCAGCTCGTCGGCCACGGCGAGGCCGATGCCGCGCGACGCACCAGTGACGAGCGCCAGCTTCCCGACTAGGCCCGGCCCCGTCACGCCAACCCGTTGCCGCCGTGCACCAGGCGCAGGAACTCGTCGCGGGTCTTGGCGTCGTCGCGGAACGCCCCGCGCAGGGCGCTCGTGACCGTCTTCGAGTTCTGTTTCTCCACGCCGCGCATCATCATACAGAGGTGGTAGGCTTCGATCACCACACCGACCCCCAGCGGCTTCAGCACCGCGCACAGCGCGTCGGCCACCTGGTCGGTGAGGCGCTCCTGGACCTGGAGCCGGCGCGCGAACACCTCGACGACGCGCGGGATCTTGGAGAGGCCGACGATCTTGCCGTCGGGCAGGTACGCGACGTGCGCCTTCCCGAAGAACGGCAGCATGTGGTGCTCGCACATCGAATAGATCTCGATGTCGCGCACGCAGATCATGCTCTCGTGCTTCTCGTGGAAGACGGCGTCGCCGATCACGTCGTGCACGCTCATCTGGTAGCCGCGCGTCAGCCACTTGAGTGACGCCTCGACGCGGGCGGGCGTGTTCCGCAGCCCTTCGCGCTTGGGGTCCTCGCCGAGCTGCACCAGCATCTCGTGCACCAGCGTGTCGAACGGAATCCGCGCCACGGTCGGCTCCGTGTGCGACTCGTGGAAACTGTGCAGGCTCGCCGATTTGATCTTATCGCGTCCCATGGTCTAGGTCCCCGTGTAGTCCACGTAGTTACGCTCCGTCTCCCACAGGCGGATGTGCGCCAGCCGAGTCGGCTTCAAGGCCGGTTCGAGCACGCGCCAGCACACGACGGCGATGTTCTCCGCCGTGGGGATCAGGCCCGAGAACCACGGGACGTCGAGGTTCAGGTTCTTGTGATCGAGGCGCCGCACCAGGCACTCCGTCACGGTCTCCTTCAACCGGTTGATGTCGAGCACGTAGCCCGTGGCAGGGTCGATTTCCCCTTCCACGGAGACATCGAGGTTGTAGTTGTGCCCGTGGAAGTTCGGGTTATTGCACACGCCGAAGATCCGCTCGTTTTCCGCGTCCGAGAAGCGCGGGTTGTAGAGGCGGTGGGCGGCGTTGAAGTGCACCCGGCGCGTCACCACACAGCGTGGCATCGCTTGTTCGACCTCCCCGGTCTGACTAAGTTGGGCTCCGTGCGACTCCTAAAGCTACTCGCAGCCGGGTTGCAGGCGGGAGGCTCGGCGCTGTCGGCGCTGTGGACCTTCCCCAGCATCCTGTTCTCGGCGTTCCTCGTCGCCTGGGGCGCGGAAGCCGCGCAATTCTTGATCTCCCAAGGCCTCGCGCTCGCCATCCTCGCGTGGCTGCAAACGCTCCCCGAGTTCGCCGTCGAGGCGGTGATCGCCTGGGAGGCGGGGAAAGATCCCGAGCGCTCGCATCTCGCCATCGCCAACCTCACCGGCGCGATCCGGCTGCTGCTCGGCCTCGGCTGGCCGATGATCTATTTCGTGTTCGCGTTCTTCGGCCGGCACGAGTCCAAGGTGCGGTTCCCGGCGATCAAGCTGCACCGCGAGCACGCGGTCGAAGTCGTCGGTCTCATCCCGCCGCTGCTCTACTTCATCGTCATTATCGTGAAGCAGTCGATAAGTTGGGTGGACGCAGTCGTGCTGCTCGCGCTGTACGTCGCGTACCTGCTGGTGCTGCTGCGCCACCCGCCGCACAGCGTGGAGCAAGTCTCCGACGCGCCCCGCGTCTCGCAGTGGGCGTACCGCCAGCGCGGCTGGCGCCGCCAGGCGGCGATCGGCGGACTGTTCGCCGTCGGGGGCTACCTGCTCTACGTCACGGCGCACCCCTTCCTCGAGTCGATGCTCGCGGTGGCGGCGCTGCTCGGCGTGAGCCAGTTCGTCCTGGTGCAATGGGTCGCGCCGTTCCTGTCGGAGTTTCCCGAAAAGGTCTCCGCCTTCTTTTGGGCGAAGCGCGTTACTCACGCGCCGATGGCGCTGATGAACATGGTGTCGAGCAATATCAACCAGTGGACCGTCCTGGCGGCGATGATCCCGCTCGTCTTCGGGTACTCGCACTACCAGCATACGGGAGTGTGGGCGGACTTTCACTTCGATGCCGAGCAGCGCATGGAGATTGTGCTGACGCTGCTGCAAACGGCGCTTGGGATGGTGGTGCTCGCCAACATGGAGTTCGACTGGCTCGACGCGACCGCGTTGTTCGTCTTGTGGGCGGTGCAGTTCTTCGTCCCGCACCTGCGCGAGGAGGTCGCCATCGCCTACGCCGCGTGGATGGCGGTCCTGGGGATCATCTTCGTGAGCCGGGGGAAGCCGTTGCTGGCGCCGAAATACTTCATGGAGACGCTACGAGCGCCCCGAAACTGATCCGTGGCTGGAGCGCGTCCTTCAGGACGTGTGCAGTGGCCGAGCCGGCGACCGAGGGCCCGCGGGGCCCGAGGAAGTCCTTTAGGACCCTTTAGGACCAAAAAGCACAACCGGCCGGGCACCGGTGTAACCCGGGCCGGCCGGTCGGTAGAGCAGGAGCGAGGAGGATTATTGAAGCCCGAAAGTAATGACAGGTCCCTCACCACGAATTCTGTCTTCCCCTCGAGGGGGCATGACATGGGCCGCAGTATCTGGGTCCACAATCGAGCTGTTGGCTCAATAATTTGACTCCCCGCTCCTGAGCACTAGAATACGTCTTGGACTCAAAACGTCAACAGCCATGAACGTGACGCTCATCACTGCAATCGCCATGCTCGTCGCATGGATCCTGCTCGTGTTCGTCGCGCAGGTGCCCTCGGGATACGTGCACCTGCTGTATGCCGGCGCCGTCATGCTGTTCGCGCGCCGCGTGCTCATCGGCGCGCCCAGCTTCCGCTCATAATGCTCAACGTCACGGCCTGGGATCCGCGCGTCGGCCCGCTGCAGCTCTCCACTCTGCGGCGTGCCCTCGAGCAGGAGGGAATGGTCACCGCCTGGTGGTCCGACATCCCGGGCACGCACGTCCCCACACACGCGCACGACTTCCCCGAAACCCGTTGGGTGCTGTCGGGATTCCTACGGGTCATGATCGAAGGCGCCACGTTCGAGCTCGGGCCGGGTGACCGGCTCGACCTGCCACCGGCCACGCCGCACGCGACCGACGTGATAGGCCTCGGGCTCGTCGTCTATGTGACGGGCACACCCCACACGGACGCCAAGTTGCAAGACGCCACGCTGCACGACTGAACCCTACCTCGTGCAACGTGGCGCCTTGGCGTCGTGGCGTCTACAGTGCCTGCTTACTCAGCAACCGATTCGGCGTTCCACCCGGATTCCCGGTGATTGCACCCGCCGTCGAGTTCGTAATGATCCAGTTCGACACTGTCGCCGAGGGCGCGTCACCGAACGTCGCCTTGTAGAGCACGGCGACGCCGGCCACGTGGGGCGAGGCCATCGACGTCCCGCTCAGGCTACTCGTGGTGCCGAGCAGGAAGGCCGAGACGATCGCCGATCCCGGAGCATACCCCTCGACGCAACTGCCCCAGTTCGAGTACGAGGCCTTGGCGTCCGTCTTCTCGGACGCGGCGGTGGTGAAGACTCCTTTGGCGCTCGCGGGCGACGCCTGACACGCATCGACGTTGTCGTTGCCGGCCGCGACGGCGACGAACACACCGGCATTCGAGAGGTTCGTGGTCGCAGTGTTGAGTGCGGCGGAGAGCCCGCCGCCGAGCGACATGTTCGCGACAGCCGGCTTGATGTGATTGGCGCGGACCCAATCGATGCCGGCGATGATTTGCGACGTGAGGCCGAGTCCTGCGCAGCTCAGCACGCGAACGCCGTGGAGCGAGGCGCCTTTGGCCACGCCATACGTGGTCCCGCCGACAGTGCCCGAGACGTGCGTGCCATGGCCGTGGCAATCCTCACCCGTCGCGCCGAACGCGTCGTAGACGTTGTTCGCCCGGCCGCCGAAATCCCCGTGCAACGTCCAGATACCCGTGTCGATGATGTACGCGTGCACGCCGGTTCCGGTGGCCGTGTACGTGTACGTGCGGGAAAGCGGCAGCGCCGCCTGATCGATGCGATCGAGCCCCCACGGATCCCCGTTCGCGTTCATGGATTGCGTGACGTCGATGCGGTATTCGCGATCCGGCTCGACATAGGCGACGTGAGGATTCCGCGCCAAGGCGCGCGCGCCGGCGTCGGACAGCCGGGCCGCGAACCCCTTCAGCGCGCTCGTGTAGGTGAAGCGGAGCGTACCGCCCTGCGCCTTCGCCATCTGGTTGGAGAGCCCCACGGGATCGGTGACGCCATCGCGAAACACGACGATATACTGCCCCCGGACGACTGACGCGCTGGCGGACGGCTCCGGCACTTGCGGCGTCGTCGCCTCGCGGCAGGCCGCCAGACCTGCACTCAGGAGGACAGCGACGGCCGCTGCGGCTTTCCAAGTCATGGCAGACTCCTCGAGAAGGGTCGTGCGGTTCAGAAAGCAAGTTCCGTTCTCGGAGGTCGCCGAGCGTGTGGGGCGGGAGCCGTGTGGCAGGGGTGCTACAACGCCGGAGTCAGATCTCCCAGTTGGAGAACAACACGCCGCCCGCGGGGTGGCGCTCCGGGTACCCGTTGTAGCTCATACGCAGATCGGTCCAGCGGACGCGGTAGCCGCGCGCGATCAGGCGGCGAAATGCGTCGGCGAACCTCGTCTGGCAGCGCAGGGCGACACGGCGGATGCCCACCTTGGCCGCCGCGGCTTCGACTGCGGCGATCGCGGCCTCGAAGCCACGGTCGCTCCGCGCCGCGAGCTTCAGCACGCGCACCTCATCCCGCGCGCGCGTATCGGCGAGCGAGGCGGAGTGCCACAGCGCCATCGCCTCGAGACCGTCGTCCCCTTCGACAAACGACGTATCCCCGAGACCCAGCTCGGCGGTGAGCAGCATCTCGCGGGAAAAGTCACAGCCGGCGACGAGGCCACTCGCCAGACTGCGGCCCGCCGCGAGCGCCGCGTCTTTCTCACCGCCGGCGCGCTGCGAGAGCAGCGTCGGCGCCGGGTGACCGCGCGTGGCGATCTCGTTCGTCAGGGTGACGGTGAGGTGGCCCGGCATGAATCCGAGCCGCGCGTAGAAGCCGATGTTCTCGGGTGTCCGGGGCATCGTCTCGAGACCGAGGGTCACCACGCCCTGATCGATCAGCCAGTCGGTGGCGGTCCGGACGACGGTCTTCCCCACGCCGGTGCTTTGCCGGTCGGGGCGCACGGCGAGCGGGCCCATCCACCCCTCGGTGCCCGAGCGGTGCGCCACGTTGAACGCGGCGACCTCGTCGTTTTCGTCGCGCCACACCATCGCGCCATCGCCGGCGCCGAGTAGGGCATAGCGCCACACGAGGGGATTCAGCTGCGGCACGCGCACGCCGACGAGCCCGTCGCGCCGGTAGCGGTCGGTGAACGCTTCCGCGAAGACGCGATTCAGGCCTTCGATGTCGCGCTCGGTGGCGCGCTCGGGGCCGGCGACTCGCGTCTCAGGCAGCCACGCCCGCATCGGCCGACCCTCCTCCCAGAATTGCGGTGTCGTCGCGCACCACGCTCGCGCCGGCGGCGGCGTCATAGGCGACGCGGATCACGCGGTCCAGCCCGTCCCGCACCTGCTCGATGTGCGTGATCAGGATGACCTGCGGGAATCGGTCACCCAACCGGCGCAGCAGGCCGAGCACGTGCTGTCGCCGCGTTTCGTCGAGCGATCCGAAGATCTCGTCCAGCACGAGCAGCGACAGGGGCTGCCCCGCCCGCTCCGCGATCATCTGCGAGATGGCCAGGCGCAGCACCAGATTGGCGATGTCCTCCTCGCCGCCCGAGATCACCGGCTTCGGGACGCCGTCGTCGAGCACGACCACGCGGTAGTCCTCGTCCAGGTCGATCTCATCGTAACGGCCGTCGGTCAAGTCGGCCAGGAAGCTCGAGGCCAGCTCGCTGATCTCGGGCCGCATCGCGGCGTTCAGATCGGCGCGCAGGTCCGAAAACGCCCGGTCCAGCTCGTTGTGGAGCCGCAACTCGGCTTTCCGTTCGGCGATGGTGCGCTCGCGCGCCGCGCGCTCCCCCTCACGCCGCTCCGTCTCGCGCACCGCTGCCTCAGCACCCACCAGCTCGCCGCGTGTCTCCGCGACCGACAGCTCCGCCGCGCGTAGGGCGTGCGTCACCCCATCGTGCCGCTCACGCGCCGTCTTGAACTTGGCCTCCGAGAACCCTTCGGCCTTCACGGCGTCCGCCAGCTGGCGCGCCAGCGTCTCGCGAGTCGAGAGCGCCTTTTCCGCAAGCTCTGCCTCGCCGACCAGGACCTCGGCCCGCTCGGCCCGCGCCGCGAGCGCTGCCGCCTGCAGCGCGACGGGATCGAGCCGCGTCAACTCGGTGCGTACGGCGTCGTGACGCGCCGCGTCGTAGCCGGTAGGCCGGGCCGCGACCCGTCGCGCCAGGTCCGCCGCCCGCTTCGCCGCCGCCACACGCTCCCGCTCGAGCCGCGCGCGCTCCGCCACCTGCGCCCGCAGCGTTCCCTCGCGCTCGCTGGCGCGCCGGCTCTCCTCACGCAGGGCGTCGCGCGCCGCCTCCGCCTGCGTCACCGTTGCGGGGGGAACCGCGAGCTGCTCGAGGCGCTGACGGAAGTAGGTCCCGTCGTCCACGATCGCCTGTATCTGACGGTCCAGCACGCCGAGCACCGCCGCATGCTCCGCCCCCAGGGGCCGCCGGCACGTGGGACACTCTCCCTCCGGTCCGAGACGCTGGATCTTGTCGCGCTGCTCCTTGACCTCCTCATACTGCTTCAGGAGCTCCCCGCGTCGCGTCCCGGCGTACTCCTTCTCGCGCACCCATGTGGCCTGCTGCTCCTCCGCTGCCTGGTCGGCGGCCTCGAGCCGCTCGGCCAGGGCGCGCGCCTCGCCTTCGGCGCGCGCCAGCGCGGCCGCGGCGTCGGCCAGCTCCGCGATCCGGCCGTCGAGCGCCGTCAACGCCCGCGCCAGCTCGGTGAGTTTCGCCTGGTCCTCGCGCCGCGCCGCGTCTTCCTGGTGCAGACGATCGAGCTCGGCGAGCTCCGCCTTGAGGCGTGAGATCGGCGCGACCTCCGCTTCGAGCTTGCGCAGCTCCTCCCGCGCCAGCAGCGCCTCGGCCAGCTCCTTGTCGAGACGCTGGAACTCCTGGCGCTGCGCCAGCACGCCCTGCTCCGCCACACGCTGGTCGCCTTCGAGCGACAGCGTGCGCTCGCGGCGCGCCACCCATGCCTGCCAGCGCGGCTCCTCCTCAGCGAGCGTCTCCTGCGCCTTCTGGCGCGCCTTCTCGGCGTCGGACGCGGCACGGCGTGCCCCGGCCAGCTGCTGCTCGGCCTCGCGCTTCTCCTTCTGCAGCTCCCCGCGCGGCGGGAGACCGGTCTCGAGACCGTCCACCTCGTGGCTCAGGGCGCTGCGCCGCTCGCGCACGCGCTCCTGCGCGAGCCGCAACCGCTCGTAGCCGAGCACGCGCGAGAGGAACGCGGCGCGGTCGGGGCGGCTGGCGTTCGCGAGGACCGCCAGCTCTTTCTGACCCGTGAAATAGGTGTTGAAGAACTCGTCGTGCGTCATACCGAGCACGCGTTGCAACTTCGCCGTCACCTCGCGGAGCGAGTTCGCGACGATCGTGCCGTCCTGGTACAGCTCCGCGTCGTTGAGGCCGCGCTCCACCCGGTACTCGTGGCTGCCGAGTCCGAACTCGAGCTCCACGCGGACGGACGTGCGCGCCTTGGCGCGCAGATTCCGGATCGAGTCTTTGTCGCCGCGCGCCGCCGCGTTGCCGTAAATCGCCCAGGCCAAGCCCTCGAGGAGCGACGTCTTCCCCGAGCCGTTCGGGCCGATGATCCCCGTGATGCCGTCGCCGAAGACGATCTCCGTGTCCGCGTGCTGGCGGAAATTGACGAGGCGGAGACGGTGCAGTTTCACGCCGGCTCCTCCCCGTCCCCGCCCGCGGACGCGTCGACGTACTCGACACCGAGACGCACGAAGGTGGGGCGGTCGAGCTCGGCGTCGAGCGGGCGGCGGCCGAGGAATTCCCGCACCGTTTCGGGCAGCGTCTGGCGCCGTCCCGGCGCGCCCAGCCCCACGATGCGATGCTCCTCGGGACGCCGCAGGTCGAGCTGGAAATTCAACGCCCGGGCCTTATAGCCGCGCAGCGCCGCGTGATCGAGATCCCGCGCCGTGCCGCGGGCGACGTTCCAGATGAGGAGGCGTACGACCTGATCGTCGATCGATGGCTTGGCGGCGGCGACGACGCGCGCGATTTCTTCATCCAGCTCTTTGGCGGTACGACCCGCGCCCTCGATGGCCGGCAGCTCGACGAAGCGTCGCGGCGGCGCCACCGGGCGGACTTCCACACGGGCTCCAGGAAGGTGGGCGAGCACATACCCCTTCCCCGCCCGCCCGCGGTCCCGCTCGTCCTGCAGCTGGCCCCAGGGGTTAGGACCCACGTAGTCGAGACTGCCGGCGTACCAGACGTTGGGCTCGACCTGATGGGTCACGTGATAGTGTCCGAGGGCCACGTAGTCCCACTGCGCGGGCGCGATGTCCTCGCGCTGCAGCAGCGCGCCGCCGTATTCCATCGTGCCGCGCTGCTCGCCGAGCGCCGGCCATTGCCCATGCGTGACGAGAACGTTGCGGGCCACTCCCGGCTCGGGACGCAGGGCGGGCCGGTCCGGCTGCATCAGGGCCTGGTGCGGGACGGCGAGCACGGCACAGTCGAGGTGCGGGAAGGCGATGCGGCGCGGCCGGTCGGTCGCGACCTCGACCCCGAGCGCTTCGTAGAGGCGCAGGATCGTGCCCGTCTCGACCGAGCGGGGCGTGTCGTGATTGCCGGCGACGACGACAATCGGGGCCTCCGGTAGCCCCGACCGAAGCCGTTGGATCTGCTGGAAGAAGAAGAGGATCGCCGGGTTCGTCGGCCGGACCGAATGGAAAATGTCGCCGGCGATGACGATGAGGTCGGGACGCTGGACCAGCAGGTCGTCGACGGCGCGGCGGAACGCTTCGGCCACATCGGCCTCGCGCTGATTCCCGCCCCGGGGCGTCTGCCGGTCGAACTGGCGGAAGCCGAGATGCAGGTCGGCGAGGTGCGCGAGCTTCACGGGAGGGGGGGGGGGAGCGTCACTTTGCGTCGGCCAGTCGCACCGAGGTTTCGGTCTCGGACGAAAGCACCATTCCCTGACGGCCCAGCGGACCGCCGCTGACGTTCATCTTCATCGTACCCTTCATCGTACCGCTCACGACGACGCCGCGCGACAGGGAGAAAACCTGGTCGCCCACGAGCGACCCGGAGAGCCGCAGGGTGGCCCGCTGGCCCGCGATGGTGAGGGCGATCGGATCGCCCGGGAACGTCGTTTCGGCGTCGAGCAGCACCGTCGTGTCGGCCCCCCCCCCGGCGATCCGGATCTCCTTCACCGTGAGCTTGGTGCGCGACGCGCCTGCGCCGCTCGCGCCCGGCAGCTGGCCTACCGGCAGCTCGGTCGCCACGGTCCACGAGTCGCCCGGCCCGACAGGTTCCTCGGGGAGGGCGAAGGCCATCGCCTTGACACCAGTGGCCATCTGGGCGGCCAGCTCCGGGGCCACACCCGGCGCCGCCCCCATGTCGCTGCGGACGACTTGTGCGCGTTCGTCGAACAGCACCGTGCTCACGAGTCCTCGCAACTGATCGAGCTCCCGGGCCATCATCTCGGGCGACATCCCGGGCGCTTCCATATGCGTCGAATCGAACGTGACCTTCACCTCGATGCCGCCGGGGACCGGACCGGTGACGTTCTGGGTGAAGTGCATGCGCAGGGTGAGCCGCTGCTCGCCCATGCCCTTCATCGGCCCGGCTTCCATGTTCATCTTGTTGATCTGGTCGAGCGCATACCGGTGTACCGCACCGGCCGGGGGGTGGTAGCGGAGCGTCACCTTCGAGGGGGCGTTACCTCCGCGGTCACCACACGCCGCGGCCAGGAGGGCGGCGGTCAAAACAGCCAAACGTCTCATATCAGTAGGGCTCGTCGGAAATAGGGTTCAAGGGCGGCACCGCGCGGCGTTCGCGCGGCGCATCCGGCGCCACACGGCCGCCCAGCGCCTTGCGGAAGTAAGCCAGCACGTCGTCGGGACGCTTCTGCCGCACGGCGGCCAGCGCCCGGCGGACATCCTCCTCGGTGCGATCGGCGATCAAGTCCTTCACCTGATTCGGGCGAATGCGCCGATCGAGCTGCACCAGCTGGCGCGCCACCGCGTCGTCGAACGCGAGATCGACCGCGGCGGGGAAACGCTCCATCCCGTCCCGGCCGCGCAGCACCGGCGGCTTGGGGAAGCGCACGAAGATCGGCTGCGTGAAGTGCGGATGCCGCACCATCAACTCGCCCACCGGAAGCGTGGCGAGTTTGATCTTCGTCGCGGGCGACAGGACCTGGTAACCGGGGGTGGCCAGCTCGTCCATGTCCATGCGGCCGTACACCTGCGTCCCGGCGTTGCCCACGACGCGGCGGTGCACCTGCGAGCGGAACTGCTCGGCGCTGAACAGCACCAGGCCGAGATAACGGCCCCGCTCGGAGATGTCGAGCAACATCTTTTTCACATACGTCTCCGGGCCATCGCCGGGCGCGTACTTGTTCAGCTCATCGACGAACACGACGACCGCGTCGACACCCAGGTCGCGGCGCTCGAGGTGCTCGCGCAGCTTCGAGACCGAACGGGCGAAGACGAGGTCCTGGCCCAGCGGATCGACGTTGGCCACGTCGATGACATACACCGCGCGGTCCTCGAAGGCGCCCCACGGCAGATCGCTCGGCGGACCGTCGTCGGTGACCAATCCCTTGCAGCGGGTCGAGATGTTGGAGAGCCGATTGCGGACTTTGCGCATCGTCGCGATGTGGTGGGTGCGCCAGCTGTCGCTGCGGCCACCACTCAGCTCCAACCCGTCGAAGATCGAACGGAACAGCCGGTCCAGGTCGGCGAAGGTTTGAACCTGGTGCGCGTTGCCGAAGCCGTCGTCGAACGACCGGCCCAGCACCCGGTCTCGCAAGAAATCGATGAACGCGTCGGCCTTGGCATCGATGTCGTCGCGGTTGAGCAGCACCTCCGCGAAGTCCACGACCTCTTGCAGACCCCACGTGAGGGGTGTGACGTCGTTCACCAGGTCGGCGTGCGTGCGCAGCGTATTCAGGTTGACACCGTCGGCCTTGAGCGGTGCGTAATAAAGCACCCGCTCGAACGGCTGCGCGGGAACGTCGAGCAGCTCGTAGCGGCGACGGTCCTCGTCGCTCAGGTCCCCGGGCTGGTCCAAGAAGCAGAGGTCGGGGCCTTTCACGTTGAAGCAGACGGCGGCGACTTTGCCTTTGTGGGGCGGGAAATGACGGAACACGGCGGCCAGCAGGAACTCGACGGCGCTCGTCTTGGTGGCGAGTCCCGACACGCCCGAGATGTTCAAGTGCGCCGCCTCCGGGCCGAGTAGGAAGTCGGCGTCGAGGTACACCGGTGCCTCGAGGCCACCCGACGAGTAGAGTCCAATTGGAATCGCGGTCGGCGTCGCAGAGTGGAGATAGGCGTCCATGCGAAGCGCTTGGGCCACGTCGACGTCGTTGGCCACGAACACCTGGCCGAGAGGCACTGGTTGCAACGGCTCCTCGGGGATCTGACGAAGGACGGCTGCGGTCCAGTAGCGGATCTCCTGACGCACGGTGGGCGCCGCTGCGGCGCGCGCCGGGTCGCCCTCGGCGCCGATCACGTCGTGCAGCGGCGTCGCCAGATCGGAGTAAGCGAAACCGTCGGTCACCACGCCATGGACGACGCGCCCGCCTTCCTCGACCTTCACGATCGCTCCAATCCCGATGCTCGTCTCGTTCGCCGTCCAGAAATGGAATTGGTGCGGCGTCGAGGGCTTCAGCTCGGTGGCGACGACGCGCCCGATCGCGACCCTATCGGGACGCGCGATCACGTGCCCGTCCGGGGCAGGCGCGAGGTGCGGGAGGCCAGCAGGTCGCGAGGGGCCCGGGCTCTCAAGTAGGTCTCCACGTCATGCATGGGATATAACAGGCGATCCCAGCGCACGTCCGGCGTCGCGAGCGGCGCCCGTTCGGCGAGGAGCCAACCGCTCGTGGCCGACGCGGCTCGGGCGGTGGCCGCGGCGGCACGGGCTTCGATGCGTAACAATCCGTACAACAGGTCGTTCCCTTCCCACGGCCAGAGTCGCAGATACCAGGAGTACACTTCGTTGCGCGCGTGGCCACCGCGCGCCCGAAAGACGCTCGTCCGATGCGCCGCCGGCACCGTGAGGGCCCGCTCCAGGTCCGCCCCGGTGAAGAATTGCGCGCCGTGGCTCTTGATCACACCCAGCGCGCGGGGATGCCCCGCCAACTTCCCCGAGACCGAGAGGAGCCCATCGACCACCAGCCACTCCGTCTCGCCCAGCCGCGTGAGGCAGCGCTCCGCCAGGTCCCGCTCGAGTCGCTGCCGTGCGCTGTCTACGGCACGGCGCGCCAGCTCGAGCACGCGCCCGGGCTGAGCCCCACCAGCCGTCTGATCGAGAGGGAGGTCCACAACATCGGGGCAGTTGTCCGTGAGCGCGCGCCGGCGTTCGGGCGCCATCGCGGCGAGCGGGGCAATGGCGAAGTCCCGCGCCCCTTCGAACGCGGTGCGCAGCCGGCGATCCTCCCCCCGGCGCCGCACCGCCGCGGCGACGTACGCCCGTACGACCGGCAGCACACCGTCGTACCCGACCACCTTCCACTGTTCGATGCCGTCGAGGAAGCAGGCGGGCGGCGACGACTCATCACGGGCGACGGGATACACCTGGACCGTCTCGCTTTCGACCAGGTCCGCACCGGGCTCGGCGCCGTCGTCGGCATCGGTGCGCCCCAGACTGGCGGGCGGGACGTACGCCGCGGGAACCGCCCCCGCACGGACGAGGGCATCCCACCAGGTCATGCGCCGGCCCCCCCCTTCAGGCGGTGGCTTCGACGTTCGGGAACGGGGGTACCCCGAGCAGCCAGAGCCCGGCGAGGCGCGACTGCTTGTCGACTTCCACGAGCAGGTGGTCGCCCACGCGCACGACGGTCGCTGCGCGCGTGCGCCCCACGCGGATGTGGAACACGGAGTCGGTTTCGTTCTTTTCGACGGTGAGGGCGGTGTCCACCTCGACCGCGGCAATGCCGGGCTGCGATCTGCGCGTCGGGAACGTCACCTGCCCGTCCTTGGCGGGCTCCGGCGCGACGAGCTTCGCGACGGTCTGCACGTCGTCGGGCCACGTCACGATGTCCACGCCGCGCAGCGCGCCACCCGCCACGTCGATGACCACGAACGAACCATCGCCCCCCTCGAGGTCGACTGTGCCATTCATCCCGTTCCCTTTCGTGACGCCCTTGCAGGCGACGGTCAGGATGTCGGTCTCGGGATCCCAGCGGTAGCTCACTTTGGGGAGCTTGCCGTCGAGCGGCTCGATGCGGGTTTCGAATTGCATACAGGCCGGGTAATATAGCTCCGAACCCAAGAGGAGCCAGAAGATGGAGCGGCGGGAGTTTGTCGCGGCGATGGGCGTGGCGTTGGTGCTGCCGCGGTCGGGGCGGTCCCTAAAGGACTCCGTGACGGTCGCAGGCGGTCGGGCGGTCGCGCAGGCGCCGAGCCTGGGCCGCGAAGTCTTCACCCGCCGCATCGAGCGGCTTCAACAAGAGCTCAAAACGCAAAAGCTCGATCTCCTCGTCGTGGAGCCGAGCACGAATTTCCAATACTTCGGCGGCTACAATCCTGGGCGCAGCGAGCGCCTCATCATGCTGATGGTGCCGGCCAACGGCGCGCCGCTGCTCGTGTGTCCGTCGTTCGAGGTCGAGCGCATCAAGCGGAACAGCGTGATTGCGGACGTGCGGGGTTGGGAGGAGCAGGAAGACCCGTGGCGCGTCGTGCGGAACGCGGGCAACCAGCTCAAGCCCTCATCCCGCCAAGGGACAGCAGCGGTGGAGCCGAGCACCTCGTATCAGAGCTTCTTGAACCTCACCAATGCGCTCGGGGGCTGGAAGTTCGTGAACGGCGCGTCGGTCACGGAGCGGCTGCGCATCGTCAAGAGCCCCGAGGAGATTGCGTTGATCCGGCGCGCAATCGACGCCACCGAAGCCTCGATCGCGGCGACATTCGCGAAGCTGGCGGTCGGCATGACGGAGCGCGACGTCGCGCGGCTGCTGTCGGGCGAGATGGCGACCCGCGGTTCGCCGGGTGGCGGGCTGGTGCAGTTCGGGCCGTCGAGCGCCCTACCCCACGGCGGTCCGTCGGCGGGCAAGCTCGAGCGCGAGACTGTCGTGCTTATCGATGCCGGTTCACGTGTGGAGGGCTACACCTCGGACATCACCCGCACGATCTGGTTCGGCGACGCACCCTCCGACGAGTTCAAGAAGGTGTTCAACCTGGTGCACGACGCCCAGACCGCTGCGATGCAGGCGGGCCGGCCCCTCATGACTCAATGCCAGGACATGGACCGCCTGGCACGCAAGGTCATCACCGACGGAGGCTACGGCCAGTTCTTCACGCACCGCCTGGGCCACGGCATGGGGATGGACGGACACGAGGCGCCCTATCTCGTGGAAGGCAACCAGACGCGGCTCGAGCCGGGGATGGTGTTCACGATCGAGCCGGGGATCTACCAGCTCAACAAGTTCGGTGTGCGGATCGAGGACGATTGTGTCATGGGAGAGAATGGAGTGGAGGTACTGAGTCACAGACCGGCAAAACTCTAACCGTCAGTCACCCAACTTCTTGGCGAATGCCACTATTCGATCCAAGCCTCGGGTGATGTCATCGGTCGCCGCGGCATACGAGAGCCGCACCCAGCGATCGTCCCCAAACGCGGCGCCCGGCACCAGCGCGACACCGTTCT
>Ga0193739_1000143_pt1 | contig 19222 bp, 13 predicted proteins | sample L2a2metaG_FD_144926 | JGI IMG/M metagenome (GOLD analysis project Ga0193739, IMG submission 144926) | Soil microbial communities from a riparian zone of the East river system, Colorado, United States - L2a2 | ecosystem: Environmental > Terrestrial > Soil > Riparian zone | place: USA: East River...
GGCCGCGTCCTCGATGTGGTAGGTGGTCACCTTCTCCTTGCAGATGGCGGCCAGATGTGTCGTGTTGCTCGAGTTGTAGCCGCCGATCACGACCATCAAGTCGAGCGGCTCCGCGATTAGCTTGAGCACGGCATCCTGCCGCTCCTGCGTCGCCGAGCAGATCGTGTCGAACGTGCGGAAGTGCTCGCTGACGGCCTCCGTGCCCCAGCGGCGCGCCATGCTTTTCCCCACTTCCGCCGCGATCGCCAGCGATTCCCCTGACAGCATGGTGGTCTGATTCGCGACGCCGACGCGCTGGAGGTCACGGTCAGGGTCGAGACTCGGTGACATCTTGCCTTTGAATTGTTGCAGGAACTGCTCCCTGCTCCCTGCTCCCTGCTCCCTGCTCTCGATGTAGTCACAGACCAGACGCGCCTCGGTCATATCCCGCACCACGAGATATTTGCCACCCGGATATTTGTTGACCTGACTCGACGTGGCCTTCGTCTCTTCATGATAGTTCTTGCCGTGAATCAAGGCGGTGAAGCCATCGCGCGCGTACGACTCGACGCGCTTCCAGACGTTCAGTACCGAGCCGCACGTGGTATCCACGAGCACACAGCCTATTGCCCGGAGCCGCTCGAAGTCCCGCACGGTGACACCGAACGCGGGCAGAATCACGACGTCATTCGCCGTGACTGTACTGAAGTCGAACTCGGCCTCGCGCCCTTCGGGCCGGTGCAGGAATTCCACGCCCATCGCCGCGAGTTTCTGGTTGACGTGCGGGTTGTGGATGATTTCACCGACGAGGTACGTGCGCTTTTCCGGAAACTTCGTGCGGGTCTCGTACGCGTATTCAACGGCGCGATCCACGCCGTAACAAAACCCAAATTCGCCGGCCAGCCGGAACGTGAGGTCGCCTACCTCGAGCGTGTACCCCGACGCCCGGATGGCATCCACCACCCTGCTGTGGTAGTCGGTCGTAAGGGCGCCTTCGATGGCGCCCTTGAGGCCGAACCCTTTCCTGAAGTAGGTCTGTTCCACGGGACTCAATCTAACTGGACGCCGCGGCCGCCGCGGATCGCGTCGAGGACACGCTGAACCTGCCAACCGTCGTGGAACGTGGCGGGCTCTCCTTGCGGCGTCCCGCCGCGTATTACGTGAGTCATCTCGCGCATCAGACGCACGAACGACCGCGCCCACATGTTGTTCGGCTTGGTCTTTTCCCAGAGATCGTCGGGAGCCGAGATATCCTCGAGTGGCCCTCCGCTCTTCCCCAGCTCGAGCTTCGTCTCGCCGCTGAGCAACAGCGTGCCTTCGCTTCCCGTCACCTGCCCCAGATGCCCCGGCCCGTGATGCGCGACGGCGCTCAGCGTGATCGTCGCGACGGCACCGCTCGCGGTTCGCAGCACGCAGCTCGCGAAGTCGTCGGCGGTGACATGTCGTAACGCGCCCGTCTCGTCTCTACGCTGCTTGACGAACGCCTCGGCCAGCCCGGAGACGTACGAGATCTCGCTGCCGCTCCAAAACCGGAAGAGATCAATGAGGTGCGATCCGACCGCGCCCAGAATGCCGCCGCCGCGCGCCGCGTCGAACCACCAACTCCACGGCGCATCGGGTGCCTGCGGCCGGCCGTCGCCGCGCAAATACGGTTTGAGCGACAGCTCGAGGTGTCGCAACTCGCCGATGGCGTTGGAGCGGATCAGCTCGCGGGCGCGCCGCCGGTTGGGCTCGTAGCGCAGCTCGTGGTCGATCCACGCCAGCCTGTCGGGATGCTGTGCAGATGCTGTCACCATCTGAGCGGCTTCAAACGCGTCAATCGCCATCGGCTTTTCGCACAGTACGTGCTTCCCCGCCTCCAGCGCGGCGATCGCGTAGCGCGCGTGAGAGTCGGGGGTGGACGACACGATCACGAGGTCGACATTCGCTGAGCGAGCGAGCTCCGTCCCGTCACTGAAGACGTGGGGCAGCCCGAAATCGCGAGCTACGGCCTCCGCATTGGAACGATGACCGCTGGCGATGGCGGTGGGCTTCGTCCCCGGGACGAACGCGAGCCCGGGCAGCTGCACTCGGCGTGCAAACCCGGCTCCAATGAACCCGACACGGATCTCGCTATTCGTCACGGTTGGTAGTTACAGGGCACCGTGTCGGTCGCGAAAGGAACGTCGTGGTACTCGATGCGCGCAGGGATGCGAATGGCGTTCTCGAGACCGGCGCCTTCGGCGCGCGCATCGATCTTGTTGCCTGTGCGCCGGACGTGGACGCTGCCGCTGTCGAGGACGTAGCCATGGGGCGTATCGCGGATGAAGTAACGGATAGCGACGGTCGCGCCAGGGACGGCCGCGGTGTCGCCCGGCACGACGATCGGGAACGAGTCTGGGATCACGCTGTCACGGTAGCGCAGTCGCAGGAGCACGCCGCTGCCCTCCGGGTCCACTGCTTCGAGCAGCAGCGACCGTCCATCACTGCAGTGCCGCGTGGCGGCGGGGAGCTCGAAACGGATCGTGTCTTTCGGAGGAAATGCGACCATCGCCTGAAGCAGAAGCGGCTGCTCGCTCTCATCCTTGCCGCAGGCCAGCAGCAGCACGAGGGCAGGGGCCAGCTTTAACGGGGAGATAGCGCGACTCCCAACGACTTGCGTGCCGCATCGGGACTCAGCGTGTGCGGTGCCAGTGCCGCGATCAGCCCGGACGGCAACGGCGTCGGCTTGAGGCGCTGCCGATCGACGCACACCAGCACCATCCATCCCGCCGCACCCAGCGCGTCTCTGTCCGCCCGCAAAACGTCGAAGTGCAGCGTGAGCGACTTGTTGCCGACCTTCCCCACGTACGCGGCAATGCGCAACCGGTCATCGAGCCGGGCGGGCCAGTAGAACTCGCTGTGCACGGCTTTGCGCGGCAGGAAGATGTCGTACTCGTCGAACATCCTGGCGTACGCCAGCCCGCAGTGCCGAAACATCTCTGTTTCGGCGATCTCGAACAGCCGCACGTAGGACCCGTAAAAAATGATCCCCGCGAAGTCTACGTCCGACCAACGGACGTATTCCTCAATGACGAACGGTTGCGGCGCGGGGGAGACCATCCCCCGGGGAAGCTAGGACCCTATGGAGAGGCGCGAAAGCCGTCCATCCCGTAGGACTTGAGACGTCTCCACAACGTCGTCCGGCTGATGCCGAGGCGTCGCGCGGTCTCCGCGAGCTTACCGCTCGTGTCCTGGAGTGTGTCGGTGATGGCTTGGCGTTCGCGTTCGGCGAGCGTGAGAGGAGCGGAAGGAGGAAGAATCGCTGCTTCACCGAGGCTCTGGGCGCCGTTCTTCAGCGGAGAGAATTTGGCGCCGAGAGTGTGCAGTCGGTTGCGCACGTCGCCGTTCTGCCCATCGATGGCCCGTCGCGCGGACGCGTTGGCATAGAGCACGCGACCCTGCTGGTCGAAGATGACGATGCCCTCGCTCACGGAGTCGATGACCGCGCGCACGAGGGGAGAGAACGTAGCGGGGACGTTGCCCGCAGGGGCGACAGGTTTGTCGATCATAGGTTGGTTATCCTCATACAAATCTTGGGGCTCCAAGGTTTCATGCTGTACTGTCGAGGTGTTAGGGTCGTGTCATGATGAGACTCAGGCGTAGGGCAAAAGGTTGCTGGTTCGTTTCGTCTTGCGTCCTCCCGGCCCCTTTCCCATTATTGACCGCTAGGACAACAACGTGCCCAAAGACGCGACCGCGACTCGCTCCAACATCCTTGCCGCCGCCGTCCAGACGCTCCAACGGTTCGGCGTCGAGGGATTTACACTCGATGCGGTAGCTCGCCGCGCCGGCGTCGTCAAAGGGTTGGTCCTCTATCACTACGCATCGCGCGGCCGGTTGCTGCGCGCCGCCGCATCTCAGATCGCTGATGCCCGGGGGGGCGCCATTAGTCGCGCGCTGGACAGCGGATCCGGCATGGCGGGAGTCGACGCCTGCTGGGAAGAGCTTCGCCGTCAGGCGGAAGACGGGACGGCCCGGGCCTGGCTCAGCTTGTGCGCCGCAGGGCTAATTGACCGATCGGCCAGGAACGCTGGCTTCGAGGACGCGGCGCGCACCGCAGTCGTAGACGGCTGCGCCGTCGCGCTCGCGACCGGAGTCCCGCTCGCGGAGGCGCGCGACGCGTACGATGCCCTCTGGTTGGCGCTACTCGATGTGACCGAGAAGGCCTAGCGTCTGCGGGGCCGGCGACCGCCGCGCATGACCCGAGCCCGATGCACGCTTCCCAAGCTCCGCAATCCCGTACGCAGCTCATCGAGCGAGCTTGCTCGCACCGCTTCATGTTTCCCGCGCGTCACCGTGTACCGAACCGGCCGGTCGAAGGGCGGGAGATCCTTGGGTTGCAGCCGGCGGGCCTGCCCCTCCTTGAGCCGCAACCGCACGATACCGCCGATTCCCTGCTCGACGTCATAGTCCACGGGCACGCGATCACCATAGAGAAATACCGAGGAGGGCAGGGCATCGAGCCGGTGGCGCTCGCCTTCCGGAATAGCCTGGTCCGGATCGAGGACGATCCGCGCGCCGATAAAGGCGTCCCACGAGGTGACCGCGCGTAACGGGGCCGCGATCTGCTCTTTCAGTTGCCCGCCGTCGGCCTGGCTCAAGCGGCCGCCTGAACGTCGCCAGTAGTGTCCGAACCGCTCCAATGCCCGCCGCACTTTCCCCTGATCGGGATGCGGCGTTTCGCCGGCGAGGACCGCGTCTACCAGCGCCCCTCGCGCCGAGTCAGCCAGGTCCTCGGGAAACGGCATCGGCAACGGCTCGACCTCGCGATCGAGGGTGAACCCGAAGTACTCGACGGTGCGCACGATCATCAGCCCTTCGCGGCGGCGCTGGCGCTCGAATACGACGTCTGGCCTTCCACGCCGCGCGTACCGGCGAATCGCGCGCTCCGGTATCTGCGTCCCCTCGATGCTCGCACGCGGCACGCCAAAACGGTCCGCGAAGTAACGCAGCGTTCCGGCGATCGCACCCCAACTCCCGCACACTGAGCTGCGGCTCGCCCGAGCCTCACGGCCGTCGGCCGTCTGCTCATCAATGACGAGGTCGAACGGCATGATCTTGGCCAAAAGGTCAGCAAAAAGCTCGAGGGTCTTGCGGTCTCCATACGGCAGCTTGGCGGGCAACGGCAGCTCCAGCTGGCGGTAGACCGACGCGGTTCCCAAAGCGATATCCTCGATTGCCTTCACGAGCACCCCTCGCTCCTCCGCCCACCGCTCGATGTCCTCTTCACGGAAGAGGTGACGCGCCAAGCCGTAGACCTCGCCCAGGTAGCCGTGCTTGTTGACCGCCTCCGCGTACACGTTGTAGGCCGTGATGTGATCGGAGCCGGGCACGATCAGCCCGGCGAGCTGTCGCTCCTCACGCGTCATGCGGTGCAGCGAATCGATGTTGGATGCGACCGCCACGAGGGGCACGAGCGGCGGCTCGGCGTGGTAGAGCATCTCGCCCCAGGGCCGCTCCACCGGCATCGCTTCGACCTCGCGGCCGTAACTCGTTAGGCGGCCGTGCTCTATGAGGCCTCGCTCCGTCAGAAGCTCCACGCTGCTGCGGTACGCCCGGCGATCGAGGGCGACGGGCAGATCGAGCTCTGTCGCGTCGACCCCGATGGCCGCGCACGTGATCGCCACCTGCTCGGCGTCGCCGGCGAGTTGGAACTCGGGAGCGGTGGGCCGCAGATCCTCAAAGGCGAGGTCTCGGTCGCTGAGGATGTACACCTCGCCCTGTTGCACTCGTCCATGCACCCGGCCAGCCATCTGGAGGATTTCGTTGGCGCCGAGGTACGCACGTGTCAGCACGTTCTTGCCGCGCTCTACGACGTTCGTATAGCGAGCGTCGTAGATGACCACGGTATCGAGACCGCGAATGTTGAGCGCCGATTGACCCGCAGCCGTCATCGCGAGCAGGAAGGGACGTTTGACCAAACCGTCAAGAAAAGGCCGAATTACCCGAATCGGCTCGCCGCCATGGTAGAACGCGGTGGCGAGGTTGGGCCAGCGGTCGCCCAGCTCTTTCGCGATCTGCTCGACCTCGGCGCGCGTCGGAACGAACACCGCCACGCCGCGGCGCTCGCGCATTACCCGTTTCACGAACCGGTCGTTCAAGAACTCCAGCGGTTGCTCTGCCAGGACGTTCACCTGTGCAGCCTTCGCGGGGTCGAAGGCGCGTGTCTCGAGGACCTCCGCGGAGGCGAGGTAGTTCGAATAGAAGCTCGGATCGACCGTGGCGGAGAGCCAGATGAAGCGGCAGCGGGCGCGCTTGCCTAAGGCCAGGCACAGCTCCATCTCGGCAGAGGTCTGATGGATTTCGTCCACTACCAGCGTGTCCTGCGACGTAATGAGACCGTCCTGGAACCAGCGGCGTGCAATCCCGGTCGTGATGATGACCACGTTCCAGGTCGGGGTCTCGGGCGTGGCTTCGCGCTCACGATTGACGACGCCCACCTTGAGCGGCGCCTTCAGGATCGTTTCCGCCATGCTGCGGATCGCGAGCGTCTTGCCGGTCCCGGTGCCCGCGACGATGCCGAACCCCTGACCCGACCCGGCGAGCCGCTGGATGTCATCCCCGTGCTCGCGCTCCAGCAGCGTCTCGAGCTTGAGGCCCAGCGCCAGCTCGATCGTCTCACAGGCGGCGCGCGTGGGGGCAATGACAATGACTCGGCCGGTCGCCGGTTCGGCGGCTAGAAAAGCCTGGGGGTCGGGGGGGAGAAAGTGGTCGCGGGAGATACGCACTGCTGGAATATAGAAGGCCCCCTCTCCACAACGTGGAGAGGGGGCCAGGGGCTGAGGTCAACTAGCGGCGGCGATGATGCCGGCGCGCGTGATACCGATGCGGGCGAACCACGACTACCCGCGGGCGATAGTAGCGGGGCGCGACGACGATGACAGGCGCGGGGTGATAACGGTAGTAGTAGGGACGTGAGTATCGATGGTAATACGGCCGGCCGATCACGACGTGACCGCCGAAGTACGGGTCTCCGAAACTCAATGACACCCCGACACGGGTTTGGGCCTGCGCGACGCCCGTCGCTAGGCCAACCAACAGTCCGACGATGATGAGCATGCGTTTCATGGTGCCTCCTTGGCCTTCCCTTTAGGGAAGACGCATGCCACGTCGGCGCTGGGTCGTAAGTACCTTGATTATAGGGAGATACACTCGAACCTGCGGACCGGCCGCCTGTCCGCCTGCTGGTACAAACTGTCCTCCCTCAATCTCCGAAACTGATTCCGAGGTCTCGTGCGGTGGTAATCGTGTCGGAATCGAGCGGGACGCGCCGCGGCGTCGCGATCGCCTCGACCAACGGCACCGCCACAATGCGCGGTGGTTGCAGCGCGACCATCATGCCGAACTTCTGCTCGGCGACGAGACGGACCGCCGCCGCCCCGAAGCGCAGACCGAGCAACCGATCGAAGGTGGTTGGGCTGCCACCGCGCTGCAGATGTCCGAGCACCAGGGACCGCGTTTCTTTGCCCGTCATCTGTTCGATCGAATGCGCCACCTTGTCGGCGATGCCGCCGAGACGCGCGTGCTCCGGATCGATGAGCGACACCGAACCGCCTTTTGGGACTGCGCCCTCGGCCGCGACCACGATGCTGAAATGCCGGCCCTCCGCTTCGCGGCGCCGGATCTTGTCGCAGACCTTGTCGATGTCGAAGGGGATTTCCGGTATCAGGATCACGTCGGCCGAGCCAGCGATGCCGGCGTTGAGCGCGATGAATCCGGCGTGGCGGCCCATGACCTCGACGACCATGACGCGCTCATGGCTTTCCGCGGTCGAGTGCACCTTGTCGATCGCGTCGGTCGCGGTGGCGACCGCGGTGTCGAACCCGAACGTCGCTACTGTGCCGCCCACGTCGTTGTCGATCGTCTTCGGCACACCTACGACGGGAAGCCCCTTCTTCCATAGCTCATGCACGATGCCCAGGGTGCCTTCGCCACCGATAGCGATGAGCGCGTCGAGGCGGTTGGCGCGGAACGAGTCGAACAGCTCCTGCGTCCGGTCGCGCTCCTCCCAGGAGCCGTCCGGCCGCTGGTAACGCCATTTGAGGGGATTCCCGCGGCTCGAGGTGCCGAGAATCGTGCCGCCGAGGTGAGTGATGCCGCGGACTTCGTGGGGGCCGAGGGGGACGGGGGGATCCTCGCCGAGCAGGCTGCCGAATCCGCGCTTGATCCCGACGCACTCCCAACCGCGATGCACCGCGGTGAGCACGGCGGCGCGAATGACGGCATTCAGCCCGGGTGCGTCGCCGCCGCCGGTGGAGATGGCAATTCTCACCGCTGGCCGGCGGCCGCCTCGCGAATCAAGCGCACGACTTCACCGGTCTCCGCGTGGCGCTTCATGGATTTCTTGGAGAACACGCGCCGCCCATCGACGTCTACCTCGAAGACGCCGCCGGAAGATTGAATGAGGCGCACCTCAGCATGGGGGTATGCATCGCGGATCTCGGCCGCCAGACCGGTGGCCCGAGGTTCGTAGTTTCAGATGACGCAGTATTCAATTGTGACGGTCATGGCGTAAACGATAGTCGCGCTTGACACGCCGCGCCACGGCGCCGACCTTGCGCCACAGCTTTATGCGGCGGGCACTCTTCGTCCGTGCGGCGATGTCTCTCGCCGCTCTCGTCAGCTTCGGCGCGGGGCTCGTCGCCCTCGCGAAGGGCACGGTGCCCGCGGGCGAGAACCTGCCGCTCGCCGGCGCGGTGCTGATCGTCGTCGCCGCGCTCAGCCGACGCTATGGCATCGCGCTCCCCGGCAACGGCTTCTCCTCTTATGTGATCGGCGTGATGCTGTTCGCCATTCTCGATCGTGGCTGGGCGTTCGCCGCGATCGTCGCGCCGTTCGCGATGCTCGTCGGCGACGTGCTGCTCCGGCGCGTGCCGGTGCGCGCCGCGCTCGGGAACGCCGCCCACCTCACCGCGGGATCGACGTTCGTGGGCCTGATGTATGCACGCATCGGCGGCGCGACGGGAGCGGCGGCGCTCTCGATCGACAACGTCGGCGCGGTCGCGGTTACGATCCTCCTGCTGCCCATCATTGTGAACGGGACGTTCTACCTCGAGCTGGCGCTGGGACAGACGATCGCGTGGGTGGATGCACGGCTCACACTGCGCTGGGAGTCGATTGTCTACCTCGTCTCGGCGGCCCTGGCGCTCGCGTGGCTCGCGTTGATCCACGAGAACCTTCCCGCCGGACCGCGTGCGCTACTCTTGAGTGCGCTGGCCATTGCCACCGCCGGCAGTCTCTACGTGCTGCGTCTGGGCGTGCGCGCGGACGAGCTGCATCTGATCCAGCGACTCGCGCAGGTGATCGCGGCCGAGCTGACGTTGAGTCAGAGCTTCCAGCGGGTGCAGGAGCTGACGCGCCAGCTCGTCCCATGGGAGCAGATGGGGTTCGCGCGCTACGATCCGCGCACCCGGCAGATGGAGCTGGTCGCCGACACCGCGGCTCAACCAGGCACGGCATTCCGCTTCGACTCCGATGCTGGCCTCACCGGGGAGGCGCTTCGCTTGCGGCATTCCGTTGTGGCCCACGGACTCGCCCGAGACCAGGTCGTCGTGCCCGGCGCCGAAACGCCCGGCTCGGAGATGCTCGTGCCTCTCTACCACGCCGGGCAGCTCGTTGGTCTCTGGAGCGTCCGTCACTCCGATCCCACGATGTACCGCCAGTCGGACGGCGAGCTGCTGGAGCTGCTCGCCCCCCAGCTCGCGCTGATGGTCGCGATCGACGGCTCGCTGCGGCCGGTCACGGGCGCCTCCGATCAGACGACACAGTACGTCCAGACGCTGACCGCCACGACGGAGGAAATCCACGCGTCCAGCGAAGAGGTGGCCGCATCGGCGCAGCGCGCCAGTCACGGCGCGGGCCAGGCGGCGGCGCTGGTGAGTACCGCCGCGCGCGAGGCGGCACAGCTGAGAGACAGCGCGGCGGAGCTCGCGGCGGCGGGCGACCGCACCCGCGAGGCGGGCTCGCAAATGGAGAAGACCGCAGACCGCGTGCGGACCGGCACGCAGAGCGCCGTCCGCCAACTGACCGATCTCGGCGCCACCACCGAAGAGAGCGCCGCGGAGGTCGGCCGGCTGCGCGATGTGGCGGCGCAAGTCGAAAAGTTCTCGGAGACGATCGGCTTCGTTGCGAACCAGACGAATCTGCTCGCACTCAACGCGACGATCGAGGCGGCACGCGCGGGAATCCACGGACGGGGGTTCGCCGTCGTCGCCGACGAGGTGCACAAGCTGGCTGAAGCGAGCGGGCGTGAGGCCCGTAACGTGAGCAAAGCGGTGCAGGACACGCGCCGCGCATTGGATCGCGCCGCACAGCTGATCGAACGGATCCGCGGCGACCTGGGACAAGTCGTCCAAAGCTCCGCCGCCTGGGTACAAGACCTCGATCGCATCGGCGAGGCGGCCGTGGAAACGGCGCGCGCCGGTAAACACGTCGCCGAGCTCGGGCGTCAGAGCGCCGAGCTGGCGAGCAAGATCACCGAGTCGCTGGGCCAGGCGCGCAGCGCCGCGCAGACCTCCAGCCAGGAAGCCGACGCTGTCGCGGCCGCCGCCGCCGAGCAGCTGCGAGCGATCCAGGACCTCGCCCATGGCGCCACCGAACTGTCGGCTCTCGCCGAGCAGCTGGCTCAGGCGCTCCGCTTCATCCGCGGGGGCAACGGTCATCCGTAGACTGGCCGTTGCCGCGACAGCCGTCCTCATTGCGACAAGCGTGGGAAGCTGTAACGGGGACGGCTCGTCGCCCGGTGCATTCGGACGCATCGACTACATCGCCGGCGCCATCGAGCCGATACTCACGCGCGGCGAACGATTCGCGATCGAAGGCTTTGGTTTCGGCACCCAGGCCGGGACCGTGGTGTTCACGCGTATCGGCGGCGGAACGATCGAAACGGCGGTCGCGGACTCCGACTGGACCGCATTCGCCGTGGTGATCACGCTTCCCGATTCGGCCGCCACCGGGCATGTCGCGCTGGCCCTCGAAACCGCGACAGGGACCCAGACCATCCGCACGATCAACGTCCTGCCGCGCTCGTCGTTCAATCCGGACGCGCTGACCTGGGCTGCACGAGGCACATTCCCGGGAGCCTCCTCCGGCGTGAGCGTAACGGCGGCAGAGTTTCCGGCGGCGGGAGGTGTTTTTCGCACGACACTCTACGCCGCTGGTGGTGCCGAGCCGCCTCAGATGACGCCGGACTCTGGCGTCTACGTCGCGAAGGTGACCGACGGGGGTGCAGGGGCTATCGGCAGTTGGGTCCGTCAACGCGACACCACGGATCCGGACCTGAGTCGAGTCCTCCCCGCGCCGCGCGCATTCGCCGCAACGGTCGTCGCGACGCGGTTCAACTCGCGGTTCCGGGGGAGTGCGCTGTACGTCATCGGTGGGATCGACACGGCGGGCCGCGCACAGGCGTCCGTCCTGGGAGCGGACGTCACCGCGGACGGCGTCACCGGTCACTTCGTCCCCCTCGAACCGCTGCCCACGCCACTCGCCGGCGCGATCGCGGTTGTGCGTCAGGGCAAGATTTACGTCATCGGCGGAACGGATGCTCTGGGACGGCCGCAGAGTTCGGTCTACATGGGGCGCATCGGGGCCGACGGCCACATCGACGGCTGGTACGTCCAGCCGCCACTCCCCGGCCCCCGGGCATACGGCGCCGGAATCGCGCGCGACCACCGGGTTGTCGCGATCGGTGGGGTTGCGGACAGCGTGCCTCCAGGAGGCGGACTGGGAGCGGGGACCCAGCGTCTGGTGACCGGGGATACGGCGGCGGTCAGCCTGCTGTCGGGATTCTTCACTGGCGCGTGGGGAGCGGGGCCGGCGCTGCTGCCCGAGGGCCGCTCCCAGTTCGCGCTGCTGGACCTGGACTCCACAGTGCTCGTGGTGGGCGGAATGTACGCCGGGGCACCTTCGAATTCAGCCGAAACACTCGCCGCCTCCGTGGCCGGCGACTCCGTCGGCCCGTTTGCCGGTCCCGTCGGCACCAACCGGATTGCCGACCTGATGTGCCTCACGGAAACAGCCGGAACCCTCGTTGGACCGGCCGGAATCACCTGGCGCGAGGCGGACGGGACGCGACGTGGATTGTTGGTCGGCGGGCTGGACCTGGCTACGCAAGGGCCCCGGAGCTGCGCCTGGGGTTTCTGAACGAGGGGCCGACTATTAAAGTGGAGTGCCGCTAACCTCCGGGGAGAGCCATGCGCGCTCGGACGATCTTGCTGGTGCTCTGTCTCGTTGCCGCTCCCGCGCCTTGCGCCGCCCAGCATAATCATCAATTCGAAATCGGCGCATTCGGGTCGTTTACCCGCTACGACCGCGCTTTCAACCTGGACAACCAGATCGGTGGCGGCGGACGGCTCGGCTACTTTTTCAGCTCGGTCCTGTCGGCCGAGTTCGAACTGGGCTTCCAGCAACCCACCCCGAAGACTGGAGGCGCCAGCGCGGGCCTCACCCTGTGGGGCGGCAGCCTGGCACTCAATTTCGGCAACGAGAGCAATCTCTTCTATATCCTGGGCGGTTACTCGCGCCTGAACTTCGGCGAACACGTCGCCTACAGCTTCACCGACAACGGATTCCACGGCGCGATCGGCGACCGGATCTTCTTCGGCGAGCGCGTCGCGCTCCGGATTGAAGGGCGCGCGATCTACTCGCCGAGCACCGGTTTCCCGAGCGGCAACTGGGCCGGACACATCGTCGGATCGGCGGGTCTGTCCATCTTCACCGGGCCCAGCGCCTACCGGGACGGCGATCAGGACGGCATCGCGGATCGGCGTGATACCTGCCCCGGCACCCCGGGCGGAGCGGTTGTAGACCCGCAAGGCTGTCCGAGCGACTCCGACCGCGACAAGGTCTACAACGGTCTCGATGCCTGTCCCAACACGGTCGAGGGCGCGGAAGTCGATGCCCGTGGCTGCCCGAAAGACGCCGACGCCGATGGCGTATACGACGGGATCGACAAGTGCCCGACGTCGCCGACGGGCGCGCGCGTTGACGCGACCGGCTGCACGACCGACTCCGACACCGACGGCGTTCCCGATGGTCCCGATCAGTGCCCCAACACGCCCGCCGGCGCGACGGTAGACGCGACCGGATGTCCGGTCGATACCGACGGCGACCGCGTACCGGATGGCATCGACAAGTGCCCCAGCACTCCGGCCGGTACGGAAGTCGACTCGGCAGGGTGCCAACGCGCCTCCGATACCGATGGCGACGGCGTGGACGACACGAAGGACAAGTGCCCGGGAACCGCGGCCGGCACGCGCGTGGACGCGGCCGGTTGCCCCATCCTGTTCACGGAAGCGCGCACGCCCGTCGTGCTCCGCGGCGTGACCTTCGAAACCGGGCGCTCGGCGCTGAAACCGGATTCGTACACGATTCTCGACATCGTGGCGGCGTCGCTCATCGCCAACCCCGAGATCCGAATCGAGATCGCGGGCCACACCGATAACACGGGGTCCATCGCGACGAACCTGCGGCTGTCTCAGGCGCGTGCCGACGCTGTACGCACGTATCTGGCGAGCAAGGGTGTGTCGCCCGACAGAATGGTGGCGAACGGGTACGGGCCGTCGCAGCCGGTCGCACCGAACACGACCCCGGCTGGACGCGCGCAAAACCGGCGCGTCGAGCTGCGGCAGACAAACTAGGCGGAGGCTAATCGTGAGTAAGCTCACCTTCATGCTTCTGGCGCTCGGTCTGACTGGAGCTCGCTTGGAGGCTCAGTACGACCGCCGTTACGAGGTCGGGATGTTCGGCGCGTTCACGAAATACGACAACGCGTTCAATCTCAACAACCAGATCGGCGGCGGCGTCCGCTTCGCCTATGCGCTCACGCCGATGATGGCGCTGGAAGTCGAAGGGCTGTTCCAACCGCCGCAAGACGTCAGCACGGTGCACCTCGAGCCGCTCATCGGCAGCGGCAGTCTCGTGGTGAACGCGCTGAATGCGAGCCGCATGTCCGTCTATGTCCTTGGCGGCTACACGCTGCTCGATTTCGGCAATACGAACCCGTACCGCTTCACCGATGGCGGCTTCCATGGCGGGGCGGGCGCGAAGTTCTACATCAGCTCGCGGTTCGCCCTGCGCTTCGAGGCGCGGGGGATCTACTCACCGGACACGAAGAGTGCGTTCCCCGGCGGCTCGAAGAGCGCGACGCATCTGGTTGGGTCGGCCGGTTTGGCCTTCTTCGAAGCCGGCGGTACACCAGCGGGAGATGCCGACAAGGACCGCGTTTCGGATAAGCGCGACGCATGTCCCGACACACCCTTCGGCGCGAGTGTGGACACCCGGGGCTGCCCGGGTGACGAGGACAGCGACGCCGTGCTCAACGGAATCGACAAGTGTCCCAGTACGCCAAGCGGCGCCACAGTCGATACGACTGGCTGCCCGCACGACCAGGACGGCGACAAGGTGTTCGACGGGATCGATCAGTGCGCCGATACGCCCGCCGGTGTCACCGTCGATGCGAGGGGCTGTCCGCCCACACCGGGCGACTCCGACAGTGACGGCGTCAACGATCTGCTCGATCAGTGCCCGGCTACACCGAGCGGCGCGACGGTCGATTTCAACGGATGTCCGATTGATTCGGACCAAGACCGCGTATGGGATGGTCTCGACAAGTGTCCTGACACGCCGTTAGGAGCCACCGTCGATACCAACGGCTGCCCGTCGGACGCTGATGGTGACAAGGTGTTCGACGGCATCGATCGCTGCCCTGACACCGCTCCCGGAACACCCGTGGATGCGTTCGGCTGTCCGGCGGATACCGACAAGGATGGCGTTGGGGACGGCTTCGATAAGTGTCCGAACACGCCACTCGGAACGCAGGTGGACGCAACCGGTTGCCCGCTGGCCAAGGACACCGACGGCGACGGCGTGATCGATCCGCAGGACCGGTGTCCGAACACGCCCGCGGGATCGCGCGTGGATCAATTCGGCTGCATCATCTTGTTCGAAGAACGCGCACCGGCGACACCGGGCGCACCGGCGCCGGCGCGGCCGACGCTGATCCTTCAGGGCGTGAACTTCCAATCGGGTCGCTCGGTGCTGACGACCGCGTCATATGCGGTGCTCGATCAAGTGGCGGCATCGTTGGTCGCAAATCCTGAGATCCGCATCGAGATCGGCGGATACACCGATTCGACGGGAAGCCGGCGAATGAATCTCGGGCTCTCCCAGGCGCGGGCTATTGCGGTGCGGACGTACCTGGCGCGCAGGGGCGTCGCTCCGATGCGGATGCGAGCCACGGGCTACGGAGCGTCCGGATACATCGCCGATAACAAGACGGCAGAAGGGCGGGCGATGAATCGGCGCGTCGAGCTGCACAAACTGAATTGACGTCGGACTGTCGGACGGTCTGACCGTCGGACTGTGGAACAACGGCCCCGGTCGCGCGCTGCGACCGGGGTCGGTAGTTTTCTGACCCCACGATGAACCGAGAGATCACGATGCGCCGTTACTGGATGTTTTTGCTTGTTCTGTCCGTCAGTCCGACGGTCCGACTGTCCACCCAGGCCCGTCCCTGGCAGTCCACCGACTATTATCGGTTGACTGTCGTCAGCGATCCCGAGCTGTCACCGGACGGCCGGCGGGTCGCGTTCGTCGTGACGACCGTCGTCGAGGACAAGGACCGGCGCCACAACGAGATCTGGATGGCCGCCGCCGACGGATCCGCGCCCGCGTTCCGCTACACCAGCCCCTCGACGGAAGCAGCGAATCCCACCTGGTCGCCCGACGGCTCGCTGCTCGCGTTCTCCAGCAAGCGCGAAGGCTCGGATGACGACATCTGGTTTCTGCGCACGACGGCGCCAGGCGGCGAAGCATTCCAGATCAAGGGTGTGCACGCCATGCCGGTATTCTCGCGCGACGGCAAATGGCTGGTGTACACGTGGCGCGGCGAGGAGCCGGACAGCCTCAAGAAGGAGCCGTGGCGTAACCGGGTCTCGCCGGCGGCGATTACTCGCGGGCCCGATCCCAAACGATTCGACGGGCGGGTCTATACATCGATTCCGATCGTCGGCGACGAGCGCGGGTTCCTGGCGCCCCGCGAGACGGGCCGGCCCAGCCACCTCTACCTCGTTCCCATCGCCGGTGGCGCACCGCGGCAGCTCACGCGGGGCGACTTGAGTCAGACCTCGCCGGCGTGGTCACCAGACGGCCGGACGATCGCGTTCGAGCAGGACACCAGCGAGAATCGGGAAGTGCGCGAGGATGGGTGGCCCGCGCTGTTCCTCTTCACACTCGGCGACAGCACGGTTCGCGCCTTGCCCACCGGCTTCCCGCAAAGCAGCAATCCCGCCTGGTCGCCCGATGGCAGGACGATCGCGTTCGTCTGTTCGAAGGGACGTGGGATGGAGAATGACATCTGCGCCGTCGCGGCAACTGGTGGCACCGCGCGGAATCTCACGGCCGACTGGAGCCTCGAGCCGGGCAACCCCAGGTGGTCCATCGACGGCAAGACGATCTATTTCAGCGCCGAGACCAGCGGCAACGCGCATTTGTTCTCGGTGGCGGCGGCCGGCGGTCCGGTCCGTCCGGTGACCACGGGAGAGCGGCAACTGCGCGGGTTCACGCTGAGCGCGGACGGGCGCGCGCTCGCCTACACGTCCAGCGACATCACGCACGGGACCGAGCTGTACGTCGCTCCGCTCGCCCGCGGTGCTGAACGGCGCCTCACTTCGTTCAACGATTCTCTCTTCAAGCAAGTCAGCTTGATTCCGGCGGATACGCTCTGGTTCACCGGCGTCGGTGGATTGAAAATCGAAGGCTGGCTGATGAAGCCGTACGGATACCAGCCCGGCAAGAGCTACCCGCTCGTGCTGTCGATTCACGGCGGCCCGCACTCGAATTACGGCAATGTGCTGTTTCCCGAGTTCCAGATGCTCGCGGGCCAGGGCTACTGGATGCTGTTCACCAATCCGCGCGGGTCGAGCGGCTATGGACATGGCTTCACGTTTTCGACGCGCGGGCGCTGGGGGATGGAGGACTACCAGGATCTGATGCAGGCGGTGGACGTAGCCATCGCGCGGACGAAGGGCAGCGTGGACACGACGCGGATGGCGGTGCTGGGCGGCTCGTACGGTGGGTTCATGACCAACTGGATCGTCGGCCACACCAATCGATTCCGCGTCGCGCAAACCGACCGCTCGATCTTCAACTGGTACTCCTGGTACGGCTCATCCGATGCGCAGGGACTCACGGACTACGAGTTCAGCGGCGCGCCGTGGGACAGCGATTCGCTGTATCGCGTGCTCTCGCCGATGACGTACGCCAACAGCATGCGCACGCCGATGCTGATCGTGCACTCCGAGGACGACAAGCGCACACCGATCACCGACGGCGAGCAGTTGTTCATGTCGCTCCGTAAGCGCGGCGTTCCAGCCGAGTTCGTTCGCTATCCACGGTCCTTCCATGGACTGTCGCGCACCGGCCCGCCGTGGCTGCTCGTGGACCGGCTGGAACGGATCCGCACCTGGTTCGCGCACTGGATCGGGACGGGTGACGCGACGCCGACGACGACGACGAGCCAGCATTGATACTGCGCCTTCTCGGGCTCGTCGCGCTGGCAGGAGCCCTGCTGGCGCCGCCGGTGCACGCACAGCGGCCGGCCCGCCGCCCCCCGGCCCCCCGGCCCACGGTGCCCGTGATTCCGACCCCGCGCTCCGTGTTGGGTTTTGAGCCGGGTGAGGACCGAAAGCTCGTCGAGTGGCCGGTCCTGGTGCGCTATTTCGAAGCGCTGGCGAAGGCCAGCGATCGTGTCGAGTACCGCGAGCTTGGTAAGACCACGCTGGGCGCGCCTTTCATCGCGGTGGCGATCTCGAGCCCGCAGAACCTGCGGCGACTGGACTATTACAAACAGGTCAACGCCGGGTTGGCCGACCCCAGAGTCTTCCGTACGAGCCGCGCCGCGCGGGACGCGCTGCAAAACGGCAAGACGATCGTCCTCATCACGTCGAGCATCCACTCCACCGAAGTCGGCGGTCATCTCTCTCCGGTCGTGCTCGCCTATCGGCTCGCGACGGACACGGGCGCAACCACTCGCGCGATCCTCGATAATGTGATTCTCTGGCTGGTACCGTCGCTCAACCCGGACGGCGTGACCATCGTGACGAAGTGGTACAACCGCACGCTCGGCACCGCCGCCGAGGGGACGTCGCCGCCCGAGCTCTACCACCACTACACGGGACACGACAACAACCGCGACTGGTACGCCTTCACGCAGGTCGAGACGCGGTTAACGGTCGATTCGCTGCACAACGTCTGGCATCCCCAGATCGTGCACGACATTCATCAGATGGATGCGAACGGGGCGCGGCTGTTCCTGCCGCCATATCTCGATCCCATCGAGCCGAACGTCGATCCGCTGCTCATCGACGGCGTGAACGCGCTGGGCACGACGATGGCCTGGGAGCTGGCCGGCCAGGGCAAGGCCGGCATTTCGATCAACGCCACCTATGACGCGTGGACGCCCGCGCGGGCATACCAGCACTATCACGGCGGTGTGCGGATCCTCTCCGAAACCGCGAGCGCCGACCTGGCGTCGCCCGTGGACATCCCCTTCGATCGCCTGCAGGCCCGCGAGCGTGGGTTCACTCCGCGGGAGCGATCCTGGAACTTCACGAACCCATGGCGCGGCGGCCGCTGGACGCTGCGCGACATCGTTTCCTATCAGACCGAGGGCGCGTACGCTCTGCTCGCACAGGCCGCGCGTGGGCGCGACCGCTGGCTCGCGAATTTCTTCAACATCGAGACGCGCGCGGTACGCGGCTGGCGGGAGTGGCCCTACGCGTACGTCATCCCCGCGCGTCAGGACTCTGTCGCGCTGAGCGCGATGCTCGCGATTCTGCGGCGCGGTGGGGTGGAGATTCGTACGGCGTTGCAGTCGTTCAATCTGCAAGGTCAGCGTCACAACGCGGGGACCTACGTCGTCGTCCTGCGGCAGCCCTACGCCGCGTTCGCCAAGACATTGCTCGAGGTGCAGCGCTATCCGGATCGCCGCCTCTACCCCGGCGGGCCCCCGGAACGGCCATACGACGTCACCGCGCATACGCTGCCGTTGCTCATGGGTGTGCATGCGATCGTGGCGAATGATTCTCTGCGGGTGCCGCTCTCGTCGCCCGTAATTCCACGGGTCCTCACCCCCTTGCCCCCTCTCCCCGGGGGGGAGAGGGGGAACGACAGCGGGAGTCCGCGCATCGGTCTCTACAAATCCTATGACGCGACGATGGACGAG
>Ga0193739_1000144_pt1 | contig 19206 bp, 17 predicted proteins | sample L2a2metaG_FD_144926 | JGI IMG/M metagenome (GOLD analysis project Ga0193739, IMG submission 144926) | Soil microbial communities from a riparian zone of the East river system, Colorado, United States - L2a2 | ecosystem: Environmental > Terrestrial > Soil > Riparian zone | place: USA: East River...
GCGCCCGCATCGGCGCGCCCTCTCGGTCGCGGGACATCTGGCGCTGGTGTCCTTTGCCTATTTCACCGCGAACGCGTTGCGCTTCGACTTCGCGATCCCGCCTGAGCAGCTCCGCAACTACGCCGAGACCTTGCCCTATCTGCTGGTTCTGCGGCTGGCGCTGTTCCACCGCTTCGGACTGTTCCGCGGGTACTGGGCTCTGTTCGGCGTGCGTGACCTGCGCCAGCTGCTGGCCGCCGTCACGCTCAGCTCGGTCGGGTTCGTCGCGCTGCTCATCTTCCTCGGCCGAGTCGGAACGATGCCGCTCGTCGTTCCCGTGCTCGACTGGTTCATCATGGTCATTCTCGCGGGTGGCATCCGCTTCCTGGCGCGCTGGATCCGGGAAGAGCCGTTCCGCCGGCCCAGCCGTGGGCAACGCGGGCTGCTGCGCTGGATAAAGGAAGAGCCCCTGCGCCGCCGCCCCCGCCGTGGGCGTCCGGCCATCATCATCGGCGCCGGCGAGGCCGGTGAGCGCCTGCTCCGCCAGCTCCAGCACGATCCACGACACCCGCTGAACGTCGTCGGCATCGTCGATGACAATTCCAACAAGCATGGACGCACGATGCATGGCGTCCCGGTGCTCGGCGGATCGGACGAGCTGCGGCGCTTTGTCGCGATCCACCATGCCCAGCAGATCGTGATCGCCATTCCATCGGCTTCGCCGGAGCAGCTCCGGACACTCGTCGCGCGCGCGGCCGCGACCGGCATCGCCGTCAAGATCCTGCCGCCGCAGCTCGACCTGCTGTCGCCCGATGAGCCGCAGATCAACCAGGTCCGCGACGTCCAGGTCGAAGACCTGCTCGGCCGGGCACCAGTGCAGCTCGAACTGAAGGACGTCGCGCTCGAGCTGGCCGGGAAAGTCATTCTGGTGACGGGCGCTGGTGGCTCGATCGGCTCGGAGCTGGTCCGGCAGATCGTCCGTTTCAACCCGCGGCGCGTGCTGCTGCTCGATCGCGCCGAAAGTCCGCTGCACTTCATTCACCACGAAGTGGCGGAGGCGCATCCGGCGATCGACGTCGTCCCGGTGCTCGCGAGCGTCACGAACCCCGCCCGGCTGGACCGGATGTTCGAGACCTACCGCCCCGACTGCGTGTTCCACGCGGCGGCGTACAAGCACGTGCCGATGCTCGAGTGGAACATGATCGAGGGCGTCTGGAACAACGTGGTCGGCACGCTGCGGCTCGCCCAGTCCGCCGCGCGCGTCGGCACCCGGAAGTTCGTTCTCATCTCCACCGACAAAGCCGTCAACCCGCTGAGCATCCTGGGCGCGACCAAGCGCGTCGCGGAGCATATCGTGCGCGAGCTGCCGTCGCTGCGCTCGTCGGGGACGGACTTTCGCGTCGTGCGATTCGGCAACGTGCTCGGCTCGGACGGGAGCGTCGTGCCGCTCTTCAAACGGCAGATCGCCGCCGGCGGTCCCGTCACCGTCACCCATCCTGAGATGAAGCGCTTCCTCATGACGATTCCAGAAGCCGCGCAGCTCGTGCTCGAGGCGGCAGCCCTCCCCGAAGCGGCCGGCCGGATCGCCGTCCTCGAGATGGGGACGCAGGTCCGCATTCTCGAGCTGGCCGAGCAGCTCATCAGGCTTTCAGGTCTGGTGCCCTACCAGGACGTCCAAATCGTCTTCACGGGCCTCAGGCCGGGCGAGAAGCTCGAAGAGGAGTTGGTCGCCCCCAATGAAACGCTAGCGCAGACGTCTGTGGAGAAGGTCCGCGTCGTTGCTGGCAACGGCGGAGGCGGCGGCGCGACCCTGGCGCGTCAGCTCCGCTCGCTGATCGCGGTGACTGGCCAGGGCGATGAGCGCTCGATGGTGCGCGCCCTCTCGGCCATCGTCACCGAGTATCAGCCCGAACGGCTCGAGCTGGTGGGGACGCCTCAACCCGCGCGTCGCAACGGTAACGGCAGCTCGGCTCGGCGCCGTGGCATCAATCGCCGCCCGGCGGTGGGAGATGACCTGGCGGCTGCTCCGCCGGAGCCGCCGGCTCTCGAGCCCGAAACGACCCCCGTGCCTCCACCGGGTGGGGCCGTCGCGGGCGGAGGGAGCCAGCCATGACGGATACCGTTGCACGCTCCGCACGGCGGGACTTCCTGCCCTTCAATCCGCCGCTCGTGGGTGAGGAAGAGATCCGGGAAGTCGTGGACACGCTGCGCTCACCGTGGATCACGACGGGCCCGAAGACGCGGCGTTTTGAAGAGGAATTCTCGGCGTTCGTCCGCGCGCCAGGTGCGCTGGCACTCAACTCGTGTACGGCGGCAATGCACACCGCACTCGCCTGTCTCGAGATCGGCCCGGGCGACGAGGTGATCACCACGCCGATGACGTTCACGGCGACGGCGAACGTCATCGAGCACGTCGGCGCGCGGCCGATCCTGGTGGACGTCGAGGCCGACACGCTGAACATCGATCCGACCGCGGTCGCGGCCGCGATCACGCCGCGCACCCGGGCGCTGCTGCCGGTGCACTACGCCGGCCATCCTGCCGAGCGCGACGTCCTCGAGGCGCTGGCGCGCACGCACAACCTGGCGCTGATCGAGGACGCGGCGCACGCTCTGCCGGCGAGCTTCCGCGGCCGGCCGATCGGCTCGGGTTCCAATCCGGTGGCGTTCAGCTTCTACGCCACCAAGAACCTGACGACGGCCGAAGGCGGCGCGCTGACGGCCGATACCGAGTTCCTGGAGCGCGCCCGCATCATGGCCCTGCACGGCCTGAGCCGCGACGCATGGAAGCGCTACGACCAGGGCGGCAGCTGGCGCTACGAGGTGGTCGTCCCCGGCTTCAAGTACAACCTGACCGACGTCGCCGCGGCAATCGGCTTATGGCAGCTCCGGAAGCAGGAGCGCTTCCATCGCCGCCGCGTGGAGATTGTCGAGGCCTACACGATGGCGTTCGGCGCCGAAGAGGCGCTGGAGCCGCCGGTGCGCCGCGCCCACGTCGAGCACGCCTGGCATCTGTACGTGCTGCGCCTGCGGCCCGAGCTGCTCCGCATCGGGCGCGACCGGTTCATCGACGAGCTGACCAAGCGCAACATCGGCACGTCGGTGCATTTCATCCCGATTCACCTGCACCCCTACTACCGCAAGAAGTACGGATACGTCGCGACCGACTTCCCCGTCGCGTTCTCGAACTTCGAGCGGCTGCTGAGTCTGCCGCTGCATCCCGGGCTGACCGATCAGGACGTCTCGGACGTGATCGACGCGGTGCTCGACGTGGTGCAGACCTATCGCCGGTGAAGTTCGCATGGGTCGGTTTTCACGCCGAGGGGTTGGCGGCGCTGCAGACCTTGCTCGCCGCCGGCGCCCCCATCGCCGCGGTGTTGACGCTCAAGCCCGAGCTCGCGGCCCGGCGCAGCGGCGGCGTGGACTACGCGCCGGTGTGCAGCCAGTACGGCGTGCCGCTGTACCACATCGCCGGCATCAACGAGCCGGAAGCCATGCAGATCCTCGCCGCGCTTTCGCCCGACGTGATCTTCGTCATCGGGTGGCACCAGATCGTGCGGCCCCCCGTGATGGCGCTCGCGCGGCTCGGCCTGATTGGCGCCCACGCGTCGTTGCTCCCGCACAACCGCGGCAGCGCGCCGATCAACTGGGCGATCATCCGCGGGGAACGCGAGTCGGGCAACACGCTGATGTGGCTCGCGGAGGGCGTCGATGAGGGCAACATCCTCGCCCAGCGCTCGTTCCCGATCTCACGGTACGACACGTGCGCCACGCTGTACGCGCAGGTCGCTGCCACCAATCGCGAGATGCTGCTCGAGGTCCTCCCGCAGCTCCTCGCGGGTGAGCGGCCTCCCGGCCGCCCGCAGGAGCGGGGCGACGCGCCTGTGCTGCGTCGCCGCCGCCCCGCCGATGGCCGCATCACGTGGGACTGCCCCGCGGGCATGGTCTACGACTTCGTGCGCGCGCTGGCCCGCCCCTACCCCGGTGCCTTCAGCTCACTCGACGGCAAGCAGTGGCGGATCTGGGAAGCCGCGCTCCCGCCCGATCGCGGCTCCGTTGGCACGCCCGGCGAAGTCCTCGGTCCCGTGGTGAGTCCCGCGCAGTCGGCGTGTGGACAGCTCGTGGCGTGCGGCTCGGGCGCGGTCATCCTGCTCGAGGTGGAAGACGACGCCGGAACTCGGCTCCGCGGCCAGCAGCTGAGCGAGCAGCCGTGGCTCGGAAAGCGCTGGGGGGAAGGAGATGCTCGTGACTAAACGAAGAGTACTCGTCATAGCCGCGCATCCCGACGATGAGCTGCTGGGATGCGGCGGCACGGTCGCCCTCCATACGAAAGCGGGCGACGAAGTGACCTCCGTGATCGTGTGCGAAGGCGAGTCGCTGCGCTACGGGCAGCAAGGCATCGGGCAGCCGGAGCACATCCGCCGCGCCGCCGCGACCCTGGGCGTGCGCGACGTGCGCCCGCTCGGCTTTCCCGACCAGCGGCTCGACACCATGCCGCTGACGGAAGTCATCACGCCGCTCGACGCGATCGTGAAAGAGGTCCAGCCCCAGGTCGTGTATTGCCAATGGGGCGGCGATATCAATCGCGATCATCACCTGCTTTTCCAGGCGGCGCTGGTCGCGACGCGGCCGACCGCCTGCTGGGTGCGAGCGGTGTACGCGTTCGACACCGCCAGCAGCACCGAGTGGGGCTTTCCGCGCACGTTCACCGCCGACACGTGGGTGGACATCTCCGCTACGCTGGAGATCAAGCTCGCGGCGATGGCCTGTTACACCAGTGAGCTCCGCGCTTATCCCCATCCGCGCTCACTCGACGCGCTGCGCCACCGGGCCCTCGCCTGGGGCAATCAGCAGTGCCTCGAAGCCGCGGAAGTCTTCATGACCGTGCGACGAACTCTCCATCATGGTGAAACGCCTGTTTGACGTGATGTGCGCCTCCGTGGCGCTGATTGCGACCGCGCCGCTCATCGGCCTCGCGGCGATCGGGATCAAGCTGACCGATCCCGGTCCCGTCTTCTATCGAGCCCGGCGCCTCGGCTACCTCGGCCGTGAGTTCACGATGCTGAAACTGCGGACTATGAAGGTTGGTGGAGGATCTGGAGGATCTGAAGGAAGTGGTCCGGTCATCACGGCCCTGAACGACAGTCGCGTCTCCACCATCGGCCGGATTCTGCGGCGTACGAAAATCGACGAGCTGCCGCAGCTCTTCAACGTGCTGCGCGGTGATATGTCGATCGTCGGGCCTCGGCCCGAGGACCCCGCGATCGTGCGGCAGCACTACTCCTCCACCGACCTCGAGACGCTGGGCGTGCGGCCCGGACTCGCAAGTCCGGGCAGCCTGTATCAGTTCACATCCGGCGACAAGCTGCTGCATGCGGACGATCCCGAAGCGCACTACGTGGACAAGCTGCTGAAAACCAAGCTCGCGCTCGATCGCGTGTACATCCGCCACGCGTCGCTGCGCCGGGATGTCGGAATCATTGGGCGCACGCTCTGGACGATCGGCCGGGTCGCCGTCGGCAGACGGAAGTTCAGACAACCACCCGAGATGCCCGCGGCACGGCGGTTGCTCGCACGGGACGAATCATGAACGAGAGCTTGCGAGTCCGCGAAGCGACCACCGAGGAGCTCGGCCGGTGGGACACGATCGTACGGCGCTTTCCGAATTACCGGCTGCCGCACACGCGCGCCTGGATCGATGCGCTCGCCGCGAGCGACTGCGGCCGCCCGCTCTACCTCGTGCTGGAAGACGACCGCGGCATCGTCGGCGTGTTCCCGGGCCTGCTTCGCAACGTCGGCCGCTGGCGGCTGTTCGGCTCGCCGCTCGCCGGGTGGCAGACGGTGAGCCTCGGGCCGGCGTTCGATCCGGCGCGGTTCGACACCGCCGCGTTTGCATCGGCCGTCGTGTCATACCTCGAGCGCGAGCACGACGTCGACCATATCGAGCTCTTGCACCTCGGACTGGATCCCGCGGCAATGCGCGCCGCGGGGTTCGAAGGCGAGAAGGTTCCAACCTTCCGCGCGCCGCTCTTCCCCGGAGACGTGGCGCGCACGTTCAAGCAGCTCAAGGACAGCGCGCGGCGCAACGTCAAACGCGCGCGCCGGCTGGGACTCGAAGTGCGGTTCGAGAACGACGAGCGCTTCGTGGACGAGCACTACGCGCAGGTCCAGGAGGTCTACCGCCGAGGTGGGTACACCGTCCCGTTCAGCAAGCAGCGCGTGTTGGAGTTTTTCCGCCGGCTGCAGGAGACCGGCAATCTCGTCGCCGTCTCGGTCTATCTCCCGGGCGGGCGCATCAGCATCGCGACTGGACTCTTCGCTATCGAAGGCAAGGAGCTGTTGCTGTGGATGTGGGCGCACCGGGGCCACTACCGCTGGTACCGTCCCACCGAGCTGATGACGTGGGCCGTCATGGAACAGGCCGTCCAGCGCGGATGCGAAACGTTCGACTTCATGGGCCGCGGGCCGTTCAAGGCGAAGTTCGGCGCTGAAGTCGACGAGACGAAGATTCGCTGGCTGCGTGGGCGTCACCGTTGGCTGATGCGGGCCCGCAAGGGCGCGAAGACGGCGTTCTACTGGCAGCAGGGCGCGCTCGGCCGCACGTCGCGCGTCGCCCGGCAGGCGGTCGCGTTCATCGGCCGCGCCGGCCGTCCCGCCCATCCCGTGCGCCCCCCGGCCTGCGTCCTCGGGGACATCGACCTGGTGCGTGCGTTGGGGCTCGCGCGCATCCCGTCCACGGTGCTCGCGCCGCCGGGCGCGCCGGTCCGTTATTCGCGCCATACGCGCGCCGTCTTCCCGTGGCACAACGCGTGGGAGAATCCCGAGCAGCTCGTCGACGCGCTGGTCCGCTTCGGCCAGGCGCAGCCCGAGCCCCCGGTTCTGTTCTATCAGGAAGACCGGACGCTGTTACTGGTGTCGCGCCACCGCGAGCGGCTGCGCGAAGGCTTCCGCTTCGTCGTGCCCGACGCGGAGCTGGTCGAGCAGCTGGTGGACAAGTCCCGCTTCCAACAGCTCGCGGCGCGACTGGATCTGCCCGTCCCGCAGGCCCGCGTGATTTCCCCTGGTGATCCGCCGCCCGGTGACGACTTCGAGATTGCATTTCCAATTGTGCTAAAGCCGCTGGTCCGCATCCCCGCGCGCTGGGAACCCCTCGCCGGGCCCGGCAAGGCATCATCGGTGAACAGCCTGGCCGAACTGCGCGATCTGTGGCCCCGTATTGCCGCCGCCAATCTCCCGATTCTCGCGCAGGAGATGGTTCCCGGTCCGGAAACCTGCATCGAGAGCTACCACGCCTACGTGGACGAGCGCGGCAACGTCGTCGGCGAATTCGCGGGCAAGAAAATCCGGACGTGGCCCGCGTCCTACGGGGACAGCACGGCGCTCGAGACGAGTGGTGCGCGCGACGTCCTGGTGTTGGGCCGGTCGCTGGTCAAGCGGCTGCGGTTTCACGGCGTGGCGAAGTTCGATTTCAAGCGCGGTCCGGACGGACGGCTGCGGCTGCTCGAAGTGAACCCCCGTTTCAACCTCTGGCATCACCTGGGCGCGGTCGCGGGCGTCAACCTGCCCGCACTCGTTTATGGCGACCTCATCGGTGCGCCGCGCCCAATGATGGGGCCGGCCCAGCCGGGATTCCGCTGGTGCAAGCCGTGGAAAGACATGTCCGCGGTCCGCGCGGCAGGCATGCCCTTTGCCGAATGGATCCCGTGGGTGCTCCGGTGTGAAGCCAAAAGTGGCGTCGCCTGGGACGACCCGATCCCATTGTTCGGCGCGACCGTCCGTCGCGGGGTGGACGCGCTGGCTCGAACCGTTCGACGCACGAAGGAACAACCGCTGACGCTTCGCAGCGTCAAGGAGTGACGTATGAGGCCTGCCATGATGTTGTTGTTGCGCGCGCTGGTGATTCTGGGCGCCTGTCTCGCGGTCCTCTCGTGCGGGTTTGTGACGCCGCTCGGGCCGCGAGACTCCGACGCAGTCGTGGGAGGCTCAGACTCCGAGACGTGCAGCAGGATGCTTCTGTCGAAATCAGGGGCGTCCGTGCCGGCTGCCGGCGGCACGATCGCTAGTGCCGGCTTGTGCTTGTAAACCCGATTCACGTTCCCACTCAAGGAGAGATGTATGAAGGTCACACCCCGCTTCATGGTTCGCGCCGCGCTGGTGGCCACCGCCGCCGGCGTGATCGGCACCTTCGGCGCGTGTAAGGACTCCAACGAGCCGACGCCTCCGCCAGTGCCGCCTCCGCCGGGCATTACCGCGCCGTCGGGGTTGACCGCGACGGCCGCGTCCGGCACGCGCGTCGATCTCGGGTGGACGGACAATTCCACCAACGAGACCGGTTTCAAGGTCGAGCGTTGCAGCGGCGCGGGCTGCACGAACTTCGCGCAGATCGGCACGAACACGGCGGCGAACATCACCACGTTCGCCGATACGGTCGGACTCAGCGCCTCTACGCAGTACAGCTATCGCGTCGCGGCATTCAACGCGACTGCGACCTCTTCGTTCGCGACGGCCACAGCGACAACGCTGGGAGTAACGCCTCCGGCCAATCAGTTCACGATGGTTGGGGCTGGTGAAATCACGACGTGCCTGAGCACAGTTGGTCCACAGGGGACCGCGAGGGTCGTCGACAGCTTGCTCACAGCCGACACGGGCGCGATTGCGTTCACCGTCGGCAACAACCTCGCCGATGCGACCGCCGGTAGCACTTACGAGACCTGCTTCGACGATTGGGGTCCATTCAAGGCACGCACTCGGGTCGCGCTTGGAAATGGTGATTTCGAGGGCGGCCGTGGACCAGCGGGCGTCTATGGTTACTTCGGTGATCGTACCGGTCCTGCCGGCAAGGGCTGGTACTCGTTCGACAAGGGCAACTGGCACATCGTCGTGCTCAACACATCCACGTGGGAGCATGGCAGCGACGCGACGTTCGGCATCACGCCGGCGTTGACCCGCGTGCCATCCGAGCAGGTTGATTTCCTCACCGCGGATCTCGCGGCGAACACCAAGCCCTGCGTAGCGGTCATCTCGTGGGAGCGGCGCATCTATCGGTCCAGCCTCAACACCATTGGCCGCAACTCCAACATGCTCCCGATGGGGAACATCATGTTCGCCAATGGCGTGGACTTGCTGATCAGCGCCAAAGACAAACTGTACGCGCGCTTTACGCCGATGAATCCGGAAAACGGCACACCGAATGACGCCGGCATCCGGCAGTTCATCGTCGGCACCGGTGGACGTACGCTCGATTCTCCGATCGACGGCGCTCTGCCGGCCGGACAGGAAGCAGAGATCCGCAATTGGGGCGTGCTGAAGCTCACCCTCGCTGAGAACAGCTACAGCTGGGAATTCATCAACAGCCAGGTGCCTGGTGGTCCGTCCGATTCCGGCGGTCCCGTGGCTTGCCACTAGTCCAAGGGCCTGGAGGCTCCGATGGTGAGATTCGACGGTCGTATCCTGACGGTGGCGCTGCCAGCGCTGCTGTTGCGGTGCGGCCGCGAATCGCGCCAGCCGGAGCGTCCCGCTGCTCCGCAAGCGGAGCCGAAGAAGACTCCGAAGGATTCAGGCGGCGACAGGCAGACGTATCCCTGGCAGTCCGGACCGATCGCCGCACTATGAGCTCGCGCGTGATCGTCCGGTTGCGGGGCTTTCTGGTATTGCTGGTCGCGGCAGCGTGCGCCCCCAGCGACCCAGGCACCAACGGCAGCCCCCCGATCGTCACGCCCGGCGCGAATGGCAGCGTCCCCACGGGCGCGCCGTATGCGCTATCGGCGACGTTCTCCGACTCGAGCAATCAGCCGCCATGGAACTACGAGGTTGATTGGGGCGACGGCAACCGCTCCAACGGCTCGAAGACCAGCATTAGCCCGATTACCGAGACACACGCATACGCGGCCGATGGCAATTACCAGGTCACGGTCGCCGTCACGAATCCGAGCGGCGAGACCGGGAGCGGCTCGCTCACCGTGACCGCGACCCCGCCCGTCCTCCTGGCGGCCGGCGATATCGGTGATTGCCAACGGCCCGGCGATGACGCCACCGCCGCGCTGCTCGATACGATGGCCGGTATCGTCGTCCCGCTGGGCGACAATGCCTACATCAACGGGACGCTGAACGAATACAATCAGTGCTACGACCCCACGTGGGGCCGTCACAAAGCCCGGACGCGGCCGGTGGCGGGCAATCACGATTACAACACCCCCGGTGCCGCCGGCTATTTCGGCTATTTCGGGGCCGCGGCCGGCAATCCCGCGACCGGATACTACAGCTTCACACTCGGCAGCTGGTTCGTGATCGTGCTCAACACGGGGACCGACCGGCCCGTCAATTACGAAGCCGGATCGCCTCAGGAGCAGTGGCTCCGCAACGAGCTCGCCACGCATTCGCAACAGTGCGTCCTGGCCATGTTGCACCATCCGCGTTTCTCGACCACTGAAGGCCGCGATCCGATTCGTCCCGAGCTGGGACCGATGTGGGGCGCGCTCTATGAATACGGCGCTGATCTCGTGCTGAATGGCCACGATCACTCCTATCAGCGCTACGCGGCGCAGCGTCCCAACGGCACCGCCGACGCAACCTACGGTATCCGCCAACTCACGGTCGGCACTGGCGGCGGTGAGGGACTCTACGGGTTCGCACCGATTCCCCCGGGATCGAATCTGGAAGTTCGCAACAATGTGACATGGGGCGTGCTGAAGCTCACGCTCAGGACCGGTGGCTACGACTGGCGCTTCACGCCCGTCACCGGCGCCACGTTCACCGACTCAGGATCTGGAACTTGCCACGGGAGACCGACGTGAAGCCTCGTCTCACATTTTTGCTGTTGAGTGCCGCGGTTGGATTGGGGTGCCGTTCCGAAGTCACTCCGCCTTCGCCGCCTTCGCCACCGCCACCCCCGGCCAACCGCCCACCGGTCGCGGTTGTCGGCGGGCCCTACTCAACGCAGAACGGGGCGATCCTGTTCGATGGCAGCGCCTCCTCGGATCCGGACGGCGATCCCATCACCTTCCAATGGCAGTTCGGCGACGGCGCCACGAGCACGGACAAAAAGCCGAGTCACACCTACGCGAGCGATGGGACGTACAACGTCTCACTCACCGTGACCGACGACAGCGGATTGGTGAGCACGCCCGCGACGACGTCGGCAAATGTCGAGACGCCGGCGTCCGCCGATGTCCTCGTCGGCGCGGGCAACATCGCGCGCTGCAGCTCTCCCAGCACTCAGGCGACAGCGAATCTGATCGAGGGCATCCAGGGAACTGTGTTCACCCTGGGCGATAATGCCTTCCCCAGCGGCCGCAGCGAGGACTACGAGAATTGTTACGGACCCACGTGGGGCCGCTTTCTCTCCCGCACCCGTGCCGTGCTCGGCAATCACGACTATGACCAGGGCAACGCCGACGCGGCTTTCGACTATTTCGGCGATCGCGTCGGTCCTCGCGGGCTCGGCTATTACAGCTATGACCTCGGATCGTCGTGGCACGTGATCGTGTTGAACGACCGTGGCCGGTCGAACATCGACGGCACCCAGCTGGCCTGGCTTGCCGCCGACCTCGCGGCAAATACCAAACGCTGCACGATCGCGATGTGGCACGTACCGCTCTTCCTGTCCTCCCACACGCCTGGCTGGCACACCAACCCGAATCAACAGCCGACGTGGCATCTGCTCTACAACGCAGGGGTTGACCTCGTCCTCAACGGCCAGCAGCACAACTACGAGCGCTTCGCGCCGATGAAACCCGACGGCTCCGTAGACCAGGCCGCCGGGATCCGCCAGTTCAGCGTCGGGACTGGTGGTGAGAGCGTGGACGCATTCACGGAAATCCACCCCAACAGTGAAGTGCATGCCGCGGTGTTCGGCGTCCTCAAGCTCACGCTGAAGCAAAACGGCTACGACTGGCTGTTCATTCCTGTTCCGGGCTCCACCTTCAGCGATACCGGATCGGGATCATGTCATTGAGTCTGCTCCCGACGCCCGCTCCCAGCCGCTTCGGCTCCAGCGCCCCCTCGGCGCTTGTCGCGCGGCTCGGCGCCGCACTTGCGAGTCGCGGCGTGTCGTATTGCCAGTGGAAGGGCCATGGCAAGCGAGAGCGGTGGGCGAACGGTCGGGGAGACATCGATCTACTCGTGGATCGCGCCTCGTGGCCCGATTTCACCGACGTCCTCGCCGGCCTCGGCTTCAAGCTCGCGCTGCCGCCGGCGGGACGTGAAGCCCCCGGCGTGGCGCATTTCTATGGGCTCGATGAGCGCCGCGGCGAGCTGATCCAGATCCACGCCTATCAGCGTCTCGCGATTGGCGCGCCGTGGCGTACGCACTATCGGATTCCGCTCGAGCGCGAGCTGCTGGGCACCGCCCAACTGCGCGACGACACGTACTTCAAGACCGCCGCCCCGGAGCTGGAGCTGATCGTGCTGGCGCTGCGGCTCGTGCTGCGCCACGAAGCGCGTGACCTCGTGCGGCGCGAGCCGCCGCGCTGGCTCGACGGCGCGCTCACCGAGCTCGACCGGCTCGAGCAGCGGGCCACACCAGCCGCAGTTGCCAGCGCGCTATCCAAGCTGTTGCCGGAGGTAACGCCGCGGCTGTTCGAGCGCTGTCGTGCCACGCTCCTGCCCGGCTGTCCCGCGTGGCGGCGCGTGACGGTGCGGGCGCAATTGGCGCGCGCGCTTGGCGCCCACGCGAGCAAGCCACCGGTGTTTGCGTTTGCCGAGCGCCTCTGGCGGCGTGTACGGCCTCGCGGGCAATCGCTCGCGGGCGGTGGCGCGGTGGTCGCCCTCGTGGGTGGCGATGGCTCGGGAAAATCCACCTGCGCCGACGCCCTCACGGCCTGGCTCGAGTCCGCGGTTGCGACGCTGCATCTCCATCTGGGTCGTCCGCCCCGGTCGCTGGAAACTTTGCTCGTCGGCGGTGCGCTGAGAGTCGCGCGCCTCGCCGGCCTGCCGGCGCGCGTCCGGGACCATCTGGAAGTGCTCCGGATTGTCTGCACCTGCCGCGACCGCCAGCGGTTGTACCGGCGCGCATTCCGCTTCGCCGCGGACGGCGGAGTTGCGATCTGCGAGCGCTATCCCGTGCGCGAGAGCTGGGCATTGTCGGGTCCCAGCGAGGTACAGGGACACGCCTTGGCGGCGCCATCCAGGTTCGCAACCGCGCTGCGCCGTTGGGAGCGCAAGATGTACGAGGGGATGGCGCGGCCCGATCTGCTGTTTCTCCTCACGCTCGATCCCGACACCGCCGTCAGCCGCAAACCATCCGAGCCGGCGGACTATGTCCGCGAGCGGGCGCGCTTGACGGCGGCCACCGATTGGTCTCAGAGCGGCGCGTTGATTGTGGACGCGGCTCAACCCCTTCCGCAAGTCGTGGCAGCACTCAAAGCAGAGCTCTGGAAGAGTCTATGAATCGCCAGCGCGGCATCGTTGTGGAGCTCGTCGGTCCGGCGGGCGCCGGCAAGACGACATTGGCCAAGGGCGTCAGCGCCGTGGACCCCTCGGTGCACGCCGGACTCAGCCTCTGGGGCCTGCCCCGCCCCAGGCTCTTTGCGGCGACGCTCCCGCTGATTCCCAGGTTCATTGCCTCCGCGATCCTCCCCAAGCAGCGGCTCCAATGGGGCGTCATAGCGCAGATGATCCGCCTAGGCGCGTTGCGGAGCGTCGTCCGGGACCAGGCGACCAAGCACCGCGTGATCATCCTGGATGAGGGGCCGGTGTTCGCGTTGAGCTGGCTCGACGTCTTCTTCGCGCGCAACGGCGATCGCGTGCCGGTCTCGTGGCGGCGGCGTGTCGTCGCCGAGTGGGCCACACTGCTCGACGTCGTCGTTTTCATCGACGCCTCGGACCTCACGCTGGCCACGCGCATTCGCGAGCGGGCAAAAGAGCACATGGTGAAGGATCGGCCGGACGCCGAGATCTTCGGCTTCTCCGCCGGATTCCGGCGGGCATTCGAACGCGCCATCGGAGAGCTCCGGCAGGCCGGCCACGTCGTCGTGGATTCGCTGAGTACCGAGACCCATCCCCTCGCCGAGGCAACGGCGCAAGTGACGGCCAGACTACAGCAGCGCCGCAATGGGCACTGATGCCGTCGTCGCCGCAGGCGACGCTCCTGCCCCACGCGCTCCAACGCTGACGCGCCGCGCGTCGCTGACCGCGGTCGCGTCGCTGCTCGATTACACCGTCAAAGCCGTTGTCGCCCTCGTCATCACGCCGGTGCTCGTCGGCGGGCTGGGCCGGACGCTGTACGGCGTTTGGGAAATGCTGGGACGGCTCGTGGGATACATGGCTGCCACCGATGGCCGCGCGACCGAGGCGCTGCGGCTCGTCATCGCGCAACAACAGGGCAGCGACGCCGCGGTGAACCGCCGCAGTGTCGGCGCGGCACTCGCCGTCTGGGTGCTCATGCTGCCGCTCGTCGCGGCGGTCGGCGGGGCGGTCGTCTGGCTCGCGCCCTCGATCACTCATGTGCCCGAAGCGTCACGCGACGCCGTCCGGCTCAGCTGTCTGCTGCTTCTTCTGAGCTTCATGCTCACTGGACTCGCCTCGATTCCCGAGTCGGTGCTGCGGGGAATGAACCTTGGCTACAAGCGGATGGGGTTACAGGCCGGACTGAGCATCATCGTCGGACTGCTCGCCGCCGGCGCTGTGCAGGAGGGATTCGGTCTTCCCGGCCTGGGGGCCGCGCAGATCGCCCGCGTCGTCATCATGGGGATCTGCTTCTGGGTGTTGGTGCGCAAGTATGTCGGCTGGTTCGCAATCGGCAAGCCGACTCGCCCGGCGGTGAAGAGTCTGCTCGGCATGAGCCTTTGGCTGTCAGTGGGTGACCTGATCGCCAAACTGATGCTCGCGAGCGACGTCCTCATCCTTGGCGCCGTCATCTCACCGGCGGCCGTGACGACGTACGCGCTCACCAGCTATGCCGCCCGAACCGGCCTCGGCGTGTTCGGCTTCAGCGCCGGCGCCGCGATGCCGGGTCTGGGCGGCGTGCTGGGCAAGAAGGAATTCGGGCGGGCGGTGCAGATCCGGCACGAGCTGCGCATGCTGACCTGGCTGTTCACCACGATCGTCGGCGCCACCATCCTGGTGTGGAACCACTCGTTTCTGAATCTGTGGGTCGGGGCGACGCACTACGCCGGGCCCTGGGTGGACCTGTTGATCGTCTGCTTCGTCTGTCAGACGGCGTTCATTCGTACTGATTCCTACATCATCGACGCGGCCTTGCGCCCGCGCGGCCGCGTCGTGATTGGCGCCGTGACCGTGGTGGCCACCTTGGCGCTCGGCATCACGCTCACCCATGCGTTCGGCATTGTGGGCCTCTGTCTGGGCCTGCTCCTGGGACGCGCCATCCAGTCGGTGTCCTACCCGTTGATCGTGCGCTCCTGCCTGGACAAACCGGCGCTGACGATGGCTGCGCGGCTCGCCGCGCTGCGCATGGCGGTGACCACCGCGGTCCTGTTCGCGGCGGCTAACCTCGCGGGCCGACAGATCGTGGCCTCGAGCTGGCCCGTGTGGCTGCTGGGCGTCGTGCTGAGCGTGGGGCTGTTCGCCGCCGTCTCGTTGCTGCTCGGCCCCTCGCCGAGCGACCGCCAGATCATTCTGCGTCGCGTGCGCGCGATGGTCAGCGGCCTGAGGCACAAATCGTGATGCGTCCGAGCCGCGTATGTGCGGACTAGCCGGCAGGTTTCACGCCGAGTAGGCAAAGAACAAATGCGCAGTCATTCCCTAGCTCCAAAGGACGAGCAACGGCACGGCCCGGTTGTTGCGACTCACGGCAGCCGTAACCAATCAGCGAGGCGGCGAGTGGTCGTGGAGCTCGTGGGACCGGCAGGCGCCGGCAAATCGACGCTGGCGCAGCGCGCCCGCGAGGCCGATGCGACGATTCAGCCGCTGAGCCTGTGGGGATTGCCGCGCTTGCGGTTGCTGGCGAGCGCCCTCGCTCTCGTCCCCACAATGGTGACAGCAATTCTGGGGAACCGGCGACTGCGCTGGCCGGAGATCAAATACATGATCCGGCTGGACGCGTTACGGGGGGTGCTCCGGAGCATGCCGCAGCGCCATGATCTCATCCTTCTCGACGAAGGCCCCGTTTTCGCGCTCGGCTGGCTCGATCTTCGCCTCGCCGGGCGCCGCGCCACTGCTCCCGTGGCGTGGCACAGGCGTGCGCTCGCGGAGTGGGCCAAGCTGCTCGACGGCGTCATCTTCATCGACGCGCCGGACACGACGCTGGCGCACCGCATTCGCACGCGCGCCAAACGGCATCGGATGCGTAAAGGCAGCGACGCCGCGATCAGTCGTTTTGCCGGCGGATTTCGCCGTGCCTTCGACCGCGTGGTGGCCGAGCTGCACCGGCACGGGCGGCTGGGCGTAGACGTGCTCGTGACGGACAGCCGGCTCGACTCCAGTGCCCCACGGTTGATGACCCTGCTTGCCCGGCACCGCAATGGCCGCTAATCCCGGCATCGTTCTCCCGGGCGCCTATTCCGGCATCGCACCGGCAGCGGCACCGTCGGGTGCGCGCGTCGTCATCAGCCCGGTCGTGCGGCTCGCGTTCTATGTCTTCATCCTCTCGATCCCGTTCGAGATGCCGAACCGCACCATTCCGCTCGAGATCCCGACGATAACCGGCAGCCTGTTTCTGTTGTCGACGGTGTTCAGTTTTGGCACCGTCTATCGGCGCATTCCTACGCCCCTGTTTTGGTTCGGCGCGTGGCTCTGGTTTTTTGGGTTGAGCACGTTGTGGAACCGCGGCGATCACGCCGGGCAGGTGGCCGGACTCTTCGTCACGTTCGTGCAGCTGGTCCTGCTGATGTGGGCGGGCAGCAGCGTCATGCGCGACCCGCGCGCGATGCGGGGCGCGCTGCTCACGTTTGCCCTTGCCGTTTTCCTGCGCGCGGCGCTGCAGGTCCTGGGGATCGGCACCACGTACCACCAGGAATGGACCGGCGGGTATCGCACGACGCTGCTGGGCCAGAATCCCAATCACAGCGCCATCATCATGGCGGCCGGCCTGGTGGCGGTATTGAACTTGCGTCTGCGGGTCGTCGCCTGGCTCATGGCGGGGATCATCGGGCTGGCGCTGATCCAGACGGGGTCGCGTGGCGGGCTGATGTGCGCCGCGGCGGGCACGCTGGTCCTACTCTGGCACGGGCGGACGACGTGGGCGCGCGTGCGCGGAGTCTTCCTGGGAATGCTGGTCCTCGGCCTGATGGCCTTCGCGGCCCTCCGCTCTCCGATGCTGAGCGCCCGTTTCCAGGAGGTCGTCACCGAACACTCGCTGGCGGGACGCGAGCGCATCTATCCCGCGGTGGTGTCGATGATCAGCGAGCGTCCCGTGCTCGGATGGGGACCCGTCGAAAATCAGTATGAAATCGCCCAGCGCATCGGCGAGGAGAAACAGGACCGCCGGGATGCTCACAATCTGCTGCTCGAATTGTTCTCCAGCACCGGATTCCTGGGCGCGATTCCCTTCCTCGTCGGACTCACGCTCTGCATCCGTGAAGCGTGGCGTGCCCGTCGCGGGCGGTGGCAGATGTTGCCGTTCGCGCTGCTCATGGCCGTGCTCACGGGATCCATCAGCGGCACGTGGATCGCGGCCAAGGTGCTCTGGTTCTCGCTCGCCGTCGCGATTGCGGCCGGCGCGTACGTGAGCAGAAAAAATACGGACATGGGAGCGATCGCATGCGACTAGCGGTGTTCACGAGCAAGTATCCGGCGAAAATTGCCACGTTCTTCGAGCGTGACATGCGCGCCCTGCTCGAAACGGGCGTGGAGATCGACGTCTTCGCCATCTCCCCGCTGGACGCATCCGCATGGAAGCACTCGCTCGACCTGCTCGGGCCCAAGCATCTGCCGCGGAATCGCATCCACCACCTGGAGCTGCGCCAGGCAGTGAAGCTGGCGCGGCCGGTCCTGCGGCGGCGCTGGGCGATCGCCGGCCGCGACGCGGCCACCGTGCTCCGCGCCGCAGCGCGCTACGGCCCGGTGCGACTGGCCAAGACCGCGTACGCCCTGCCCAAAGCGTGGGCCTGGGCGGCGCAATTCACGCATCGCTTCGATCACGTGCTCGCGTACTGGGGCAATTACGCCGGCACCTGCGCGTATGCGTTTCATCGCCTCGCGGCACCGCGCGTGCCGTTCTCGATCTGGCTGCACGCGGGAACCGACTTGTATCGCGCGCCCGTGTTCATGCGCGAGAAGCTCGCGTACGCCGATAATGTCCTGACGTGCTGTGAGTTCAACAAAGCGTACATCTTCGACCGCTTCGGTGACGTTCCGGGGATCAAAGAGAAGCTGCACATCTGCCACCACGGGCTGAACCTCGCCGAGTTTCCGCACGTACTCGACGGCCGGGCACCGAATCGGCTGCTCGCGGTCGGTAGTTTGTCGAAACGGAAGGGGTTCGACTACCTGGTACGCGCCGCGCAGCTGCTCGTTGCCCGCGGCGTCGACACGGTCGTCGAGATCCTGGGCGACGGGGTCGAGCATGCCAACCTCCAGGCGCTGGCCACTGAGCTGGGGATCGCCGATCGCGTGGAGTTGCGCGGCTTCCAGCCTTTTTCCGCGGTGCGCGACGCGATGAACCGGGCCACCGTGCTCGTGCATCCATCGGATGGCCTGGGCGACGGGCTGCCCAACGTGGTCCGCGAAGCGATGGCGCTGGGCGCACCACGTTGCGCGTCCGACGTCGCCGGCATTCCCGACGCGCTGCGCGACGGCTGTGGCGTCCTGGTTCCCCCCAAGAATGCCGCGGCGCTGGCGGACGCGCTCCAGCAACTGCTGGGCGACCCCGCGCGGCGGCGTGAGACTGCCGTCCGGGCGCGCCGCCGCACCGAGGAGAAGTACGACCTCTGGAGGAACGGCGTCCGTCTGGCGGAGCTCCTGCAAACCACTCGCCGTGCGCCCGCACCGGTCAGCGCCGCATCGCGAGCCGCGGTGTTGAGCGGCGAGAGTCCGGCATGCTGACGCGTGCGCAGGAGGAGACCCTCCGCCTCCTCGTCGACGATCCCTGCTCACCCCGCATCGATCTCAACGACGTCGATTGGGCGGAGCTACGGGCAGTCGCGGCGTCCTCCGGCGTGCGGCGCGCGCTGTTGCGCGAACGCTCGGCGGTGCCCGCATGACCGCGCGTCTGTTGAAGTTCTATCATCGGCTCCCGAGTCGCATGCGCTCGGCGGCCGCGACCGTCCACGGCTGGTACTTGAACCGCTGGCGCTACGGCGCGGGTAGTGAAGAGCTCGCGCAGGAAGCGCGGGA
>Ga0193739_1000145_pt1 | contig 19157 bp, 20 predicted proteins | sample L2a2metaG_FD_144926 | JGI IMG/M metagenome (GOLD analysis project Ga0193739, IMG submission 144926) | Soil microbial communities from a riparian zone of the East river system, Colorado, United States - L2a2 | ecosystem: Environmental > Terrestrial > Soil > Riparian zone | place: USA: East River...
TAGAAATATGGCAGACAATCAAAAATGACCGAAAAAGACACATGCATTTGCTTAAAGAGGCATTAGAAAGAGAAATTCATGGATAAGAGTTTCCTATTAATTCTAGGATACTGCAGTTGAATCCCTGGATAGTCTATCAAATTTTTGTTTTTGGAATAGTCAACACAACGTTGAGTAGGGTATAATGTATTACGGTAGAGGTTCTAACTTCCTAGGATTTGCTAGTTGAAATATTGGGCGGTCCCTCATGTTTCATCATAATGCCCTTGCCAAAATAGTGATACTAATTAGCAAATTCATAGACCAGATTTAAAGTAGATTAGTGACTGTAATAGGTTAATAATTTGCTTATAACCCACGTTTTTTACAATTGAGATCGCAGTTTAATGTCTGTTATTCTAAATGCAGTAAGATAGGTTTATCCAATACAATATCATTTTAGCAAGGAATGGGAAAGTATGTTTATGGGTTATCTGGAAGGGGTGGCTTCTACAATCGGGGCACAGGGAAAAGTACTTTTCCTTTATTGAGCATGAAGTTACAGGTTTATAGCAAATAAGTGTTTGAACCTACAATCCTTCTTCAAACTCATAAGATGTTGGTACTGAGTCAGGCAGTTTGCCGAATACTATTGCAATTTCGTCGTGTGCATTTATTGGTATTTGTCTATAATCGCTTCCTGCACTTATTTTGCTGCCGTTTACATATACATTAAGCGTGTTATTGCTACTTCCGTCGACAGTATTATCAAAAATCTGACTACTACTAAAATTTTGATTCCATATATCGAAAAACTCTCCAAGGGTAAAGTTTCTTTTTTCGGGCGATTCTATGTGGATAATTCCCGTATCGTCATGAGTGTGCATCCAATAAATACATTCGTTATTAATAATGCCAATGTCAGACGGCACCTTTTGAATTCTGCCGTGTATAAAGATGTCTAGATGAGCGTGAATATGCATATCTAGATGTTCCATGGTATCACAACTAATATCGTCTATAACTGGTGCTCTAGGTCGGACAGTAGATTCTGCATCATCTACTGTCTGACCGACAAAAATCATACCTAATCCTACTAATGCTACCAGTAGTATTCCTAATCCCGTATCAATTGAACCCATTTTTGATATTTCAATCATACAATAACGAGGAATTTAAAACATATCTACAGGTATATAAGATTACCAACTTAACCACTAACAGTATCGAGGCTCAAATTTACTGAATACGGTTGTTTCATTTGCTAATAATTCATAGCCTCAAAAAAGAAGGCAGATGTAGAAAGAAAATCGATTGCAGGTTTAGATGAGGTTCATCAAATTCATATTAATGAGTTCTTGATTCGATTCGACTTTTAAGGGTCTTTCCATTTCAACAAGACCGTTTAAATATTAGGCCTACCTAATTAGGTCCGCCTAATATATATGATGGAAAACAACTTTGTTAGTTTAAGTGATATCCGTATTGCAATACCTCTATTACAGGATATTGTTGACGAATCTGCTCTCAAGATAATTTCATCAATTATTGACATTGAGAAAAATGTGTTCCAAATATGTTTCGAAAATAAATTACCTCTCAGTTCAACGTATAAAAAAATAAGGAGGTTGCAATCTGATGGTCTGGTTTCAGTTGAAAAAATCGACATTGATGGAAAGGGAAGAAAAGTTGTGTTTTATAAAAGCAAGATAAGATCTCTAGACTTTAACTTGAAAAAAGAAGGCATATTATTGCAATTCGACAGAAATGACAAAGATCATTTCAAATGCATGGCAGATACGGATCCAAACCTCAAATAATCTGCATTGAAATAATGTGGTATTTCAAAATAGCACTCATATTCTAAGCACTGCTTACTACCAATACGGCTAATAATTAATAGAATTAGCCCCCAAAATCGTCCAATAGCTGCTGATATTCACTATGTGGTTTTGGACTAGGATCAATGAACTTATTTAGAAGGACGGTCCTCTATCGGAATTATCTGTGTTGAACAACAGTACATAAACAGTCGTCACGAAAGCAACATGTACTAGGACAGCTAATTGTTCGCTCACACGAGCATTTAAAAATTCAGAGGATACGCCAAAGCAAGCTCATAGAATTCACAGAATCGAGCAAATCCGACTAAAAGGGATGCAGCTAAATAATAGGATAGGACGAAGACAACCGGCTTTAAGATATAACAGAAGAATAAAACATATTATACTATACTATTGACATTCTACATATATAACGAATGTATTAACTGCACGACTACGCCGGTGATCATGACACCAACTCCTAAACGTTTCACCCAAAAATGTGTAGTGCTCGTTACACTTTCCAAGTAACCAATATTTAATCGAATATCAGTACTTTTAGGTGGAATTGGTCTTCTTGATGCATCCAGTATTAGAAGGAAACCTATTATTTCCAATATCATTCCCAAATTAATCATGTAGGTCAAAACCAATACTCGAAATAACTATACTCTATTATAATATGTTAGGTACCAATAAATCAGCCACCACGTTCATTATTTTTAAGCAAAAGCCCTGAATACGAATCTTAATTTAATGATAATTCGTCTCAATTATTTGAGACCTTAATGTCCCTACAAAAAGTGCCCATACTGCCAACTTTATTCATTAATATAGCCTCTGTTCCATCTGCAAAAATCGATAGAAATACAACTAAGAATCCAAAATTGCAGTAATTACTGATATGAGGGGGGTCATCATATTTTTATGTGGATAAATCCAATCCCTAAGTTGGATGTACTTTACTCTGATGATCCATTAGTTTCGCTTCATTCTTGAACTTGCTTCCACATTTATTATATTTGGATTTTTACTAAAAAAAGTCGAATTTCATTGGAAATTGATATAAAAAGTAGGATTAAGGTTTTTTATTATATACCGATAAGACTCCATGTATGATGACCTTATCCTACTCTTTTCATTCTTGAGCCACAATTAGGACATGCGATTTCTCTGTGTTCTTTTCCACAGCCCATACAATAGTACTTCAGCGGCCTATATTGGTTATTATCTGGCATTGAAGATGAGAACGAACTGAACATATCTTTTACACCACCAGTAACCCCATACCTTTTCATCATACTCCTCATTCTAATGAAGGTAAAGAGAATAAAAAGACAAAACAGAGAAATGAAGTCATATGGAAAGGGCAGCAAGAAAACTAGGATAAGACCAGCTCCCATGTAAATTCCAAGCCACTTTATCCGATCTATAATAAAGCGTCTGGTATTATCATCGATGTTCATGACTGTACTATATCTATACTATGGTAGAACAGTCTATTAAGCAGATACCTTACTTCCTACCTCAATATGTGTCTTGTGGCTTATAGTTTTTTGAATCAAATAGGTGGAGGGATAGTTAATATCAATTCGTCTAAGTGATACATGATTAGATAGTCAGTTAATCTTGTCCATATACAGTTTCGAACTGAAAATTTGCGTTTACAATTATCGAGTACCTAAGAAACCATTGACAGATTGCAACCATATTTCCATCTCTAATAGCAATCATGAGAAATAGAATCCATTGTAGATTTTCGACTATTGTCCAAAATAATTCGAATCTGGCTCTTTCTAAACCTTGTCTGTCCTAGTTCTAGATCTTTAGTAGTGCTCGAATAACACTTTCGAATATGTCTTTTGAATTTGTTCAATCCTATTTTCTGTGACGTCCATTATTTGTCCTCGGAGATGTCTTATGGCTGAAATGAAGAGTATGGAAGCATTCACAGAGATTTTTTACTATTGTCACTGCAGTATTTTTCTTAGAAATGATTTCATATTAAAGCCCCCTTCTCGTAGTATTTTTGGATATGTAAGCCCGGTATTCGAGGATCCTGTTTCAACATTATAACAAATACAATCATCCATAACCCGTGGTTTAATGAAAGAAATTGGATATTGTCCGCCTTGTCGATCAGTATCCGAAATTACTAATTGATATGGAGAATACTTTATTCCATCCGAGTTCAATGAGTCATCTCGGGCAAACTTTAGTAATGAGATCTGTACCTGATATCTTATGGGGTATGGATGAGTACTAATTTTATTCCACCACTCTATTCCACTAAATTGCCTAGATCCTTCAAAGGTTATGTTCTTCAGCCTAATAGAGGGATGTTTAAAATTTCTTTCATGTAATTGAAAAGTCTCATGTATATCAGCCTGTATATCACTAAGATGGTAATTAATAACATGATTTATGGGATCTACAATAATTTGACGCTTATAAGAGCGTCCAACTTCAGGCAATATCTTCGTGAATCGATATTGATTATGGCCACCAAATATCGCTTCAAAGTAATTTTGGTTATCGAATTGACATATAATATTTAATTCTAGCGGAACATTTCTTCTCTTATCAACAAATAATTCGAACAGATATAACATCCAAGATCTGTCAGGTATTTGATTTCCCAGATCAGCAATTAAGGTTACGACGTCAGATCCGGCAATTACCCTATCAGGAAATCTTGACTCTTTGCCACCCGAAATGTAGCATAGACAACCCGCCCAGAAATGGTTCTGCATAGTGGTCATATAGTTCTAATGATTATCCAGACGGGATGAATATTAATTCTATTCATGAAGTCGATTGTGAAATTTAGGTTTATTAATTGTGTTCCTTTCATTTCTAACGGATCGATTAATCTTTTCTTTTTCACGATTGCTCAAACATCTCCTATGCGTACACGCTACTCATGCCGATTATGTCAAGCGAACTATAAAAGATATTCTTACAGTTCACACTACCAGAAGGGAAAAAGAAATATTGGCATTATCATCTAACCGAATTACCCAAAGTTAAAGCGACAATACTAGATATGACTGCAGAGGAAGCTGTAAAGGTGAAACCCATTCTAGATGAGACTTATGGTAAGGTCGTTTATTTTTGGCAATTGGGAGATCCAGCTCCAATGGGTGAACCATTTGCAATAATATTAGAAGACATAGTAGAGCAGGCAGAATACCAACAACTGAACAGCAATGGTCAGTAAGTATCAGAACAAAAAAATTACCACAGCTTACCAGAAAAATAATTGTCCCTTCCTTTTCTTTATTTCTCCACAGCTTTTATGATTCCGTTGAATAGGACCAATGAAAGTAGATTCTCGAGATTTGGGGGCAAAATTCACACGGACTGACCTTCAGCTAGCTTTGAAGCCATCATTAACTTTTAATAAGTCGCTAGTGATATGTATATATTCTATATTGTCGTATATGTATTGTGCAAATAGTGCAGAACAACTCATCATTCGGAAGACGAGCGATAACCGCCTTGGGAGTCTCTATCATCGCCGACGGGCTAGATTATTTTGCCGCTCCACTTTCTAGTAGCCCCATAATTGGTGATATATTTGACTCCATCGTAACAAGTATGTTGTACTCCATAACAAAGAGCAAATTGGCAACAGCTATTAACCTAATCGAGTTCATTCCATTTGTTGGGGACTTTATTCCCGTCTATACACTTTCCACCTTGTACTGGATTTCTAGGGAATTAAGAAAACCGGAACCAGATAGGTCTTACAATAAAGGATATCAATTATACTATCCTAAAAGGAATGTAGTCAAGAATCTTGTAATTACACTAAAACGGTTCTTGAAACAGGAGACAGTGTAGGCAGCGGTATTTCCGGTTATGACTGCAAAAAAATTAAACCAAACAAATAGGATTAGGGAATTTGCGCGGCTGTAAAAATAGCATTTGTTACAATACTTTAAATCCTGTAATTAGTTAGAGAATCCTCTGATGGGCACTATTCTAAATGGCTTTGTTATTGACTAATGTTCCCGTCAGAGACTACCCTAAATATTGCTACATATACGTCCAGTATGTACGTATGGAATCAGTCAGGTCCAACTTCTAAAATTGGGGCTGCTATAGTCAGTTCCAATTGTAATATCGTTAAGCATAATCTACAAGGTTAGAAAAAAGAGCTAGATTTACAAGAAAGTTTCAACCCCCTAACTCAATGAGGGACTATCAAAATAAATGACTACTATGAGGGAGTTCTTAAATGAAAAATCTCCTAAGAGACGGAAAAACCGATTAGATTGAGTACAAGTATGTGCCAATCGTGATCCCAGTTACTCACATGTTAATCCTCTTTTTTCCAATGACAAATATGGTCAGTAACTTAATCCAAGAACCAAAGTTAGAAGTAGCAGACGAAATTCTTGTTTCAGATTTTGTTTGGAGAAACCCCATCATTCCTCCTGCATTACAACGCAGCCCAGATAGCGTAATGAAAATTGCATCCTCTTTCATAGATGCGATGCCCGTCAAATCATTCATGATGATACCATAGCCATAGACGATAAAGTAATGATTCGCTGAACTATGACAGGAGCTGCTGAAAGAGACCTCTTTAGTAAATCTCCAAGTAACAATGGCAGTCATAGTTGTTAATACGTCTATAGTTAACGATCATAACACTTAGGTAGAGAATATCAGCACATATGCATCTTTTTGCAATCTTTTTGCATTTAAGGTCAACGACCCAGTACAAGTCAGCAGCCAAAAAAATCGAAGGTCAGGCATTAATGTCATTTGATCTAGTTGACAATCTATTCTTATTAGGCTACTCCAGCAGGTGGTTGAGGTTTGGTACTTTCTCCTGTTTCTGTGCTTCCATGGTCCAATCTCTTGTGTGAATTCAGTACATCGATATTATCAAAGGTCTTGCTGCATAAATAGCAAATGTACTGTTTAGGTTTAGTCCTAGTCGTTGAGCCAGAAGATGTGGCACTTGGCATTATTTATTATTATATAGTATCTTGCTTAAATTGTTTTGACGCTTGTAGTGGATAATTCGAAAATGAGGTCAGATTGCCACAATTTTTCTATTTCTTGTAGCAAATTTAACAATGTCACAAGGAGGACTAATAACTAGTCATAAATGCTATAGCGATATTGATTGTCATATCTGGTCTTTTACGAAGAGTTCTATGGTCTTCAACTTAGGGCAAATTTGAAATTATGGAAGTTTAAAAATTAATAGGTATTGATTAGCCATTGGGGGTTGACTTAGAGGCCTTGTGCTTTACCAGAATCCCATGTAGAAAAGAATTTTGGACTAATTTCAATAAGTATAACATCACCCTTCTTTGCACCGTCTGATATCATTTTTGCTACTGGATGATCTAGTGTTCCAAGATACTTCATACTAATTCTATCTCCCTCTGATAGAGTTTTCGTCGGATCTTCTGTCATCGATACTATACCTCTACCTTTAACTCCCTTGGGCGCAGAATTCTCATCGTCTACCGAAAAATAAAAAGATGGTTTGACCCGGAGGTTTTCTGATTTCTTGGCTAACTTTGATGTCGTTAAGAAGAATTTTTCCTTATTTTTATCATAGTAAAACCAGACTGGGTGGATATTGGGCCAACCTCGCGCGTCGACGGTAGCCAACTGCAAATTCAGTTTGCTTTCAAGGAATCTGTCAACCTCTTCCCTAGTCATTCCAGGCATCTCATTGGAGGCTTGAAATACTTTCATATTCCTTCAATAACATCAAACTAATAGAAAAAAGTTACTTGAATACCGGCGATTGTGCTTGGTATAACTGGTGAATCCTGAGTAGCAGAAAGTAGGAGACGAATAGCAAGGATTAACACAAATATCAACTAGACCTTTTTCCTATCCTTCTTTGCACACTTATGATTTTACTACAGAAGGTTTATCTGAGTAATGAAAACCGTATTGTGAACCGAGATCGAATTCAGTAAGAATGTCATATTGTTGTAATTTTGCTTGAGAAACAATGATCGACCTGTTCCTCTACTTGCATTCACTCGAGGATGGACAAGCAGATCTTCTTTGAGGGCAATTTGTCTCAATCACGATATGCTGTATCTAATTGCTTATCATAGTTGGTTTTGTGATTGAATCATTTCCGAGAAAACTTCTGCCAAAACGATCTTATAGACCAAGAATCCTTAATTAATCCAAATTTCCTGAAGTGCCGTTGTTAACGGATGTAAGATAATCTTTCCTGTACCGCAAGAATACTAATAGGGTTATCCCGAATAAAGCCACACCTATAGGCAGATGAGCCGTGACTATCATTATATCAAGTTTCTTGGTAACAACTAGTGCTCCAATTAGGATTTGTATTGAAACAACTATAGTTGCCAACAGCGTTAGGCGCTTCATCCTTTTGACTTTCACATATGCAAAAATTGAAGTTGCATAGATCGCACCTGCAGTAAAAACCACAAATATACGATGGAAATACTCCACCACATAGCGTTGCTCGGGTGGCTTTAGGAATCCGTTTGGACAGAGCGGCCATTCTGAACAAGATAAAGACTGGTGAACAGAACTCAGATAAACCCCTAATATCATGGTAATGTAAACTAAGGACAAAGAACCAAATGATAGCAACATAAATCCATTTTGCATCGAGAATTATGATACGAAAGATACATTTAAACTGAGAAACCTTGGTCATGTTATTGGTAACGGAATTAAAATAAACTTCTAACATTCACTAGCGATGGCTCGCTTTTGTAGTTTTGTATTAAGTTCCTTTGCCTTTTTTATCTGCCTCAGTCAGCTGACCTTTAGGTCAAAAAGGGATCCAATCTGGTATTCCCCTCTGTTGCCTCTTTAATATTCTTGGCATTATTATAGTAAGATTCTCTTGTTCTACTAACTGACTGTGTTGCCTTCCTCACTATCCCCAGATGTGTATAGTCATGTGTATCTGAAAGATATACAGTATAAACCAAGGCGCTATGTTTTCCTTCAGCTTTTCTAAGTATCCTACCTACTCTTTGTGTTGCTTGATTCACGTTAGAGGTACTTGCTAAAATAATAGCTATCCTCACTTGGGGAACGTCGTATCCAATTTCCAATGTATGGACAGAGAGCAGCGGGTAAAATTCCACTCCCCATCTTGATAGAATTTCATGTCTTTCTTTTGAGTTTAGTTTGCTTTCAATTATCATTGACTTTATTCCCTTTTTAAGTTCCAACATTTCCTTCAGCTTCGTGATAGACCCGACTGTTTCACTAAATACCATTATTCGTTCTGACGGATGTTTTGTTGCAATGAGTTCTACCGCGGCAGAGATTTTATTATGAGCAGAATTAATAAGGTTTTTTCTATTCCTTACACTTTCATACCACCAGCTTGCCCATTTTGCTGATATGCCCCCTTTTCTCAGTACCATACTCATCAGTTGTGGGTCAGATATATTCAAATCATTGGAAATCTTTCTAATCTTGTGTGAATAGCTATTGTAGAGTTTTTTTTCTTCGATCGTCAATCTGGTCTTAATCGGTATCACAATCGGATTTGCAAGCCTTCCATCTTGGACCGCGTCTCTAATCATGTATCTTTTTACTGGCGGCAATAAGGACACTATAGTTTTGTAATTAGGATGTTCTTCGTCTATAGTTGCAGTCAATCCCAACAGCGCTTTTTTGTGACTAGAATTACGTTCTTCCTCATTTAAGAGTTGAAACATCTTCCTTAAGCTCAATGCAGAATTGGTAAGCAAATGCATTTCGTCAAAAACAATTGTATCGGCATATCGAATTAATTCCAGATTATTGATTATGCTCTGATAAGTACTTATGGTTATTTCTCTTACTTCCTTACGTTCTCCAAAATATACCCCCAATGAATCCTTAGGTATATGATATGACAAGAGCCGTCTAAAATTCTGTTCGATAAGAATAATCCTTGGAACTAAAATGAGTATCGTCGCAACAGCGCTATTAGAATTGCAACAAGAATCAATATTGCTATCAATTTTGATTTTTCCTGTATCGTTAGTGCTAAGATTCTCAATGGCCCTTCTCTTAGCGCATTCAAATGCAATTTCTGTCTTCCCTGTTCCAGTGCTATATATTATCGATCCTCGGTATGAGTTAGAAACCCATGCATCAACTGCTGCAAGTTGATCTCTTGTAAGTTCAAAAGGGAACGTCAGATCTAAAACGCAAGGTTTTGATTTATCCAAAACACCTCAATACCTCTTGATAGATACTGTAGAACAACAATTCAATTTCTTTCCTGAGTTTAGTATGGAAGTCTCCCATTTTTTACCATATTGCGGAGGCCAGCCTCAAGTGGAATGAAGTCATGCTTCGTAAATTCATCAATGTTAAGATGATTTCTTAGTTGCCTGAGAAAAAGCAACGAACTGGAAGGCAAATTTGTACACCATGTGCGGGTCAAGAGTACTTCTACAGTATTAGTGAATATCCCACTTTAAAGCTATCAAAATATTAGAGTATTTCATCTCTTTGAACCCCTAGACTTCGAAAAATGCTTCTCCTCAAATAAACACGCTTTATTATCATCCGAAATCAAGGTAGGCATCCCAATTTAGCTCGGGTCCAGGACCCTTTTGTTCGGTAGGCGAGGCCAAAGATGCTGGGGTAGTAGATGATTACTTAGTACAGACATCGTAATCGAATACAAGTCGATGTCCAGGAAGGTCACAACCTCTTGAGTCATGGATCATGTTAGTCATTCTTGAATATATACTCTGAAAGTTTGAGTATTTTTGATATAAATAATGAATTCACATTAAACCAACGAGGGTAGGTTTCTGGACAAGATCCTGTGAGGTCTGTATATCATGTACGTGTAAGATATACGAATTAGTAAGGAGATTTGGAGCTGGATAGTCTGTTGTATGTAGAAGTGTTAGGCGCGAGCCTTGATGAGCGTCAAGAATCGATACATATTATCGTTACTTTCATATGAGTGGGAGAGGGAGACAAATAAGAATCGTTGATACTACCACTGACAAACATGTTCCAAAACTCAATAGGTAACCCTTTCGATATCACATGAGAGTCCATGTTATTCAGAAGTATCTCTTCTGCTTGCACACATAATATTAATATGGTCAAGTCCTTCCTTCCAGTATTGTATTGTGAATCTATTAATCTTGATGACTTGATAGACATTTTGAACCACGTCTAGTTAAAAACTTGTAATAGGATATTTCTAATTAAGGGATGAAATTCGGTAATAACGTTGTTGCATTTGGCATAGCCCTTGACTCAGGGAGGTTATTACTAGGGGCCGTCTCAATAGTAGGACGGCTGTCACTTGGGTTATTCGTGATTGTTGGAAGAAAAGCCCTACTTGAAGGACCCAAAACCGTTAAAGCGGCACGATGGTTGAAAGCCCAAACCCCAATCTTCATGAAGAAATCTCATATGCTAATAAACCCTCATTCTAGGGAGGCTGGGAGAATTTTGAAGGCTTTAATCATTATTTTTGTCAGAACCCTAAGGGCAAAAGTGGGGCCTCGAATCATAACAACAGGACACCAGGTAGGTCAAGAATTTAACAGATTAATCGTAAAGATCATGAGAAGGAGGGAAAGAGGAATAACTGAAAATATCAAAAAAAATAGAGAAACCCTTCACATGGACCAAGCAGAAGAGAATATTAATTGCGACAAGATACCAGCCGATCAATCATAACAGATAAAGGACTAAAAAGGAACTATGAAAAAGATATCTGTCACATTGACTCAATAAATAGGGTCCCCGAATGAATTCAATAAATTGCAAGTTTATGACTCGATAAGCTACGATGTGACTGGCGACTTGCCTGGTAATACGAGATTGAAATCGACGTCCGTTCCAATCTTGAGCTGATGCTTTTGAGCAAATCCTGCCACAGTTTCCAATACGTACTGGGCATTCTCATTGGGACTAAAAGATGGACACTCTAAGGACGGAACACATGGTTTCAGGTTCTCCTCAATATGAACTACGGATCCCGTTCCGTTGAGCCAGATAATATCTATTGGAAATCTCATATCTTTCATCCAGAAACTTTGTTGTGATGGTTTATCGTATGCGAAAAGCATTCCCTCATTCTCGTTCATGTGATCTTTAATTGATAGTCCTTTAGTCTGATCTTCGTCTGTAATAGCTACATCGGCTAAAATCTCAAATCCGTTAATAACAATTCTTGCCTCTATAGGCTGATCGTCTGGATCAACAATAGATGGTAGGAAAGTATTTTTCATTGAATAGGTCGTGTGCAACAATGGCTGTTCAAGTGAAATGAATCCGACCAGCAAGACACATAATCCACTCGTTACAAAGAAGGATCTAACATTTTTCATACGTACTCGGTATTCCGCAATCACATATAGATATTAATTTTTTCTTTGAATTGAGGGTCAAAAAATGATGCCAATTTTTCTTTGTCATGCTATAATGTATAGCCTGTTGCGATACAATTATAAATTTTTTATTGAGTACCAATAGTATTTGATGTTAAATGAATCTGGTCCATTTAAGCAGTCGAAAATCTTGTTCAATAGAGCCAAAGCAGTAATTCCGTCTGGCGTCAATAGCCCAGTTCGCTACTACGAGCCCTTTCCCTTTTTCGCCATCTCCGGCAAGGGTAGCAAGATAGTGACCATCGACCACATGACATACATAGACTATTGCATGGGGTATGGAGCTCTCTTACTAGGTCACGCATATACTCCGGTAACTAATTATGTCAAATCTCAGATAGATAACGGAAGCTTATTTTGTGTGCCCACTGAAAATGAAGTTGAACTGGCAGAATTAATTTCCAAAATAATTCCCTTTGCTGAGATGACAAGAATCGTAAATACAGGAGCTGAAGCAACTATGAATGCCATAAGATTGGCACGCGCATTTACTAAAAAGAAGAACATTATCAAATTTGATATATGCTATCACGGAGCATATGACTATGTACTTGTCAACGCCGGTCAAGCACATCGAGGAGTTCCTTCGTCTGAAGGAGGTATCGACGAGTCGGCTTCGCAAACGCTAGTACTTCCATACAATGATTTTACCGAGCTGGAACAAGTCATAGATACAAATGACAATATAGCTGCTATAATAATGGAACCAGTCCCAGCCAATACTGGTCTCATATTGCCTGAGAAGGAATACCTTAGCAACATAAGAAGGATTACAAGGAAAAAAAATATTGTCCTAATATTTGATGAAGTAATAACCGGATTTAGGCTTGCCCTCGGTGGGGCTAGTGAGTTTTTCGGCATTCAACCCGATCTTGCTACATATGCGAAAGCCATGGGGAACGGGTTTCCTATTGGAGCTATTGCGGGCAAGAAAGAAGTAATGGAGCAATTCGCACCCATGGGTAAATTATATCAGGCAAGTACCTTTGCTGGAAATCCAATGTCTTGTGCGGCGAGTATTTCAACAATTAAGACTTTAATCGAGCAAAAGAACAAGATCTATCCCAAGACAGCAAAAACATGTGACAGCATTGTCCGAGGAATCCGTGATGTATCGGATGGGTATGGCTTAGACTTTGTGCTTAGATCTATTGGTTCGATGTTTCATTTGTCTATTATTCGAGGAGAAAGAAAGAACGAAGGCCTCATGAGAAAAGTTGACCCAAAGATCTTCAAGTTAATGTACAATGAACTATTAAAGCAGGGCGTATTCATTCCCCCCTCGCAATTTGAGACATGCTTTGTTTCGTACTCACATAATGAAGAAGACATAGATCAGACAATAGAATCGTATTCAAACGCATTACAAAAAGTTAAGGAGCACCGATGATAAATAAATTAACGGTGGGAACGAGAGGGAGCAAACTAGCAATTACTCAGACAGAAATTGTAGTGACGGCACTCAGGAAGAAATTCCCTTCAGTTGATTTTAATGTTGTTACTATTAAGACCAAAGGAGACGTCGACAAAAGGCCTCTATTTACCATTGACAGAAGAGGAATCTTTGAAAAGGAAATAAATGAAGCGGTAATCAGGAATAATATTGATTTTGCAGTACATAGTCTAAAGGATATCCCCTCGGATCTTTCATATGATTTAACCGTAGCAAGTATCCCAAAACGATCTAAACCTAATGATGTGCTTGTTTCGCCTAATAAAATCAAACTAAAATACCTTCGGCCCGGTGCGACCATTGGCACAAGTAGCCTTAGACGTGCAGTTCAATTGATGACGCTGCGCCCAGACTTGGATATCAAGCCAATAAGAGGGAATGTGGAGACAAGAATAGGTAGAACATCTAGAGGAGATTATGATGCGATTGTCCTTGCAGAAGCGGGCCTCATCAGGCTTGGGCTAGAGGACATGATTGCAGAAAGATTTAGTTTAAATGATTTCACGCCTGCTCCTGGCCAGGGATCGTTGGCGGTTATATGCAGGACAGACAATCTAGAATTAATAAGACTACTGAAGAAAATCGAGGATCCTCAATCAAGAGCTGAATTTGATGCAGAACATGCCTTATTGGAGCAAATAGAAGGTGGATGTCGCTTTCCGGTAGGAGCTATAGCTGTTACCAGGAATAATTCTATCACCAAGCGTTACCTGACTAGGCCAAGTAATAATAGGAAAAAGTTTCAGAATACACATGAACCGCGTTATCTCACCTTATATGCTAGCGTCTTTTCTGCAGATGGAACAAAATACATTAGACTGATAAAAAGGGGAAATATCAAAGATGCAAGGAAACTAGGATTGAAAATGGGAAAATCACTTATTAATGGTGGTGCCTTGGACTTGGCAAGTGGTTGGCGTGAGGCTGTCCAAAAATGGAATAAATTATAAATTATGTAAAGAAAAATGACTGGGAAAGTTTTTATTTGTGGGGCTGGACCGGGGGATCCAGATCTGCTGACACTGAAGTCCTTGAAACTACTCAAGACATGTGATGTAGTGCTTTATGATAGGCTAGTAGGTAAGAATATTGTCAAACTGATTCCAGATACATGCAAAAAAATTTATGTGGGCCGAGAGGAAGGCGATCCTCCCTTCCATCAAGATAACACAAACGATATTATGGAAAAGTACGCGAAAAAAGGTGAAAAGGTTTTGCGTCTAAAAGGCGGTGATCCTTTCATCTTTGGAAGAGGTGGAGAAGAGGCAGAATTTCTGCGCGATCATGATATTCAATATGAAATAGTGCCAGGAATCACTTCTCCAATTGCATCAGCAATTTACGCTGGGATCCCACTTACACATAGACAGTTTTCTTCCTCTATTGCTATCGTTACGGGACATGAAGCCGCAGAAAAGGGAGAAGCTTTAGTGCATTGGGAAAAATTGGCTGACTCTGTTGATACAATAATTATAATGATGGGGGTAGGGCAATTGAGGCGAATTTCCACACGCCTTCTTAGGGCGGGTATGAACAAAGATACTGATGTAGCAATCATTGAAAATGGTGCTACCTCAAAACAAAGGCTTGTAATAGGCACCCTCGAAAACATTGTAGATCTATCAAAAAAGGCTGAAATAAAACCCCCAGCAATAATCATAATTGGCAGGGTAGTTTCTTTAAGAGAGAAGATTTCTTGGTTTCAAGATAACTCAAGTTCGGTTTGACTTCAGATTTGAGGAACAGAATAATTGCCATTACTACAAGTGGTCGGTCAATCAGTGAATTTTCAGCACGTGTAATTTCCGAAGGTGGAAGAGTAATCGCCCTGCCGACTATCGATATAATCCCAAGTAAACCGAAGGTTGTGGAAGAACTTGTTAGAATCATTACCTCGCGAAACCATGATATTTGTGCGTTTCTGAGCGCTAACGCTGTAGACGTATTATTCAATCTAGCCATCAAAACATCTCATACAAATGATATGGTTTCGCTATTGAATTCTAGGATAATAATTGCTATAGGTCCAAACACAAAGAAGAGACTTAATGAGTATAAGATAAATGTCCACATAGTTCCTGATAAGTATTCGACACATGGACTTATTGAGATGTTGGCTTCGAATATCAACTTAGTAGAAGGAAAAAGCATCATAATACCAAGGAGCGGAGAGGCTGATTCCTTTGTCAAGAGGTCGCTTCTAAATCTTGGCATGATTGAGGTGGATGAGGTAATCCTCTATAATGTTAAGTCGTCAAAAGCTGTTGATAACAAAATCTGGGGAGAATTTGTTTCGGTCCTTACTATGAAAAAGCTAGACTGTCTTATATTTACAAGCCCATCTTCGGTGAAAGCATTATTTAAGATACTTAAAAATAGTTATAATATACGCAATATAGAAGGCGAATTGAATTCGGTCAAGACAACTATAGCGATTGGGCCGCGGACTTGGCAGGAATTGAGAAGGAGAGGGATTCAAGCGTTCGTGCCAGAGATCCATACAATCATAGGGGCTTTAGAACTTGCAAGAAAAAGCCTAGATGGGTAAAAATTAGACGTTCTAGGATTCAATTATCTGTTTGCTGGGTTCCAAATGAACATTGTATGGGTGACTCTAGGTCAACATATTATGAAACTATGCAATTTTTAACAAATAACTATCAAAATATATATAATACATAACGCCGTTATGTCTATTAATGACAAGCAAAGAGCTCAATATGGATTACAGCAAGTATGATTTTAAAGACTCTACTGATTTATATGTATACTTAAGTAAAAAGGGCCTGTCGAGAGGCACAGTTGAAGAGATTAGCAAGTTAAAAGATGAGCCCGACTGGATGAGGGACTTTAGATTAAGATCCTATGAGGTTTTCTTGAGCAAGCCCATGCCCAATTGGGGGGGCGATTTGTCAAAAATTGATTTTCAGAATATATACTACTACGCCAAGGCCGCTGAGAAGCAAGGTAAGAGCTGGGATGATGTTCCGGAATCCGTCAGAAACACATTTGAAAAACTAGGAATTCCAGAAGCAGAACGAAAATTCCTTGCAGGTGTTGGCGCTCAATACGAATCAGAAGTTGTCTATCACAATTTGAGAGAGGATTTAGAAAAGAAAGGCGTAATATTTGCCGATACTGATACTGCAGTGAAAAAGCATCCTGAACTTATGAGAAAGCATTTTGGCAAAGTTATCCCCCCAGAAGACAATAAATTTGCAGCCTTGAACAGTGCAGTCTGGTCTGGTGGTTCATTCATCTATGTTCCACCAAATGTGAAGGTTGATCTTCCTCTCCAAGCATATTTTAGAATTAACGCAGAAAATATCGGTCAGTTTGAAAGGACGTTAATAATTGCAGATGAGGGTTCCGAAGTTCACTATATAGAAGGATGTACTGCACCGGTATATACAACTGAATCCCTCCATTCTGCGGTTGTTGAATTAATCGCTAAGAAGGGTGCCAAGATTAGGTATACTACTATACAGAATTGGAGTAAAGATGTGTATAATTTAGTAACTAAAAGAGCATATGCATATGAGAATGCGTCAGTTGAATGGATTGATGGAAATCTTGGCAGCAGACTAACTATGAAATACCCAGGGGTATATATGCTCGGAAGGAATGCTCACGCAGAGGTCATATCGGTCGCATTTGCTGGCTCTAGTCAACACCAAGATGCAGGAGCCAAGGCAGTTCATTTGGCACCAAATACAACTTCAAGGATTACAAGCAAATCAGTTAGTAAAGATTCAGGTAGAACGACATATAGAGGATTACTACATGTTGCAAAAGGGGCTACAGGTGTTAAATCGAACGTTAGGTGTGATGCACTACTATTAGATGAAAATTCAAGGACTGACACTTACCCTTATGTAGAGGTAAATGAAGAGGATGCCACTATCTCTCATGAAGCAACTGTAGGGAAAATAGGAGAAGACCAGATCTTTTATCTGATGAGTAGAGGTTTTTCTGAGTCTGATGCGCTATCAATGATAGTTGGGGGATTTATGGAGCCTTTCACAAAGGAATTGCCAATGGAATATGCAGTAGAATTAAACAGACTTGTAAAAATGGAAATGGAAGGGTCAGTAGGATAGAGATAGACTGAACTAAGGTGCAATTAACTACTAGGATGCATCAACTACGTGGCTCTCTACATACGCCAAACATTATCTATGCGACTGACAGAAGAAATATCATAAGAGATCCGTACATGCTTGGCTTAAAAGAAAATGTAGTAGATATTTACAATTATGGCATCTTTTCCCTTCATTCCTTCATAGTACTGCCATACAAACTATAAATGTCTCCGGTACTATTACTGACATAATTCCAAATATCTGGCTCAATTCTCAGAACATTAAAACTAGATTTCTGTGAGTCATCTAGTACATCATATACAAACTGACCAATTACGATTTGATTATCTTTTGCAAATGTGGTCATTTTAGCCGCAATGCTGATAGTATAGCCTAGAACGTCGAAATGCAGTTTTTTGAATACTTCCCGCTTATCCTGACCAGTCGATAAAGGACTACTACTACCACCCCCACCATACTGCACTACTACATTTTCCCCTGTATCAATGCCCACACGTACTCCCATCTCTGGATAATCATATTCACTGAGAATTGGATTCAAGCCCTCACGCATAATCTTAACCATAGAGCGTGCACAGTTTACGGCATTAGCGCAAGGCAAATACTTATCTTCCAAATTCACAGGAAAAAATGCCAAAACCGAATCTCCAACATACTTTAACACATATCCGCCATAGGCTGCTATAATGAGTGACATTTCTTGAGTAAATGTCTGAATTATAGTTGCAAGCCTCTCAACTGGTAGGGTCATTGATATCGCAGTCGAGCCTACAATATCAATGTGTAAAATTACAAATGTAACTTTGGATTTTGCATATTTTTCAAGAATATTCTGTGCTTCTTCCATCATGGAGATATTAAATTCTGGTACTTCTCCTTTTAGAGCCTTCCACATACTATACTGGGCATGTTTGATAGCTAGGTCTACGCTAATAATTGCGTCAAGATAGAACATACCTACCGAAGAAGTATTTGAAGCTCGTTTAACAGATTTATATTTTCTTTCTTCTTCGCTGGCCTGTTCCTTAATAACTTTATGTACTTCGTCTTTTGTAATATCCAGCTGCATCGCGATCAACTCTGGTAAAATTCCGGAATTATACAAGTTTATAATGGTTTGCCGATGTTTGTGTTGTTGTTGATTTCCTAAATCCACTATTATTATAGCTCCTCTATCTGTAGCTCTGCCATTACTTTAGATATATTGCAGAGTACATATCATATTTCTCTTTTCACTTATTTATAATATCTCATAAACTGTACAATTACCGCTGCACTGGTAGGATGTCGTGGTAAAAGCTCTATGATCTAGTTCGACTTTAGAACTTGATGCCTCCTAATAATAGGAATACAAATTGTTGTGTATTCTACGACAGATCATAGTAGGTATCCAGCTACTTCT
>Ga0193739_1000146_pt1 | contig 19138 bp, 18 predicted proteins | sample L2a2metaG_FD_144926 | JGI IMG/M metagenome (GOLD analysis project Ga0193739, IMG submission 144926) | Soil microbial communities from a riparian zone of the East river system, Colorado, United States - L2a2 | ecosystem: Environmental > Terrestrial > Soil > Riparian zone | place: USA: East River...
TCGCGGAGTTGGTGCAGGGGCGAATGGCGGCGGTCCACCCCGGGGGTGACCGGGGGGTGCAGCAGGGACCGTTCTTCGTCCTCGCCGCCGCGCGTCGCCCTGCGGTCCTGGTCGAAGCCGGCTTCGCCACGCACAAGGAGGATGGTCCCTTCCTCGCGTCCGCACCGGGGCAGCGCAAGATCGTGAATGCGATCGCCGACGGCGTCGTCGCCTATCTGCTCGAGTTCGAGCGGAAGCTCGCGGTCGGAGGACCGGGTCGATGAGGCCCGCCGCGCGCGTCCTGCCGCTGGGATTGGCGCTGGCGGTGTCGGGGTGCGCTTACTACAACGCGATGTGGAGTGCCGAGCGGTTCGCCAAGGAGGCGCGCCGCCTCGAGGCGCGCGGCCAAGAGCCGGAGGCGCGGACCCAGTGGGCTCGCGCGGCGGTGAAAGCCGAGTCGGTGCTCGTGCACCACCCGCGCAGCCGCTGGGCGGACGATGCGGCCGTGCTGCGAGCGGAGGGGCTGGCGCGCGCGGGTACCTGCGCAGCGGCCGCGGCACCGATTGCCAAAGCGCTTGCCACCGTGAGCGAGACCTCGCTGCGCGAGCGCGCCGGCCTCGCGGCGGCGCAGTGCGCGCTGGCGACTGGGAAGCCGGTCGAGGCCGAACGGGCGCTCACGGACGCGCTGGCTTCGAACGACGAGCGGCGCCGGTCTCGCGCGGAATTCCTTGCGGGGCAGGGTGCCGCAGACCGGCTCGACTACGACGCTGCCGTGGCGCACTTCCGACGTTCGCGCGAGCCCGCGGCGCTGCCGGCACGGGCACGCGCGCTGCTCTCGGCGGGCCGGCCGGACGATGCGGCGGCCGTGCTCGACACCGTCGCAGGCGGCCGGTTCCGCGAGGACGAATGGGCGGAGCTGCTCGGCGGTCTGACGACGGCGGGCGGCGCGGAGGCCGCGTCGGTGGCGCTCGACCGCATGCTCGCCCGCAGCCGCGTGCCGTTCGCGGCGCGGGCGCGGCTCCTCATCGCGGACGGCGACCGCCGGTCTGCCAGCGGCGATCTGGACGGTGCGGGAACGCGCTATCGCGAGGCAGCCGCGGCGGTGCCCGGGAGCGTCGGGACGACCGCCGAAGCGGGGATGGCGAGAGTACGCGAACAGCACGCGCTGGCAGGGGCCGCCGCCCGCCCGGCGGACCTGAGCCCCATCATCGTCGAACTGGCGCGCATCGCGCGCCCCGCGAACCCCGGAGTCGCCGTGCCGAGCGGGGCTGCCGTGGTCGAGGCGCAGCGCCTGCTCGATCTGGTGGAGCGAGTGGCCGCTACGCCGACGAGCCCCGGTGCGGCGTTCCGCTCGGCAGAACTGGCACGCGACTCGCTAGGCGCGCCACGACTCGCCGGGCATCTGTTCTTGAGGCTCGCGTCGACCGATGCCGCGTCGTTGTTCGCCCCCAAGGCGCTCGTGGCGGCATTGCCGCTGGTGCCGGAGCGGCACGACTCGATCCTCGGCGTCTTGAGCGGCACCTACGCGGCGTCTCCCTACACTCGCGCGCTCCGTGGCGAGGCGAGTCTCGCCTACGGCGCGGCCGAGGACTCACTCGCTCGCGCGCTGGGGGTGGAGGTGGCCCGTGGCCCGACGGCGGCCGCGCCTCGCCCCAGCGCGCTCCGCACCGGACCGCGCGGTCCGTGGTTGGAGGAGCCGCCCGTCCGCGCTGCGCCTCTCCCCGCGGGACGTGGGCGGGAGCGCCCGACCGAGCCGGGTCGCCGCGTTCCCACCGAGCGTCCCACGGAGCGCCCGTAGTGATCCGGCTGTTCGGCGTAGCCTTCCAGAATCCCATTCTCCTCGCCGCCGGCACCGCCGGGTTCGGACGGGAAGTGAACGGCGTGATCGACCTCGATGCCCTGGGGGGGATCGTCACCAAAGCCGTCACGCCGGAGCCGCGGCGCGGTCACCCGGGCCCCCGGGTTGCGGAATTCCGCGGCGGCATGCTCAACGCGGTCGGGCTCGCCAACCCTGGGCTCGAGGCCGCGGCCACGCACGACCTTCCCTGGCTGGCGCAACGCTGCGAGCGGAGGGGAACACGGATCATCGTGAATGTCGCGGGCGCCACCGTCGCCGATTACGTGCGCGTCATCGAGCGGCTCACGCCGCTCGATGCGATCGCCGCGTTCGAGATCAATGCGTCCTGTCCCAACACCAGCGCCGGCGGGCTTGAGTTCGGCTCGGAGCCCGGTGGCCTGACGGAGCTGGTGCGGGCGTGCCGGCGCGCCTCATCGCGCCCGATCAGCGTCAAGCTCTCGCCCGTGCTTCCCGACCTGCCGTCAATGGCGCGCGTCGCCCAAGCGGAGGGTGCGGACGCGGTGACGCTCGTGAACACGATTCCGGGGATGCTCGATCGCCGACTCGGCCACAGCACGGGCGGAATGAGCGGACCCGCGCTGCTTCCGGTGGGCGTGTTGGCGACGCGGCGCGTCACGGAGCAGGTGGGTATCCCGGTTATCGGCGTGGGGGGGGTGCGCACCGCCGCTGATGCGCGGGAGTATCTCGCGGCGGGGGCGAGGCTCGTCGCGATCGGCACCGCCGCCCTGGCCGACCCGCGCGTTCCCGCGCGCATCGCGCGCGAGTTGCAGCGCGGGGGACCACGTGGCTGAGCTCATCGTCGCCTTCGACGTGCCGAGCGGGCGAGAGGCTCTCGCGCTCGCCGCTCGGCTCCCTGGTTTGCAGTGGGCGAAGATCGGGCCGGTGCTGTTCGTGCGCGAAGGTCCGGCCCTGGTGCGAGAGTTTGCCGCCCGGGGGCTCCGCGTGTTCCTCGATCTCAAGTGGCACGACATCCCGACGACCGTCGCCGGCGCCGTCACGTCCGCCCGGGAACTCGGAGTCGGCATGGCCACCGTACACTGTCTGGGCGGGCGCACGATGCTCGGGGCGGCGGCTCGCGCCGCCGGTCCCGACCTCCCCCTCGTCGGCGTCACTGTGTTGACGTCGCACGACGCCGCCGAGCTGGAGTCGGTGCTGGGCCGCGGCGTGCCGGACATCGGGTTCGAGTCGGAGCGGCTGGCGCGCGCGGCGATTCAGGCAGGTCTCCGCGGCATCGTGGCGTCCGGGCACGAACTCGGGTTGCTGCGCGAAGCGCTCGGCAAGGCTCCGTGGATCGTCGTCCCCGGCGTCCGGTTCCCCGGCGATGCCGCGGCCGACCAGGCCCGTACGATTCCGCCGGACGAAGCGGTGCGGCGGGGCGCGACCCATCTCGTCGTAGGGCGGTCGATCACCGGGGCCCCTGATCCGGTGGTCGCGTATCGGCGCCTAGCCGAAGCGATCGGCTCGGGGGTATGAGGGTGCGCATGAACCACACTCTATGTCTCGCCGCCGCGCTTCTCGCGCTGGCGCCGCCCGCCGCGGCGCAGGGCACGCTTCCCGAGGCCGCCGAACGCGCCAGGCAGGCGTGGTTGGCCCACAACCCTCAAGCGCTTGTCGGGCAAAGCCCTAGCCTCGTGCTCCAGATCCCCGGCGCGGACCCCTCATCGCCCGTCGGGCGGGCACAGGCCGTGGAGTTGTTGCGGCGCTACCTGCGGCCGGTCGAGGAGCGGGGGCTCGATCTCACCGTGATCCGCGAAGTGGAGCCGGGGAAGGGGTTCGTGGAGCTGGCCCGCCGCTATGTCGTCGCCGGCACGACCGAGTTGCGGCGCGAGACGCTGTTCCTGGGGTTCCGTCTGCAGGGCGGACGCTGGGCGTTAGCGGAGCTCCGCAGCGCGCCGTGATCGGTCGTAATCTCGCCCCTTGCGTGCACTTACGAGCCCGTCTATACTTCGCGGCTCAATAGGAATTTTTCTCGGCGAGGGCCCGTTGAAGGTACGTTCGAGCGTCAAGCCCATCTGCGAGCATTGCAAGGTCATCACGCGGCGGGGTGTCATCCGCGTGATTTGTAAACGCAACCCCAAGCACAAACAGCGGCAGGGTTAGCCTATGGCTCGTATTGCAGGCGTGGATCTGCCGCGCGACAAGAAGATTCAGTACGCACTCCCCTACATCTTCGGCATCGGCCCCAGCAACGCGAAGAAAATCCTCGCGGAGACGGGTGTGAGTCCGGATGCGCGCGTGCGCGATCTGCGCGACGCCGAGGTGGCGCGGCTGCGGCAGGTGATCGAGCGGGATTACAAGGTCGAGGGCGCGCTGCGCACCGAAATCGCGATGAACATCAAGCGCTTGATGGACATCGGGACCTATCGGGGCGGCCGTCATCGCAAGAATCTGCCGGTGCGCGGCCAGCGCACGCACACCAATGCGCGCACCAAGAAGGGTCCTCGGCGCGCGATCGCGGGCAAGAAGAAGCCCTCGCTGAAAAAGTAGAGTAAATGGCACAAGCGAAGCCGACGGGCGCCAAGCGCGCCAAGAAGGTCGTCGAGGCGGAGGGCATTGCCCACATCACGGCGACGTTCAACAACACCCTGATTACGATCACGGACCTGCAGGGGAACGCCGTCACCTGGGGATCGTCGGGCAAGGCGGGGTTCAAGGGGTCCAAGAAGTCGACGCCGTTCGCCGCCACCGTGGCCGCCGAGCAGGCGGCGCGCGAGGCGCTGAACCTGGGCGTGAAGCGCGTGCATGTGCGCGTGCAGGGCCCCGGCTCGGGCCGCGAATCGGCGATCCAGGCGCTCGCGAGCGCCGGACTGCAGATCCGCTCGATCCGCGACGTGACGCCGATCCCGCACAACGGGTGTCGGCCTCCCAAGAAGCGGCGGGTCTGAGCCATGGCGCGATACACAGGTCCCGTCTGCCGGTTGTGCCGCCGCGAAGGCACCAAGCTGTTCCTCAAGGGGACGCGCTGCCTCACGGAGAAATGCGCCGTGGAGCGTCGCGCGTACGCCCCGGGGCAGCACGGCCAGTCCACCGGCCGGCGTCGCAAAGCGTCGGAGTATGCGAAGCAGTTGCGGGAAAAGCAGAAGGTCAAGCGGATCTACGGCCTGTCGGAGCGCCAGTTCCGCAACCTATTCGAGCGCGCCATCAAGGAGCCGGGCGTGACGGGCGAAGCATTGCTCGTGGCCCTCGAGAGCCGCCTCGACAATATCGTGTATCGGATGGGCTTCGCGTCGTCGCGCAAGCAGGCGCGCCAGCTGGTGCGCCATCGGCACATCCTCGTGAACGGCCGCGTGCTGGACATCCCGTCCTATCACGTCCGCATCGGGGAAGAAGTGAAGGTCGCCGACGCCAGCCGCGAGCAGGTGCAGGTCAAGCTGGCGCTCGAGCAGTTCCAGCGGGGACAGCCGGTTTCGTGGATCCAGGTGGACACTGACAAAGCGCTGGGCAAGATGACGGAGCGGCCGACCCGCGACGCCATCCCGATTGCGGCGCAAGAACAGTTAATCGTCGAGCTCTATTCCAAGTGATGACGACTCTTGATTTGACGGGGTTGGTCCGGCCGCACCTGGTCGAAATGACCAAGCGCGAGGACAACCCGAATGCCGCCGAGTTCCGGCTGCAGCCGCTCGAACGGGGCTACGGCTACACGCTCGGCAACTCGCTGCGCCGGCTGCTGCTGTCGTCGCTGCGCGGCGCCGCCGTCTGGGCGTTCCGCGTCGACGGTGTGGTGCACGAGCACCAAACGATCCCCGGCGTGGTCGAGGACGTCCACCAGATCATCCAGCGGCTCAAACAGCTCACGCTGGTGCTCGCCCCCGAAGTCGACGAGGCTGTCCTGCGCCTCAAGGTCGAAAAGGCGGGCCCGGTCTATGCGCGCGATCTCGAGGCGCACGGCTCGGTCACCATCCAGAATCCGGAGCAGCTGCTCTTTACCGTCCAGGACGAGCGGGACATTTCCGCCGAGCTGTACGTGAACAAGGGCCGCGGCTACGTCGAAGCGGAGCAGCACCCCGTCGACCGGACGATGCCGGTGGACGTGGTGCGCATCGACTCGATTTACAATCCGGTCCGCCGCGCCAACTTCACCGTCGCGGAAACCCGCGTCGGCCAGCGCACCGACTACGACCGGCTCACGCTGACGGTCGAAACGAACGGCACGATCTCCCCCGAGGACGCCGTCGCCTACGCCGCGGCGCTCGCGCAAGAGCACTTCCGGTTCTTCGTAGACTTCGGCAAGGTCCCGATGATCGCGGCGGAGCCCACCGGCAACGGTGGGACCCAAGCCGGTCATCTGCGGGACGTGCTCGCGCGCGCAATCGACGACGCCGGCCTGTCGGTGCGGTCGATCAACTCACTCAAGAACTCCAACATCCGCACCCTGGGCGACCTCGTGCAGTACAAGGAAGAGGATCTGCTCAAGGTGAAGAACGTGGGCGAGAAAGCGCTGGGCGAAATCGCCGAGCTGCTGCGCCGTGAAGGTCTGAACTTCGGGATGCGGTTCGAAGAGGCGGAGGGCGAGATTCGCATTCTCGATCCCGGGATGGTGCCGCAGGCGCAGCTGACGGGCGGCGAGGACGAGTAGATGCGTCACCGCGCCAAGGGCCGCCAGCTGTCGCGCACGTCGAGCCACAAGAAGGCGACGCTGAACAACATGGCCACGAGCCTGTTCCAGCACGAGGGGATCAACACGACCGTGGCGAAGGCGAAAGAGCTTCGCCCGTTTGCGGAGCGGCTGATCACGCTGGCGCGGCGCGGCGACCTCCATGCCCGCCGGTTGGTCGAGCGGCGCTTGAAGGACAAGGACGTCACGCACAAGCTGTTCACCGAGATCGGCAAACGCTTCGCCACCCGGCCGGGCGGCTATACGCGAATCGTGAAGTTGGGCCACCGCGTCGGCGACGGCGCCGATACGGCCCGGATCGAATTACTGAGTGAGTGAGACGGACGACGGGGGGGCGGGGGGCGGGGGGGGGCCGCTAATAACAGGGGGACCAGGGCGGGTCCCCCTTTTTCGTATGCGTCAGGACGCTTTCGCGACCTTGTTCGACTTGAGGCAGCGGGTGCACACGCGGATGCGGCGCACCGTCCCGTTCATGACGGCCCGTACGCGCTGCAGGTTGGGGTACCAGCGGCGGTTGGTCTTATTGTTCGCGTGGCTGATGGTGTGCCCCGCCATGGGGCCCTTGCCACAGATCTCACACACTCGAGCCATGGGCTGTCCGGACGAAAATGAGTGAAACAGGTGCCGCGAAGAGGCCTAAACCTAAGGGGGACACCGGTGAGCGGCAACCCCGCCCAGCCGGGAAGTCCGGAAAGACCGCCGTCATCACCGGCGTCACCGGGCAGGACGGGTCGTACCTCGCCGAGCTGCTCCTCGCCAAGGGCTACGAGGTGATCGGCGTCGTGCGGCGCACGTCGCACGACTCCTACGAGCGCATCGGCCACCTGCTCGACCGCCTGCACGTCGTCGCGGCGGATCTGCTGGACCAGCACTCCCTCACGACGGTCATCCGGGACGCGCAGCCCGACGAGGTGTACAACCTCGCGGCCCAGAGTTTCGTCCCGACGTCGTGGACCCAGCCCGTCCTGACCGGCGAGTTCACGGCCCTCGGGGTCACGCGGCTGCTCGAGGCGATCCGCCTCGCGCATCCGGAAGCCCGCTTCTACCAGGCCAGTTCGTCGGAGATGTTCGGCAAGGCGACGGAAACGCCGCAGCGCGAGACGACGCCGTTCTATCCCCGCTCGCCCTACGGCGTGGCCAAGGTGTACGGCCACTGGATCACGGTGAACTACCGCGAGTCGTACGGGTTGCACGCGGTGAGCGGCATCCTCTTCAACCACGAGTCGCCGCGGCGCGGCCTCGAGTTCGTGAGCCGCAAGGTGAGCGACGCCGTCGCGCGCATCAAGCGGGGCAAGGCCACGGAGCTGCGGCTCGGCAACCTCGAGGCGCGGCGCGACTGGGGCTTCGCCGGCGACTACGTGGACGCGATGTGGCGGATGTTGCAGGGGGACGAACCGCGCGACTACGTGATCGGTTCGGGGGAGACGCACTCGGTGCGTGAGCTGTGCGAGGTGGCGTTCGGACACGTAGGTCTCGACTGGCAGAAGTACGTGAAGATCGACCCGCGCTTCGTGCGGCCCGCCGAGGTCGATATCTTGCTCGCCGATGCCGGCCAGGCGCGCCGCGACCTGGGGTGGGCACCTCAGGTGAGCTTCGAGGGACTCGTGAGAATGATGGTGGACGCGGACCTGGAGCGCGTGAATTGAAGGTGCTGGTCACAGGGGCCGACGGGTTCGTCGGACGCTGGCTGATCCGGCGCCTGCTCGACGACGGACGCGAGGTGTTCGGCGCGGTCCGGCCGGCCATGCCGCAGCGCGACGACGGCCTCACGGCCGCAGAGCGCGACGCGGTGCGCTGGTTGCCGCTCGAGATCACGGACGATGCGTCGGTGCGCCAATGCGTGGACCTGCCGTACGACGCCGTGATGCACCTCGCGGCGATCTCGTCGGGGGCGGACGCCCTGCGCGATCCGGGGGCAGCTTGGACCGTGAACGCCGCAGGGACGGCGCGCCTCGCCCATGTCCTCGCCGAGGCGCGGCGCATGGACCGGGCCGACCCCGTCGTGCTTATCATCTCCACAGGGGAGGTCTACGGTCGCGGCGAGGGCCACGCCCCGCGGCACGAGACCGACCCGCCTGCCCCCTGCTCGCCCTACGCCGCGAGCAAACTGGGGGCCGAGGCGGCGGCGCTCGAGGCGTGGCGCCGAGCCGGTCTGCGGGTGGTGGTGGCGCGCTCCTTTGCGCACACCGGGCCGGGGCAGGATCCACGCTTCGTCGTGCCCGCGTTCGCGCAGCGCCTGCGGTTCGCCAAGCGGATCGGTGCTCCCGTGGTCAAAGTGGGCAACCTCGAGCCGGTGCGGGACCTGCTTCACGTGCAAGACGTCGTGGACGCCTACGTGCGTCTCCTTTCTAAAGGAGAGGCGGGCGAGATCTACAACGTCGCCTCGGGGCAAGGCACGAGCCTGGAGGATCTGCTCTTCAAGATGGCGGACCTGGTCGGCATCCGAGCGATCCCCGAAGCCGATCCCGAGCTGATGCGCCCGGCCGACATTCCCCACCTCGTGGGAGATCCGGCGAAGCTGCGCGCGGCGACGGGGTGGAGCCCGCGGCGCTCCCTCGAAGAAACCCTGCGGGACGTGCTCGATGCCCAAACGGACTGATCTCCACCGCATCCTGTTGCTCGGGTCCGGCCCGATCGTCATCGGGCAGGGGGCGGAGTTCGACTACTCGGGCACGCAGGCGGTGAAGGCGCTGCGGGAGGAAGGGTACGCGGTCGTGCTGGTGAACTCGAATCCGGCTACGATCATGACCGACCCGGAGCTGGCCGACCGCACCTACATCGAGCCGCTCACGCCCGAATGGGTCCGCAAGGTGATCGAGCGGGAGAAGCCCGACGCGCTCTTGCCCACGATGGGCGGCCAGACGGCCCTGAACGTGGCGATGGCGCTGGTGAACGACGGCACCCTGGAGCGGCACGGCGTCGAGCTGATCGGCGCGAACGCCCGCGCGATCCGCATGGCCGAGGATCGTGCCGAGTTCGCCACGGCGATGAAGCGCATCGGGCTCGACACGCCGCAGGGGCGCACCGTCACGTCGGTGGCGGATGCGCTGGACGCGGCGGCCGAGGTCGGCTACCCGGCGATCATTCGTCCATCCTTCACCCTGGGCGGCACCGGCGGTGGCGTGGCGTACAACCGTGCCGAGTTCGAGGAGATGGTCGAGCGCGCACTCGAGCTCTCGCCGGTGCACTCGACGCTCATCGAGCGCAGCGTCCTTGGGTGGAAGGAGTTCGAGCTCGAGGTGATGCGCGACCGGCGCGACAATGTCGTGATCGTCTGCTCGATCGAGAACCTCGACCCGATGGGGGTGCACACGGGCGACTCGATCACCGTGGCGCCGGCGATGACGCTGACCGACCGCGAGTACCAGAAGATGCGCGATGCCGCGATCGCGATCATCCGCGAGATCGGCGTCGAGGCAGGGGGCTGCAACATCCAGTTCGCCGTCAACCCCGCCGACGGCGAAATCCTGGTGATCGAAATGAACCCGCGCGTGTCGCGCAGTTCGGCGCTCGCCTCCAAGGCGACCGGCTTCCCGATCGCGCGCATCGGCACGAAGCTCGCCGTGGGCTACACCCTGGACGAGCTGCCCAACGACATCACGAAGACCACGCCGGCGTCGTTCGAGCCGGTGCTCGACTACGTCGTCGTCAAGGTGCCGCGCTTCGCGTTCGAGAAGTTCCCCACCGCCGACTTCCGCCTCACGACGCAGATGAAGTCGGTGGGCGAGGCGATGGCGATCGGACGGACCTTCAAGGAAGCATTCCAGAAGGGGCTGCGCGCCCTCGAGATCGGGCGGCCCGGGTGGGTGACCGGGGCGACCCTCGCCGACGACCGGCTGACGAGCGACTCGCCTGAGGACCTGCGCGTCGCGCTGCACACGCCCACGCCCGAACGGATCTTCCAGGTCAAGCGCGCGCTCCTCGCCGGCCTGACTGTGGACGACATCGCGAAGGCCTCGGGCATCGACCCCTGGTTCCTCTATCAGTTGGAGGAGCTGGTCGAGGCCGAGCGCTGGTTTGCAGCGCTGCAGGCGCCCGGTGCGGCGGATCTGCGCCGCATGAAGCGCCTCGGGTTCTCGGACCGGCAGCTCGCCGTTCTGCGGGACACCACCGAGACGGCGATTCGCGAGCAGCGTTGGACGCTCGGTATCCACCCGGCCTATAAGATGGTCGACACGTGCGCCGGGGAGTTTCCGTCGTCGACGCCCTATCTGTACTCTTCGTACGACGAGGAGAACGAGTCCGAGCCGCTCGGCGAGCAGGGGATCGTGATTCTCGGCAGCGGACCAAACCGCATCGGGCAGGGCGTGGAGTTCGACTACTGTTGCGTGCGCGCGGGGCTCGCGTTCCGCGAGCTGGGGTTCAAGACGATCATGATCAACTCGAACCCCGAGACCGTCTCGACCGACTTCGACATTTCCGACAAGCTGTACTTCGAGCCGCTCACCTTCGAAGACGTGATCGAGATCGTGCGCTGGGAGCGGCCCAAGGGCGTCGTCGTCCAGCTCGGCGGCCAGACGCCGCTGCAGCTCACGAAGCCGCTCGAGGCCGCAGGCATCCCCATCCTGGGCACGTCGCCCGACGCGATCGACATCGCCGAAGACCGGGAGCGCTTCGAGGCCTTAGCCCGAGGCTTGGGCGTGCGCCAGCCGCCCAACGGCATGGCGCGATCGGTCGACGAGGCGGTGGCGGCCGCCCAGCGTATCGGCTACCCGGTGCTCGTGCGGCCGTCGTACGTGCTCGGGGGCCGGGCGATGGAGATCGTCTACGACGACGGATCGCTGCGCGAGTATTTCGTGAAGGCCGCGCGCGTCGCCCCGCAACATCCGGTGCTGATCGATCGGTTCCTCGAGGATGCGTTCGAGGCCGACGTGGACGCGATCGCTGACGGCACCCGCTGCGTGATCGGCGGCGTGATGCAGCACATCGAGGATGCCGGGGTCCACTCCGGCGACTCGGCCTGCGTGCTGCCCCCCTACCTGATTGGGGACCGCCAGGTCGAGGAGATGCGGCAGCACACGAAGGCCTTCGCCGCCGCGTTGGGGGTGGTGGGGCTGATCAACGTCCAGTATGCCATCAAGGACGGCGTCGTCTTCGTACTGGAGGTCAATCCCCGGGCCTCACGGACCGTGCCCTTTGTCAGCAAGGCCACCGGGGTGCCTCTGGCCAAGCTTGCCGCCGCGGTCATGGTGGGGCGGACCCTGGACGAGTTGGGTGTTCCCGATGAGCTTCCCGTCGCCGGGGTGGCTGTGAAGGAGGCGGTCTTCCCCTTCACCAAACTGCCCGGGGTGGATACCGTGTTGGGGCCGGAAATGCGCTCGACCGGGGAAGCGATGGGCCTCGCCGACAGTTTCGGCATGGCTTTCGCCAAGGCGCAGATCGCCGCCGACGGCAGCTTGCCGCTCGAGGGCGCGATTTTCGTGACGGTGAACGACTCGGACAAGCCGACGGTGGTGCCGATCGTGCGGCGATTCCACGAGCTCGGATTCCGGATCCTCGCGACCGCAGGCACCCAGCGCTACCTGCGGGCGCGGGGCGTGCCGGCGGAGCGGGTGATGAAAGTGCACGAGGGGCGTCCCAACGCGATCGACCTGATCGTGTCGGGAGAGGTGCACCTGCTGATCAACACGCCCTTGGGGAAGTTTCCGCAGGCCGACGACTACGCCATCCGGCGCGCAGCACTGATGCACCGGGTGCCGTACACGACGACCATGTCCGCGGCGAGCGCCGCGGGTGACGCGATCATTGCGCTCCGCAGTCGAACTGGGAGCGTTAGGAGCCTTCAGGAATGGCACGAAAAAACGAAGATCGAAAGAGAAGCGGCAAAGGCACCTCCGCCGCTGCGGGCCGTAAGGGCGTAACGAAGCCCGCAGCGAAGCCGGTCGCGAAGGCGCCACCCGCGCCGCCGCCGCCGCCCAAGGTCAAATTCCGCGGCAAGCTGCTCGAGAACGAGCCGCTGGCGCGCTACACCACGTGGCGCCTCGGCGGCCCCGCGCGCTATCTCGTGCTGCCCGCCGACGCCGACGACGTCGTCAAGGCGCTCGACCTGGCGCGCGAACGTGGTCTGCCGTGGGTCGTGCTCGGTCTGGCGTCGAACGTCCTGGTGAAGGACGGCGGCTTCCCGGGCGTGGTGATCCGCATCGGACCACCGGGAAAGGGCCTCGACCGCTTCGAGATGAAGGGGGCGACCGCGATCGTCGGCGCCGGTCTGCCGACGCCGCTGCTGGCGCGCCGCACCGCCGACGCGGGCTTCGCAGGCGTGGAGCGGTTCGTCGGGATTCCCGGCGCCGTGGGCGGTGGCATCTACATGAATGCCGGCTGCCACGGCGCGGAATTCGCCGAAGTCGTCACCGAAGTCACGGTGATGGACGCCAAGGGCAAGGTCAAGCAGTTGTCCCGCAAGCAGATCTCGTTCAAGTATCGCTCCAGCAACATCGACGGGATCGTGATCGAGGCGAAGCTCGGTCTCGGCGAGGAGTCCCCCGCCAAGTTGAAGGAGTTGCAGGGCAAGCTGCTTCGCTGGCGCAAGGCGGGAACGCCCTTCGACCAGCCCTGCGTCGGGTCGACGTTCAAGAATCCGGGCGGGGCGAAGTCGGCTGGCATGCTGATCGAAGAATGCGGCCTCAAAGGGCTGACGGTGGGCGGGATCGAGATCTCGACGCTGCACGCCAATTACTTCGTGAACAAGGGCAACGGCACGGCGAGCGACGCGCTCAAGCTCATCGAGCAGGTGCGCAAGACCGTCGCGAAGAAGACCGGTGTCGAGCTCGAGCTCGAGTGCAAGGTCATCGGCGTCTAAATGCCGTCTCCAGACTATTTCGTGCACGAGTCGAGCTACGTGGACGACGGGGCCGTCATTGGCACCGGCACCAAGATCTGGCACTTCTCGCACGTCCTACCGGGCGCGGTGATCGGCGCGCGCTGTAACCTGGGCCAGAACGTCGTCGTGATGTCGGGGACACGGATCGGCGACAACGTGAAGATTCAGAACAACGTCTCGATCTACGAGGGCGTCGAGCTCGAAAACGACGTATTCTGCGGACCGTCGTGCGTCTTCACCAACGTGCTCAATCCCCGGAGTCACGTCTCGCGCAAGCATGAGTACCGTCGTACGCTCGTCAAGCGCGGCGGCTCGATCGGCGCCAACGCCACGATCGTGTGCGGCGTGACGCTCGGCGAATACGCGTTCATCGGTGCCGGGGCCGTCGTGACCGCCGACGTCCCTCCCTATGGACTCATGGTCGGCGTCCCCGCCCGGCGCGTGGGATGGATGTGTCAGTGCGGGGAGCGGCTGCACGTCGCCGCCGGGCGCGCCGCGTGCGCGACCTGTGGCGCCGGATACGAAGAGCACGCCGGCGCGCTGCGCCAAACCACGCCACCCCGCAAGCCATGAACGTGCCGCTGCTCGATCTCGTGGCGCAGTATGCGGCCATCAAGGGCGACGTCATGCCCGCGCTGCTGCGCGTCATCGAGGCGCAGCAGTTCATCATGGGGCCCGCCATTCCCCAGCTCGAGACGGAAATCGCCGCGCTGTCGCGCGCGAAACACGGGATCGGGTGCGCCAGCGGCACCGACGCCCTGCTGCTGCCCCTCAAAGCCCTGAACCTCAAGCCGGGCGACGAGATCATCACGACGCCCTTCACCTTCTTCGCCACGGCGGGGACGATTCACAACGCGGGCGGCACGCCGGTGTTCGTGGACATCGAGGCCGACACGTTCAACATCGACCCCGCCGCCGTGCAGCGGGCGATCACGCCGCGCACGCGCGCGATCGTCCCCGTGCACCTCTACGGGCAGATCGCCGCCATGGAGCGGCTGCTCGCGCTGGCCGCGCCGCGCCGCCTCCCCGTGATCGAGGATGCGTGCCAGGCCATCGGGGCGCGCCGCAGCATCGATGGCGAGTGGCGCATGGCGGGTGAGCTCGGCTGGGTGACGGCCTATTCCTTCTTCCCCTCCAAGAACCTGGGCGCCTGGGGCGACGCGGGGATGATGGTCACCTCGGATGACCAGCTGGCGGAGCGGCTGCGCAAGCTGCGGCTGCACGGCGGCGCGAGGCAGTACCATCACGACGAGGTCGGAACCAATTCGCGCCTCGACACGGTGCAGGCTGCGGTCCTGCTCGCCAAACTGCCCCACCTCGCCGATTGGTCCGCGCAGCGACGGGCGCACGCGGCGTACTACTCCGCCGGACTGGCGGGCCTCCCGCAAGTGAAAGCGCCGGTCGTCGAGCCCAACAACGAGCACATCTTCCATCAATACACGCTGCGGGTCGAGCGGCGCGACGCCCTACAGGCGCACCTCAAAGCGCAGGGCATCGGCAGCGCCGTGTATTACCCGGTGCCGCTCCACCTCCAGCCGTGTTTCGCGCACCTGGGCTACAAACCCGGCCAGCTACCAGAATCCGAAGAGGCGTCGCACGAGGTGCTCTCGCTGCCGGTCTATCCGGAGCTCACCCGGGCACAACTCGATCACGTTATCGGCTCCATCCGCGGGTTCTACAAGTGACCCGTCTCAAGATCGGCGTCGTCGGGGCGGGAAACTGGGGACGGAATCACGTGCGCGCGGTGGCCGGGCTGGCCGACGCGGCGTTGGCCGCTGTGTGCGACACCGATGCCAAGACGCGGGAGCGCATCGCGCGCCAGCACCCCGGGGCGCTGGTGACGGGCGAGCTGAGCGCCCTGCTGGAGCGGAGCGACGCCGTGATCGTCGCCTCCCCCGCGGGCACCCACGCGACGATGGCGCGGCGCTGCATCGAGGCCGGGAAGCCGTGCCTGGTGGAGAAGCCGTTCGCGCTGAGCGTCCGCGACGCCGAAGCCGTTGCTGCCTTGGGGGCCGAGCACAAGGTGCCGGTCCTGGCCGGGCACCTCCTGGTCTTCCACGCCGCTGTGGAGCGGCTGCGGACCCTGGTGCAGGGGGGCGAGCTGGGGAAGATCTTCTATCTGTACGGCTTACGGGTGAACCTCGGGCAGGTTCGCCAGGACGAGAATGCCCTCTGGAGCTTCGGTCCCCACGACGTGTCGGTGGCCCTGCACTTGCTTGGTGAAGCGCCGGTGCGGGTCGCCGCCCAGGGAAAGAGCTACCTCCAACCAAAGATCGAGGACGTGGTCTTCCTGACCATGGAGTTCGCGAGCGGCGTACTCGCCCACGTGCAGCTGTCGTGGCTCGATCCTCACAAAGAACGGAAACTTACGGTCGTGGGAGCCAAGAAAATGGTGGTGTTCGACGATATGGAGCCTCGCGAAAAGCTGCGCATCTACGACAAGGGTGTGGATCGCCCGCCGGAGTACGGATCCTTCGGCGAGAGTCTCGCGATCCGCGAGGGGGACATCTTCATCCCCCGCATTCCGACGGTCGAGCCCCTCGCGGCCGAGCTCGCGCATTTCGTGCGTGTGGCGCGGGGCGCTGAGGCGCCCCGGCCGGGAGCCGGCGCGGACGACGGCGTACGCGTAGTGCGGGTGCTCGAGGCGGCGTCGCGCTCGCTGATCAACGGCGGCGCACCGGAGGTCCTATGACGACCCCGGTCGCGTCTCTCCTCGCGAAGGCGAAGGACCGCTCGGCGCTGTGCGGCGTCGTCGGGTTGGGGTACGTCGGTCTGCCGCTCGTGATGGAATTCGTGCGCGCGGGTTATCGCGTGATCGGCTTCGACGTGAGTCAGAAAGTCGTGGACGCCCTGAATGCCGGCCGCTCCCACATCAAGGACGTGCCGGCCTCGGCGGTCGCCGCGGCGGTGAAGTCGGGGAAGTTCGGGGCGACGACGGACCTGACGCGGCTGCGCGAGCCCGACGCCATTTCGATCTGCGTGCCGACGCCGCTGTCCAAAACGAAGGATCCCGACGTCAGCTACGTCCTCGCCGCGACCGAAGCGGTGAAGCAGGCGCTGCGCCGCGGACAGCTCGTGATCCTCGAGTCCACGACCTATCCCGGCACGACGCGCGAGCTGATGTTGCCGGCGCTCGAGGGCACGGGGCTCAAGGTGGGCGAGGACTTCTTCCTCGCCTTTTCGCCCGAGCGCGTCGATCCGGGCAACGCCAAGTGGAACACCCGTAACACGCCGAAGGTCGTGGGCGGCATCACGCCCGCCTGCCTTCAGGTGGCGGCGGCGCTGTACGCGCCTGCCATCGAGCAGCTGGTGCCCGTGTCGTCGACCGAGGCGGCGGAGCTCGTGAAGATCCTCGAGAATACGTTCCGCAGCGTGAACATCGGGCTCGTCAACGAAATGGCGATCGTGTGCGACAAGCTTGGCGTGGACGTGTGGGAGGTGATCGAGGCCGCGGCGACGAAGCCGTTCGGCTTCATGAAGTTCACGCCGGGTCCGGGCGTCGGCGGCCATTGCATCCCGCTCGATCCGCACTACCTCGCCTGGAAGATGCGCACGCTCAACTACAAGACCCGCTTCATCGAGTTGGCGGGCGAGCTGAACGCGGCGATGCCCGAGTATTGGATCGGCAAACTGGCCGAGCGGCTGAACGACGCCGGCAAGGCGGTGCGCGGCAGCACCGTGCTGGTGCTGGGCGTCGCCTATAAGAAGGATATCGACGACATCCGGGAGAGTCCCGCCCTCGACGTGATGCGCCTGCTGCGCCAGCGCGGGGCGACGCTGCGCTACCACGACCCGTTCGTCGCGACGGTCAAGGAGGACGGACTCGATCTGGCGTCGGTGCCGCTGACCGCCGCGACGCTCGAGAGCGTCGATTGCGTGATCGTCGTGACGGATCATTCGAGCGTCGACTACGGCCTCGTGGCGCGCCACGCCCGCGCCGTCGTCGACACGCGGCACGTCCTGCCGCGTGCCGGGCACACCAAGTGAAAGTCGCCGTTGTCGGGACGGGGTACGTCGGCCTGGTCGTCGGCGCCTGCCTCGCCGAAACGGGGAACGAGATCGCCTGCGCGGACGTCGATGCCCGGAAGATCGACGGGCTGAAGCAGAACCGGCTGCCCATCTACGAGCCGGGGCTCGAGCCGCTGGTCGCCCGCAATCAGCGCGAAGGACGCCTCCAGTTCACCACGGACGTGGGGGCGGCGATCGAGCGTTCCGACATCGTGATCATCGCCGTCGGCACGCCTCCCGACGAGGACGGCTCGGCCGACCTGCAGCATGTCCTGGCCGTGGCCCGAACGATCGGCCAGCACATGAACCAGCCGAAGACGATCATCACCAAGAGCACCGTCCCGGTGGGCACGGCCGAGAAGGTGCGCGCCGAGGTGGCCAAGCACACCAAAACGCCGTTCCACGTGTGCTCGAATCCCGAGTTCCTGAAGGAGGGGGCGGCGGTCGAGGACTTCATGAAGCCCGACCGCCTGATCTTGGGAGTGGACTCGAGCGAGTCGGCGAAGGTGTTGGAGGAGCTGTACGCGCCGTTTGTCCGCACCGGCAATCCCCTCATCTTCATGGACCTGCCGTCGGCCGAGATGACCAAGTACGCCGCCAACGCGATGCTGGCGACGCGTATCTCGTTCATGAACCAGATGGCCCGTTTATGCGAGGCGGTTGGCGCCGACGTCACGTTGGTGCGGAAGGGCATCGGCACCGACCGCCGCATCGGTCCGGCATTTCTCTTCCCCGGGCCCGGCTACGGCGGTTCGTGCTTCCCGAAGGACGTGCAGGCTCTCATTCGGATGGGCAAGGAGCGGCACGTGCCGCTCGACATCCTCGCGGCGGTCGAGGCGGCCAACGAGCGGCAAAAACGCCTCCTGTTCGAGAAGCTCGAGCGGCATTTCGAGGGCAAGTTGAAAGACCGGGTGGTCGGCGTGTGGGGCCTCGCGTTCAAGGCCGAGACCGACGATGTGCGCGAGAGTCCGGCACTCGTGCTGGTCGAAGCGCTGCTCGCCGCGGGCGCGACGGTGCGCGTACACGACCCCGCGGCGATCGCGACGGCCCGCCAGCACCTCGGCGACCGCGTGACGTACGCCGGGCACGCGGTGGACGTGCTCGCGGGCGCGGACGCCCTCGCCATCGTCACGGAATGGCTCGAGTACCGCAACCCCGACTTTTCCAAGATGCGGCAGCTGATGCGGCGACCCCTCATCGTCGACGGCCGCAACCTCTACGAGCCTGATCGCCTCGCCAAACTCGGGTTTACCTACGACAGCATCGGCCGCCGCCTGGCATGCGCCTCCTCGTAACGGGCGCTGCCGGGTTCCTCGGCTCGCACCTGTGTGATCGGCTGCTCGCGCTCGATCACACCGTCGTAGGGATGGACAATCTGATCACGGGCAACCTGGCGAACCTCGCCCATTTGGAACACCATCGGGGGTTCCGCTTGGTGCGCCAGGACGTCACGACGTTCATCGACGTGCAGGGCCCGGTCGACGGCGTGCTCCACTTCGCGAGCCCGGCGAGCCCTATCGACTACCTCGAGCATCCGATCCCGACCCTCAAAGTGGGTGCGCTCGGCACGCACAACACTCTCGGGCTCGCGAAAGAGAAGGGCGCTCGCTTCCTGCTCGCCTCGACCTCCGAGGTGTACGGCGACCCACTGGTCCATCCGCAGCCGGAGACGTACTGGGGGAACGTGAACCCCGTCGGGCCGCGCGGCGTGTACGACGAGGCCAAGCGCTTCGCCGAGGCATTGACGATGGCGTACCACCGCTATCACGGCCTGGACACGCGCATCGTGCGGATCTTCAACACCTACGGACCTCGCATGCGTCCCAATGACGGCCGCGTCGTGTCGAATTTCATT
>Ga0193739_1000148_pt1 | contig 18843 bp, 18 predicted proteins | sample L2a2metaG_FD_144926 | JGI IMG/M metagenome (GOLD analysis project Ga0193739, IMG submission 144926) | Soil microbial communities from a riparian zone of the East river system, Colorado, United States - L2a2 | ecosystem: Environmental > Terrestrial > Soil > Riparian zone | place: USA: East River...
TGCCGCGTGAGGGGCACCACGGCTGGCGTTACATCGGCGTCGGGCCGGACGGGTGGCTGTACATCGGGTCGGGGGCGCCCTGCAACATCTGCAATCCTCCGGGCGCGCTGTTCGCGGCGATCCTGCGGGTGCGCCCGGAGGGCGGCGACATCGACGTGTTCGCGCGCGGCGTCCGCAACACCGTCGGGTTCGATTGGCAGCCCCAGACGCGCGAGTTATGGTTCACCGATAACGGCCGTGACTGGCTCGGTCCCGACGCGCCGCCCGACGAGCTCGACCGCGCGCCGCGCGCGGGACTGCACTTTGGCTTTCCTTTCTGCCACGGCGGGACGATTCTCGATCCCGACTATGGATCGGGGCACGCCTGTGCCGACTACGTCGCTTCCGAGCAGCTGCTCGGCGCGCACGTCGCGTCTCTCGGGATGCGGTTCTACACCGGGACGATGTTTCCCCCCGAGTACCGCGGGCACATCTTCATCGCCGAGCATGGATCCTGGAATCGGGTGATCCCGGTCGGGTACCGCATCACCCTGGTGCGCCTGCGCGACGGTCGGGCCGTGTCGTATGAGCCGTTCGCGACGGGCTGGCTGCGCGGCGGCAGCCCGTGGGGGCGACCGGTCGACCTGCTCGTCATGCCCGACGGAGCGTTGCTCGTGTCCGATGACAAGGCCGGTGTCGTGTACCGCATTGCGTACGGAGGCCCATGAAGCTGCGCGTCGTGATTCCCGCCGTCGTGATCGCCGCGTTGAGCCTGTGGGGAAGTATCAGCGCCGTCGACGAGTGGCGGTACGCCGCCGGCGCCGGCCAGCGCATCGCGACGCTCACCCAGGCGGCCTACGGTGTGTTCGGGATCCTCGTGGGTCTCGCCGCGTGGTGGCGGCCGCGCGCCCTCGGTCCCTTGCTCTGGTTGTGGGCGCTTTCCCTCATCGCTACCGCGGCTCTGGCGCCGGTGGTGTGGGGGCAAACGGCGTGGACCACGGGTCTCTGGGCGGCGTTTGCCACCGCGGTCGTGGTGGCGCTGTTCGCGTGGTGGCTGGTCGCGGCTGTTGCGCCGAGCTTGTGGGAAGGAGATGCACGCCGTGACCTGTTGGACCGCCTCGCGCGCTTGACCGCCGACTCCCGCCCGCAGTGGGGCCGGATGAATGCCCCCCAGATGCTGACGCACGTGAACGACCAATTCCGCATGGCGCTCGGCGACCTGCCCACCGTCCCGGCGCGCCTGCCGATACGGTATCCGCCGCTCAACCACCTGGTGGCGTATGTGCTCCCGTGGCCGAAGAGTTCGCCGACCGCCCCGGAGTTGCTCGCGCGCATCGATCAATCGACGTGGCCCGTTGAGGTCGCCACGTTCGCGACGCTGTTGGATCGTTTCGCGACCCGCCCTCCGGATGCGGCGTGGCCTCTCCATCCGGCGTTCGGTCGCCTGTCGGGTGCCGGGTGGGGAAAGCTGGGGTACCGCCACACCGATCACCACTTCCGCCAGTTCGGCGCCTGACTGAGGCACGTATGACTTCCGAGTTGCAGGACCTGCTCCGCCAGATCGACGCCATCAAGGCCGACGGCCACGCCGTCTGCGCCGGGCTCACCGAAACGCAATTCAACTGGCGCCCCGGCGAAGGGCGCTGGTCCATCGCTGAATGCATCGTTCACTTGAATAGGTCGGTGTCGGCGACGCTGCCGGCGTTCGACCGCGCGATCGCGGACGGCCGCGCCAAGGGCCGGACGGCGAAGGGCGGGGGACCACCCCGCTACGGCTGGTTCTCGCGGTGGATGATCGGGTCGATGGAGCCGCCGCCCAAACGGCGGATGAAGACATTCCCGATCTTCGCGGTCCCTGTGGGTGGAACCCACGCTGTGGCCTCCGTGCTGCCCGAGTTCATCGCGGTGCGCGATCAGCTGGCCGAGCGCGTGCGCCGCGCCGACGGGCTGGACCTGCAGGGGAACAGGACAGTCTCGCCCGTGACCCGCTTGCTCCGGATGCCTCTGGGTGCCTACCTCCAGTTCGTGATCGCGCACGACCGGCGCCACCTGTGGCAGGCGCGGCAGGTGCGGAACGGCCTGTCAGCTTCTGGTCAGACCTGACACCCGACGGCTGCTGCCACCGTATGACCCGCAGTAGCGTCTTAGCATCGAGACCCGGATCATCCCTGACACCGTGAGGTTTTCCGTGGGCCGCTGGACGCTCGTCGTTCCTCTGGTTTGTGCCGCCTGGGTCACGCCGGGCCGAGCCCAAGCCCCCCCAGCCCCGGTTTCCCCTGCATCGAAACAAGTGCGCGCGGTGCGACTCCTTGGCGAAGCGATCAAGCTCGATGGTCGCCTCGACGATCCGGCGTGGGCCTCGGCGCCGTGGATCACCGACTTCACTCAGAAGATGCCGAACGAGGGTGCGCCACCGACCGATAGCATGCGCATCGGGATTCTCTACGATGGCGATGCGCTGTACGTCGGCGCGCGGATGTACAGTAAGGATCCCTCCAAGCTCCAAGCGCCGCTCTCACGCCGCGACAACACGGCGCAGGCCGATCACTTGTGGGTTTCGTTCGATACCTACCACGACCGGCGCACGGCGTACTCCTTCGGCGTCACCGCGTCGGGCGTGCGCATGGATTGGTACCACCCTACCGACAACGAATTCGACCTCGACCCGGGCTTCGATCCGGTGTGGGAGGGGAAAGCGGTCATCGACTCCCTGGGCTGGACGACGGAGATGCGCATTCCGTTTTCGCAGCTGCGCTTCACCGACCAGCGCGTGCAGGTGTGGGGCTTCAACGCCGACCATTGGAATCCGGCGACGAGCGAGGACGTCTTCTGGATCCCCGTGCCGACCAACCGCACTGGGTGGGCGTCGTACATGGGTGAGCTGGTGGGGATCGAGGGCATCAAGCCGACGCGCCGCCTCGAGTTGACGCCCTACTCGGCAGGGAACGCGACGTTCACCGGCGGCCGCGACCGGCGGAACCCGTTCGATGACGGCAAGAATCTCGCAGCGCGCGCGGGCGCCGACCTCAAGATGGGGCTGGGCCCCAATATCACGCTCGACGGGACGGTGAACCCCGATTTCGGCCAGGTCGAGGCCGACCCGGCGGTCGTGAACCTGTCCGCGTTCGAAGTCTTCTTCGACGAGAAGCGGCCGTTCTTCACGGAAGGCGCGCGCCTGCTCCAGGGCAACGGGCCGAGCTACTTCTACTCGCGGCGCATCGGCGGGCGGCCCGGCTGCCCAGGGCTCGGGGACTACCGGAATTGCCCCCAGAACGCCACGATCCTCGGCGCCGCGAAAGTGACCGGACGGCTCGCGTCCGGCATGTCGCTGGGCGGCCTCGCCGCGGTGACCGCGCGGGAATACGTCCGCACGTTCGACAGCGCGACCGCGACCTTCGGGCGGGTGGTGGTCGCACCCCCGGCAGGGTACGGCGTCGTCCGGGTGCAGCAGGAGCTCGGCGCGTCCCGGTCGGTCGTTGGTGTGACGCTGACCGCGGTGCACCGCGATCTGGGCGGCGACCCGCTGCTCCTGGGGCGCTACACACGCAAGGCATACACCGGTGGGGGCGACTGGGTACTGCGGTGGGACCGGGGTGCATACGAGCTGCGCGGGTATCTCGGGTTCAGCGCTCTTTCGGGCGATGCGGCGGCCATCGATCGGGTGCAGCGCTCGGGGGTCCACTTCTTCCAGCGCCCCGACGCGGACTATGTGCATTACAATCCCAACCGCACATCCCTGAGCGGCTCCGTGGCGGACCTGTGGTTTCGCAAGACCAGCGGGAACTGGCTGTTCGATATCGAGGCCGGGTGGGAGTCGCCGGGCTACGACCCCAATGACGCGGGGCGACTGGGGAACGCCGACGGCCGCACGGGGCTCGCCGGACTGCGCTACCGCCAGACGAAGCCGCGCGGGATCTTCCAGAACTACGGCGCGTCCATCAGCTCCTTTGCGGAGTTCGACTTCGGCGGCGACCGGCAGGTCATGTTCATCGAGCCGGCCCTCGACCTGACGTTCCGCAACTTCTGGACGATCAACATGTACTTCGATTTCTGGCCGCGCTCCTTCGACCACTCGGCGACGCGCGGCGGCCCCACGATGGCCACGGTCCAGAATTGGAACTACGTGGTGCGCCTCGGCAACGCCTTCGGCGCGAAGACCTCGTGGAATGTGCGCGTGTACTACGGCGAGGACGAGCTGGGGGGCGAGACGTATCGGTTGAGCGGCGGGCTCTCGATCCGGCCCTCGAGCCGCTTCCAGTTCTCCGCCACCCCGAACTATCTACGCGCGATTACGGCGCGCCAGTACATCACCACGCTCGATTCAGGTCCGGCCGGCACGTACGGTGGGCGCTATGTGTTCGGCTTCATCGATCAGAGCACGTTCCTGATGCAGCTGCGCGCCAACTACACCATCGGGCCCGATCTCACGCTCGAGGTGTACGGGGAGCCGTTCGCCGCGAGCGGCCGCTACTATGGGATCGGCCACCTCGCCGCCGCGCGCACGTTCAACCTGGTGCCGTACAGTCCCGACACCCTGACGACGCCCAGCATCGGCCGGGACACAAGCGGGAACTACGTCATTCATGACGCGGGCGGGTACCGCCGCAACATCGGCAAGCCCGACTTCAACATCCTCTCGTTCCGGAGCAATGCGGTGCTGCGCTGGGAGTGGCGGCCCGGGAGCACGCTCTTCCTCGTGTGGGCACAGAACCGAGAGGCGGGAGATCAGCGGGGGCGGCTGGTCGGCTTCCGCGAGCTGTGGGATTCGTTCGGGGCGAGAGGAGACAACTTCTTGGCGATCAAAGTCAGCTACTGGATTCCCGTGAACTAACAAGCGCGGACCTGCAAAGGCTAGACGCACAGGGGCGCGTCGGTGCGTCTAGCTTTTGCCTTTCCCAGTCTCTTGTGCGATCAGAGCCTTCTTTCGATCCGGTCCCCAGCGGTAACCGCCCAACTCCCCATCTTCCCTCACTACTCGGTGGCAGGGGATCACCAGCGCGGCCGGATTCGCCGCACATGCTCGCGCCACCGCTCGACTCGCCGTCGGGCGCCCGATGCGCCGGGCCACGTCGGTGTACGAGCGGGTCTCGCCGAAGGGAATCCGTTGCAGCTCCTGCCACACCCGGCGTTGAAAGGCCGTGGCGCGGACGTCGAGGGGTAGTTCGAGGCTCGGCTCGCTGCCATCCAGGTACGCGAGAATCGCCGCCACCGCACGATCGAGACCGGCGCGATCGCGCCGGATGCGCGCGGCGGGGAACTCGGCGGCAAGATCGGACTCGAGCGATGCCGCGATGTCGCCGAGGCTGACGCGGCACACGCCGCGCGGTGTGGTCGCGACGAGCAGCCGCCCCAGCGCGCACGACACGACGGTGAACGCGATGTCGGTGCCCGCGCCGCCGCGGGCGTAGGTGGCGGGAGTCATGCCGAGCTGCGCGTTGGCGCGCTCGTACGCCCGGCTCGAGGAGCCGTAGCCGGCTTCATAGACTGCGGGGCTCACGCGGGGCCTCCGTTTGAGTTCGTGTTTGAAGCGTGCCACGCGGCGCGCGTCACGGTACTGCTGAGGCGAAATGCCGAGCACCCGCTTGAACGCGCGCAGCAGCCCGTGCGGCCGCTGGCCGAGGCGCCGGGCGAGCGTATCGACGTGCGGAGCCTCGGGGGCGGCGAGGACCCGGCACGCCTCGCGCACCAACGCGACCGTCGGGTCGCTCCCGGCCGCCTCGCCGGGGCGGCAGCGGCGGCACGCGCGGAAGCCCTCCCGCTCGGCGGCCTCGGGAATCGGGAAGAACGTGACCTGCCCGCGGCGCGGCCGGCGGCTGGCGCAGGAGGGCCGGCAGTAGATCCCCGTCGAGCGCACCGCGTAAACGAACGCGCCATCATAACGACGGTCGCGCGCCAGGACGATCCGCCAGCGGCGATCGGGGGTCAGGGTCGAAACAGCCACGGCAGTGGTCACGCCGGAGAACATAGCGTGACGCCCTGCCGCCATCTATCCGGTTTTGTCGAGCAAATCCCTGCGGCTGCGCGGCGTGGCCGTGACCAATGCCCCCGTGTAGGTTTGTCGGATGCTACTCGGCGTGGCTTTGGCGGCGATCGTGGCACTCGTCGGCGTGACGCTCGCGCTACGCAGCTCCCTGGCGCGGGAGCGCCGCCTGGCGCGCACCGACGACGTCACGGGTGTGCGCAACGCGCGCGCGTTTTACGAGGCCGCCGCGACGGAAATCGAACGGGCCCGCCGCTACCAGCACCCCTTCAGCGTCGCGTGCGTGGACCTGGGACATCGGGTCGGCGACGAGCTGCTGCGCTCGGCGGCGGCGGCGCTGCGCGGCGCCCTCCGCGCCACCGACTTGATCGCGCGGCTCGGTCGCGACGAGTTCATCGTGCTCCTCCCGGAGACGCCCGACGCCGCGACGCGCGTCGTGCTCGAGAAGCTCCGCACCGGCCTGCTCGATCTTCGCCCGGGCGACGGCCGCCAGATCACGGCCAGCATCGGGGGGGTCACCTTTGCCACCCCGCCGGGCGGGGTCGACGACATCGTGCGCGCCGCCGATGAGCGCATCGCCCATGCCAAAGCGACGGGGACCCCATCGCACGTGACCTGGAACGCCGCGCCTCCCCCGGAAGGGCGATGAGCCGCCGGAACTTCGCGAGTGGAGCGCCGTGGGAGCCCGTCGTCGGGTATTCGCGGGCGGTTCGGGTGGGGCGCGTGATCCATGTCTCGGGGACGACGGCGACGGACGAGGCGGGCCGCATCGTGGGGGCCGGCGAACCCTACGCCCAGGCCGTCCAGGCACTCGCCAACATCCGGCGTGCGCTCGTCCAGGCGGGGGGATGCCTCGCGGACGTGGTCCGCACCCGCATCTACGTGACCGACATCGCGCATTGGGAGGCGGTGGGCCGGGCGCACGGCGAGGTGTTTGGCGATATCCGGCCCGCGTCGACGCTCGTCGCGGTGAGCCGGCTGGTCGATCCGGCCATGCTGGTCGAGATCGAGGCGGAGGCGGTGCTTCCCGATTGAGAGTCGCTGTGAGCGGCGCGACGGGGTTGATCGGCGGCGCCCTGGCTCAGCGGCTCACCCGCGACGGACATGAGGTCATCCCGCTGGTGCGGCGGTCCCCACGCCCGTCGGAGCGCGTCATCGCGTGGGACCCCGTGCGGGGAACGATCGACCGGGCCGCGCTCGAGGGATGGCAGCTCGACGGCGTCGTGCACCTGGCGGGCGAGAACGTCTTCGGGCGCTGGACGGCGGCGAAAAAGCGCCGCATTCGGGAGAGCCGCGTGGCCGGTACGCGACTCGTGAGCGAGGCGATCGCGAGGCTCGACCGGCGCCCGCCCGTCTTCCTCGCGGCGTCGGCCGTGGGTTACTACGGCGATCAGGGCGCGGCCGAGCTCACCGAGCAGTCTCCCGCCGGCGACGACTTTCTCGCACAGGTGGCGCGCGATTGGGAAGGCGCCACCGCCCCAGCCGCTGCCGCCGGCGTACGAGTCGCGAACCTGCGGTTCGGCGTCGTGCTGGCGACAACGGGCGGTGCCCTCGCGAAGATGGTCCCCGCGTTCCGGCTCGGGTTGGGTGGGGCGATCGGCAGCGGCGCGCAATACTTCCCGTGGATCGCCCTGGAGGATGCGCTGGGCGCGATCCTGCACGTGCTAAAGACCGCGTCGCTCTCCGGTTCCGTCAATGTCACCGCGCCTCACCCCGTCACGCAGCTCGAGTTCGCACGAACGTTGGGCCGCGTGCTCCGGCGGCCCGCGGTGCTCCCCGTGCCGCGCTTCGCGTTGGGGCTGGTGTTCGGCAACGACGCCGCGGCGATGATGGCGGGCGGTCAGCGCGTGTTGCCCGCGCGTCTCATCGCCGCGGGGTATCGATTTCGCTTCGCCGAGGTCGAGCCCGCATTGCGTGAGTTGCTTGCCGCGGGTGGCGGCGGCTCGTAGTATCGGACATGCCGCGACCCAAGCAGTACGCCCCGACACCAGACGACGAACAGCCCGAGATCTCCGAGCGCTCCCGCGGCGTGGCCCTTGCCCTCGGCTTCTTCGGGGGATTCTTCGGCCTGCACCGCTTCTACGTGGGAAAGCCGCAGAGCGGCGTCGCGATGATCGTGACGTTCGGCGGCCTCGGGGTCTGGTGGCTCTACGACATGGTGCTGCTTGCGACGGGAGAATTTAGGGACGCCGACGAACTGCCGCTGCGCAGTTGGGCGGTGGAGGATCCGCACCACCGCTCGCCCCGATCCGACGCACGCGTGGACGACGTCGAGGAGGAGCTGCGGGCCCTACGCGATCAGTTCAACGACCTTGCCGAGCGTGTCGATTTCGCCGAGCGGATGCTGGCGCAACATCGCGAGCGGCCACAACTGCCGCGCGGGTGATGGGGGAGGGGAGGGGGGACCGGATGCGGGTGGGCGTGCCGAAGGAGGTGGCCCCGAGCGAGCGGCGGGTGGCGCTCGTCCCCGATGCCGCCGGGCGCCTCGTGAAGGGGGGGGGCTTCGAGGTCGTGGTCGAGCGCGGGGCCGGGACCGCGGCCTCGTGTCCCGATGAGGCCTACAAGGCGGCGGGGGCGAGCGTCGCCGATCGCGCCGCCGTCTTGGGACAAGCCGACGTCGTCCTCCAGGTGCAGCCGCCGACTTCCGCCGATATCGCTCAGTATCGAGAAGGGGCGGCGCTCGTCGCTCTCTCACTCTCAGGCGGCGACGGGTCCCTCGTGCGGCAACTGGCCCAGCGCAAACTCACCGCCTTCAGCCTCGTACTCCTTCCCCGGATCACGCGCGCCCAGCCGATGGATGCGCTCTCATCGCAGGCGACCGTAGCCGGTTACAAGGCGGTGCTCCTGGCGGCCAGCGCCACCGGCCGCTTCTTCCCCATGCTCGTGACCGCAGCCGGAACGCTGCCCGCGGCGCGAGTGCTGGTGTTGGGCGCGGGCGTGGCCGGCCTCCAGGCGATCGCCACCGCGCGCCGCCTGGGAGCGATCGTCTCCGCCTTCGACGTGCGGCCGGCGGTGAAGGAGCAGGTGCAGAGCCTCGGCGCCCAGTTTCTGGAGATGACAATTGAGGAGCACGCCGAGACGGCGGGGGGATACGCGAAGGAGCTGTCCGAGGAGACGCACCGCAAGGAGTTGGCCTTTCTCGCGACTGCCGCGAAGGACGCGGACATCGTGATCACGACGGCGGCGATCCCCGGCAAGAAGGCCCCTGTGCTGATCACCGCCGCGGCGGTCCAGGGCATGAAGCCGGGCTCGGTGATCGTCGATCTCGCCGCGGAAACGGGCGGGAACTGTGAGCTCACCGAGCCTGGGACGGAGATCGTCCGCAACGGCGTCGTGATCCTCGGCCCCGTCAACCTGCCCAGCACGCTCCCGCTGCACGCGAGTCAGATGTACGCGAAGAACCTGTCGGCGTTCCTGGGACACGTCGTCCAGGACGGCCGGCTGCGTCTCGATTTCGAAGATCCCATCATCCGCGACACATGCGTCACCCACGCCGGCGAGGTGCGCAAGACATGACCGACTTCGGATCCGTGCTGTTCGTCTTCGTTCTGGCGACGTTCATCGGCCTCGGCGTCATTCGCCGCGTGTCACGCCTGCTGTACACGCCGCTCATGTCGCTCACCAACGCCATCTCGGCGATCGCGGTGGTCGGGTCGATCGTCGTGACCGGCGCCGAGTACCCGCGCGCCATCCGAATCCTGGGCGCGATCGCGCTGTTCGCCTCGATGACCAACATCGTGAGCGGCTTCATGATCACGGACCGCATGCTCAAGATGTTCAAGAAGCAGTGATCCGGCTCATCGGAGAGCTCGCCGCCGTCCTCGCTACGGCTCTGTTCATCTTTGCGCTGTACTGGATGAACGATCCCAAGACCGCGCGCCGCGGGGTGTTCGCCGGCATCACGGGGATGACGGTGGCGATCCTCGCGACGTGGATGCAGCCCGAGATCGTGCATCACGGCTGGATCTTCCTGGCGATCGTCGCGGGATTCGCGGTGGGCATCCCGCTGTCGCGCGTGCCGCTCACCGCCGTCCCGCAGCGGACGGCGCTGTCTCACGCCTTCGGCGGTCTGGCCGCCGGCCTCGTCGGAACCGCGGAATACTTCCTGTGGTTCGGGGAGCACGCGGAGAAGCTCACGCCGTTCCGGACGAGCGCCCTCGTCGCCGAAGTGATCCTCGGGTTTCTGACGTTCACCGGCAGTCTGATGGCGGCGGGAAAGCTCCAGGAGGTTCGCTGGATTCCACAGCGCCCCGTCACCTATCCCGGTCAGAACTTCGTCAACCTCGGCGTCTTGGGCCTGGCCGTCGCCCTCGGGGTGGTCCTCGTGCTCTATCCCACCGCCCCCTGGTCCGGACAGGTCTTCATCGCGATCGCCGCGCTGGCGCTGATCTTCGGCGTCCTCCTCATCATCCCGATCGGCGGCGCCGATATGCCGACGGTGATCTCGATCCTCAACGCCTACGCTGGGCTCGCGGCCGTGGCGATGGGGTTCGTGCTGGACAACAAACTCCTCGTCACGGCTGGTGCCCTCGATGGCTCGAGCGGCTTGATCCTCTCCATCATCATGTGCCGCGCCATGAACCGCTCCTTCACCAACGTGCTGTTCGGCGCGTTCGGCAAGGCGCAGCCGGCGCTCGCGGCGGGCGGGGAGCAGAAGGTGTGGAAGCAGGAGTCGGTGGAAGGTGCCGCGCAGCTGCTCGAGCAGGCGCGGTCGGTCGTCATCATCCCCGGATACGGCATGGCGGTGGCGCAGGCGCAGCACAAGGTCCGTGAGTTGTACGATGCGCTCACCAAGCGCGGTGTGTCCGTCAGGTTCGCGATTCACCCGGTCGCCGGTCGCATGCCGGGGCACATGAACGTGCTGCTCGCCGAGTCCAACATTCCGTACTCGGCGCTCGTCGAGATGGACGAGATCAATCCCGAGATGCCGCAAACCGACGTCGCGCTCGTGCTCGGCGCCAACGACGTCGTCAATCCCGCCGCCCGGTACGCCAAGAGCACGCCCATCTACGGCATGCCGATCATCGACGCCGACAAGGCGAAGACGGTGCTCGCGGTGAAGCGCAGCAAGAACCCCGGGTTCGCGGGCATCGACAACGAGTTGTACGTGCTGGACAACACCTGGATGCTGTTCGGCGACGCGAAGGCCATCGTCGGCGACCTGGTGAAGCAGTTCGCCGGTGGGGGCATCCACTGATGGATATCGCCACCCTCGCACTCGTCGGCGTCGTCATCATCGTGGCGGCGCTGCTGTCGGGCGTCGTTGAGCGGACGCGCTTCCCGCAGGTCGCGCTCTTCCTGCTGCTCGGCCTGATCATCGGGGCGTCGGGCTTCGGGCTGGTAGACTTCCGTCTCGATTCGCAGATCCTCGAGACCATCGCGACGCTCGGTCTCGTCCTGGTGCTGTTCACCGACGCCGTGTCGGTGGACATCCGCGAAGTCAAACGCCACCGCACGCTCGTCCGCCTGGTCCTGGGACCCGGCACGCTCGTCACGGCCGCGCTCATCGCGGTGGCCGCGTGGGCGCTGCTCGGTCTGGCCGCCGGGCCCGCGGCGATCCTCGGCGCCGCCCTCGCCTCGACCGATCCCGTGATGATGCGCGGGCTCCTCCGGAGCCCCGATGTGCCCGCCGCCGCGCGCCAGGTCCTGGCGCTCGAGAGCGGCCTGAACGATCTGGTCCTGCTGCCCATCGTGCTCGTCGCGATGGCGCTCCTGGCCGGAAGCGGAACGGGGCAGTGGGGACGGGCCGCGCTGAACCTGTTCCTCGTCGGCCCGGGGGCGGGCATTGCGGTGGGGTTCGTCGGGGTCGTGTTGCTCGACCGCATGCGGCGTTGGGTGGGGGTGCGGCGCGACTACGAGTCGCTGTACGCGCTGGGCCTTGCCTTCTCGGCGTACGCGCTGGGCGAGGCGGCGCACGGCAGCGGCTTCCTCGCGGCCTTCGCCGCGGGCCTCACGATTGCGGCCGCGGATGCCGAGCTGTGCGACTGCTTCCTCGACTTCGGCCAAGCCGCCGCTGAGATGTTTCTGCTCCTCACCTTCGTGGCGTTCGGCAGCTCGCTGATCTGGACCGGCCTCGCCGGGATCACGTGGAGCGGCCTCCTGTTCGCGGCGCTGGCGCTGGGCCTCCGCTCAGCCGTGCTCGCCGTGGCCCTCCCGAGGAAGGGACTCGACCCGCGCAGCCGCCGACTGATCGTGTGGTTCGGGCCGCGTGGCCTCTCGACGCTGCTGCTGGTATTACTCCCGGTGTTCGCCGGCTTGCCCGGAGCCGACCGGCTCTTCGCACCCGCCGCCCTCGTCGTGCTGCTGTCGGTGATCCTGCACGGGGGAGCGCTGATGCTGGGGCGGAAGCCGCGTGGCGGCCGCCCGCTCCCTCTCGTGCAGGAGCCCGCGCCGCCCGCCGAGACGTCGCCAGGAGAGGGACGAGACAAGATCACACTCGCCGAGGTAAAGGAGCTGCAGGCGCGTGGTGAGCGAGTCGTGCTCCTCGACGTTCGAAAGGACCGCGCCTGGAACGACAGCGACGAGAAGGCAAAGGGCGCCATCCGCTTGCCGCCCGACAGGGCAGTACACGTCGCCGCGGAGCTGGCGTTGCCACGCCACGACTGGCTCGTCGCCTACTGCGCCTGACACAACGAAGAGACAAGCGCCCGGGTGGCGCGAGAGCTGCAACAGGCGGGGTGGCCTAAGACCCGCGCGCTCGTCGGTGGCTGGGACCTGTGGCTCGCCACTGGGATGCCGGTCGAGCCGAAATAGTCAGCCATCAGCCATCAGCGATCAGCCTGCTGAAGGCTGACGACTGCCGGCTGATGGCTCAGACCGTCATTCCAATGATCCCCGCGGCTCGATGCGCGATCCCCATGACGGTCAGCATGGGGTTCACGCCCGACGCGCTCGGGAAAACGCTGGCATCCGCGACGTAGAGACCCCGCACACCCCAGACGCGATGCTCGGGGTCTACCACTGAACTGCGCGCGCTGGCCCCCATCCGGCACGAGGCCATCTGATGGAACGTGACGAGCAAGAGCTGGTTCGCGCCCCAGCCGGCGGCGTCGACGCGGTCGAGCCATTGCTCGCGGGCGCGCGGGCCGCCCGGCTTGTAGCTGATCCACCGCGCCAGCGGCGCCCAGATCTCCCGGGCCCCCGCGGCTTCGAGGAGCTGCGCGGCGCCGGCGAGCGCACGGCGCAGGTGCGCGGCGTCGTACCGCGACACGCGATAATCCACCACCGGGCACCCGTCACGATCGACCTGGACGCGCCCGCCAAACCGATCGCGGAGCAGAATGCCGCACAGCGCTGTGTGCGTGAGCCGCCCCATGCGGTCGCCGTACTGCGCCGCCGACTCCCACGGTGCCGCGAGCGCCAGCAGCGATGGGTGCACCGGGGCCGTCTCGAACTTGAAGCCGTAGCCCTGATCGAGATCGGCGAATTGGTCGGAGTAGTGCGCCTGCAGCGTGCCCGTCCACGGGCGCACGGCTTCGGCCATCTCGCCGAACACCGCCGTCGCGGGATGCAAGGCGAGGAATCTGCCGAGGGCGGGCAGGCGCACCCCGGAGCGCAGCAGCAGGGCGGGGGAGTGAATCGATCCGCATGCGACGACGACGGCCCCTGCTCGCACCGTCAGCGCGTGGCCCCCGTCGTGGACACGCGCCTCGACGCCCGTCGCCTGTCCTCCCGCGATCGTGACGCGCCGCACGTCGCAGTCCACCACGATGCGGGCGCCGCGGAGGACGGCGTCGGCCAGATAGGTGACGAGCGTCGACTGCTTCGCCGCCGACCGGCACCCATAGCCGCAGTAGCCACAGGCGTCGTCCTGCGTGCAGCCGCGCACGTTGCGGGGCAGGAGACCATGGTGCCAGCCGAGGCGCTCGAGGCCCCGGATCAGCACCTGGTCGCGTCCGCTTGGCGCGGCGTGGTCGGTGTTGACGCCGATGCGTCGTGCCGCGGCGCCCAAGGACTGCGTGAACTCCGGCCCGGTGAAATGCGGCAGGCCATGCTCGCGTGCCCATTCATCACGCACCGCTTCGGGTGTCGCGAAACTCGTAGTGTAGTTGACGACGGTGCCGCCGCCCAGCGTCGCGCCCTGGAGAATGACGAGACTGAGATCGCGCGTGGCGAGCAGTCCCCCCGCGTCGTACAACTGCCCGAGCCCTTCGCCTTCCTGCTGGGTGAAATCGGCTTCGTTCCGGTAGCCACCCTTCTCGAGGACCACGACGTCTTTGCCGCGGGCGGCGAGCTCGGCGGCGACGACCGCGCCGCCCGCGCCCGACCCGACCACGACCACGTCGCAGGTGAGCGTCGTGTCGGTGGTGATCCGCAGCGGTCGGATCGGCTTCGGCGTCGCCGGGGGAGGACCCGGCGGACCAGGGTACCCGATCGATCGGGCCGCGCCAGGAGTCGTGTAATGCGTCACCGTCACGATCCGCTTTAGCGCCTGGAAGGCTTTGCGGCGGGGCGGCAGCCGGCTCGTGGCCCAGCCGCGCAGGTAGCGCTCGCGTTGGGCCGGTGTCATCGCGCTGATGGGACGGGGAATGCCGGCGATGAGGAGATTCACCACGCGGCTTTCAAACAGCCTGAGCAGCAGATCCAACTCGGCGCGGTCGGCGGCGCGGGGGAGCGTCGCCACGTGGCCGGCGACCCGCGTCGCGAGGGCCGCATCCTCCGCGCCGCCGTCCACCAGCGTGGTGGCGACGGCGCGGAGCGCGGCCAACGCGCGCGGGCTGAGGCTCAACTCTCCTGCGCGAACGTCAGTTTGAACCCGTCCGGGTCAGAGATCATGAACACGCGTTGGCCCCACGGCATGTCCTTCGGTTCCTGATCGAGCACCCCGCCGCGCTCCCTGATTTGCGAGGCGAACCGGTCGATGTCCTGGGCGGTGCTGCAGTAGAAGCGCGTGCCGACCCCCTTCAGGCGGTCCCGCCCCTTGGCGAAGTCGTCCTGGCTCAGCATGAACGTCACCGCGCCCGCGTGGAGCTCGACGCCCACGAGCACGCCCTTTTCGCGCCATTCCTCTCCCGCCATGAACCCGAGTACATCGCGATAGAACGCGATGCTGCGTTGCAGATCGGTGGAGGTCAGCGACGGGGAGATGCCGCGCAGGCGCAACGTCTCCGGCTGACGGCGCGCCGGCGGCTTGGACTTGGGTTTGGCCTTGGGTTTGGCGGGGGCTCGTTTTTTCTTCTTCGTAGGCATGGGGTTGCGCTCCGTAACGGTGACTGAGAGACTCAAGCGTAGCTTCCTCAAACTCTCACGTAAAGGGAACTGACGATGCCGACGAGTAATGCAAGCGCCGCCTGGGAAGGGAAACTCAAGGACGGTAAGGGCACTTTCAAGGCCGAAAGTGGTGCCTTCAGCGGGCCCTACAGCTTCGGAACGCGGTTCGGGGGGTCGAAGGGGACGAACCCCGAGGAGCTGATCGCGGCGGCGCATGCCGCCTGCTTCAGCATGGCGCTTTCGGCGGGCCTCGAGAAGGCGGGGACGCCGGTGACGCGGGTCGAAACACGCGCGTCTTGCACGCTCGAGATGGTGGACGGTGCGCCGCGGATCACACGCATCGAACTGTCCACCCGGGGCAAGGTGCCCGGTATCGATCAAGCGGCCTTCGAGAAGGCGGCGGAGTCGGCGAAGCAGAACTGCGCCGTGTCGAAGGCGCTTCAGGGGAACGTCGACCTCAAACTGGAGGCGAAGCTGGTGTGATCGGCGGGACCGACGCGGCCGCGAGCCGGCCCCGGTCCTCGTCGACCAGCAGCAACAAGCCACCCCCCACGACGAGAAACAGCAAGATCGTCGCGACGCCGGCCCGCTGGTTGCCGAAGGCCTGAGTGGCGATGCCGAGCAGGGCGGGTCCGGCGAACGCCGTGAGGCGACCCGAGAACGCGAAGAAGCCGAAGAACTCATTCTCCCGGCCGCGCGGTGCGAACCGCGCCATCAGCGAGCGGCTGGCTGCCTGATTCGGTCCCGCGAACACGCCGATCAGCATCCCGGCCACCCAGAACCACGTGCGGGTCGGGGCCCATACGGCGAGCATCGTCGCGGCAGCGAGGGCCGCGCAGCTCACCAGCACCGTGCGGCGGCCGCCGATCTTGTCGTCTATGAAGCCGAAGAGAAACGCGCCCAACCCCGCCGCGACATTGATCCCGATCCCAAACTTGATCACTTCACTTAGCGTCATCCCGAAGGTCCCCGCCGCGTAGATCCCGCCGAAGGCAAATACGGTAATGAGGCCGTCGTTGAAGAGGAGGCGGGCGAGCAGGAAGAGCGCGGCGTCGCGGTAACGGCGGACGGCCCGGAAGGTGCTCGCCAGCTCGCGGAACGCGCCGGGCACGTCGAGCGAGGCACCGGGACGTGCCGCTTCCCGCAACGTCAGGAACATGGGGAGCGCGAAGACGCCCAGCCATACGGCGGCGAGCAGACACGTCGCTCGGATGTTGGCGCCGCCCGCTCGCGGAACGCCGAACCAGGGCGTCTGCGGTTGTACGAAGGCGACGAGGGCCACGATGAGCGCCACGAGTCCGCCCGCGTACCCCAGCGCCCAGCCGTACCCCGACACGCGTCCGAGTCGAGCGGCGGGAGCCACTGTGGGGAGCAGCGCATTGTAGAACTGCATCCCCAGCTCGAATCCGATGTCGGCGAGGACGAAGAGGCCGAGGGCCAGGAGCGCCGCGTGCGGCACGCCGGGGGCGACGAATGCGAGCGCGGCCGTGGCAACGGCGCACGTCGCGGTCGCCACCGCGAGAAACCGCAGGCGTAGCCCGCGCCGATCGGCGAGCGCTCCCAACGCCGGGGCGACGAGCGCCACGGTGAGCCCCGCGACGGACACGGCGCGTGACCACCACGCCGTTCCGGTGATCACATCGGGGGCGAACGCCTGGGCGAAGTACGCCGAGTAGACGAATGTCACGACGAGCGTCGTGTACGGTGAGTTTGCCCAATCGAACAGGCACCAGGCGAGGATGCGACGGCGATCGAGCGACGCGGAGTTCACGCTCGGCCAAAATGGCGCCGCGACGAGGCCGCCGCTAGCTTGCACGCGTGACCTGGATGGTCTACCTGCTGCGTTGCCGCGATGGCTCGCTCTACACCGGGATCACGAACGACCTGGCGCGTCGTCTCGCCGCGCACCGGGAGGGGAAGGGGGGCGCCTACACGCGCTCGCGTGGGCCGCTGCGGCTTGTCTATCGTGAACTGGCTCCTGATCGGAGTGCGGCGCTGCGCCGCGAGGCTGCGATCAAGCGCCTGCCACGGAAGGAAAAGTTGCAGTTGATTCGGCGCCGAGGTGGGCGATGAGGCTGGCGCGACGGGACGTGATCGGCGCGGTTTTCGCGCTCGCGGTCGCGCTCGTGTGCGTGCGGCTCGGCGTCTGGCAACTCGACCGCCTGGGCCAACGCCGCGCGCGCAACGCAGTCCTCGCAGCCCGGCTCGCGCTCCCGCCGCTCCAACTGGTGCGGGGGACCCCGGCCGACTCGGCGCAGCAGCGGCGCTTGATCGCCCGAGGCGTGTACGACTTTGCCGGCGAGCTGATCGGGCCACCCCGCAGCTTCGACGGCACCCCCGGCGTGGCGTTGGTCACGCCATTGCGACTCGCCGATGGCTCGACCGTCTTCGTGGACCGGGGTTGGGTCCCCTCACCAGACGCCCGCCACGTCGATCAGACGCTGTACCGCGAGCCCGACTCGGCCACCGTCGAAGGGGTAGGCGCCGTCTCCCCGAGGGGCTTCTCCGACGTGCCCTTCGTGCTCCAGCAGACGGGCACAGCCGCGGCTCAAGGCCTTCCCCGGCGCTGGCCGGCGCCAAGCCTGGATAACGGACCCCACCTTTCCTACGCCATCCAATGGTTCAGTTTTGCCCTGATTATCGTCGTCGGGACGGGCGCACTGTTGCGTAAGACTACCGTTTTAGGCCCTTCCTAGCGATATTACGCGCCCAGCAGCCCGCCAGTGTGCGTACACTGATGCGCACCCCGCGGGCGTTTCATTCCGCAACGAAGGAGTTTCCATGGCGGCTGCCCTCCCCCTGAAGCGTCCCGTGAAGGTTGGTGAGTTGGTGCGGCGCCGGCTGCGCGAGTTGAAGCGTACGCCGCGCGAACTCGCGGAGGCGGTCCAGGTGTCTGAGATCTATATCGCTGACCTCGTGGCCGGACGGCGCGTCCCGCCAGCACCGGGGCGGATGGATGTCTACGCCCCGATGACCAAATTCCTGAAGTTGCACCGCAACGATCTCCCGACCTGCGCCAAAGCGGAGCGCGACGGCACGACCAAGAGCCGCCGCCGCCCGCACCCCGACGTGAAGGAGCAGATGTTGGCGTTGTGCACCGATCCCGCCCGTGCCCGCGCGTTGAGCCGGCGCCTGGTCCGCAAGGACGGGGTGCCGCTCGAGCGCGTGATCGTGGGGCGGCTTCTGGAGGTCGCCCAGGGATTCGTGCGGCGTCAGCTCGATGACGACGTGGGGATTCGCATCGCGGCGAGCCGCGATGGCTGCACCTACCTCGAGAAGCGGATGAAGCTGATGGAGTTTCTCGACGCAACGCCCGAGGGTCTCACCCCGGCCGATTGTGAGGAATTTGTCCGGCCGCGCATCGCCGCCTGGGAGATCGAGCTGGACACGAACGCGATGCGGATCGTGCTTCGCTCCCAGGAGCCGGCGCCGCGTCAGGTTCGGGCGCTGAGCATCTAAAGGCAGCAGGCGATGCAGTCAAAGGCGGTCAAGGGCAACCTTGACCGCCTTTTCTTTGGCCTCCACCTTCAGTCGTTCCCTCACGCCGTCGTTCTTCCATTCGGAGATTGCCCATGCGCCGGTTGCTCGCCGGGACCTTCGCCGCCGCCGTGTTGTCGCTGGTCCCTTCGGCGTACGCCCAGACGCCTCCCGCTCCCGCCGCCGCCGAAGGGACC
>Ga0193739_1000149_pt1 | contig 18800 bp, 17 predicted proteins | sample L2a2metaG_FD_144926 | JGI IMG/M metagenome (GOLD analysis project Ga0193739, IMG submission 144926) | Soil microbial communities from a riparian zone of the East river system, Colorado, United States - L2a2 | ecosystem: Environmental > Terrestrial > Soil > Riparian zone | place: USA: East River...
GCTAGTGAAATGGTCATTAGTGTCTTTTCCAAATATCTAAACTTCGATATCGCTTTCAACATTTGTTCGGCCTTATCTTCTGCATCTATTCTTGGACAAAAGTCTGACGGAAAATATGCGATGTTTCCTCTACAGGTCCTTAACTTGAATTTTTTAGACTAAATGTCCCTTGTTTCGAGTGCTCTCTTTACTTCATGCTGGGTTTATCTTCTTTTTGAGACAGAACTTAACATTAAACTTCGCAAGATTAAACCGAAAAGAGACGCTCTTACCATTTTGCTGTGGTACGAGTGTTAACTGTATGTCTTATCCTATTAAGTATCCAGTTTCTTTATGCCTCATTCGAACCCGATATCGAGTACTAATTCCCTTCATACAGTATTTAGAGCACCCATACAAGCCTAAGAATGGATGTGATAATGTCGTGCAATTAGTAATAAATATGATGATAGACAATAAAAGAGTAATGTACCAATATGGGAAATCATAATAATGTAGATAACAAGATTCGAACTAAAAATCAGAAAAGGCCAGCAATTTTGGTTATTGATATGCAAAACGATTTCGTTAAGGGCAAACTGAAATGCGATAGAGCTGGTAGAATAGTATCCAAGATAAAGCAACTACTAGAAAACGCTAGGGTGAGACATATACCCATATTCTACTGCATCGATGAGCATTTGCCGACTGATACATACGAAATGAATTTGTGGGGACCTCATGCTATGAAGGGGACAGAAGGAGCAAAGATAATTGATGAATTGAAAGCGTACGAAGGAAAAAAAATAGGTAGTATTGAAAAAGCAGCAACAACAACGACAACAAGACAAGAGTATGTAATTCCAAAACGTACCTATAGCGCTTTTGATGGAACTGACCTCGAGGGAGCTCTTAGAAGAATTTATGATGGAATGGGAGCAGACACATTAATTATTACTGGTTTACATACTAATATTTGTGACAGACATACTTGTTATGACGCCTTCGTAAGGGGGTTTGATATCATAGTTCCAGAAGATGGTGTAGAGGCATTTACAGAAGAAGAACACAAATCTGGCTTAGATTACATGAAACGGATATACGGCGCCAGGATACAGAAAATAACGGATATTATTCATAGTCTTTCTTCCTTCTCTTCTTAGCTATATGACCATACATTCAGCCAATTCTGTCGTATTAATAGATTCTAACTAATTTCTGTCCTTCAATGAGTTCTTTTCCTTTGTCAGTAATAGAATACATATCTCTCTGGCCTTTCATTTCTGATAGTGAAGAATCTTTCCCCTCAGGAGTAAAGCAACGGCCGAGGTTCCAATAAAAGTAGCAGTCCAATACAACCATACACTTGTCAATACACCCGATAATACCGCAGGTGCCAGAGAGCGAGCTGGATTCATAGAGGCACCAGATATGAATGCTAAAAAGAATATATCTAAACCTACTATTCCTCCTATTACTATTCCACTGAAACCTTTCAGACCCTTTGTATACACTACAGTAAGAATGACTGCCATCAATAGCCCTGATGCAAGGATCTCAATGCCAAATATGAGAGGTAAGGGATAGACATAGTTTGGAGCATTAGCACCTAGGTGTGCTTCAGATCCTATTACATATTTTACAAATAGACTTGCCAGTAAAGCACCAATTATCTCTGCTGACAAATAATATAGTAATTGAAGTTTCGTAATATGCTTCGTAATTAAAAACCCAATTGTAACTGCAGGATTAAAATGAGCCATAGAGATTTTACCAAAAAGATAAACTGCTATAGCCACTCCAATAAAAGGAGCAAATGCAATGAAGGGAATACCTAAAATCCCATTTGTCTTTGCATCTATTACTATTGAACCGGTAGCGAGCACAACTACAATAAATGTGCCAGCAACTTCTGCAATGAACTTTTTTTGGTTTGAACTCAGTCCATCAATTATCTTTAGGACGATTTGTGACAAGTTGCTTTACTCTTTGCTCAATATCATCTCTAATTTCTCTTACCTGGTCTATTGTCTTACCCTTAGGGTCTTCTAGTTCCCAGTCTATTAGATTAGGAATGAATAATGTTGGACAGAAAGACTTGTCCATACAACCCATATTGACTATCTTTGTAGAGTTTCTCATCATATCTTCAGTAATATCTTTGGGTTTTTGTAGCTTGATATCTACTCCAACTTCATCCATAGCCTGAACCACCACTGGATTTAGTTGAGATGTAGGCTTTGTTCCTGCACTTATAGGTTCATATCCTTCTGGAGTATATTCCCTAAAGAAGCCTTCAGCCATTTGACTTCTTCCTGCATTTTCCACACAAACAAAGAGAATAGTTTTCTTTTGTCTTGTTTTTGACTTTGAGCCAAAAGAGAATTTCATTTCTGATAATCTCTTATTTTTTAGTCTTACTTCTTTACCGCTTTTACTACAATGCTACTGATTTTTCTATTGCCTTGAACTCTGTTTTCGTTTTCTTCTTGTGTGTATAATTTATCTTCCAGTATTTCGGGATTTTGAAATCCTGCTTTTCTAATACTTTCAAGATAATTCTCTTTTGTTAATGCACCATCAATACAACTACACCACTTGTCAGAATCTATAGAATCTCCGTGCACTTCTTTATCCGTTACTAAATCAGATATTACCATTCTTCCCTGTCCATGTTTTAGGATTCTATGGACTTCTTTAAACGTGTCAGCCTTGCTTGTAGTTAGGTTGATAACACAATTGCTGATAACAAGGTCTACAGAATTATCATCAACTGGAATTCTTTTTTCTATATCTCCTTTTCTAAATTCTACATTGATATAACCATTTTCTTTTGCATTTCTTCTTGCTTTCTCCAACATCTCATCAGTCAAGTCTATGCCTACTACTTTCCCAGAATGTCCAACCTTGTTGGCGGACAAAAATACATCTATTCCTGCACCAGAGCCCAAATCTACAACGATTTCTCCCTCTTTAGCATCTGCATGATGTAAAGGGGCACCACATCCTACTCCTAAAACTGATGCTTCGGGTATGGATTCCAACTCTCTATTATCATAACCAACAACTGTAGCAGAGTCAGATGGAGAACAGCAACTACTACCTGATTTGTTATTACTATTAAATTCCATAGTCGGTGCACAACATGATTCAGTCCCTGTTAATGCAATTTTGCCATATCTTTCTTTAATTTTATTCTTAATTTGTTGTTCTTGCATATGCTATTGTTTAGAACCAAAACTATTTAAGTTATCAAGGGTAAAAGATTGCACTAAGTGCAAACATGGAAACTATCAGCAAGAGGAAAGAAAAAGAACTTCCTATTCTAAACAAGAACCTAGAGTGTAATTTTGAAGGCTATGACTCAATACTACTTATGTCTGAAACTGCAAAATTAAGAAGTTTGATAACAAAAAGAGGAACGCTTGAAATATTAATTCCTTTGTGCTGCACTACCGATCCTGTAAGGCATAAACAATTCAGACATGCCTTAAAGGGCTTCAGCACTAGAACTCTGTCGATTAGACTCAAGGAACTAGAAAAGAGTGGAATATTAGAGAGACACAGGTATAATGAAATACCACCACGGGTAGAATATACATTAACCACCAAGGGTCAAGAACTTGTTGAATCAGTTGTTAGTATACTACAATGGATGAGAAAATGGGCTAACAGTAAAAAAAGATAGTCTAAAATCTCTATTGCAATTGACGATAATTGAGACCCAAAGTCACTATTTAATTCAAGAAAATCTAAGCCCACATCTATGCAAACAGAAAATCCTCTTTCATAAAGATATATTTGAACAACTGTCGATAGATATTGACATTATTTCAATGGAAATCCCTTCAAGATCACTGGGCGAAAGTGAGTGCACATCTTTCTGTACAGATCTTTATCAATTGACAATGGCTGCTGCTTACTATTTTAGTCCTAATCAGATAAGTAGGAGCAGAGGAATATTTGAGATGTTTGTCAGAAAGCTTCCCCTGAATAGATCATATATTGTGGCTGCTGGACTGGAACAGGCATTACATTCTATTTTAAGCATGAAATTTAGTGACGAACAAATATCTTACATAAGATCTCTTGAACCATTCAAGAACGTAGATGAGGATTTCTTTGACTACTTAAGGGCTTTCAAATTTACAGGTACTATTTGGGCTGTTCCTGAAGGTACTATATTATTCCCACACGAGCCTCTACTTAGAATCGAGGCTCCTATGATTGAAGCACAAATTGTTGAAACATGCGTGTTATCAATTATTAATTATCAGAGTTTAATTGCAACTAAGGCCTCAAGGATCGTAAATGCGGCTAGTGGCAGACCTGTAATCGAATTTGGTTCGAGGCGAGCACATGGCCCCCAAGCAGGCTTTCTTGCATCAAGGGCAAGTTTTATTGGAGGATGCATAGGCACATCCAATATACATGCAGGTCTCAAGCTTGGAATTCCAGTATTTGGTACCATGGCTCATTCATTTATTATGAGTTTTGAAAATGAGGTGGAAGCATTTCAGCAGTTTAATCATTTGATTCCATCTGGATTCTTGTTAGTCGATACCTATGACAGCATTAGGGCCGTCAAAAAGATCATTCAAGCTAAAATCCATCCCACCGGAATAAGATTAGATAGCGGTGACCTTTTTCAATTAAGTATAGATGTAAGGAAGATATTAGATCGAGCAGGTTATTCTTCCACCAAAATTATGGCCAGCGGCGACCTGAATGAATTCCTGATAAATGATCTGATTAACAGGGGCGCCCCCATAGATTGGTTTGCTGTTGGAACAGAATTAGTTACATCAAGGGATGATCCTGCAATGAATGGAGTATACAAGCTGGTTGCGATGAGGGTCCCACCATCGCCATCATCATCTTCCTCATTGGTTATGTCAAACAATAAGGCAAAAGCAGACAATTATGATGCCGATTATGTAGGGGGATTAGTATATAAAATCAAAACAAGTCCTGGCAAGAAATCATATCCCGGGCCTAAACAGATACATAGAATATTTTTGAACAACTCACTAGAATTCGATCTTGTAACATTAGAAGACGAAGATGTGGATGACAGTAATAACTCAATTCCTTTATTAAGGAAATATGCTGAAAAGGGAGAGATTTTGGGAGAGCTACCATCAATACATACCCTTCAAGAATTTCATTTACAACAGCTAAATACCCTTCCTTCAAAACTTAAAGATCTATATCGTGTCCCAGAAACATTTCCAGTAAAATTTAGTAAGAAGCTAGTTACGTTACTTAATAAAATTATCCAAAAGAATGTGTAAAAACAGAAATAACAGATCTTGTTATTATAGCATATAGCAGGACAGACTAATCGCAATTGAAATATCTGTCCATTGATAATTTATTCTTTACATTTCCTTTGATGGTTTCATAATATTAATAACTTGCTCGTCTGTGACAGGTTTAAAGTCGCGATAATACTGTCCTACTGACTTGAAATTAGAGGAGGAAGGAGAAGTAATAACCTCAATATGATTGGCTTCTTTTCTTAACAAATTTATGCTATCTTTTGGAGCAATTGGTACAGCAATTATCAAACAATTTGAATTTATTGTTTTGATCCATCTCGCTGTCACAATAACTGTCGCCCCAGTTGCCACTCCATCATCTACCAACACAATATTATTTTTATCCCGTATGCGGGTCGTAATTGTGTCAGTCCTATTACGGTAGATAGCCGTTCTGCGTTTTATCTCATTTATTTGAATAGATTTCTCCTTTTCAATATAATCCTGAGATATGCTTAACTCTCTGACAATCTCGCGGTTCAGATAAACATAACCATCTTCCATTACGGCACCTATGGCAACTTCTTCAGTATGTGGTGCTCTGAGTTTTCTTGGAATAATAATATCAAATTCCGATGATAGTTTCTTTGCTACTATATTACCTACGATTACTCCTCCGCGAGGTATTCCTAATGTCATAATATTTTCTCTTCTTTCTCTTTCATTTTTAGTAATATTTCTTAATACTTCACCTAGGATATTTCCAGCACTAGCTCTATCTTTAAGTCTTAATTGAAATCCAAATTTGTCTAGTAGGATAGTAATTGATCGCTCCTATTCTCTGAATGAATATGATACCTGACTTTGATATAAATAATCTTGACTGGTTTTAACCTGACTGTTGTCTATTCATTCCTGTATGACAAGTACTCACAGTAATACATGAATCAGTTTTTGATACGGGTACATACTGATAAAACGAGTCCCATATTTTACACAATACCATCATATAGGAAATAACGCATGTTGAAGTACAGTTTGGACCAGCATACAATATTTATTGTCAATCCAAACTGCGCAGACAAATGTGGAGATAAGTATGAAACTGGGAATCTGTCATAAAAACAAGATTCAGAGCCTGGATCAAGGAAAAATGATTCTGCATTTCACTAGCTCAAAGAGCATTTCGAACGGCTGCTCCATCTTATTTTCTGTATTCACTACGATAGAAGTTCCTTTAGGTGATAATTTTTAATTATTTCTCTTCCTATTGGCTGGAGAAAGATCTCATTTAACTTCCTGGGTCTTTTGTCCTCGAATACAACATCGGAATACCATTTGGAACCGAAGGCGGTTAGTTGCATCAAGATAGGCATGGTGTCCTTTCCCTTCTGTGTAAGCCTCCATCGCACCATCACCGGCGATTTTTTTTCCTCAAAACATTCTATATAACCTTCCTTCTCTAGCTCCCTCAGACGCATTGAAAGAACCCTTGGCGTTAAGCCTTGAATAGATTCCAATAGGCGATTGAAACGATTTATCTTGAGAAAGCCGATATCTCTGATTATAAGAATGGTCCACTTCCTACCCAGTACCCCAAGGCTAGTCCTAATTGGACATTGGTTGAACCTTACCTGGGGCCAAATAGTTCCTTCGTCATCTATAGTTGATTTTTCTTCTTGACTTTTGATATACTGCCGCAACTATTCTACTATTCCCTTGCATACTTATTAACTATATTCAGTATATTGTTGTCCCTGAGTTCATCAAACGGAACTGAAATGTAGTGAGAAATCGCATAATTAAATAATAAAATAATTTAACTACTAACTTCCGTACGGGCCGTATTTTTAATAGTTATAATTATGCCGCCCTAATACGATGTGTTTGCATAACATGAATGTTTTCTGGGATTTATCTGTTAACTTGATCTTTTAAGAGGTATCATTCACGTGTTATTCATCCTCTTCATCAGTCTCATTTTCGTCTGTTGGCGTTTCCTCTGGTTCTTCATCCACCTCTTCGTCCTCCACAACTTCATCCTCAGTTTCCGCTGCACCTCCTGCGTCAGCAGTTGGAGCAGTTGGGCCGTTATTCAAATCAATTGTATTGAGCTGCGTACTATTGTCACTAGCTAGCCACGTATTTACACCTAGCGTTGAGTCATGCAGCGCAAAACTGGTACCTATGTAAGGACCTATCGATGCGGTTATCAATACTACTACAACTATGAGGATTGGATTTACCATGGTTATTTCACTTAGCTTTGCTCCTTCCAACTTAAATACTGTTTCCCCCGTTTTGTTCAAGATATTTGTATGCTTCTTTTGCCCTAATGGGAGTTCTTCACATGCTTTTATCTCAATTAAAGTTGATGTTGAGCTACCATTTTTTAACAGGAGCTTTTCATAGATCCTCGTACATATTGTTGTTTCCTTATTCTTAATTTAATTCAGTACATTATTATTTAATGTAACAAAAGTAAATCTGGGAGATGGAATAAATTATCCTCAGCTAATGATAAATGGAGTAGGGATGGCAAATGAAAGTCCAATTAGCCAGTTTTGAAATTTGTTAGCAATACAACATTAGGCACCGAAGCCGAGAAATAACATTCTATGAAAAAAAAGTATGGATAGAAAAAATCTAGGTAAAATATTAATTATTATTGGAATACTAGCTGGTACAGCAGGATTAGTATTTACAGCGCAGAGTAAATCAATTGTCGGTCCTGAGTCTTCCTTTATGTACGAAAATCCCCAATGGACCATAAATGGATATGTAATTTTTGGAGTAAGCTTAGCAATCATATTTTCAGGCGTCGTGATTTGGATCTCTAAAAGGTAAGGTTAGCAAAAACTTGAAATTTGATAGGAAATTAATCAAGTAAATCTGAGAACTTGAAACACAGCTTAATAAACTAATTTCATTTATTGGATTCAGGGTTTTAGCTGCCTCCTTTTAATCATTAAACTACAAGTCTTGTTACATAGTACTAACGAATTTTAAATAACTCAATTAAAGAACATACTTACTTGTGATTCATGGGAATAGATATTAATTCATAACCTACTTGTTGTTCTTGATGCGTAGTTTATTATGCGATGGTACAGTTTTTTCATTAACAGTATTACTTTTGACTTTTAATGTTACCTTTGGGTATCTTGCAAATGCCCAGGAAGAGGATGAAGAGGTACAGGAGGAGGAGCAGAACATACCCGACGTTAATGCTGCGATTGGTAGTGAATCCGTAAGTATCAGAGACTCGAATTTGAGAGTTGAACCTGTAGTTGAAGGACTCGAGTTTCCTACAACCATGGCTTTCCTTGGGCCTGATGATTTCTTGGTCTTGGAAAAAGAAAAGGGGACAGTTCAAAGAGTAATAAATGGTGAGATGTTACCTGAACCATTACTGGATGTCAATGTAGCAACATCACAGGAAAGGTGCATGTGTGGGGTTGCAGTCTCAAAAGATATCCCAGGACACACGTATGTTTACCTGTATTATACGGAAGCTGAATCAGCAGATGCAGAAGATATATCTAAAGGAATAGATCCCCTGAGAAATAGCCTTTATAGATATGAGTTGGTAAATAATAAACTCGTAAATCCTAAACTTCTATTAGATTTACCGGCTATTCCAGGCCCTCGTCATAATGGTGGTGCTATCACAATTGGGCCTGACAATAATCTTTATATCCCCGTAGGAGATGTGGATGGTTCACATAAAGAATTAGATTTTGAAACTGAAACTCAGAACTATCCTGACGGAGTAGAACCTGATGGAAGAAGTGGCATCCTTAGAATTACTTTAGATGGTGAGCCAGTACTTAATGGTGGTATTATAGGTGATGAGTTTCCTCTAAATTTATACTATGCCTATGGTGTAAGAAATAGTTTCGGGATTAGCTTTGATCCAATAACTGGTAATTTGTGGGACACTGAAAATGGCCCGGGGGAGAACGATGAAATTAATTTAGTGGAGCCAGGATTTAACAGTGGGTGGATCCAAGTTCAGGGAATGTCCTCTATCTTGAATAATAATGAATTTAACCCTGAGAACGAAAATGGTGAGGACTCTGCTTCAGATGGTTTAGTGGACTTCGATGGAAAAGGAAAATACAGTGATCCTGAGTTCGTATGGAGCGTTACTTTAGGGCCCACTGCTCTCATATTCTTGCATTCTGATAAGCTAGGACAACAATATCAGAATGACATTTTCGTTGGCAGTATAGTTACAGGGAATATTTACCACTTTGACTTGAATCAAGATAGAACACAGCTTGTATTAGCAGGGGAATTGGAAGATAAAATTGCAGAGACAAGGGAGACTGGCGAGCAAGACATAATATTTGGAGAGGGTTTTGCTGGGATTAGCGATCTAGAAGTTGGACCTGATGGCAACTTATATGTTGTTTCACTAGGACAAGGTAAAATATTCAGAGTAGTTTATTCAGAATAAGAGAGATCGCTCGTCGGTCGAGAATTAGAATGGAGTTCGCCATGATGCTGTATTTTAATGTCATGCGTGTATATTCTATTATCCTCCAATTACTAAATCTACAAGGTCACAAACAGAGGGTTAATGATACAATTCTTGAGAATAGATTTAGTAATATTCAGTTTTTTTATGATAAGATTCCCTATTTGTCCTAGTTAGCCATCCGAATGTGTTAATTCTTGGCAGCACCCCGCATCATTGAATTCTAAATGAATAATAGTCTATCTAATAATATATGATAGATTGTAGCATCTCGTATTTTTATTATTCTACATTACCTCTCAATATTTTGATTCAGACCCCATCTATCTCGTACTTTATCTTCCAACTTCGAAAACATAATTCTATCAAATAACAACCCAATCGCAAATATTGAAATCATCGATGCAATGATTTGATCCATAAGTTGGAATTCTCTGCCAACAAGCAAGATATGACCTAGGCCCACGGCTGCTGCAATAAGTATTTCTGCCCCTATTAGTGCATGCCATGCAAACGACCATGCTTGTTTTATTCCGACAAGTAAAGAAGGAGTGGCTGCTGGAATCATCACATATCTAAAAAGCGAAAAACCCTTTGCACCCATATTTCTTGAAGCTTGAATATAGAGAGGAGGGATGTTACGAATTCCACTATATGTTGACATCATCACAGAAAATACTGAACTCATTATTACAACAAATAATATTCCGAAATCGTTTAGCCCTATTAGCAAAATAGCAAAAGGCACCCAGGCTACGCTTGGAAACGATTGTAATCCGACAGCAAAGGAACTCATTGTTTTTCCAAATCCTGGAATTTTTACCATAACTAATCCAACCGCTATTCCGATAATGATGGATATTGTAAATCCAATAACAAGTCGATACATAGTCATTCCAATACTCTTAATCAATGTAAAGTCCTGGAGTAAGCCTGCAAAAGATTCAGCAACCATAGCTGGAGAAGGCATTGACACTTGTGGCCATATTCCCAAAATGTATACTAGCTGCCATATTCCAATAAATGCAGCAATAAACAGTGTAATATTAGCTAAGTCATCAAGACCTAACCTCTTGCCTAGTTCCCTAGGGATTTGTTGTTGTCGGATATTTTGCATTTCTAACTAGACTGGTCAGTCGAAGAAAATTCACATCTGAATCTACTGGTCGGTACTGCGTCAATAGTTTTTGAATGTGGTTGCGAGGAAGTAGAAGAATAGTACATATCCCTTGTTCCATTGAAAATTTGTTTTATAATCGAATCGATCAAAAATCCTTCAATAAGTTTTGTCTCGTCATTGGATATATCAATATTCGCTAACATGTTAAACAGAATACTCTTTCCACCTTCACAATGCCCTAATATTGTCATAAATTCTCCCTCACTGATAGCTAAATTTAGATTATCTGATACTACATATTCTGGTGAAATTCGATCCGCTCCTCTACATCTACTATTGTTCTCAATATTCGCCTTGAACGCCCTATTCAAGTTCAAGACTATTTTTTGTTCCTGGATTGTCGTTTGCTGTTTCCCAACATTGGACAACATGCATGGAATAAGAGGAGACATTGTATATAATTGACCTCAAATGCGTAGGATAAGGATAAAGCACGCAGATTCTGCATATTATCTTACTAGGATTTTCACTTCATGCCAAAAGTAATATTATTTCATTAGTCCTAATCATTCATATTTGAATATACATGCAGACTTTCCATATGACATCTTCCAGATTATTTTTTATTTGAAAACACTACAAACTTTATTCATAAACAGGACTTGCCAATCGAGTAGCATTATCTTCATTACGGAGAACAATAGATAGCATAATAAGTTCAGTGGACATGATTAGGCCGGAAAAACCACAGTTGTGTACTACCATTGTGGGTACTCATCTGTATCAGCCTCATACCAGTAAGCCTTCTTATTTTGTATAACGCCTTTGTATCTGCATAGAAATCATTTGTATTTAATATCAAAAACTCTTTATGATCCGCGGCAATATATTCAAACCCACAATCTTTGTTACAATCTAAAATATCCCATATCCACTCTTCACACTCGTCGATCGGTAATTGAGAGGATGACGTAGGTAACATCATAGTATAGGTTCCATTCCTCAACTTACAGCTCTAGTTAAGGTCATATATTTACAGTACACATAAACACTAATAAAGTGATGCAATATTATTTCTACGAGATGATACGTCACAGATGTATCTAGCTATTATTCAAGTGCATTTCTAATCCTATTGTTGGACTTTACCGATATAAACAGGTTATAGCTTGGGTTTGATTTTTTCAAATACCTCGGATAGGCAAGCAAATTTCTTAAATAACTCCACATGTCTTGTAAAGAGACTGCGTGTAAACTAGATTAATGAAAAAGATATACCTCGCTATCGTAAAAAATAGATATCTAAAGGTAGGCCTGATTCTCTTGATTGCAAGTGCCATTATGGTCATCTACCTAAACAATGAGGGAGTAAATTGCCTCTCAGAGATTAGTAGAAAGGAAAACATGAGCCTCGAAAATAGTCAAGAATTAGAACAACTTAGGGGACATTGTTTTTTCATTACCAATTCCTACTTTTATTCGCTATTTGGATTAATAATAGGTTTGATAATTATTATGGTATGGTATTCAAAATATAGGAATGTATGGAGATCCAAATTTGACAAGTAATGTTCTCACATTCTAGAAGGATCATATCGAAGACAATCATTTATTCCATTCATAATTACTTATGAAATAGCAAAAGAATATATCGTTTGTGGGGAAGTTCATAAACGAAGCCCTTTTCATGATATTACAATTGACAAAGTTGTAAACACCAACAAATGAAGACACCTTATATCCAACTTGCAAGAATATTGACAGTATTTTAAGATGGATAAAATGATTATACATAAAAAATATCTATTGAGGAAAGTCCAGAAGTAATTACTAGGGTATTTCTTTTTTCATCTCTCTTTCATACACATGAATGTGATCTATCGGAGTTAACTCTAGATCTCTAGATTTTAGCATTGTTTAGTTAAGGACCGTACTGGCTAAACCTGTCTTAAGGCGCAACTTTCCTTTAGAAATAGTGTTATGCGGTCTTGTCCTAAGAATACGGCCACAGCAAGGGCAACGAAGTCCTTCCCATTGTAAGAATGTTTCACACTCTACGCATCTTTTATGCCCGTTTCTATAATAGCTACTGTCAAAAGCAGATTTGTGGGCTTTAAACTTATGACAGATGTCTCTACAAAATAATCTCAACTTTTTATTTCCTGAGCACAACGTGCGCTGTCCGCTGCCCTGGATATTCCTAATGCTATTTTAATGTACAACAGAGGTTCTTCTATACACGAATCTGCAAGATTTTGGGACTTTGTTCTCTCACAAATAATGATTCTAGATAATGCTAGATCATTTAACAATTCATTGCTACCATATTACTATTGTAGTTTCATTATCATTTAAAAAACTTTTTGTACCATATGCAGTAACTGCTGTAAGATATCCACCTTGTCAGTGAAATTGATGTATTGACATATATTTCATTTAAATATAAATGATACACTATGCCGCTTTCTGAATCTCAATCTTCATAATCTTAGGTCGGGCTTAACTTTACAGAATAAATTTTACTGATCATGGTTTCGGTAGAGAAAGATATAATGCTAAACCTGTTCATCCATTATTATGCTTTACTTATACCTTATTCAGTATAATTGAAGTTCGTAGTGTCTAGATTTTCGTTCAATGTTATTGTGATCTTCTCTGAGGGCTGATCTCACAAAAGACTTTATCTCTAAATTCGACATATTTTAGGATCATATCTTTGATTCTAGAATACTTGCCGATTAATTCCTTCAGGTCACTATTCTCTTCATACCCAAACGAAGAAGCATAATAGGCACTTTGGATATGCCGTTCTGTGCCACAAATGTCTTTGATAGATCTCAAAAAGGTTTTTAGGGATTTATTATCAGTTTTCTTACCATTTTCTTGATTTTGTATTCCAACCGCAACAAGAGTCTGAGTATTCTTTGCGTACACACAAACGTCCACAGGATAGTTGACACCTGATACCCCTACAAGGTTTTGATTAATATGAAATTTATAATACTTGGGATAATAATTCCAAGACATATAAACAGCAAGTCTATAGTCGGAGAAGCAATCTTCGCAATCAAGAAATATACGCTGAAGGATAAGAATTGTTTCATTATTCAGAGAGGAGAACCGGTTTGCTTTCTCCCCCGATCCTCGCGTCACAAAAGAACGAGCATCTATTTTACATCCACATTTTTCTGCCACTTTTTCTAGTATCTGAAATGGTATATTGTAGTTAGCAAGACTTACTTCTATCCTTTGGCGTTGCTGATCATTTAGTTGTTTGGTTTCAGAGAACATAAAAGGCACACTATTTAGTTGTTTTGATACTTAATAAATTAATACTATCAGAGGCAACCAAACTGGGTTCTTGGTGGCTTTTTTGGGACCTATTCACAACTTAGGGAACTCATAGTCGGTTTATGAAAGCCTTGACAAGTAAAGACCCATTACAAGACTGGTTTATTTGATTTATTATTAATATCGTAGAAAGATTCAAAATGCTACATGGATAGTGTAACCTTGATTGAGGCACTTGGTTTGGTATCTTGTGATAATACTCATGAAATGCAACGTACAGCAGATACTATTGGCAAAGGAGGAGAGTGATGGTCTACGATTATTTGATAGACCAGATAACAGTAAGATAGATAATTGAAATCATCTAATGATTAAAATACCCGTCATTATGTTATTGTAAATAATGAATAAGAGAAAATTTAGTGGTAGTCGCGGTGGAAGATGCGAATGTATATGTCATAAGAGACCAGGTACGAATGATTATTGTGGGTACTGTTCTGGATCTCATAGCAGTAGGCGTCCCGGAAATTAGTTTTTGTATTCAAGTATTATGTTTCTCTTATTCAGTCCAATAACCATCTAGTTATGGTTTGGGAAATACTCTAGTTTTCGTTTTGGCACTGGGCAATGGTGCTCTTAACATTTCCAACCCATGAAGTTGTTGGCAATACCCCTGTTTTATATATCATAGTCATCCTTGAGCATTCAACGATCACAGTAGAGGTACACTTTATCCCCAAGATTGAAAATATAATGACAACCAAATAGAAGATTACTTACCCTCCAAAATGCAAGACAAAGAATCTTCTGTGTAACAAAGCTAATAATCTGCAAATACAACAAAAAATAGAAATATACATCAAACTTTCTAATGTTACTACAATGGTTTTGAATTTAGATATTTATTTAATTCTTTTTAAGTTGTTAAGTGAGTCATCTGAAATCATAATATCGGAGGAATAGCTAAACTATTCATAGGAGTAGACAATGTTTCTTCTATAACAGTAAAAGCACCTTAATACGATAATCCTTAATATTCATGAAATTCTCGTAAATATAAAGAGTCTATGAAACAATCTGTTTTTTTTATTTGGTTACTACCTGTGCTAATTTCCTTACTTCTACTTTTGGGGGATAATAGTAAATCACTCGGAGATCCAAATTTGGAAGAGTCTTCTTTCAAATTGGATAAGATTGTTGATGGTTTTTCTCGACCCACTGGTATGTCATTTTTGGGCCCTAACGATTTTCTGGTAACTGAGGAGGACACTGGTAAAGTTAAAAGGGTCATCGATGGACGTATTTCCCAAACAGTATTAGACGTAGACGTTTCGACAAATGACTCTAGAGGACTAATAGGTATCGATTCAACGATTGTTGCCAATAAAACCTTCGTTTTCTTATATTTTACTGAGTCATCTTCCAAGGACGACGGGGAACCTATAGGCAATCGTCTTTACAGATATGAGTTAATAAATGGTCAATTGACAAATCAGAAATTACTGTTAGATATGCCGGCTGGACCAGGTTCAAAGGATAATGGAGGACCAATTGTAATAGGTCCAGATAATAATGTTTATTCGGTTGTTGGGCATGTTGCAGGGGATGGAGATAAAGGACATGAAACTAAAGCTCAAAACTTTAAACGTGGTCCTGATGCAGACGGAACAAGTGGGATTCATAGAGTTACGATAGATGGTAATATTGTTGATTCTAGAATATTAGGATCTACAGAATCGCTGGATACATATTATGCCTATGGAATAAGAAACACTTTTGGAATGGATTTTGATCCTATAACCTCAAAACTTTGGATTACTGAAAATGGTGTTTATTCACACGACGAGATTAATCTAGTAGAACCAGGTTTTAATGGAGGGTGGAAACATGTGACAGGTTTGGCCCCATCAAATTTTGATTACTCAGAATTGGTAACCTTTAATGGAAGTGGGAAATACAGCGACCCAGAATTCGTGTGGAATAATACTGTATCACCTACTGCACTTTTATTTTTTAATAGTGACAAATTTGGACCTGACTACAAGAATGATATGTTTGTAGGGGACTATGAATTTGGTAGAATATATCATTTTGGACTAAATTCAGAAAGAGATGCCTTGCTCCTGAATGGTTCTTTGGCCGATAAAATAGCAGACAATGATTCCGAACTCCAGAACATTATTTTTGGAGAAGATTTTGGAGTTCCAACGGATCTGGAAATTGGTCCTGATGGAATGCTATACGTCTCTTCGTTGAGAGACGGGGCCATATATAAGATAAGTAGATAAGCTGTTCTGGTTTCTCAATATAAGAAGACGATCATTATTGGAGCAAAACCAAGCAGATCTATTCAATACTGAAAGACAAAGTCTTGATAATGATTCTATTTGACTTAATCTAATTATTTGTTGATGAAGCGTTCACCCTTGCCTCAAAAATATGGTTGAGATCATAAGCTCCACTTCTTTGTGCTGTAACTTTAATTTCCCATTCACCTGGCTGACTTAAATAACCCCCATCAACCGCAAAACTTCCCTCGTCCGTCTTGTTTAGGTTTGCAACTATAGGTCCCAATCCTACATCTTGATTAGTAATTGACATAATTACGTTTTTTATATTGGATGCGAAGTTTCCTGATGGATCGCTCAGAGTCACATTAAATGAATTTTGTCCCACGGAGAAAGGTGAAATCATGAGGGTCATATTTACGTTGTCTACGATAGCATGCTCTGAGAAGGTAATGTTATTGTCACTTTCTTGTTGTAATTGTTGTTGTTCAGGAGACTGAATACTGAAAACATAGGTGCCTTTGGTTATATGGCCATCATCACGAGACAAGACAAGCCATGAAACGCTGAATATCCCATCTGAAAGTTTACTTTTGTCCAAAGTAACAGTAGCCTCTCTGTCATTTTGTCCTGAAAGCTCGAAATCATTGTTGTCTACTCTCTCATTTTTTGAATTCGTAACATGTATGTAACTCACTTTTGGTTCCGGTCTTTCTGAAAACAAGATCACTGCCTTACCTGGCAAAGTTTCATCATGTCCATTACTAATAACAGAATTGGCAGGCGGCAAATATGAAATTGGATTCGCATGGCCATATACGTGGATATGATTGGTATTATAAAGGAGGAAATTTACAATTAAAATACTAATTGCAAAAAATAGCATTAGACTTTTAATAAAATGTAGACCGATGAGATCTCTTGACATGTTAATTTAATTTATATAAATTCAATATTAAGTTTAGTAATACGTTTGAAGAACGACCTACAAAAACAAATAAGGTTGATTAGCTTTCATAATGGCAATAGAATTCAATTGGAATTGAATTTATTGCTAACTTGGAGAATTTTCAAAATTTTTAAACGACTAGTAACTAATATTTTTCATAAATACAAGTTAGACTTAAAACCATGTTTATCATTATTATTATCATCAACTTACTGGCGGTGAATTGACTTAAGCATAGAACAAAAGCAAACTATCCTCAACTTGTACAATTCTGGAATAATGTCGGAGGTAATAGCACTTCAAATGGATATGAATGAAGAGGATGTTCTTCGGGTAATAAAGGAAGAGACAAAAAGTGAAAAAGGAAGAGAGACAAAAATCTCCTCTATATCGTCATCGCTAGGAAATATGAGAAAAGACGCTGACATTACGCTAATAAGTAAACTCCACATAGACAAGGCAGTTAATATTGATTACGCCATTAAATATGCGCAAACAAGAATGTGGAAGGCTCTTAAGGTAAAGTCTGATTTCGACATTTCAATGGAAGAAACGCAGAACATTTTAAAGAATTACGCAGAGTCCAAAACTACTTTTCTGATTCTATACATCGATCTTGTGGATTCTACCAGATTATCTATGACCCTTCCTGTAAACAGATTAGCAACTATAGTTCGGGCATTTTCTCAAGAAATGTCACTAATCATTTCAGCATATGGTGGATATGTCTTGAAGTACATTGGTGATGCGATTCTGGCATTTTTTACTGTGGACTCGGCAGATAATTTGAATTCACGTTGTATTAACGCGGTATTATGTGCATCTTCAATGATTAAGGTTATTTGTCAGGGAATAAATCCTATTTTGAACCAATATGATTATCCAGAATTAAGAGTAAGAATTGGAATAGATGTTGGTGAAAATGCGGTAGTACAATTTGGGTGGGACACTCATACGGTTGACGGAAAAGCCATTCTGAGAGATCCCCATTTTGATATATTGGGCTACACAATAAGCATCACGGCCAAAATGACTGCATTCGCCAATCCAGATCAGATTGTGATAGGTCAATTAGTATACCAAATACTAGATGATGATCAGAAATCAATGTTCAAACCCTTGCCCATAAGTCCACAAATTTGGAATTATCTCAGCGATAATACCGGAGGGGGAATATATCGCCTATATGGTAGTATAAATAAAAGGGACGTTGATTCTGCATATGATTCTATGAATACAAAATAACAAGGAAAAAGTATTGGCCAAACTTTTAGTCCTTGGTCTTTTGGTTTCTATAATTCCTTTTTTATAGTATATCCATAAATAAGCGAACTTTTTAATCATATTGGTATCTCTTACTCGTTGGATAATAAGGTAGCAATAGTCACCGGGGCAAGTAGCGGCATAGGATATGCTACGTCGTTGAAAT
>Ga0193739_1000150_pt1 | contig 18701 bp, 17 predicted proteins | sample L2a2metaG_FD_144926 | JGI IMG/M metagenome (GOLD analysis project Ga0193739, IMG submission 144926) | Soil microbial communities from a riparian zone of the East river system, Colorado, United States - L2a2 | ecosystem: Environmental > Terrestrial > Soil > Riparian zone | place: USA: East River...
GTGCGCTCCCGCCGCGGCGGGCGCCGCCCCCCCCCCCCCGGTCGGCGCGCGCCGACAGCGGCACCGGCCGGCCGTGTACGATCGTGATCGATTCGATCGGTGGGAACTACCGCCAGTCGGTCCCCACGCCGGGGGACACGAACCGGTTTGCCGGCGGCGGCGTCCTGGCGCACTGTGAGGGCACCGGCAGCACGCTCTCCTCCGACAGCGTCGCGATGTACGGGCGCCAACGGCGGATCGACTTCATCGGGCATGTCGTCATCCGCGACACCGCGATGGCGCTCGACGCGAACTTCGCGTCGTACTATCTGCGCGACGAACGCCTCGAAGCGCGCAAAGACGTCGTGGCGCGGAACCGTCGCAGCGGCTCGGTGCTGCGCGGGCCTCACCTCGACTACTACCGCGCCGCCCGCGGCGTCCGCGACACCGTGGAGATGTTCGCCACCTCCCGCCCCACCGTCGAATACCGCCAGGCCGCCGACTCGAGCGAGCCCTATCTCATCGTGGGCGACCGGATCCGCTTCAAGGGCGACGACCGGGTGTGGGCGGGCGGCAAGGTGACGGTGGACCGGAGCGACTTTGCCTCGCGCTCCGATTCGCTGCTGCTCGACCAGACGAGCGGCATCGGCATCCTCGTGGGCCGCCCGCGCGTCGAGGGGAAGGGCGGCAAGACGTACACGCTCGTCGGCACCAGGATCGAGCTGGGGCTCGAGCAGCGTGAGATCCGCCTGGTGAAGGCGCTGGGGGAGGGCATGGCGACGGGTGACGACTGGACGCTCACTGCCGATACGATCCATCTCCTCGTCGCCGACCGGAAGCTGCAACAGGCCTTCGCCTGGGTGGGCGAGGGTTCCAAGGCGCGGGCCCACGCGGTGTCGAGCCTGCACACGATCGACGCCGATTCGATCGCGATCGACACGCCCGCCGAGGTGCTGACGGAATCGCGCGCGTTCGGGCGCGCCCTGTCGCAGGCCAAGCGCGACTCCAGCACGGCCGCCGCGGACATCGATTGGATCGCCGGCGACTCGCTGACTGCCCGGTTCGTGCAGGAGAAGGATTCGACGGGGCGCGAGCACTCGCGCCTGCAGCAGATTGTCGCCCGTGGGGCGGCGCGCGCCCTCACACACCACATCGACGAGCGCGATTCGACCGCCGCGCAATCGATCAACTACTCGCGGGGCCAGCGCATCGTCGTGTTGCTGCGGGGCGCCAAGATCGATCGGGTGACCGTCGCCGGCAAGGCCGACGGCGTGCACCTCGAGCCGCGCCCGCCGGCACCGCCCGATACCACGGCGAAGAAGCCATGACCACCGCCGACCGGCTCGCCGAGCTGCTCGCCACGCGCGACTCGTCGCTCGCCCTCGCGGCGGCGGCGCTGGCGCGCATCGCCGACGCCCAGGGCCGCGCCCCCTTTGGCGCGCTCGCCGTCGCCTACCGCGAGGAGTTCTTGAAGCTCCGCGCGCATACCAAGGGCTCGGCACTCGCGTCCCCGGAGGCGGGGAGTCTGTCGGTCGACGACGCGCGCACCTACCTCTCGACCTCGGTGCTGCCGCGGCTCGGTACCCTGAGGGTCCTTGTACTGCCCGTAGGAGCGCTGTGGAGCGAGGCCCCGATCGGGTTCGCCGCCGACATCTGGGCCGACATGCCCGCCGAGCGGGAGGCGGCGGCGCTGCGCTTCCTCGAGGTCGCCGAGCAGACGCTCGCGCGCAGCGAGGCGGTGAGCGGCGAGCATCCGGCGGTACGGGGCGCGAGCCGGCTCGAGGCGCAGCACCTGGTCAAGTCGTACAAGAGCCGCCGCGTGGTCAACGACGTGTCGGTGCATCTCGCGCAGGGCGAGATCGTCGGGTTGCTGGGCCCGAACGGGGCGGGGAAGACGACCTCGTTCTATATGATCACCGGGCTGATCCGTCCCGATGAGGGCCGTATCCTGCTCGACGAGCGCGACATCACCGCCGAACCGATGTATCGGCGCGCGCAGACGGGGATCGGCTACCTCGCGCAGGAGCCGTCGGTGTTCCGCAAGCTGAGCGTCGAGGACAATGTCATGGCGATCCTCGAAACGCTGCCCCTGGAAGCCGACGAGCGGCAGCAGCGCTTGGAGAGCCTGCTCGACGAGCTGGCGATCAAGCATCTGCGCCGCCAAAAGGCCTACCAGCTGTCAGGGGGCGAGCGGCGGCGTCTCGAGATCACGCGGGCGCTCGTCACCGAACCCAAGTTCCTGCTGCTCGACGAGCCTTTTGCCGGCGTGGACCCGATCGCGGTCCACGACATCCAGACGATCGTGGCCGGGTTGCGCCACCGCGGCATCGGCGTTTTGATCACCGACCACAACGTCGAGCAGACGCTCGACATCGTGGACCGCGCGTACATCATGTTCGAGGGACAAGTGCAGGTCGGTGGTACCGTCCGTGAGCTCGTGTTGGACGACCGCGTGGCCGACCTCTATCTCGGGCCCACGCTCACCGCGCGCCTGCGGGCGCGCCTGACGCACGCCCCCGCATGAAGACCGGCCTGCACCAGCACACGTCGCTCCGGCAGGACCTGCGGATCAATCCTCGCCTCTACCAGGCGATGGATCTCCTCTACATGCCGCTGCTCGACCTGCAGCAACACCTGAAGCAGGAGCTGCTCGGCAATCCGTTCCTGGAGCTGCTGGAGCCGGAAGAAGAAACCGAGGCCCCAGCGCCGGAGCAGAAGGAGGTCGAGAAGGAAAAGTCGGGAGACGACGAGCCCGACTGGGAGGCCATCCTGCTCGACGACCGCACCGAGCACGGGGTGCCGAGCGGCACCCTGGGTGGCGCCACCGAGTATGTGGAGCCGGTATCGGTTGAGAGCAAAGACCTGATCGATTATCTCCGCGAGCAGACGCGGATGCTCGATCTCACGCCGCGCCAGCAGCTGCTCGCGGAGGAATTCCTCGGCAACATCGGTGAGGACGGATACCTCCAGGCGAGCCTGGAAGAGATCGTGAAGGGCGCGAACCAGCTGCTCGAGGAGTACGAGGCCGAGTCGGAGCTGGACCTGAACGTCTCTCCCTACAGCATGGCCGAAGCGGAGGCGATGCTGCGCATCATCCAGCAGCTCGACCCGCCCGGCATCGGGGCGCGCAACCTGCGCGAGTGCCTGTTGCTGCAGCTCGAAGACCAGAAACAGACCGACACGCTGGTCTATCGCCTGGTGAAGGACGCGTTCGACGACCTGATCGCGCACCGCTGGAGCGATTTGGGCAAGCGGTTCGGCCTCGCCCCCGAGGAGGTCCAGCGCGCCGCCGACGAGCTCGCCCGCCTCGATCCCAAGCCCGGCCTGCAGCACTCGGCGGGGAACGACGTGTACATCATTCCCGACCTCATCGTCGAGAAGATCGACGAGAAGTACCACGTCTTCTTGAACGACGGCGGCCTGCCACGGCTGCGCATTTCGCGTACCTACCAGGACATCGCCCGCGACAAGAAGAAGTACGACGTGGAGAGCAAGGAGTTCATCAACCAGCGCTTGAACAGCGCCCACTGGATGATCCAGGCGATCGAGCAGCGCCGCCAGACGATGCTCAAGGTGATGAACTTCATCGTGGACCGGCAGCGCGACTTCTTCGAGAAGGGCATCGAGTACCTGAAGCCCCTGACGCTGCGGGAGGTGGCGGACGTCATCAGCATGCACGAGAGCACGGTGAGCCGCGTGACCAACGAGAAGTACGTCCAGACGCCGCGCGGCCTCCTGCCGCTCAAATTCTTCTTCTCGAGCGGCCTCACGACGACCACCGGGGAGGACGCCAGCGCCCGGTCGATCAAGGCGCAGATCCAGAAGATGGTGGACGACGAGAACCCCAAAGATCCGCTCACCGACCAGCAGATCGTCCAGATGTTCGAGCAACGGGGCGTGAAGATCGCCCGCCGTACCGTCGCGAAGTATCGCGACCAGCTCGGCATCCTCCCCGCGCGCATGCGCAAGCGGCTATGAGCCTCGCGACCAATTCCACGCCTCCGGACGTGAGCGTGCTCGTCCCCGCGAAGGACGAGGCCGAGAACCTCCCCGAGTTCGTGCGGCTGGCCCGCGAAGCTCTGCTGCCGCTGCCCTATGCTTGCGAGCTGGTGATTGTAGACGACGGCAGTCACGACGCGACCCCTCGCGTGCTCGCCGAGCTCGCCGCCAAGCATCCGTTCGTGCGCGTGGTGACTCATCGCGCGCAGCGCGGCATCGCCGACGCGCTCAAGTCGGGCGCCGACGGCGCCCGCGGACGCATCCTCGTCTTTTATCCCGCCGACCTGCAATACCTCCCCGCCGACATTCCGGGTCTCGTCGCGCCGATCCTCGAGGGGGAAGCCGACGTCGTCACCGGGGCGAAGCAGGGAACCTACGAAAAGCGCTTCGTGTCGGGGGTCTACAACGCCCTGTGCCGTTGGCTATTCGGGGTGCGCGTCACCGACCTGAATTCGGTGAAGGCCTACCGCCGCGAAGTGATGGACGCGCTGCCCACACGGCCCGACTGGCACCGTTTCATGGTGGTGATCGCCGCGGCCCAGGGATTCCGGCTCGCCGAGCGGCCCGTGCCGCTCCATCCCCGTCGGGCGGGGAAAACCAAGTTCGGCCTCGGCCGGATTCCCGTCGGCGTGCTCGATCTCCTGTCGGTGTGGTTCCAGCTCCGCTTCGGCCGCAAGCCGATGATGTTCTTCGGCGTGGCCGGCGCCCTGCTGTTCTCGTTGGGCCTCGTGGTGGGCGGCGTGGCGCTGTACCTGCGCTTCGGGCCCCCACGTATAGGTTTCCGCCCGCTGCTCGATCTGATCATGGTGCTCGTGATCGCGGGCGTCTCGCTCTTCGGATTCGGGTTCGTGGGGGAGATGGTGGCGGGGATGCGGGAGGAGCTGCGGGCCGTCGAGCGGGAGGTCGAACGGCTGCGCCAACAGCGCGAGTCCTGACGTACTGTTGCGCGCACGCAGCCACCAACTGCGTGGGAGGGCGTGTAGTAGAGCCTTGCGACAGCGGCACTAGTGTTGCAGATATGCACGAACTGGTCACTAATCGCTGCGCGCGAGCCACATGCCACCGCTGCTGCTCACCAGCCTGCTGCAAACGGCCCTGCCGAGGGTCTCTCCGGCGAGCCGCGCCGTCATTAGTACGCTCGGCTGCCTCAACGGCAACACGCCATCGGCGCACGACATGGCGACCTGGGTTGGCTTGCGCGACCGCTATCAGCTCGCGCGCGTGTTGCGGCGCGACGGACTCCCGCCCCTGGAAGATCTCACGCGCTGGGCGCGCGTCCTCTATTGGATGGTCGAGGCCGAGTCGAGTGGCGCGACCCTGAGGCAACTCGCGCAGCGAGAACGGCTCGACCCGGCCGCGGCGTATCGCCTAGTGCATCAGGTCACGGGAGTGCCGTGGCTCCAGGCTCGGCGTGCAGGTGTTCAGGCGGCCGTGTTACAGCTCCGTGGCCGCTGCGGAATGCGCCTGGTCGGTCCTCGGGCCGTCCCGGCGGAAGTGCCTCGACGCCTGGCGGCCGCCGTGGGCGACGATGTCATCTCCGCAACGACGCTGGCCGGGGCACCGCGCCCATCGCGCCGTCCACCGGGCGTGGGTCCCACTCTCGCCCACCACCCCGCAGGCGTGCTCGTTGAGCGTTGTCTCGTGGGTGGCTACCCCTTCGACGTGGCGACGACGCCCGATGGCATGGCGTTCGTGACGCGCTCACACGCCGCATCCCTCGAAGTCCTGCGGTTGCAGCCGTTCCGCGCGGTGGGTTCCGCGCGGACCGGCCCCGCCCCCACGCGCGTCGTGGTGAGCCCCACCGGGACTCTCGCCTACGTTACGAGCCAGTTTGGGGAGGAAGTCGAGATCTTCGATCTGGGCACGCTCCGTAAGACGGGGGCGATTCCCGTTCCTGGTCACCCCCTCGGGGCGGCGTTGACGCCAGATGGCCGCACGTTGTTGGTCACCACGAACCTGGACCGCCTGTGCGCGGTGTCGCTTGCGGCGCGACGCGTCGTCACCTCGGTGCCGGTCCCCAGAGCATGTACGAGCCTCGCAATGCATCCGTCGGGCCGCCGTGTATACGTCCCGTGCTGGAAAGCCGGCGTGATCATCGAATCCGACGCGCGCACCCTGTGCCAGCTGCGACGCTTTGAGGTGGGGGGGACCGCCCAGGACCTGGCGCTCTCGTCCGACTGCCTCACGCTCTATGCGGCCAATCAGGGCGGATGGTTGAACGTCATCAAGCTCTCGAGCGGCTGTATCGAGACCATCCCCCTGGAGGGGCCGGCGGTGAGTCTGGCCCTGAGCCCTGACGAAGACGTGTTGTACGTCGGCCTCGTGTTCGATGGCCGGGTGCTGGTCATCGACCGGCGTACCCTCCACGTCAGGACCACGATCAAGACGGGGGGCAAGCCACGCGGGATCGCCTTCGACCGCACCGGGCGGCTCGCCCTGCTCGCGAACGAAGCGGGGTGGGTCGACCTCGTGCGGTAGGACGGCAGGGCTGGGTAGACTTCCTCAAGTAGCCCCCTCGGGAGTATCGTACCGCCTCGATGCGCACCGATCCCGAGGCGAAAGCGCCCTCCCCCCAGACGTCCGAAGTGCGGGCGTGGTACAACACGCTCTACGCCTCCGCGGGCCTCGCAAGCACGCGGCCCCCCGAGGCGTATCCGTTGTTCCTCGACCTTCTAGGCGTGCGGCCTGGGGCGAAGCTCCTCGACGTGAGCTGTGGCTCCGGGTTCCTGTTGAAAGCGGCGCGCGAACGCGGCGTCGACGCGTATGGGATCGATCTGTCCGATCAAGCGGTACGGCTCGCGGCCCGCGTGGCCCCGCAGGCGCGGCTGGCCGTCGGGGCGGGGGAGCAGCTGTGCTTTCGGGACGCCAGCTTCGACTACGTGACCTGCCTGGGTTCGCTGGAGCATTTCTTGGACATGGCCTATGGCGTGCGGGAGATGCAGCGGGTCGCAAAACCCGGCGCGCAGTTCTGCATCATGGTGCCCAACGTCGATTTCTTGGGATGGAAGGTGCTCGGCAGGCGCGGCACCGCCCAGCAGGACATCAACGAACAGCTGCTATCGCTGAGCGCCTGGCGGCGCTTCTTCACCGAGCAGGATTTCCGCATCCTGAACGTGCTGCCCGACCGCTGGCATGCGATCAAGTGGCGCTACGGGTACGCGCGCGGCCCGTGGCGGCTCACGAAGGGGATGCTCACCGAAGCGGTTTGGCGGCTCATTCCGCTGCGGTTTGAGTACCAGTTCATTTTTGCATTGCGGCGGCGTAGCACTCCTCCCACTTCGCCGTGATGGAGGGCCACCCGAAGTGTTCCTGGGCGAAGCGATACCCCGCTTCCCCCAGCCGCTTCGCGAGGCCCGGCTCGCGGGCGATCCGCTCCAACGCCGCGGCGAGCGCTGCCGGATCCGCGGCAGGGACGAGCAACCCGGATTGCTCGTGGAGAATGATGTCCGTGATCCCTCCCAGACTGCTGCCGATCACCGGAATCCGGTAGTTCATGGCTTCGACCAGGACCACGCCGAGACCTTCGGTATCGCCGCGCTCGTCCATGACGGCGGGAAGAACGAACACGTCCGCGGAACCGTAGGCCTCGTGCAACGCCGCGTCCGGAACCTGACCGCGGAACTCCACGCGGTCCGCGATGCCCCCGGCGCGAGCTTGCGCTTCGAGCGTGGCCAGGTCGGGGCCCTCACCGACGGCAATGAGCCTCGCCCGGATGTCGGGCGGCAAGCGCCGTACGGCCTCGACGAGGTGCGTGACGCCTTTGCGCTCCACGAGGCCTCCCACGAAGAGGATCGTGAAGCGCCCATCGGGCGATGGGCGCCGGGGTGCCGTGATCTCCGGGAATCCGATGGAGTAGGGTATCACCCGCACGGGCACGGGAGCGATGCTCGCCATCTCCCGCGCCGTCGCGGAGGAGATCGCGACCGTCTGATCCGCCATCCGCAGCGCCCAGCGAACGAAACCCTTGAGGAAGGGCAGGGAGCTCTTCACCCAGCGCAGCTCGATGCCGTACCAGGTGCTGACCACCCGGGCCCCGCCGGCGACTCTCGCCACCCAGCCAAACAAGGCGTGCGGCACCGGCCAGTGCACGTGGACGATGTCGTAGTGCCGGGAGCGCGTCAGCCGCCACGTCGCCCACAGACCTGCCAGCACATAGAACGCGGGCAGGATCTTGTGGCGCAGCGATCGCTGCATGCGATCGGCGACACCTTCGTCGTGTGTGAGATCCTCGCCGCGGGCAAAGAAGTATCGAAACCGATGCACCGGGATCCCGGCGAACTCGTTTCCACCCCCGCCCTTGTAGGCGGAGGTAAGGACCTCGACCACGTGCCCGCGCGCCTGAAGGCGCTTGAGCATCTCGACGAGCCACGGGGAAATGACGTCATCGCGGGTGCGCGGAAAGGCCGTCACCACGTGCAAGATCCGCATAGGGCGCGTAGTATAGCCGCGCCCGGTGCGTAGTTAAAGGCGTCGTGGTATCTTGCACGCCACGACCTCGCGAATGTCCGCGCTCTCACCGACGATCACCCGACATCGTACGCCCCCCCCACCCCCCGCGTGGGACGACTTGGCGCGCACCCTCGGCTCGTTCTATCATGATGCCCGCTGGATCACCGAGATCGCGACCTGCTTTCACTACCGCGTGCATTGGTTGCTCGCGGGCGACGGAGCCACCGCCGTTGGTGGCCTGGCACTCGCCGAGGTGCCGTCGCTGCTCGGCCGGCGGCGCCTGGTGAGCTTTCCCTTCAGCTTCGTCGCCGGACCGATGGCGCCTACCGCCGAGACGGCGCTCGCCCTGGTCTCGGCCGCGCGCGAGTTGGCGGTGGAGCGGGGGATCCGCCGCGTTGAGATCAAGCAGCTCGGGACCCAAGGGCCGCCGGCGCCGGGCTTTGTCCGCAGCACGCGCTACACCACCTACCGCGTGCCGACCGACGGAGGCGAAGGGGCGGTGTGGAACCGGCTGCACGTGACCAGCACGCAACAGCGGATCCGGAAGGGGCAACGTGCCGGCGTGACCGTGATCGACGGCACCTCCGAGGACGATTGGCGCGTCATGGCCCGGCTCGAGGAACGCACCCAACAGGCGCACGGCGTGCCAGCCCCTCCGCGACGGTTCTTTCTGCAAACCTGTCGCCATCTGCAACAGGCGGGCCTGGTCGACCTTCTGTTGGCCCGTGTGCCGGACGGGCGAATCGCCGCGGGCTTCGTCCTGTTCAAGGGCCCGCGCGAGTGGGTCTACGCGTTGAGCGCCTCCGACCCGGCGTTGGTCAAGGAGTACCGCCCCACGCACGTGCTGCTGTGGACGGCGCTCCAGCGCGCCGCGGCGGCGGGCGTCGTGCTCGACCTCGGCCGCTCGGCCCCCGAACAGGCCTCGCTGGCCGAGTTCAAGTTGCGTTGGGGTGCAGAAGCCGTACCGCTCGCGTATGATTACTGGCCCGATGCCGCGGGGCTGACCATGGCGCGACGAGACCGCGGACTCCTCGCCCTCGGGGCACGCCTGTGGTCCGCGCTGCCGGCCCCGGTCGCGCGCCTCGGCTCGGCCCTGTACCGCTACCTGGGGTGATATTGCCGACGTTCTTGTGGCGGCTCCGCAAGAAGATCCTGAAGAGGTGGGCGCGCAACGCGTTTTTCCCCGCGTGGCGCGTCCAGTTACTGCGCTGGTGCGGCTTTACGATCGGGCGCGACGTCTACATCGCGGATGACATCCTCATTTCCGAAATCCTGGCGGATCGGGGGAACCTCACCATCGGGGATCGCGTGAGCATCGCCCAGCGGGTGACGCTCGTCACGGCTTCCGATCCAAACAACTCGCGCATCCGCCCCTTCGCCCCGGTCAAGCGCGCCCCGATCGTCATCGAATCGGACGCCTGGCTCGGCGTGGGCGTCATCGTGCTCCCCGGCGTGACCATCGGTCGCGGAGCCATCGTCGGCGCGCAGAGCGTGGTCACCAAGGACGTGCCCCCCCTGCACGTCGTCGCCGGGCAACCCGCGAAGACCATCAGGGTCTTGAAGCCCACTGAGGGATGGTCGTGATTCGAGTGGCGATGGAGCGCGACCTGCTGGGGGCGGGGGCGCGCGAACAACACGGCCTCTCGGTCCTGCTCGATGCCTCGCGTCTCCTGCCCGTCGATGATTCGACCGCCGATGTCGTCCGGCTCGTGCTGCTCGACCCGGCGGCCGATCGGCACGACAGCTTCGACGGGTTCGTGCGCGGCACGTGGAATCTCGAGCGGTCCGATGGGGCCGTCGGGGTGTCCCGCGCCTTGCTCCGCCACGTCGCCGACCTCACCGGCGGCGCGGCGGAGTTCGGCGCCGTGTCGGGCAACCACACGCCGCGCGTCCCCCCGGACGCGAATCCCCTCGTACGCGCGAATCGGTTTCGTGAACCCGTCGTCAGCCGGCTGGGTGTCGCGCTCCGCAACGCCGCCGTGTCCGTGGCCGACCGACGGCCGATCCGACTCCTCGCGCCCTGGCCGCAAGGGCGGCGCTGGGCCGCCGCATTCACCCACGACTTGGACATCGTCGCCTGGTGGCCGCTGTTCACGCTGCTGCGTCTGGTGGAGCTCACCCGGCACCGCGCCCCCGGCCGCGCGCTGCGCGCCCTGGCCGCCGCCGTGGCCTCGGTGCTGCGAAACCCGGTCTGGGCAGGTGTTCGCCAGCTGCTCGCCCTCGAGGCCGGCGCGGGAGTCCGCTCCACCTGGTTCGTGCTCTGCGGTACGCCGACTTTTGCCACGGTGCGCGCCGGGGATCTCACATACCTCCCCGAGTCACCCGCCGCCCGGCGGATCCTCGAGGCCGTGGGGCAGGGCGGGCACGAGATCGGGCTACACGGCAGCTTCGCGACGCTGGTGGATGCCGGCGAGTTCGCCGCTCAGCGCCACCGTCTGGCCGCGCTCACCGGCCGGACCCCCAGCGGCGTGCGGCAGCACTTCCTCCGGTTGCGCCCGGGCGCAACGCAGCGTGCCATGGCGACTGCGGGATTCTCTTATGATGCTACGCTCGGGTTCCATGATCGGAACGGATTCCGCCTCGGGGCTGCCGACATCGTCCCGGGCTGGGACCCGGGCGCGGAGGAGCCCCTACCGGTCGAGGAAGTCCCACTGATCTGGATGGACCGCGCCCTGAGCAAGTACGCCCGAGTCGAAGACCCCCGCGCCTGGATCGAGGACGCGCTGGAGCTTGCGCGGCTGTGCCAAGAGATGGAAGGCCTGTGGGTCGGGCTCTGGCATCCAAATCTCACTCCCGCCCTGGGGTATCCGGGGGCCCCCGAGGCCTACAGGCATTTGGTGCAAACGATCGTCGCCGAGGGCCCTTACGTTGGGTCGCTCACGGAGATCGTGCAGTGGCGCGCGGCCCGGCGCTCCGTCCGCGCCGCTGCCGTGTCCCCACAGGGCACCGTGCGACTCGTGGCCAGCCGATCGATTGGCGAACCCCTCACGCTCGAAGGCGGCGACGGAAAAGCGGTGGAGACGCACCCGTGGCCGGTAGTGCACGGTGGCTAAACGGTGGAGTTGGTGGAAGGCCCTTCAGTTCGCGCTCGCGCTCCTCGTCATCGGCCTCGCCGGACGTTCCTTGGCACGGAACTGGGATGCTTTCCAGGCGCAACCGATCCACTGGACGCCTGCGCCCGCCTGGCTGTTGGCCAGTCTCGGGTTGGTCTGGCTGACGTACGCCGTGTTGATCGAGGCCTGGCGCTGGGTAGTTCTCAGCTTGCACCAGCAGCTGCGCTTCGTCGATGCGGCATGGATTTGCATGATCTCGAATCTGGCGAAGTACATCCCGGGCAAGGTCTGGTCTATCGCGGGCGTGGCGACGCTCGCAACGCGAGCCGGCGTGGACGCCTCGGCGGCCGTGGTGTCCGCTGTGGTCCTCCCGGCGCTATCTTTCGCGAGCGCGATCGTGTTGTTGAGCGTCACCGCGCCGCGCAGCCTCGGCACGATCACGCCCGCGCTCGCCATCGCGGCGATCGCTCTGGGCGTCACGGCCGCGCTGGCGGTCGCCGCGCTCAGTTGGTCTCCCGCGCTGCGGTTCGTCCAGCGGTTGCTGCCGCGCTCCGTCCCGACGCTGCGGCCCATTCCGCCCGGCGTGATGGCCGCCGCCGTCGGCGCGAATATCGCGGCGTGGGCCGGTTATGGGGCGGCGTTCGTGTGCCTGGTCCGGGGACTTCTGCCCGACGTGCAGTTGTCGTGGTACCAAGCCACGACGGTGTTCCTCAGTTCGTATCTCGTCGGATCGGTGGCCGTCTTCGCACCCGCGGGGATCGGCCCGCGGGAGTCTACGTTCGTGCTCCTGCTGACGGCCCCGCTCGGTCCAAAAGTCGCCGTGGCGGTGGCACTGGCGCACCGTGTGCTCATGACGGTGACGGAGCTCGGGGGAGCGTTGCCGTTTCTGATCGCGTCCAGACGTCGGCCTCCTGAAGGAGAACGTGATTGAAGCGACCGCATCTGACGGCCCTCGGCTTCTTCTGCCTCTGGATCGCGATTCTCTCGCTGCCCATGTGGACCGGCCAGTTCCTGGCGGGGCCCGGGAGCGACATGTACGCCACGGGCTACGCGCTGCGTGACTGGGGAGCCGCCGTGTGGCGCGCCACCGGGCACGTCGCGCTGTGGAACCCCGAGATGATGGGGGGGGTCCCGACCGCAGCAGGGTTCGGCGACGTCTACTACCCGACGGCCTGGCTGCGGCTCGTCCTCCCGACGGCGACCGCGATCAACATCGGCTTCGTCGCCCACTATGTCTTGGCGGGGTTCTTTACCTATCTCTTTCTGCGACAACTCCGTGTGTCCTGGCTGGGTGCAGTCGCCGGTGCAACGGCCTACCAACTCAGTGGAGTAGTGGCATCCCTCGTCCAGCCGGGCCACGACGGCAAGCTGTTCGTGAGTGCGCTGCTGCCATTGATGCTCATCGCGCTCGTCGTGGGCGTGCGACGCCGGCGGTGGGAGGGGCACCTCCTCCTCGGCGTGGCGGTGGGACTGGCGCTCCTGAGCCCCCATTACCAGATGACGTATTACGCTCTCATTGTCGCAGGCGTGTTTGCGTTGTATCTCGCCGTTGGCGAACCCGAGGGACTCACGAAGCGCGACGCCTATCGCGGCCTCGCGCTCGCCTTCGGCGCCGTCCTCCTCGGCTTCGGCGTTGCCATGATCCAAATCCTGCCGTTCGTCGCGTACCTCCCGTATTCGCCCCGCGCCGAGGGGATGGCGGGTGGATTCGCCACCGCCACCTCGTACGCGATCCCCTGGGAGCACGTTCCCGAGCTCTTCGTCTCCGGGTTCACCGGCGTGTGGGACACCTATTGGGGATCCAACGGATTGAAGCTGCACAGCGAGTATCTCGGCCTGCCCGTCGTCGCGCTGGCCGTGTTGGGTGTAGGCGGGGGAGGGGAGCGCCGGCGGCTCGCGTGGTGGCTGCTCGGTATCGGGGCGCTGTTCCTGCTGATTTCTTTGGGGGGGGCAACCCCCTTCTACAGGCTGTGGTGGGCGGTAATGCCGTACGTCAAGCAGACCCGCGCGCCGGGGATGGCGTTTTTTGTCGTGGCATTCGTGGTGGCGACATTCGCCGCCTTCGGGGTCGAACGCCTCGAGCGTCGCGAGGGTCGGCGCCTGCCGCTCATCGGCTTCGTCGCGGCTGCGCTCATCGCGCTCCTCGCCGTAACCGGTGTGTTTGGATCTGTGGCGGAGGCATTCGCGCGCAGCCACGCAGCGCAGTCCCCTCGCGACCTCGTGGGCGCTGCCGCGGCTGCCCGGTCAGCCATTCTTTGGGGAGCGCTCGGCAGCGCCGCGGCCCTGGCTGCGTTGGCGGGCCTCGCCGTCACCTACTTCTCGGGCAAGGTGAGCGCGCGTGCGTTCGCCACGGCACTCGTGCTGATCATCGGTGCCGACCTCTGGCTCAGCGTCCGCGGCCACTGGATCTGGAGCCGGCCGGAACAGGAGCTGTACCGCAAGGACCCGGTCATCGAACAGATCCAGCGCCCCTCGTTGCCGTACCGCGTCCTCGATCCTCCTCCTCCTCCGTATCCGCCAGGCCCCGTATACCCCGGCACTGTGCTGATGAAGCACAACATCCCGCAGGTGCTTGGCTACCACGGCAACGAGATCCGCTACTACGACGATCTACTGGGCGGGAAGAACGAGTGGCGCTACCTCCTTCACCCCCAAGTCTGGAATCTCCTCGCCGTGCGCTTCATCATCCTGGATGATTCGGTGCGCGTCCCGGGATACCACCGCGTTCTAGGGCCGACGCTGACGGCCCCCGGGGGCCAGGGATACCTGTATGAGGCCGACCGAACCCCTCCGTACGCCCGGGTCGTGCCGGCGGCCGTCAAGGGAGATTCCGCCGCGATCCTCGCCACGATTTACGACCCGCGGTTCGATCCCGATCGTCTGCTGCTTCTCACCCCCGACGCCGCGGTGAACCCCCTCCCGGTGCTCAAGATGCCGGACCCGAGTCCGGCCCGGGCGACGGTCACGAAGTGGGAGCCGGGCCGGATGTCCATCGCGCTCGATCCGGCGCCGCCCGCACCGAGCTACCTGCTCGTCTCCGAGAATTGGTATCCCGACTGGCACGCCGAGGTAGATGCGACGCCGACGGCGACGCTGCGCGGGAACTACTCGCTCATTGCCGTGCCCATTCCGGCAGGAGCGAAGACTGTCGAGCTGTGGTTCGACTCGGCGGAATACCACCGAGGCTGGTGGATCACGATGCTCTCGCTCGCCATCTTGGCAGGGCTCGCGATTGGACCGGCGGCGGCGCGGCGGTTCCGCCGTGTCTGAGCGCGCATTGGTGTGTATCCCGACCTACAATGAGGCGCAGAACCTGCCGCACATCGTGCCTCAAGTCCTCGCCCAGGACCCGAGGCTCGAGGTGCTGGTCGTGGACGACAATTCGCCCGATGGGACGGGGCAGATGGCCGAGGAGCTGGCCGCCCGGAACCCCCGGGTACACGTCCTCCACCGGGAAGGGAAGCTGGGGTTGGGCACAGCGTACATCCGCGGCTTCCGCTGGGCCCTGGAGCGGACCTACGACTACGTGTTCGAGATGGACGCCGACTTCTCGCACGACCCCGCGCACTTAAAGGAGTTTCTCAAGGCCATCGAGGACGCCGACGTGGTGCTGGGATCGCGCTATCTCAACGGGAAGGTAACCGTAGTAAATTGGCCGATGGGGCGCTTGATGCTATCGTACTGCGCCAACATCTACGCCCGCGGGATTACCGGGCTCCGGATCTGGGACCTGACCGGCGGGTTCAAGTGCTTTCGCAGGCGAGTGCTCGAGACGATCGATCTTTCTCAGGTGCGCTCCAACGGATATGCCTTTCAGATCGAGATGAGCGTGCGCGCATGGCGAAAAGGGTTCAAGTTCCGGGAAATCCCCATCGTGTTCGTCGACCGGACCGAGGGACAGAGCAAGATGAATCGGTCCATCGTCCGCGAAGCGGTGTGGATAGTGCCGAGGCTGCGGCTCCAGAGGTTGTTCGGCCGCATCTAGTCGGCCTCCCGATCTACAAGATGACGGGGTCGGGGAACGACTTCGTCATGGTGGGCGGGCGGGTCTCCACGCCGGACGACTGGACCGCCGCCGACATGCGCGCAGCCTGTGCCCGGGGCACGGGCGTGGGCGCCGATGGCCTCGTTTTTGTGGCCCCGGGATCCCGCCCAGGGGCCGTCCGCATGATCTACTTCAACTCCGATGGCTCCCGAGCCGCCATGTGCGGGAACGCGGCCCTCTGCAGCACCACGCTCGCCGCCCATTTGAGCCTCGCCGCCGCCGATGGCATGGACCTCGAGACCGACGCCGGCACCTATCGCAGCCGCACGGCGGGCCCGGGCCGAGCCGAGCTGAACCTGGCCCCCGTAAAGACTCCGGCAGCCGTGCCGGGCCTGGGTCTCGCCGCCGGGGAGCATCGCGCCGCCTTAGGGATCGTGGGGGTGCCACATCTGGTGGTGCTCCTGGACGACGTGGACCAGCTGGACCTCATGGGGCGCGGCCGAGCCCTCCGGCTCGATCCCACGCTCGCCCCGGAGGGCGCCAACGTGAACTTCATCTCGCCAGGGGCAAGCGAGCGGGAGTGGCGGATGCGGACCTACGAGCGGGGCGTGGAGGCTGAAACGTTGGCCTGCGGGACCGGCTCCGTGGCCGCCGGGTGCGCGGTTCAGGAATGGGGATTGGGACGTCTGCCCATCAACATTGTGACGCGCAGCAGGCGCATCCTGGAGATCAAAGCGACCAAGGCTGCGGGCGGGGGCTATGAGGACGTATGGCTTGCTGGGGAGGGGCGTATGGTGTTCAGGGGCGTGCTCACCTGATCGGCTTGTCCACATTCACACATGAGTTAACTTAACATAACATCTATTATACGAAGTTGACTACTGTCATGGTGTCCCCTTATTGATCTCACCAAGACGCACCTTCGCTTCCGTCACTGCCCCCTCTTTCGGCAGCTCGTCCACGATCCGGCGGTAGGCCACGATCGCTTTGGCGGTGTCGCCAGCGGCTGCCCAGGCCCTTCCCGCGTCAGACAGCATCTGCGCCTTCAGGAAGTCCATCCGGGCCCGCTCCGCCCCCGCCTGGTACGCCTCCGCGGCCTCTCGCGGCCGTCCCAGGTTCTCGTAGGCGGCCCCCAGGAGGCCGTAGGCCTGCGCCCGGAAGGCTGCGCCGGCGCTGGGTGCGAAGTCGCGCAACAGCTCGACCGCCTGCTGGGGCTGCCCCTGGAGCAGCCGCACCTGCCCGAGCAGCATGCGCGCCTCGGCGGCGGCGTTCGTCCCGGAGTAGTTCTCGACGATGCGCGCCAACTCGCTGGCGGCCAACGGCAGATTCTGGTTGTCGAAGGCATACCGTGCGCTTTGAAGCTGCCGGCCCGCGATCGCTTCACTTCGCCTGGTGGACGATATGGTCCAAACGAACAAGACCGCACCCACGAGAATCGCGGCCCCGAGCCAACTGGTAAGCTTCTGATGGGCTCTGATCCACGCGATCGCTCGCTCAAGGAACGGTTCGACCTCTGTCGGACCTGCATGCGTCACCTGCGTTGCCATGTCGACTCGTCTCCCAGTCTTGCCGCACCCCAGTGCCCCTGGGGTGACTCGAACACCCGGCCAACGGTTTAGGAAACCGCTGCTCTATCCACCTGAGCTACAGGGGCGTAAGCGCCCAAATGTAGGTGAGTTACGTGTAGTGCAGCAAGGCCTCGACACGCCGCCCCTGAAGGCGCTGGCGCCCCTTCAGGAAATCGAGCTCGATGAGAAAGCTGAACCCCACCACCGCTCCTCCCGTGTCGCCGACGAGCTGCGCCGCCGCGGCCGCTGTCCCCCCCGTGGCCAGCACGTCGTCCACCACCAGAACCCGGTCGCTGGGTCCGACCGCGTCGTGGTGCATCTCCACGGCGTCGGTGCCGTACTCGAGTGCATACTCGACCCGGCGCGTCGCCCACGGCAGCTTCCCCGGCTTGCGGATCGGAACCAGGCCGGCGCCGAGGCGTAGGGCGATCGGGGCGCCGAAGATGAACCCCCGCGATTCGATACTGACGACGCGGGAGATCCGGGCCTCCGCGTACGGGGCCGCCATCAGGTCCACCGCGCTCGCGAACAGTTTCGCGTCGAGCAGCACGGGCGTGATGTCCTTGAAGCCGATCCCCGGCTTTGGGAAATCCGGCACCTCGCGGATCGCGCGCTTCAGGTCGTCGAGTGAAGTCACTTGATTCCGAACGAGTTGGGGACTTCAAGCTCCGCTGGAACGTCAAGCTGTTCGAGCGCATCCACGCGCGAGCCCGGGGGTCCGCGCCGCAGCGCCGCCTCGAGCCGGTCGAGCGCTTCGTCGGGGCCTTGAGAAACCACTTCAACCGTCCCGTCCCCTAAGTTGCGCGCGAATCCCCCCAGCCCGAGTCGCTCCGCCTCCCGCCACACGAACCATCGAAACCCGACCCCCTGCACTCGCCCCCGCACCACCCAACGGCGAATGGTCACGACGGGGGAGGCAGGGCTCGGCGCCGCCGGTACCACACGACGTAGAGACCGGCGATCACGGCCGCGCTCGGCAGCAGGTATACGAGCACGCGCCCCACGTAACGCTGTACCTCTTCGCTCCTAAGAACCGCTTCGTGCTGGCCGATCACGTACCCGATGTAGGTCAGGATCAGGCACCAGATCCCCGCTCCGAGAGCCGTGTACGCGAGGAACCGGTCCATCCGCATCCGCGCCAGCCCCGCTGGAATCGAGATCAGTTGACGCACGACGGGAACGAGCCGCCCGATGAAGGTGCCGATTTCCCCGTGGCGCCGAAAGAACGCCTCCGCCCGGTCGAGCGACTCCGGCTTCACGAGCAGCCACTTCCCGTAGCGCCGCAACCAGCGGTCTAGCCAGCGTGCCACCCAGTAGTTCGCCAGGGCCCCGATCAGGCTGCCCGCCACGCCGGCGGCGACCACCAGCGGGAAGCTCATCCTCCCCTTGGCGACGAGGTAACCAGCCGGCGGCATGACGACTTCGCTCGGGAACGGGATGGCCGAAGATTCGACGGCCATCAGGATCACAATGCCGGGGTAGCCAAGCACAAAGATCGTCTCGGTGAGCCATGTGGCGAACCGTTCAAGCATCGAAGCCGTGCTCTCCGACAAGGGGGACAAAACGAGCATCACCAAGCGCGGTCACTTCGAGCCCGCTGGCGGTGCGCCGCACCAACGTGAGCGTCTGGGCACCCTTCGCACCCAGCGGGATGATCATCCGCCCCCT
>Ga0193739_1000151_pt1 | contig 18647 bp, 21 predicted proteins | sample L2a2metaG_FD_144926 | JGI IMG/M metagenome (GOLD analysis project Ga0193739, IMG submission 144926) | Soil microbial communities from a riparian zone of the East river system, Colorado, United States - L2a2 | ecosystem: Environmental > Terrestrial > Soil > Riparian zone | place: USA: East River...
CAGATGACAAACCAATGTTGCTTACAGAAGAGCAAGTAGAACAAGAACAAGACAAACCAGCAATGACAGCAAAGCTTGACACTAATCCGCCTACAGATGACAAACCAATGTTGCTTACAGAAGAGCAAGTAGAACAAGAACAAGACAAACCAGCAATGACAGCAAAGCTTGACACTAATCCGCCTACAGATGACAAACCAATGTTGCTTACAGAAGAGCAAGTAGAACAAGAACAAGACAAACCAGCAATGACAGCAAAGCTTGACACTAATCCGCCTACAGATGACAAACCAATGTCTTTGGGTGAAGAAAAAGTGGATTCAAGTGACAAAGAAAAATCCGCATCATTTCAAACTAGTGACAATGTGGACAAATCGCATGTTCAAGAATTACTAGGAACATTGGACAACAATGCTCCTATCGATGACGAGGTATTTGACTCTGACGAAGAAATGACATCTAATACAAACCAAAGAGATCCATTCGCTTCCCTGAACTAGTCAGCCTTTACTATGTCAGGGTTACACTCTATTTATCTTGACGATATACAATTATTCAACACAACAAAATCCTCTACAAAACTTTTCAGAGACTGTAAATGGAAGAGTGGATATGACAGGTATGGCAGGCAGTTAATGATCAGGCCATACTATTATTTACTAATAGAGTAAACTGGACGGCTAAAACTTGCAAATAAAACTTTACTTAGTGAAACAAAAAGAAGGGTGAACTGGAAGCACTAACATTTAGGTGGATTCAGACCAGCATTTGCGACATAAAGTAGCTTACACTATGAAGGACCTCAACATCCAGGCCATTTTTTCATGTTCTTCCATTTTTTCCGTTAGAAAATTAGCAGTAGCTTCATCGTTTAGGTCTTGACATTCCTTGACATTTTTTCTAAGTGTCTTGATAATGGTCTCATGGTCTGATAATAGGTTCCCTAACATAGTATCTGCGTTAGGATATGAACCAACATCTTCCCCGATTTGCGAAGAGTTCATGAATTCTTTTAATGTCGCCCTAGTCTTGCCACCAATAGCCCTTACTCTTTCAGCGATTTGATCAACTGAAGCAGATATTAGTTCATACTGTTCTTCAAAAAACTTGTGGAGATCATTGAATCTTGGATCCTCTACATTCCAATGGTAATTTCTTGTCTTTGTTAAAAGGACATATTCATCCGCTAAATCGTCATTCAAGATATTAGCGATCTTTTTTAAATTCTCACGAGAAATTCCTGTGTCTATGTCCAAAATATTAGCTGTTCTTGATTTAGACTTGCTCATATCTTTAATTGACTTACAAAGTATAAATCGGTTCAGAGAATCAAGTCTTTTATTCAAGTTATTTTATACACTCTGATATCAATGGCATTCGAGAATCTTGAGGCTAGTTCAATCATTCTGTTTCTTGTAGGATTGCTAATTTCTACGGTGGTAATTTATCTAGTTACATTCCTTTTAGGACAAAGAAGAGGCATAAAATTAGCCATATTTACTGCAATTATAGGTTCGATAGTATATGGTATCTCGTACATTGCACTGGGAAATGGCTTTCTTTCCGCAGTTTTAGGGGGAATAGCATGGTTATTGGCCCTAAAATCTATCTATAGAATGGGTTGGCTAAAAGCCTTAATTGTGGCAGTTATCGTTTGGATTATCACAACGGCTATTGGTACCTTATTGCCCACAGCAATAGGTCCTCTTTAACACGAATCCTGGGTATACTGCCAATATTAAAGTACCAACAAGGCGCACTATTGTTATTTTGAATTTTAAGTACAGTTCCTTGAGCTATTCTGCTTTATTATTTTTGATTTCTTTTTCATTTAATTTTGCTGTTGATATTGGACTAGAACATTATGCGGGTTCTGATTTTTGATTTCTTTTTCAATTGTAAAATAATCCACTACATCGCCACTTATATTGTCATAAAATGTCCCAGAAATTTTGGTGTGGGGATTACCGTTACTAATTTCGATATTCAGAAATCCAAACTTACCTTCAAATTGTGTGGCTACATAGGGTAGTCGACCCATAAGTGGATGGACAGGACCCTCTCCAGCAGTCCCAACAACTGCATAGACTATGCCATCTTTATTACCCAAGTATCCCGTAGAAAATCCATTTGTTACAGTGGGATCTGATGCCTTATTCGGATTAAATGTGACTGGATAAGTTCTCTGATAGTTGTGATTATGTGCGGTTAATACTAAATCAACACCGTATTCATCAAACAATGGATGATAAAGGTTCCTTACGTATTTTTTCGCCGGATGTGTTGAAGGAGATGTATAAAAGGGTGCATAGCTGGTTACTACTATCCAATCAATATTTTCGTTTTCAGACGCTTCTTTCAAATCTTTTTCAATAAACTTGTACTGGTCAGAAGTTACATTAGAGTCAGATAATGTGGACATGACGATAAAATGCACACGTCCATAATCAAAAGAATAATAAAGTTTCTCCAGTCCAAAAACTTCTTTGTACTGATCTAATTTTGTTGGGCCCTCATTTATGTCATGATAACCAAATGTTATTTGTAACTTATTCTCGAATGGAGAAATTAGATCTAACCAGCAATTACCCGTATTATCTTCAACGGAAAAATCTCCCAGTGGCAACACCAACTCAGGTTTCTTATCCAGCATATTGCTGATGGTTTTTTTGGCATTTTGTGAACAACCAAAATCACCTGCTGCAGCAAAATTAAAGTTCTGAAGTTTATCATCGCCTTCAGCTACAAAATCATAATCATAGTCAGTGTTTACTTTCTCATCTTCTTTCTCATCTTCTTTCTCATCTTCTTTCTCATCATCGTCATCTTTCTCCTCTTCTTTCTCATCATCGTCATTATCCCTGAGTTTTTCCTTTACTTGTTTGATAATCTTCTCAATGTCTTTTTTGTTGGGTTTGGCTTGAGCAACATTTTCACTGTTTATGATTAAACTTGAAGTAAAAACAAAAGATACTGCTAGAAAAGCAATAATAATTGCTACATTCTTGGACGCGCTAGGAGCCAACTTCTTCAACTTCGAATTCGAAGGGGATTATAAAAGATTTTTGCAAGTGGATTCCATTAGTGCAATTAGAAAAATCACTCGTCATTTAATCCTGGTTAATTGAATTCTAATAAATAAACACTTTTTTTAAAGCATGGACTTAAAAGGTGAATTGAATCATTAAAGTCATAAATATTTAACACTCAAAGAAAAATATATATATTGTAATACACATTACATAATGTAAGGTGATATGCAAAATTGTGGAAAGATCCATGGGGATTTAGAGATAGATTTTTTGAACAGGTAGATAGGGAATTTTCAGACGCAGAAGATATGCTGAACAAAATGGTCAAAACAGTAACTGAAACTGGTACTGCCGGCTCACAGACACAGCCTTACTTTTATGGATACCAAATCACTGTCGGACCTGAGGGTAAACCTCACATTCGAGAATTTGGCAATGTCAGGCCTTCTCAGAAAGGATTGGTAGAACAAAGTGCAATCCGCGAGCCACTTGTAGATACTTCAATTAATGAAAAAGAGAACACACTGGTAATAACAGCAGAGATGCCCGGTATAACAAAAGAAGATGTAAAGGTAACAATGGAAGAAGGATTGGTAACAATACATGCTGAAAAAGGGACCAAGAAATATCATACAGAGCTACCAGTCGATAATGAATTAGACGCTGATTCTACAAAGGCCAGCTACATAAATGGAGTATTAGAACTAAAGATACAGTTCAAAAAACCTATAAAGTCAAAATCCAAAGAAATAAAGGTTGAGTAGTTCTGCTAGTCAACTAAATTATTTTTTTTCTTTTTTTATTTAAGTGATTAAATGGTTTCCAATAAGAGTAAGCAACTATCTGAGATAGTTGAAGCCAACTGCAAATTTACAGGAGCCACTTTTTACGATACTGTTGTTGAATCATGTCAGGATGAAAAAGTTTTATCACCTGTCAGAGTAAACTCCGTTGATAAAAGTCAGGCAAAACTTATTCCTAGCAGAATTGATTATAACTTTTTTAATTATTGTTCAACCTGTGAATTGAAGTACCCAAAACAGATTTTGCGATGTAAGGATTGTAATCAGAAAGTTAGAACCAGACCGTGGCATCGTTCAAAGATAATTGATCGCAAGAGAATTTAATACACTTTATGTTGTACTGAGTTGATAGTATGAAAAAACAGATCAAAGTCTTATTTCCAGATATAGACAGAGAAATTTCAATAGAGCTGGATGATTCACGTTCTCCAAGGACCGTTCAGGCAATACTTGAAAATTTACCAATCCAAGTTGGCATCACCAGATGGGGTGATGAGCTGTATACTGAAAAAACTCAAATTATAGCAGAGGAGGAAGACGCTAAAAGCGAGGTAAATTTTTTGGACGTTGCATACTGGCCAGAAGGCAATGCATTATGTCTATTTTATGGACCAACTCCCATCAGTAAAGAAGGACAAATACTGGCTTATTCACCTGTAAATATAGTGGGGAGAATAATTCCTCATGATAACGAAAAAGACGATTTATTGGAAAAAATTAAAGAAAATACAAGAGTCATCTTCAAGTGAACCTAATACTGATATGTTATTTATAGTAACGATATAGTTCGTACTACATTTTTGACCCATTTTGGATAAGTATTTTATCAAATACTAAATCAAGGCCAAAATGGTTCTTGTTATTCTACCGCATTCAAAACCTGCACCCTGGAATTCCTTGTATCGGTAACATAAACATCTCCTTCACTACTCACAGCAATATCTTCTGGTTTGTGTAACTGTTGAGGACCTTTTCCATCCGATCCCCAGCTAGATAAATGGTTTCCGGTATTATCAAACATTTGAACTCTAGAATTTATTTTATCTACAATATACACATGATCATTGGTATCAATTGCAATTCCGGGGACGGTTTCAGAGAATTGATCTGCTCCTGTTCCCATAGATCTCCATTCTCTAACAAAGGAATCTTTACTATCAAACACCTGAATTCTGTAATTCTTCATATCAGTAACGTACATATTGTTGTTAGGATCAATTGCTATGCCATGAGGGGTACTAAATTTACCTGGCTCTGTACCTTTTGATCCGATAGTACCTATAAAAGTGCCATTATCATGATACTTTAAAATCTGATTCCCATTTGAATCACTTAAATAAACATTGCCAAGAGAATTTATTGCGATTTGATGCGGAGCTCTCATCAAGTCACGACCCCCCGTACCATTATATCCCCATTTTGTAATAAAGCTTCCATTAGAATCAAATTTTTGTACTCGATGATTCTTGAGCTCAACTGTGTAAACAAATTTTCCCTCAGGGTCTATCGCAACATCATGCAACCCCATGAACTGACCACTCTTGTTTCCTTCTGAACCCCAACTCGTAATGAATGTACCATTAGGAGAGAACTTTTGTACGCGTTTGTTGCCGGTATCTCCCACGAAAAGGTTACCAAGATTGTCAACAGCAAGACTATGAGGATTGGTAAACTGTCCTTTTTCAATCCCCTTCATTCCAATCTGTTTTACATATTTGAGCTCCGTATCCTGAGAATAAGCGGTGTCACAGCAAAAAGGATTTTGATAAATTATTCCAAACAGCGCTACAATTAGCAAATAAACTACAGATTTTCTTGCTCTGGACATTAAGAATAAAGCAATTGTGTTATTGAAAAATAAATACGTATTCAATTGTATTATATGAAGAATTTATAGTCTAAAAATTAGTATTGTAATTTACATGACCAATAACCACTACTAGTAGTCGGAAGTGGGTGAAGTATATAGAGGCAAATAACACTCTTCACATTTATAGTAGAGCAAATCGAAATCAGAACATAATGTCATAATGTCATGACATCTAGGACACTCTATTTCATTTTCAAGATTGTCTATAATTGAAATATGTTGCCCGTTTTTTTCTAACAGACATTGCATTAACTTTGAGTTAGATGCAACCATGGTAAATCTATCATTATATAGACAATATATTATAAAAGAGCTACAAAATCTACAGTTTCTCAAGACGGGAGTTCCGAGAGTCTGATTAATACACATATTCTGAACATTAGTCTTAGTAAAGTATCATATTTTATTGTAAAATTCTATAAATAGAGAAACATCATAACAATTTCTCCTATATTTCGTTACTGGTTTTGTAATTCGGGGTACAATGCTTAAATACTTGATTAGCGTATTATATGTACTTAAACGTTATAGTGTCAAAAGTAATTACGTGTTCAACCTGTAAAATAGAAGAGAGTAAAATGGTTACTGATTTAGTATCCGGAGAGATTGTGTGTAGTAACTGTGGAACAGTTGTAATAGACGGTATTGAAGAGAGTGGTAAGGAATGGACAAATTCCAAAGACCATGAAACCGATAAGAGTAGAATAGGATTGCCATTTTCTCTTGCAGTACATGATATGAACCTATCAACGATAATTGGCAAAACAAACAAAGATTCTACCGGACAAACTATTGATTCAGGAATGCAAGCTAGAATGAACAGATTGCGAATATGGGATTCACGTACCATGTTTCGGGATAGCTCTTCACGTAATTTTACAACTGCCTTCATTTTACTAGACAAATTGAAGGATAAATTAAGTCTTACAGATCCCATAGTTGAAAAAACTGCATACACATACCGAAAGATCCAGGAAGCTGGCTTAGTAAGAGGTAGAACAATAGGCGCAGTACTTGTTGCTTGTCTCTACATAACATGCAGAGAAATGGGCGTGTCAAGAACAATTGATGAACTTGCACAAGCCAGTAACATAAGAAGGAAGGCTATTGCAAAAATTTACAGAGATATTGTATTTCATTTAGAAAGAAAAATACCACAGGTAAACTGTTTCCAATGTATAGACAAAGTTGCAAATAAAATCGAGTTGAGTGAAAGGACAGTGAGGCATGCAAGAGACCTCATGAAAAAAGTTCTTCAAGAAGAATTTTCTGCAGGAAAAGATCCCATGGGATTTGCTGGAGCAGTATTATATGTATCGCTTCAAATGGAAGGCAAAACAATTAGACAAATTGATATCGCAGAAGCCGCTGGAGTTACAGAAGTGACTATAAGAAATCGATCCAAGGAATTAAAAAGCAAACTACATCTAATTTAGCAATTTCTTAATCCTGATAAAGATTGAAATATGCAGTCCTTGACATTACAACCAAGTAACATATCATTATTACTAGTACGAGATGAATGCTATTCTTTTTCTTCTTTCAACTTTCACACATGCATACATACAAACTAATTCAAAATATTTTAATGCTTTAGATGATATTAACATACATTGGTAAATGATGATGTAGATGCTCTATTTTCACTCTATGAGATATATGATCGAAACAGAGATTCTGCTCTTTGGTTCCTCGAAGATTTCAATGCAAAAAGCTATGAAGAGTATAAACAAAAGTATCATGGTACAACTAAAGACAGATGCCACTTTATTCGGGTTTGTGGTTTTTTTGAGCTTTCAGGCACATTAGTAAAGAGACGACTGATTGATGCTAATCTGTATTTTGATGTTTTCAACCCCACTCCTTTCTGGCAGAAGGCAAAGCCAATAATAGAAGGAATGAGAGAGACAAGACCATTTATTTATGAAAATTTCGAGCTTTTAAATAAAATGAAGCTAAAGTGGGCCCAAAAGAGAACAAAATAATCAATGCGTAAATCCATGAATGAATGAATGAATGAAAAGAAAACTAGTAGAATAACTTGTAATTTTATTTTACATATTTTTAATTGATAGTATATATCAGTATTATTAAGGAAAAAATTTGTCTGTGCTTATAGGTTGTTCTGGCTGGAGCTACTCTGATTCCTTTGAGAGAGGAGGATGGGTTAAAGTATTTTATCCCGATGCTCAAACTAAAAAACTACCATACTATGCTCAATTTTTTAATACGGCTGAAATGGATGCTACATTCTATGAAAAATTCTACATGTACATGACCAAGGATACATTCACAGCAATGAATAGAGTAACCCCAGCTAACTTTCAATTCTCTGTTAAAGTTCCTGAAACAGTAACGCATGACAAGCGGTTGGATGTGAGTAAAGGAGCAATGGCACTATTAGACGAGTTCTTTGAAAAGATATCACCTTTAAAGTCAGCTCATAAATTGGGAGCCGTACTTATTCAATTGCCACCAAGTTTTACTGTTAAAGAATTTCAGAATACAGAAGAATTCTTAGATAGACTTCCTAGGGGATATGATTACGCTATTGAGTTTAGGAACCCTTCATGGAATACTGAAGGCCCGTGGGAATTGTTGAAGCATTACAATATTGCGGCTGTAATGACTGATTCTCCTGAGCCGGATAATCTTAAATTCCTATCAGAACCTGTTGTAACTGCAAATCATTCTTTTATTAGATGGCATGGAAGACAGGTAAAGCCTAGATATAACTATCTTTACTCAAAAGAAGAATTGAAACCGTGGATTGATAAAGTTAAACAAATATCATCTGAAACAGCTGTTGTAAGAGGTTACTTTAATAACCATTTTGGAGCTAGTGCTGTTGTAAATGCCTTAGAGTTTAAAGAGGTGCTAGGAATGGTTTTGTCTGAGAAGCAAAAAGCAGCATTGGAAAATGCCAGAAATTTTTTCTCGGAACCTTCAAGGCAATCAACATTGGATAATAGCCTGAAAACTCACTAAAGTTGTATTGCGTATTCGCTTTTTAATGACAAGCCAAACGGCTCTGTTACTGTATTAGTAACTTCTTCTAATACTTCACAATATCTTTTGACATCATATTTGGTTTGTGAATTTGCTAATTCAATAGGGACACTCCTTTTATTAGAATGTGTTCGATAGTAGTCAGTTATTACGTATTTTAAAATCTCTCCGGCTCTTAATGATTTACCTCCTCCACTTAGGTTCAATATGGCATTATTTTCAAGAGTGTTTCTATCTTGATACTCATCATAATTCTTTGAAATTCTTTTAGTAAATACCAGATCATTCAGAGCCACCCTTCTTTGTTTGAGAAATTTTAGATGACTTTGAAATAAAGTACGTATTTTGGGAAACATCGCTTTAACTTCATCGACGGTGTCGGCTTCTGATAAGATATTCAAAAGTAACTTTTGGTAATTTGAGAAAAATATGGGTGTGTCATGCCTTCTTGACTCAATTCCTCGAAGCTTGAGAGTCCCGTCCTCAAAGACACCAAAGTACCTGTTAGGAACTCCTACAATATCATTGTTTTTTGAGGGAACAAATGCAATCCATTTGTAAACACCTTCCAGTGATATATCAAAACCCGTTTCGTTTTCTATACCTTTTTTTAGTGCCTCATAATCGTTGGCCCTTGCATGTTTATGTCCTCCCTTTTTCTGCACCCAAATGGAGTCTACTATGGCATGTAGAATTTTAAATCCCTGTTGCTCGGCTGTTCTCATTGTTTGTATCAAAATTTGCCTGTCAAATGCACAGACTGCAATGTGGGCGTCAATTCTCCCGAATTTAGCATTATTAAAACCAAGGTACCCAAAACTTGTTACTAAAACCCACTTGAGAGCAGTTTGTCTTGCATCATACATTAGTCTCAATTTAGTGTCAATAGCCGAATTTCTCAGCTGTTTATAGATTTTCCTTTTGGTCAGGAGAATTTCAAGGGCGGTTGGCACAAGTCCTTTCCTTTTTTCACACCTGTAATAGGTATCTAATCCAGGAACTTGTAACTTTGAATCACGACAGCATTGACAAAAGACTGTTTCTGCTGATATGTTCATCTTCTCCATTATAGATGGATATAGAGATACAAAGTCCAGCTCTGCAACATTTTCGTGAACTCCTATCTTGGGTTCCAGAATCATTCCTCCACGGTCAGCGATTAGGAGTTCTTCTAAACTCTTAACATGTTCAGCCAAAGTTGGTTTCCATGGAATCAGAACATTTTTCCTGTCAGCGTGGTAGAACTGCAAACTGCTCATGCATTTTCCAATACTTGCTCTCGACGCTGTATGAAACGGCATTCTGCAGATTCTTGCCAATTCGTACAATCCGGGTAGTCCTGATTCTGCCATAATAAATGAATTATCAGTGTCAATGTGTATTCTTCCCGGTAACTTTACTGTCGAAGGTTTAAAAAAAATTTTCCCGTATGAAAAATACGAAGTACCTTCCTTTGCTGGCTTGACCAATCCTTCAGCCTTTTCTCTGCCTAATTCTAGTTGTATACCGATATTATTTGCCCTTTCAATCAGGTATGGAAATGTAAAAGAGTCTCCGTCATCTGTCAGCACAAAATCGGCATTTATATTTGCTGTTTGTTTCATGAGTTTGCAAAAAATATCCTCTTCAGATTCCTCTTCAATCCGAATTATCTCACCCGTCAAGTATTTTTGAATCTCAATATGGTCAATTCTGTCTGTGTATCTTGGTATCTTACCTTCATTTACTTTGGGAAATACTCTGAGGTGTATGTTTTCGAATTGCGGAAGCTCATAATCAGTTTCCCATACGTCGTCTCTCACCTCCCAGCCCAAACCAGATTTACCAGTATTAATATGACAGTAGCATGTTGGAAATAGGCCATGTTCATAGAAATAGGTCTGAGCTGGGAGAACATCTACATTATAAAGTCTAATTTTTCCAAATCTGAATTTTTTTTCAATTTGTGAAGCAATTTTTGTGGATTTATTAGAGTCTTTTAGTCTTAATTGGAGTACCATCGACTCTCGCGAATCTGTTAGTTTTTCATATTTCGGTACAATTTCAGAACTCGCTACAACTCTAGAAATATCCTCGCTTTCTAAAACTTCCTCAAATAGTGAATTGTTGTCTGTTGCTACATATATTGGATGAGACCATTCATCTTCTAGTCTTATTGTATCTCCATTGTTCTGTCTTATCCAAAAGACCATCTTATCGTTTTTGGCATATGCATCAAACAGCCATCCTGAGAGCATTGGAAGCTCATTAATTCCTATGATTATCTCCAGTCTTGTTGACTAAAATTTCCATTATTGATTAACCAATTAATAATCTTATGCTGCACAAAAACTAAACTCATCAGCAGAGATTCTGTTGAATAATACTCTCCCTTTGAATTGATTGAATCGGCATATTGGTAACATTGCTCTAGCATATTCAAAAACAGTACCCTATCTTCTTCACGTAGGACATCAGCAAACCCGCTCCATGATTGAATTTCTTGTGTTAGTATATCTTCGTTTGGAAACAATGCCAATTTTATCGCCCAGTTTCCTTAGAATGGCTATGAGTCATAGTATTTCTATTTTCTTTCATCAATTCTCTTAACCGCTTGAAGTCATTGAGAATAATTGACATTATAATACACTCCAAAACTATTGGTCTAGCGGAATTTGCACAGGCACTATTATAGAGGCGAGAGGTCGAAAACATCTCATCGAATTTTTTTCTATCATCCTTGCTTAGTCTAGAACGAAATTTATGCCACCTCAATTCCTCGGCTATACATGCTAGCCTAAAAGATGGGATTGTCCTACCCATAGTCACTCATCTTCTTATGACTGTTAATACGTCTTGAGCACTAAGTGATAAATACTTATTAACAGCAACATAATGTGGACCTTGTTTTTGCTGTATAACCATTTTAAACTTATCATTTGTCTTGTTTTTGTCGATTGCAATACATTTGTTAAAACTTCTAACTATTCTGTTGCTTAAATTAAGAACGAAAGGAGGTAGTTTATCATCAAGAGAGAATGAGGTTATTAACAGGACTTTACTTTCATGAGTTATTACTTTAAGAATGTCAATGATTTCTGTTACCAAGTACTTTAATTCATCAATATCTAACTCTGCTTCCTGAAGGAACATTGCCAGCAAGTCCGGAATTATTACTATATTGATTCTGTAATCTTGAATGGTTTTGGCAAGCTCATATTTTAAAAAATGAGTAAGCTGATATACAGTAAATACTCTTGATATCATAATTTTCTTGAGATTCTTTTTGATATTCAGACCGTATTGTTTCATAAAGTCTATGAACTGATACACATCAGTACAATTTCCAGCGTCAAGGACAAACACTTTTGAACTTCTAAAACCTCCATACTTCTTTGGCATTAAACAATGCACCGCTATCTTTGTCAACATGAGATTTGTCATACTTGAGTTACCCAGCAAACATACGGCATCGGTAGACAGCAACTCTATAGTTTTGTTTGAAGTGCCATCGACTGTAAATGATATTTGATTAAGGTAGTCATAAGCAGTCTTAAGCTTCAAATTCTTGATTTCATTGTGTACAGCTACGCCTAGTTTTTCTTCAATGAGCTTTGACATGAGCTTAGATGTAGTGCACTGTACTGATTTTAATCAAGGAGCTACTTTTAGAGAGGGAGGGTCAAACCTATGTAGCAAGATTGAGACGTTGCAAGCTATAACCAATTTATTTATTGCACGCCCAATATTAATAAGCTCTTGCAGCTTTATATCGGATGCTCGGGTTGGAGTTATACAAAATACAAATATCAGTTTTAAGAGAAAGTGTAAGTCGAATCTCGAATACGAAGATAAAAAAATAAAAACGAATAGAATAGGAATGTGCTAAGGCTTTTTAAAAATCAATCTTTCCAATTCTACCATTCCGATAATCCTCCAATGTTTTATCTATCTCTTCTCGAGTATTCATAACGAATGGTCCGTACTGTACTATTGGTTCATTGAGGGGCATTCCTGCGACAAGCAATACATCAAGAGGAGATTTTGCATTATCTGATTCTCTAATTGAAATATTTCCACCGTCATTTTTGAACACAATCAAGTTCTTTTCATCGATCGCTGTTTTATCTTTGCCAAAAAGACCTTTACCACTAATAATGTACGCAAACGCATTAAGATTTTCAGGAACGGACTGCACAACTTCCCCTCCTGGTTGCAGGGTAAAGTGCAAGTACAAAATGGGGGTTAAAGTATTGATTACTGCCTTAGCGTCACGGTAATTTCCTGCAATAACTTTAACCGATACTTTACCATCAGAAGTACTGACTTGAGGAATTTTTGCCGAAGGAACATCCTGGTAATCAGGTTTATTCCACTTGTCAGTTTTGCGAAGATTTATCCAAAGCTGAAATCCATGCAACCTTCCGCCACTTTTAGCAAACTCTTTTTCTGGCATTTCCGAGTGAACCAAGCCAGATCCTGCTGTCATCCACTGAACATCACCAGGTCCGAGCTTTCCAGAGTTTCCCTGAGAGTCTTTATGTTCGAATCTTCCTTCAAGCATGTATGTACTACAAAACCATCACCTTCTGGAGTTTCATTACTTTTTGTCACAAGTCTTATTGATCGATCCATGGCGCTGGATTCATCAGAATTATCAATAACATTACTTTCTTTTCCAGTTTTTTCCTTTTCCTTTTCCATATTCTATATTAAATAATATGCTATTTAAGTAAGGTTGTAATCTCTGACCTGGCTAGATAACAATATCAGCAATTAGCCATTTTTTGATACAGTTTCTAGTAACTTTGCGTAGGGATCTTGTCATAAACAAAAAAATAATTAATTCTGAATTTTAGGCAATAATTTCAAATTATGAGGAATATTAATTGCCAGTCTAATCCAGCATTATTTCCAGTACTATGGGATTTGTACCCCTAATCTTGTTAAATGATCTAATCAGTGTTGTTATAAACCCATATTTCTTATCAATCATAGAATATACAATTGACGATTCTGCGGAATCAGCAAACTTTGCTTTCCCTTCAAACCAGTCTCCTTTAACGCTTCCACGAATATCGCAGGGAGCGATCCTGACATGTGGATTGTTCCTAATCCTCTTTACCTTGCCTGATTTTACATCGGTTCTAAAATATATATGATCTTTGTAAATTATGAACCAAATAGGAGTTCTAATTCCAGAGCCATTTTTCTTGTAAGTTTCAATATTAATGTACTTAAAATTTGATAGTTGAGATAGCTTGTCTTCAGACATGTGTATTACTTTTAACATACAATGGACTTATTAGTGAATCTTTCTGAAAATAGGTTACATCTAAATATCATTACAAGAAAGAGTGGAAAAAACGAATGTGCAATGTGCGATGTGCAATATTCCAGAGCTCATCATGACTAAATAAAATAATTTCCCTAAATTAGCACGTGCAGCAGCATCAAATTCAGGCATTAGTAACGTTAATTCTAATTATCTAATATTCATCTTTTGATTTAATATTTCTGAAATTAAAATACAATGCCAAATCATAGATAATCTTTATGACACCACCCAGTACAAATGGTCCTGCAAGTGCCAAAAATGATTGGAAAATATATCCAATTACTGAGGGAGATACTGTTTGGGCAATATTTCTTGAAACATTCGTTAATCCTGAAGCGGCAGTTCTCTCTTCTTCACTAACAATGGCTACAATGTACGATTGTCTTGTCGGAACATCCATCTGCGCCAAAGCCATTCTAATTAAGTAAAGTATTATAGCCATTTGCAATGTTGGCGCATAAGCAACGAGGATGAGCAAAACATTTGATGGGATATGTGTAAATACCATTGTATTTACAAGACCAATTCTGTCAGCAATCTTTGCAGCTGCAATATAAGATAAAGCAGTCAAGACACCCGCAGCTGAAAAAATATATGACAAGACGGCTAGGTCAGCTCCAAATCTTGTAAAGAACCAAAGAGATACGACACTCTGAATTACAAAACCCCCTGCAAACGAATCAACTGCAAAGAGAGCAGAAAGCTTGCCAACAATCTTTTTTGATCTAGGCGATAGAGTTTGCTTAACCGACCTTTTGAGATTAGGTTTTATTTCAATATCCTTTGAGATCATAAAGTATACAATCATAACAACCAGGCCAAGAATGCTATACAGTATAAAAAGAATCTTGAATGATTCAACATTATTTAATCCATGATATTGTTCTTGTAGGAGAGATGGTAAACCTGAAAGTATTATCCCAGCAGACATGGCAAACATTCCTACCATATTATACAGGGCAAATATTGTATTCAACTTTTTTTTATTCCTGATTGTTTGTGGCAATATTGCCTGTTCTATTGTAAGAAATGCACCGGTCTCGGATCCAGTAACATTTATAGTTCCTATAAATGCTGCAAATATTAACAGAAAATAATTATCAGTAAATGTGAATATTAGTCCAGAAACAGCCATTAATGAAGCATAAATGACAAGAACTTTTCTTCTACCGATTCTATCAGCATAAAAGCTAGCAAATAATGTAAAAATTACACTGTTTACAAGTGTCGAACCTAAAAGAAAGCCAATCTGGATGTCATCAAATCCCAAAAACCGCAAATATATTGCTATGATAACACTAAGAAATCCGTATCCAAATGTCCTTAAAATTCTTGCCGTAAGTAACAGCTTTCCATCTCTTGAAAGCCAATCGAGAGAAAAATTCATAGTTTTTGTTCATTGTTCAGATTAGATTGATGTAAAGATACTATGACTTCACACATTATGCAAGTCTCCAATTACAATCGTTGATGAAACCCTGTCCAGTGACTTCATCATTGTCGTCCACGCAACTTTTTAGCTGACTAGACTCTATATCTGTTATTTATAGAACGTTTAACCTAAGCGTTCCAATGCTTTTTTTAGATCCGCTAATACCATTACTGGATGAAATTCAACCTTTGCTCCAAAGTCTTGAAACAATGGTTCAGCAACGCTTGGTATCATATCAGCACTATCCATGTTAACTATGAATACGAATGTTCTATCTCCTCCTGCCTCAAAAAAATAAGCAGCCTCAGCGTTTACTTTCTTCATATAGTCTTCAAGATTTTGCAAAAATTTTGGATTCTTGACCATTTTATTACCGGCGTCAGTAGAAATTTGCGCCCTTACTAAAAATCTCACAAGCCTAATTACTCACCAAAGTATAAAAATCTTTGAATTGGTTTTTGAATTGGTTCATGACTTGTTCGGGCTTCAAACATTAAAAATATGCAAATAATTCAATTACACCTAGTAAGGTAGCGCACTCTGATTCCGTCAGATTTAGATATTAAGCATTTGTTTGTCACAATAATGATATCAGAAGAACAGTCGTAAGTCAGGTAACGAGTTACTTTCCATTACAATCTAGATAAATAACAATGAGTGCAATTACAATTTCATGAATTATTTATGATTGAGCATATCCGAGTAATTAGAGTAATTACATGGTTCACTCTACATCAAAAATTTAGAGGATACATCCATGAACACTAGTATTAGTCAAGAGATGTCATATAGTACTGCCAAAGTGGAAAAAACCATAATATTAGGCTCACATGGTTCGTGATTTTTGGTTTTCTAACTATTTGATCAAATATCGCAAGTTCAATATATGCAATTTTTGCACTATACTTGGTAATTGCTAGACGATCTAGTCAAGGAAAGAGTTGATAACAATAAACCCAGACATGAGGGTCTAACTCATACAGTTGATAAACTCCAGTTTTTTGATAGGGAGACCTTCAAAATCCTGGCATCATTTATAGATGAAATTAAGATACATAATACATATCCTCTATTGATTTCTGACAATCTTCTTCAGAAAAGAATTTCATATTATCATGAATTTGATATCAAGGTTTCAACAGGAAGTACCCTTACAGAATATGCAATATCGGGTAATTATTTTGACAAATTCATAGAGGAATCTGCAAGGATTGGATTCGACATCATAGAAACTGGTGAAAATAGTATTGATCTAGATATTGATAAGAAAAAGAAATTTTCCGATACAATACTTTCAAAAGATTTAGAATTAAGGTGGAAAATAGGGAAAAAAGATCCTAGACATCAGCTTGGAATCGATAATACACTAGTAAAAGTTGATGATGCACTGAACGTTGGTGCCAAAAAAGTGACATTGGAAGCCAATGAGGGGATCAGTGTTGGAATATATGATCAAAATGGCTCTGTAATATGGAATTATGTAGCAGCTCTTACAAACAAATATCCACCTAGTACTTTCATCTTTGAGGCTCCACTAGCATCTGAACAATCGGCGTTAATAGCGGAATTTGGTCAACGTGTAAATCTTGCAGAAGTTAGCATAGACAATATAGCATCCGTAGAATCTCAGCGTCGTGGCTTTCTTTCAAAATCATCTTTTGGAATGTCCTTCACACAACAACAGATAAACGGCAGTCCTGCTTCCAAGTTCACTTATTATCTAATAAAAACAAAACATCCAATTGAACAAAGTGACCTAATAAATCTCACCCACCTGCCTAGAAGGACAGTCCAGAGTGCTATTGAAGATCTTAAGAAGCACGGATTTATAATAGAACGTAACAGTTTTGATGATACCAGAAGAAAAGTGTACTATCCTGTAAAGTCAGAATGGTTGTGAAGCTCGACTATTTTTTCGCTTATATTTACAGCTATACATTAAATGCACGTCAATTTTCAGCTGGATAATTCTGCGTTTCTGGCAATCATGTGAAATTTTTATCCTTTTTTCCTAGTCATAAATGGCTTTTCATTACTCAAATTAAAGTGCAATTTACGCACATATTCTCAAATTAATGCATATTTGAAAGGACTCAAATATACCACACAAAAAATGAAACTATGAACAAAAAATTATTTGTTTCAATTATAGGTTTACTAATTGCAGTAGGAGTTTTTGTACAACCATCTATTTCAAACCATGGATTCTCACAAGAAAAAAAAGTGCTAAAAATTGGATATTTTCCTAACATTAACCATGCACAGGCAGTTATTGGTATAGGAAACGGAGATTTTCAGAAAACACTGGGCGACAATATTGAAATAAAGACCTTTCTTTTTAATGCAGGGCCATCAGCTATAGAAGCCCTGCTTGCAAAGCAGGTAGACGTTGCATATATTGGTCCAAATCCCGCAATAAATGGCTATGTCGTTTCTGAAGGAAAAAGCCTGAAGATAATTGCTGGTGTATCAAGCGGGGGCGCAATATTTGTTGTAAGAAACGATTCTAGTATTAATTCAGTACAAGATTTCGCCGGCAAGAAATTCGCCTCGCCCCAGTTAGGAAATACACAAGACGTTGCACTCAGAAAATATTTACTTGACAATGGATACAAAACAAAGGATAAGGGTGGAAATGTTGAGATACTTCCAGTTAAGAATCCCGATATCTTGACATTATTACTAAAAAAAGAGATTGATGGTGCCTGGGTTCCTGAACCGTGGGGTGAAAAACTGATAAAGGAAGGTAATAGCAGACTCTTTCTGGATGAACGCACTTTATGGCCAGATGGAAAATTTGTCACTGCAAACATAATTGTTAATCCAGAATATCTTCAACAAAATCCAGATGTCATAAGAAATTTACTAGATGCGCATGTTAATGAGACACAGTGGATAAATTCCCATAAAGAAGAGGCATTAACTACTTTCAATACACAGCTAAAAAGTTTGACCGGACAGACTATCCCAGAAGATCAGCTTTCCGAGGCCTTTTCTAGATTAGAATTAACAAGCGACCCTATAAAACAATCATTGTTCAAATCTGCAAAGGATGCTTTTAGTATAGGATTTCTTGGAAAAACTGAACCCGATCTGTCTGCCATCTATGATCTTACCATTCTTAACGAAGTCTTAAAGTCGAAGGGTTTGGCGGAAATCGACGGCATTGGTGAAGCTAAGATAG